>SDBT01001688.1_pt1 | contig 39243 bp, 63 predicted proteins | sample 2277101 | NCBI WGS metagenome assembly SDBT01 (sample SAMN10404973, study PRJNA504765) | marine sediment metagenome | isolation source: marine sediment core GS10_PC15, 103 cmbsf | place: Arctic Ocean: Southern Knipovich Ridge | collected 2010 | reverse complement strand
AAGCAGCCGAGGGATCGGCATAGATAGCCGTTACGTTATAACCGGCGGTGAAATTCTTTAAGTCTTCTGCATATTCTGAATCTGTCTTTTGTCTATTAGTTTTTGAAGAATCATAAACATATTCCTTTTCAGCCCACATATTTGGAAATTGAGTGGGATCTATGCCAATTAGAATAAAAACGCATGGATTTGCGGTGCCATAGTCAATGCCGACTATGTATTCTCGCGCACGAGTAGGAGGAAAACGGATAACATGATCAGCATCATCAAAAAAATCATAAACGGCTCCTTCGGCTAGTGTCCATTGGCCTAAAATGTACCTTTTGTACCAAATGCCTTTGTATTCTTTTTTTATATTCTTAACAAAGGTGGGATCTAGAGAGGGATTGTCGTCGAGTGTGAAGTCAAATACCTTTACATCCAGATCCTTATTATCAATAATTTCTGTCTTAAGCCAGTGAAATGGGCTCGCTGGATTAGTGGTAATGAACATCTTAGCATCTTTCACAGAAAGCCTAGACTGCAACATTTTAAATAGTCCATAGGGCATCAAAGTTCCCTCGTCTATCGCCGCAAAGGCTAGGGTAGAACCTGTGATACGGGCTTGGGCACGTTCATCTGGGGCTCCTAAAAGATGAACTACCCGATTCCATAGATTCATTCGAGTAGACTTATCAGAAGGAGGTGGAATACTTAAGAATTCGCAAAGAGGCCGTACAACATTACGTTGGAGAGCCTCTCTAGAGGTTCCCAGTAGCATACCATCTCCCAAGGGGCCATCCTTAATCTCTTTGATGATCCGTGCATTTACAGACCAGGTTTTTCCTGACCGTACAGACCCCACCCAAATATTCATGCGAGCATTACTCTCTAGGATGCTATAGATTTGCTTGGGGCTGGGAGCGAGGATGGTGTTTTCTGTTGAGATATCCATTCAATAAATTTGTCGAATTGATCTTTTTTCATTTCCATTTGCGGAGATTCACTCTGTTCTAGGTACTGCTTACCAAGCCAGATCAACATGGTGGGATTTCCCTTATTGGTAAAAGCACAGTTTACTTGCATTCGGCGTAGATCATGTTTAAGGGCCGACTGAGCAACATTTAAGATATCCCTATATCTTTCCTCCACTTGCATTCCAGTGATGGCAAGGATAGTCGCTATTTCTTTCCATGAACATTGGTGATAGGCCATATCATAGACCAGCCTACGCCTATCATTTTCATTGAACTTTTCACTCTGGGATTTCTCGCGGAGCTCAATAAGCTCAACTTCCGAAAGTCTTCTTGAAACTACAGTACCTCTCATAATCAAACGGCTTTATTAAAATTTCTGTTCGTGGGTTATCGTCATATATTTTGACGGGTGTACACCATACTATTTGCTTGTCATCCTGAAAGATTATTCCTGTCATGCAATCTTCATAAAACTTTGCTAAATTAGAAGCATCAGGCTTATTGAGATGGTGTAAAGTTCCCTTTCGAGCTTTCTCCTTGAGAGCTTTACACCACCTGATAGGGATAGGCATATAGAACTCAAATATTATAAAGAGCCCCATCTCTAGCAACGGCCCGTTATACTGGGCTCTCATTTGAAGACTTACATCATTGGCTTTTTCTCTTTTGGGATTCCGCGTCCATCGTTTGACAGTTTTCGTCTTCCAATTTACAACACAGTGACTACGATGGGTTTCTTTTGTTATGGGTCTCCCAGGAATTTCTAAAAATATTTCTTGCACACTCAATATATAAAGAATTTTTTAAAGTAAGGCAATAAAAAAACGCCCACGAAGAGCGTTAAGAAATAAAATCCAAAAGGTTAATTGTTCAGTTTTTTAAACTGAAATCTACGACAACATCATCATACATTTTATTTGAATTTGGGCAATAAAAAACTCCTGCGATATAATACCAATGTGGAAATGTTCAAAAGGAGTTCCTGTGAAACAAAAAGAATACATGAAGAAAATGTTCAATTCAAATGCTGTGGAGGTGAACATGACTCGAAGGGAATTGGAACTATGCCTTAAAGCTTTCCTGTGCTTCTGCCTGGACAATGCTGACAAATATAGGGAAGAAGATGGGGGGATGAATGAACTTGTTAAGGGGTTCATTGATTTTATGTCCGACAAGGGCTTAAGAATTATTCCTAATGAAGATCGGCATCCCTACCTCTAATCAATCGCCTGTATTCGATTCGATCTCCAAGAAGAAGGCATTCTGCAAATTCACATAAATCTGGATTTGTTCAAAGGCACTGTCTCTCAATTTCTCCTTATCGAAATAGGATGTAAATACTTTCTCGTTATAGAATTCAAAAGTTATATAATACATGGTATCGTCGTTTGGATTCATCTCATCATACGACTCATCGCAATAGATTCTATCCACGCTATCCATACTAAGCATAATCTTTTCGCCATCTTCATCCTTCAAGCAAATCCACTTAATCATCTTAATCCTCCTCTTCTTTATGTCCGTATTTCTTAACACTGAACCAGTGTCGTAATCTAGCATTAAAATAGTAATCGCAAGAAGCGCAATAACTAGCGCCAGGATAGATATGTCCACGTTGAACCCTCTTTTTGATGAAGTCTTTCTTCCCTATGGTTTTATGTTTGTATCCACGGATATATCGTCCTTTTCTAACCATTTCCTAACTTCATCATAATAATGAAAAATTTCTTTAGCCTTTTCTGGGTCGACTAGAGCTTCAACGCAACATCTCCATGTATTATCTCTTATACGATCTGCCCAATCCCTATCAGTTTTAACAAATTTCCAAAGTGTGTCTAATATTTGTTCAACGTTAGTTTCCTCCATCTAAGTTCTCTCGCTACTGCAATCGTCAAGAAATTCCCAAAATCCCTCCACCTTAATGAAAATGCGTTTGGAAACTCGTCTTACAGCTTTTTCAACAAAGACTGGATTCTTCATATGAGCGCGTAGAAATCCTTCGGTAAATGAGGGATATCTTTTAGAAAATCTCGATATAGATAAAAATTCAGAATCTCGCGTCTTTACAGTAGCTGTTTTAATCTTTCGGGGATGCATTGTCTTTGGAAATTCCTTAAGAATGGGAAGTACATTTTGAAGTTCAAATGGGTCTTTAACCTTCTTTTCTACAGGAGGAGAAATATCCAAATTTTTATATTTGCTTATTTCCTGTAATTCACGTAACTCCATAGCGAGGCTGCTCGGCCCAGTCTTATGCTCTTGGTTTAGTATTTTACCTCTTACTTCCTTGTAAGGCTTTTCCGATTGATCACATTTGTATTTAAGCCATGCCATAACAGCCGATTTAGGATATACGACCCTCCTAGATGAGAATCTAATGAATTCAGGTGGTTTGTCTTTCTTGCGTCGGCTGGTAGCTTGTTCTTTAGAAGAAAATATTCCAAGCTTAACTAAGTCATCAGTTGAAGATAACAGAGGTAATTCATCCTCCATTCTGTCCATAAAATCTTTTAAAAATCCCATAATTCCCCTCCGAGGTAATCTATGTTTTACTATTACCATAGCTTGCTCTTATGGGATTTAATTTTTCAAGAAAAAATTACTTACAAAGTTTTTTATAGGTTTCGTGGAGTTTCTCTCCATGCTCTAATCCCTTTTGGATGGCGAATTCTTCTTCCACTAGGGTTGGGGCATTAGCCTTGATGATACCAACTCCTAATTTTATAAATTCGATACCACAATCACCAGCCGCTATCTTATCACTATGTTTTGCAGTTAACTTGTAGAGCTCGGTTAAAAATTCTTTCAATTCCTCGTCCATTAATTTAAATACCTATAATTTTTTTTTTCAGCTTCAGCAGGAAAAAGGTATTTATCACGTTTTCCACACTCTATACAATCTCCAAACTGAGCCATTTGAGTGCCTATGAAGTCCCATTTACCGCAATCTTGACATACCCATTTAGGAGATAAATCTTTCTTAGCTTGACCACAATTCACTGACCCACAGTCTCGACAAGGCTTTTTATCTCCTTCTTGAGCCATTAGTTGCATTGAATAAATAAACACTTGTTCAAGCTTAAATTTGAAGCGATCATTAGTCATTTTAGGCATGGACATTAAAAAATTCATTTTAAGATTACCCATCAGCTCCTTTACTAAATCCTCTATGCTCTCTTCAGTCACAGGTGAAGCATGGAATTCCCTTACACCATCCCAAAAGTCTGACTCGTTAGAGAAATATTTCCCTCGATAATAGAATTGTTTTTTTGGATCATTCATCTTTTTCTTTTTTTCCTTCTTGCAACCCTTTTAAAAGTTCCATTATCATCTCCTTTTGACGATGATCAAGAAGATGAACTAATTTTGGGATACTTTCACTTATTGCCTTCAATTCCTTCTGGCTGGCTTGAGCCATGTATCGTTGAAATGGATCTTCACTCATCTTTTCCTTCATTATTATTTTCCTCACATTCCGCTGGGCATAGCCACATAAAATAATCCTTTCCAATAACACAAAATTTAACCGACCCACACATTTTACAAATAGGTTCGACGATGACGTTTCCGTCTGTATCATAAGCCTGAACATAAAGTTTTTCTTTCATTATGTCTCCTGCGTCGGATAATATTTATTATGTTGGCCAAGAATCTATTTTACTTGCCTTAATGTAATAGGCGATGATAAGGTTGAAATTTGTGCTTGTTGAAAATTACCCCTAAAATGATAGGAATTAATTGAAATGGGGCTATTTCTACATTATTGTGCATTTTTAAACATCCTGCCTGTAAATAAATCTATACATAGTTGCGTCCTGGTTTTTTCCGGATGACTCAATGCGTAGAGCATGTAAAAAACTTCCACTCCTATAAAAAGGAATATGCTTACATATAAAATTATAAATTTATTTCTCATTCCTCTAAGGATATCAACTTATCAAATAATTCATCCCTCAATAGATCGCATACTTCCTTGTGGCCTTCCACCGCCTCGATATAGTATTTGTAGCGCCGTTGATACATATCGAAATCGCACTTAAACTTTTTGTCTGTTTCCTTAAAAATCATCGTCTCAAAGATTAGGATAGTTTCAAATATTCCCATGTTAAAACCTATCCATACCGTGCTCACTCTCCAATCTTTTATGAAATCTTCTCCAACGTGCTTGTGGAAATAATTATTTTTAAATGTCCATTCCCACATTTTCATAGGAGTTGTATCCCAGTCCAAATACCGAGCTTGACCTCTAAATCTTTTAAAATGCTCACTCATCGCATCGTTTTTCCCAAGAATGGGAGTGTGACGCTTTAGATATTTCTCTTCTACCTCTTCAAACATAAATCTATCCTGCTTCAAGAGGTGCAACATAAGGGTCTGGGGAGCGTTCAAGATTTTCATTTTCTCAAGATCCCGTAATATCTTTTCACATTTAAATGTGCGAGGGTCAAAGTCTTTAAAACAAGCAATAAGCTCCTCTCTACTAAATTTCATGTCAGTCATCAAGATTCACTTTTTTGTATCTTTGAAATATCATGGTATTTCCTAAAGATGAATAGGTTTCTCGCTCTGCGTTTAAGTCTGAATAGTAATTTGTAGCGATGTCTACCAGTACTTCTAAACATATAAAAGGACATTTTCCTTGAGTTTTCAGCCTTTGTTTGAGAGTCTTTTTTCTTCTGAATTTTCTCATATATTTCCTTAAATTCTTTTCTGAGTTTTTCACATTTGAGTTTTTTAGCAGGCATCTTATCCAGTTTTTTCCAGAGTTTTTCCTCGATGTGTGCTAATATATTTAGCAAATCCTCATCATCATCACACAATTTGGGAGCAGTACGAATTAAAAGCAGACGATCGAACCACTGGATCATACCAGCAGGGAGAACGGATGTATGGGTTACATTTCCTGTTAGGGTCATTTATTTTTATCTTGTCTTTTTCTTTGAAAATATTTTAATCCACAAATAAGGTGGCACATAAGAAGCTCATACTCGGGCTGGTCTTCTTCACCTCGGACAATATAATCCTTTATGGAATTCATGGCATCGAAGGTAAAATCTAATATTTGTCTCTCTAGCTTCTCAAATTTAATTTGCTTCTTTGGGTGTGTCATGTCTAAATTTCCTCGTTTTTTAGGCATATCACAGAAACGTGCCTAAATTATGCCATTTCTTATGTATGAGAGCTAACAGATGGGGCCTGGTTCGTGAGCAGGTGTTCCCCAATTATCTATCACTCCTTCTAAGAAATAGTAGAAAGGCTTGTTCAAGGTCAAAGCGAGCTTCTCTAATATTTCTAATGAGGGTGAAGTCATTGCCCTCTCGTAATGAGAAATTGTATGTTGCATCATTCCTACGGATTTTGCTAACTTTTCCTGAGTCATATCCATTTCAACTCGAGCTAACTTAATCTTCTTTCCTAATTTTTTCGCATTCACTCAAATTGACCCCTCTTCTTCTTTGTCTAAATAATATTTTAAGACGTACTTCGCTATTGCTCTCGTCAAACGATTTTGATGATATTGGAATTCATCAGGAGACCCATATTTTACCAATTGAGATTTTTGTAAAAGATCAAGGAGTTCCTTTACATCGTCTGGTATTTCTTCACTCATCTTCCCTCACAGACTTAATTGCTATTCCCAACATTTGGGTTAAAAAACTCATTCCCTCCTCATGTGTTATTCCCGTGTCTTTAACCATATCGTCTACCATTTCCGATAGAGGACGATATCTGTGAAACCTCATAACATTGGGATCATCTCTAGGCTCAAGCGTCTCTTCACTCACTCGCCAATCTCTTAAGAGCCTCTTGTAATCTCTCCGTAATGCCTATAGCTAAATCTAATTGCTCATCATAGGTATCTGGGACATCATCACTTGGGTCTTCCCACACCATGGCTGGCACATAATTTCTTAGACAATCCCACAAATCCTTTACATTGATTAGAAGATGTTCTTCATCTTTGACTATTTCAACCACATCAAAGTGTAGGTTTTTTTCTGGCACGTCATCACCTATCTTAAGGAGAAGCCTTGCACCTGTTATTTTTTTTACTATGGATACTTCATACCCTTTCATTATTCCCCTCCTTTTCTTCATAGGAATTTAACATTTCACAGCAAACACTATAATATCCGTGCGAAAATTCAATCTCGCCTAAAGGGATATAACCCAATTCATCATCTTCATGACACGAACAACAACACCCTTCTGTAAGTCCTGGAAAGTCTTTACGTAATTTATTACAGCTTCCTAGGTATTTCTTTTTCATTTGTCTCTTTGTCACATCTAGGAACATAACGCGTCTTCTCAAATACACTCACTACAGATTTTGCAAATTCATCAGGTAAGCAATTTGGATACTCCTTAGTATTAAATTCAACAATTGGATTTCCTGAATAAACAGCTAATCTCATTAACCAGGGGCGACCTCGTACAGGTGTTAACGTAATAAAATCTGGTTCATCTAGGGCAGTGCATGAGAATGTAAGAGGTTGTGACTCTTCTTTATCCACCATCTTCCTCTCCTCTTTTCTTATACCTATCATACCTATTCATTTTGATTTGCACAGGCTTGAGATGCCTGGCAATCTCTTCCATCGTACACATATAAAACATGTTGAAAGAGGTTATCAAACAGTTGATATCTTGGGCAATGGCTTCTATTTCAACATAGGGGGGGACATCAGGAAGCTTCTGCAAGTCCTCTAGGAGAACATCAGAGGCATTCTCCATAGCATTGATGTATAGATTCCAATAGTTCATAGGAACAGCAAAAATCTCAAGATGCCCATCATCTTTCTTCTGAACCTTCAAGTCTATTTCTGGGACTATCAATTGAGTTATTTCTAGGGCTTGGTCAAGTGGAATCTTCATTAATATTTCTCTCTATTGAATCTTTTATCATTTCAATTATTTCGTTTATGCCCGTAAAGATCATCATGGCAATCGCTGAGACACAAAGCATGAACCCTGCAATTAGTCCTAAGCTTATCACAAAAAGGGCAGCTACGACATAAAATGGAGTCCAGATAATGAAAACTATCCACCCAAAGGCTTTAGCCAGCATTTGTTTGGATACGTACCCCATCGAGGCATCTCCTTAAAATATTTGCTATTACTTGCATTTTCCTTAGGACATGAAAAAGGGCCTCTTTATTATATTCAGGGATATTCTCGGCGTCCATCATATATTCTATGTAGATAGATTCTTTCTCAATGGTATCTAGACCATCTAGGAGCGCGGCCTTTGAGAAAACGAACCCATCCTCACCGTCGAAGTACTTGGAGTCAAAAGAAACGCTTAGAAGCGATCTATATTCGTCTACGGACATCTCTTTCAAAATGGCACCTCTTCATTTCTTTGCTTCTTAGATTCCTCCTCCCATTGCTTCTCCCTTTCTTTATCATAATAATCTTTTGGAGCAGCTTTGTGTTTTTCAAGATATTTATCTACTTCAACCCGAACGGCCTTTAAGAACCTTTCACTTACCTCCTTATCTCGGAAGCCAGTGAGGGGGATAAATTTCCTTTCACCATCTCTTTCCTCTTTCATCCCTGTAGGAAAGTTGAACCATCGACGATCACCCTTCTGAAACTCCTTGAGAATGACAAAATACTTCCACTCTACGATGGTGATTTCCACCTCAGCAATGAGAGAGCTATTTTCCTTGTACACCTTCTCATACCTCTCAAGCTTTAACATAGAGATCCCCCCTATTCTTAATTAAAATAATGTTTCGTATTGTCATAATGATACCATTCTGGTATTGTATTGGCATAACTTTAAACGCAAGGAGCGGAAAGATGACAAACATAGATTGCAGAGACTACATGGCCCTAAGAGTGAAAATGAAGGAATGCCAACGTGAATTGATTCGGTGGCATGCTCGTGCGGACTGGGATGGGAAACACGATGAAGCCGATCAATATCTTGCTCTTTGCAAGTCAATGGGAAGGGTCGCAGGAAAACTAAAGAAAACTTTTTTAAACAAGTAAGGAGATAGAAATATGACCGAACAACAAATAATAAACATAGATGGAATGTGCCGAACCTTGTGGGACAATCAAAATGCATGGTGTCAAACTTCCCTGATCGATGATCTAATTGGCCACGAGGTGGAGGGATTTTCTCATGAAGAGATAGAGAATCTCTATTTCGGGGATGAAGAAGAGCCTCAGGATATCCTAGAATGGTGGCTCGTTGATAACTGGTTTGCGGACCTCCTAGACAAACAATGTCAACCTCTCTTAAGAAACGCTTATGGCACTTGGTGGGGACGTTGCACGAGTGGACAGGTTGTTTATGGCGATAGAGTAATTGAAGATATCGTTCGACGTCTTTATAAAAAGGAGCAACGAACATGAAAAAGCAACTGAGCTTGCGATTACCCGAAGATATAATCTTGGAGTTGAAAAAGATTGCCGAGGAAACAGGGATCTCCTTAAATGCCATGATAAACATCATCTTGGGACAATATTTAGGACGTACCAACACCAACATTGTAAGGCAATATAATGAACTGGTTGAAAAGAACCTGGAGACTTTCAAATTCAATTGACTGACTCCTACCTTGCCATAAGGCTTTAGCATGGGGATCTCCCCTTACGCATTAGCTTTATGGCATCTCTGTGTAGGTCATAGCTCACAGTATAATCTTTAGTGAAGCTTCCATGGCCTTTGATGCTGATGGTCAGTCGATGCTCTTCTGGCCCTTCCGTTACGATATCCAGCTTATTAAAAGGAAAGCTTATCTTTCTTCCATCTTCTACTTCTAAAATGAAGTAAGTATCATTGAAATCTATGTCTTTATAATCCATTGTTCCTCTTTTTTGTTTTGTAATACTCAGCTAAATATCTTATCAGGATATTTGCATTCTACCAATAGTTTGTGTGAAATAATCTCTTTAAACCTCTGAGCTGGTAAGCGATATGATGGCATATGTATTTCTTGGCCACCTTTTCTAAAAGCAATTCCCTGGGCGTAAGCCTCAAAGGAAGTATGCCCACTGCCTGCACTATATCCCATCCTATTAAAATTATTTTCAACTTTCGAAGCTAGGATAAAATTCTTTTGTAGATCAACATCTGTAACGATTGTTTCCTTATACCATCCCTCTTGAACACAGCGTGTTAGCCACCCTACGGGATTGTCTATGACTGATTTGCTCTTCTCGAAGCAGAGTTGGACTTGTCTAACATCTGAGTCTGATAAATCTTTTAGGTACTTCCTACTCTCGTGGAATAGGGGCATAGACTCTTGAGTCTGCTGGACATTTGGAGGATCTATGGTCTTTTCCTTAGCTGAAGAAGGCGGCAGCGTTGTTGTTTCTTTTATTACTTGGTTACACTCATTACTTAGTAGTGGCGGGTTTTCCGGAAGCGCTTTTTCCGTAAGCGGAAAACCTGAAAGCGTAAACTTTCTTTGAAAGTTATCTTCAATAACTAGCTTATCTTCTGGAGTAATAGGAAATTCAAATACCATATACTCTACGTCTTGAAACCCTCTCTGGCCCGTAAAGGTCTTACCATTATATTGTAGCCTTAACATGAAACCTTCTTTTATAAGAACGTCCATTGCGCTATAAATAGCTGTCTTACCTACGTCCAGATCGTTGCATAATTTAGGTATATTGAATTCCCAATCATCTGGAAAGGAAAGCATGTGTGACCATAATCCACGGGGAGCTAGTTTGAGGGGTGTGTGCCTCAATCCGTATTTATTTACTAATACGTAGGGATTCTCTCTATTGTGTGAAACTCTTATTGTGGTCATCTTCCACCCCCTTCGCAAAGATTTTTGTTTTTTTGGCTTGTTGTTTTATTATCGACTTCTATACTATTGCAAGAATAGGACATAAGTGTCTCCTATGGTTATTGGGGAGCTCCTTGGCTCCTTAGTTTAGATTGTAGTATATCATAAGTTTTTCTCGGAGAATGAAGTTGTAAGGCTTTGTTCTCCTTTTTTTTACTCATGAATCATACTAATTATTTTAATTAAAATTCTTCAATTTTCGGTTAGCCTTTTTATAGCAAACCCTTTATCTTTCTCTCAAATTCCATAACAAAAAAGGGGGTTGGGCCACGCCAGGCATGGCAGGTTTTATCTCTTTTTCTTGTTGGAATCTATGTTTTATGCTTTACGGCGGCGTTATCTTCATTGCGCCGCTTCTTTTTTTTAAGATAGGTTTCCTAATAATTTCTTTCTATAAGTATTTTCTTTATAATAAATTAATTTGAAATTTTAACTCATCTTATCAAAGTCTTGTTTTTCTTGGAATGTCCCTAAATACCATATTTATTTTAGCTTTTCCAATGCGCTGTCGCTTCTCCCATTCATCAAATGAAACATAATCTGTGCTCTTCATGAATCCTAGGAAGCATCCCTGTAAAAGGCGCATTATACCCGCTTTTTGTTCTTTGTCTCGTATATCTGTTATGGGAAACTCACAGTCCTTCCCATTAAGCACCCCTTTTTTAGTGGGCATCTTAATCCACACCTTCCCTTTGCATAGGACATAAAATATTCCACGTAAATCGAACTCCCAACTTTCTAGCTTCACATAAAGATGCAAAGAGCCCGTCTCTACCCATTCATTGCGCTTGTTGCGCTTCTTGGTTCTCGGGTAGTTGTGTAAGATACGCACTCTTATATTTCCCTTCTTTTTGGATAAAGGACTTGTTAGCGTAGTAGACATTATTTACCTCCAATAAATCTTGTGATGTTACTTTTCCCTTTGAGGCCAGGATTATTCTAGTCCAGTATTTTGAGTGCAAGGGAACTTTCCCATTATTGAAAGCTGCTAAATACGAGCTGTGGACGCCAACTTGCTCGGCAAACCACTTATTCATTATCCCATTATTGGTAAGATATTCTTTTAATCTCATTTTTATACCTTTTTTCTTCGGATAAATTAAGTTATCCATTAACCTAATGTCACAACCGTAGCAAATACGGCTGATTTTGACAACATAAAACATAGAGGGACACATGGAATACAAATATCCCCGCGTGAGTGAGATCTTAGCTCCTTACTCCAATATCACGCTAGCTGATGTACCAAAAGAATATCTAGATAACGCCTGCCGTAGAGGCACAGCCATCCACACATATGCGATAGCCTATGCCCGTGAGGACTTCCTTCCTCACATTGAAGAAGAGTACCTTCCCTACTTCGACAGCTTTGTACAATGGTACAATAAAAATGTTGAAGCATTGATTTTTTCTGAAAAAAGACTTTACCACGACAGGCTAGAGTTCTGTGGTCAACCTGATCTTGTGGTAGAGCTAAAGGAAGGAAAAGGCAGGTGCCTCATAGACCTAAAATCAGCCGCAAAGATTTATCAGACGTATCCGATACAACTCGCTGCTTACCGAGCGTTACTTCGTATTCAGGATATACAGGTTGATACCCAAATTATTTTAAAATTAGCTAAGAACGGCAAGATTGCCAAAGCCTACCCTTATGAGCATGAGGTAATGGCAGAATATTACGAGCTTTTTGCTAAGGCAATCACACTATACAATTATTTCTTAAAGCCTACTAAGAAAGGAGGTGCAAAATGAGCTTAAATTACAACCCCCACTACTCCTTTGAAGAGCAGCAACAAAGATTTATAGAGTCCAAGATAGAGGACTTCGCTCATGCAATTGTAAAGCATGGAGTGGACTTTAAGCATGGTGCAGCCTTTGAAGGGCTGATCGATTGCTTGTACATGCATGTTGAAGATAACATTGAAACATTTTTACCAGAGGAAGATTTATGAACTGGGAAGTAAGCATAAAACTAGAAGAAGAGAACTTATGTGTAAACTGGCTTGCCTACAAAAGCTATGAGTTTCAAAGGGATAATGCCCCAAGTGTATCTCCCATAAGATGGAGGAAAGTATATATATTCCAGCAAGACTATGAAAAAGTTTACCAAGCTTTTAGAGCAGGGAACTCCGTACATATGGAACTTGACTCCGTACATAAAGAAATGACTCCGTACATATAGAAAGGAGAAAAAAATGAATTATAGAGAGGCAGAAAGAATGAATAATAAAGAAATTTGGCTCCAGTCCTACGAATGTGCTGTGGAAGATATAATGGATGTAATGGAATTAGAAAGGGAAGAAGCTCTACGTGAAATTGACAGGATTTTAGAAAGAGACCCTTGTTACTTAGACGATTATCACTTAACCATATGCGATGCATACGCAGACTAAAAAGGAGAAAACAAATGAGAAAAGAACAAGAACTCGTAAGAAAAGATGGAGAAGCTAACTTTTATACCTTGGATGAAGTTATTTTTCATCTAAAACTCGCCTACTCTGATCTCTTGGGCCACTATACCTATAAAGGTTTAAAAGGGATGGAGTTAATCAAAGAAACCAACTCACATGTAAAAGAAATCTGCAATGGAGTTGTAGAGGAAATTCTAGGAAAAGATTACTTCGGAGAAAACCAATGAAAGAAATAAGAATGGATTGGGAAACTTACAAAACTGAATTAAGTAACAAACTAGAAATAGGTGCTCATATGGCTATATGGGAGATCACAGCGTGGATAAAGGGGAGCAGTTCCTTAAAGAATTTGATGATATTATTACCAGGAGAAGGAAGTCTAGGTAGCGATGTTATTAAACTAGTTAAAGCATTAGGAAGGGAAGATGAATTAAAAAAAATAGGAGAGGACGATGACAGCAGTAGCAGTAAATCAAAATAATGACTTAGGTTCCCTTTTTGGGAGCTTTACACAAGATCAAATTGAATTGATCAAAACAACTGTATGTAAGAATTCTACAGACAATGAGCTTAAGCTTTTCCTTTATACGGCGAAGCATGCGGGACTAGATCCTTTGCTCAAACAGATCTACGCTATCAAGCGTGGAAACGCGATGACGATTCAGACGTCCATAGATGGCCTCAGATCGATAGCAGAGCGTACAGGTAGGTACTCGCCTGGGGAAGAGACGAAATACGCGTACGACTCAAGCAATGGCCTTCTAAGCGCAACGTCCTATGTAAAGAAGATGACGCCGGACGGAACTTGGCATCAAGTGAGCTCGACGGCTTACTTTGCAGAGTATGCCCAATCCTATAAGGGTCAACTCTCTCAATTCTGGGGAAAGTTTCCGCATGTGATGATAGCGAAATGTGCTGAAGCTAATGCACTTAGGAGAGCGTTCCCATTTGAGTTGGCGGGCCTTTATGCTACAGAAGAGATGGCAAATGGTATGAACAAAACCAAAGTAGACGATGAGTTTCTAACAGAGGATATAATAGGTATCAGCCCCCAGGATGACGTTCAAATCAATATTCCTGAAGGGGCCGACCCTACTTCTGTGGATACCTACATTGAATACTTAAGCGCACATTATTCTCAACCAATTCCTATCATTAGGAGATGGATTAATGAGCGTCCTGAGAAATTTTGGGAAACATTCCACAAGTGGAGTGCTAAAAGGGAAAATCTGGAAGATCAGACGGAAATTGTAGATATTTCGGACGAAGATCAGGGTTAACCATTCCAAACTCTGGAGAGGCTGGCGTCAGATCTATGCTGATGCCCGTCTTTTCCTTAATAATCTCTTCTGCTTTTTCCTCAATGAAATTATCGGGGCCAAAGAAATATACGGAACCCACAATGAGAATAATGCTAATGACTAAAATCCCAAATAAAATAAGTTTCCCGCCATGTTTGGAACTCACGACTTCTCCTAGTTTTTTTCTAATATTGTTAAAAATAAAATATTCTCCTGTTAAGATAATTCGGCAGCTGCTTCAACATCACGTGTAGCTCTATCTTTATAATCAGGGCGCACCTTGACCATATTGAAAAAGTCCTCATTCCCCACAGGGACGGTGGTGACCGCTGGATCCTTTTCTAACTTTGGCATCCATTCCTCTCTAAATTTTTTATGACACTGTTCTATTTTATGGGTCAATACCCATTCAAGCCTTCTTTTTAAATCAGCGTCAAGAGTTGAGACTGGTAAAAAATATTCTAAAAGCTCCATTTCTGTGGCATTTACCTCAAAAAGAGGTTGACCATTTACTGTAATTTGCATTTTTTTCTCCTTAACATGCTAATTGACCACTGAAAAAAGTAAGTGCATCAGTTGCTCCGCCTCCTCTAACATCTGCCACTAAAGCGTCATTAGAAATTTCTATAACAACCAAGGCCGTATCAGAAGCATCCATATCGCAAGTTGCAGAACCATTAAATATAAAATCAGTACCAGGCGTTATTACTACTCCTGGATTATTAAAAGTGAATCTATATTCTCTATTTGAAGTTCTTAAAACTAAATTTCCTTGAGTCATACCGACTACTATACCAAACATTTCTAAATTCACTTGTAGAGCATATCTCCCCGTCACTGGGGCTGTGAATACACCTGTTGTAATATTATAATCACTTCCTTGATCGAATTTTTCTGATTCAAAAATAACTGTATATTGAGTGCCGTCTCCTGTAACATTTAATATACTAGAATTGACGGAAGCTAAGAAACATGGAGTCAAAGGAAAATTAACTTCTCCTGTAAGTTCAACTTCCATTGCCACAGCAGAAGCAAAATTATCGTTAGCCCCTCCTAATTTCCATTTATCAGAATCACTGTTGTCTAATCCCCATATCCAGGTGGAAGCAACTCCTGTCGCATTAGCTTTAAAGAGAGCATCGCCTCCTCCAGCTACTACAGTAGCCACAAAATTAGAATCAGCACTTGTGCCTGCATTAGTATTTTGATTAAGAATCTCTACAAAATCATTTCCTATATCTCCATTAATGAAAATATTCGCATTGCCCGTACCTCCTATAAGGGGAATAATATTTATTCCATTATCAGCAAATTCAACTAAAGGAGAAAAGCTTAAATCGGAATTAGGCGTAAATTGGAAATTATCGCTAGAACTATTATTGATTCCGGCAGCCCAATCTTTAACACCATCTACTTGAAAATTAATAAAAGGATCACTTGCTGCTGCGCCCCCGACAGAAATACGTTGTATTGCTTGAGAGCCAGCAGCATTGGAAGTATTTTTGATAAGAAGAGCTACATCTGCTCCAGCTTGAGAAAACTGGATGGAGCCCTCTTCACCCGTTGTAATGGTGATATCTCCTATCCTCATTCCAGCTTGGGCGAAAACTACATCATTGTTAAAACCAGCCATTTAAATTCCTGCTATTACACTTCTACTTTCGACACATGCACTCCAGCTGATGATAGCTCCTAAAGCACCGAACGCTCTTAAAATGATGTCATTCCCAGATGCTACAAATGTGAAAGATCCTGCTGCTAAAGGCAAATCAGCATTTGAAATGATATCTGGTGTATCGATGATTGTGGCTACTCCTCCTGTTGTTCGTGCAGTAGCTACAACCTGTCCTCCTATCCCATGAGCACTCTCTGCTTTACCCGCAATTATGGCTCTTAAAGTGACTGCTGCTGCTGCACCACCCAAAGAAACCGTGACTATATCTGCTGTTCCTACATTTATCGTTTGACCTGTACCACAAGTAACTGTTATCAGAGGAGCATTAGTTATTACTAGAGAATTTCCAGCAGCAGAACCCGTTACAGTTATAGTTCCTGTACCGGTTATATCTATATCCCCTACACCATCGGGACCAACAATCTGGCCACCATTATTTCCAGTCAAAGTCAGAACCGGAGCCGATGTGTCAGCGATAGTTAATCTGTTATTACCTGGATCGCTTATAACTGTTATGTTTCCAGAACCGGCGATATCAATATTGCCTGCACCAGTTGGTGAGACGGTTGCTCCTCCAGTTCCTGTTAGAGTGATAACAGAAGGAGTCACTTCGGCAATCGTTATTCTATTGGTGCCAGCATTTCCCGTGGTAGTAATGTTTCCTGTTCCGCGGACATCAATATTCTGATTGGCATCAGGGCCGACAACTACTAAATCATTCCCAGTCAGAGTCTCAACATCTAACGCTGGAGATCCACTGTCGGCGGCAATGTTATACTGACTCATCAGCTCGCCTCTACTAATACAACCAAATGAACACCTGATCCTAAAGTGGGAGCCACTCCGTTATGACGAACTTCAAATTGCCTTCCTGCTTTTAAAAAGGAACCATCATCACGGACTTTGTTGGCAGTGATATCCCAAATCGTTCCCGAATTCGCGGGATACACATCTTGAACATTTACACCATCAATAGTTACTTCTAGAAAAGCATCCGTATCATTAACGATTTTTATAGCTTTAGCTCGGGAGTTGAGTTCGGTTCCTAAATTCTGAAATACTCCTGTCAGAGCTGCTCTCGCAACTGTCCTAACTGTCTCCCAATCTACATTTTGCGGATAAGCCATTATTCCTCTTTAGAAGGTTCTGGTTCTTTTTCTTTCTCTTTTTCTCTTTCTGTCATGATTTGAAGGATAACTTGTCTCATTTCGGCCAAGGCATCATAGACTTCTCCTAATGGAGATGCGTTTTCACAATAAAAAAGGTAATCCTTTTCATTTTTCTTAATTTTAATTTTCGTTTCTTGAGTGATCATTTCCCCTCCTAGTTGATGATCCAGAATGTAATTATCACGTCCCCGTTAAGAGCCGCAGCCCCGTTGTTTTGTGTGTGTATTGTTAATGTTCCCGCCGTCTCCGTAATAACACCTTCAAGGGTCATATCAGCATCGTTCGAACCTCTATTTGAAACTGTTACGAAGATCCCATCGCCCGCACCTAAATCTGAGTTTGTGATAACAAAATCTTCATTAGCTGCCGCTCCGGTAGTTTGTCCGGTGAAGGTGGCAACTCCAACGCGGGCATTAAGAGTAAGAGCAAGCCCTGCAACTGAGTTTGTTCTCGGAACCATGCTTAGAGCACCTAATGCAGGACTAAGAATAACTTCTCCTGAACCGGCTTGAATGGTGGTAGTTGAGGTGGTATTGGTTGAACCTATGACGGTTGTCATATTGGCCGCACCCGTGGCCACATTTACACTTAGGGCTATAGCATCATTTGCTATCGAAATAGCTCCGGCTGAAGAGTTTAGCTCTAAGACTCCATCAGAATCAAGAAGGAGTGTATCTGTGGAATTAAGAGAGATATCTCCAGCTCCTGTAGAAGCTAAGGCGATACCCCCTGTTCCCGAATTTAAAAGTAATGCAGTCGCGCCCGTAATATTCCCGAACGTCAAAGTTCTAGAAGCAGCGCCCGTACCCACATTAATTCCGAACGCGTCCGCATCAGAACCGATTCCAATAACCCCAGCTGAAGAGTTAAGTTCTAGTACTCCGGCTGAATCTATGGTTATATCATCGGTAGATGTGACTACTACATCTCCGGTTCCTGACTGAATTATGGTGGAAGCTGTACCATTCGTTGAACCCAGGGTCACAGTATTATTAGCGGCATCATCTCCAATTCCTATCGAGTTTCCAGCACCTACTATAGCAAAGTTCCCAGTGGTGACATTGAAGGTAATATCTCCGGCTCCAGTTGGGTTGAACGCAAATCCGCCAGTTCCAGAATTGAATATTACATCGGTGCCAGCCGTAATATTTCCGAACGTCAACGTTCTAGCTGCACCGCCCGTACCCACGTTAATTCCGAACGCGTCCGCGTCATTTCCTATTGAAATTATTCCGGCTGAAGAGTTTAGCTCTAACAAACCCGCTGAGTCTAAGGTTATATCGTCGGTTGAGGTAACAACCACATCACCGGTTCCTGATTGAATTATGGTCGCGGCTGTACCATTCGTTGAACCCACGGTGACTGTATTATTTGCCGCATCATCACCAATTCCAACTGTGTTTCCACCCCCTACTACTGCAAAGTTACCTGTAGTCACGTTGAATGTAATGTCTCCAGCTCCAGTGGGATTAAATGCAAAACCCCCTGTCCCTGAGTTGAATACGACATCCGTGACGCCCGCAGTATTACCGAGGGTAATTGTTCGTTCTCCTAATGTTCCTAAATTTAAGCCGAAATCGTCATCGTCACTACCAATTCCGATTACTCCAGCGGAAGAGTTTAGTTCTAAGACTCCATCGGAATCGAGTAGAAGGGTGTCATCGGAATTAAGGGTGATATCGCCGACCCCAGTACTTGCTAGGGCGATACCTCCTGTTCCTGAATTTATGGCTACGGCAGTTCCCGATGTAACATTCCCGATATTTAATGCGGTCTGCGAGGCGCCTGTGGCTAGATTCAGAGTCTGCGTACCTGCTGTGGCTATTCCGCCAAAAATATTGACTGTTGAGTTGGCTGCCGCAGCTCCAGAAGCTATATTAACTATTTGAGCACCGGCGTTAACCCCGTTACCGACATTGATTGTCTGTCCGCCAGCGGCAGTTGAAAGTCCAAGCGTAATAGTTCCAGTGGTTGTTGCTGCCCCAATCGTAATGGTTCCGGCTGCTACTGGTGTAAGGGTAAAGTTCCCACTTCCACAAAGTAAATCTAAGGAGCAAGCCCCTGAAACTGAACCGATTGTGATCGTATGTGCTGCCGCAGAATTTGCGATTCCGACCGCGCGGGCTGTTGTTCCGACCGCTAGATTTACTGCGCCCGCATCGTTATCTGAACCTAGATTTAGAGCGGCACCTGCGGTAAGAATGGTAGCTGAGGCATTACAAGTTAAGAGACCACTTATTCCTAATGTTCCGGATATTGTGACGCTATCGTCGAAGGTCATTGCTCCCGACACAAGGAGGGTACTATCAAAAACGACAGCTCCCGTTACATCTAATGTTCCTGGAAGATTTACATTGCTTGTCCACTCAGCGGTGGTTCCTCCTGCATTTGTCTGTAAGACTTGCCGAGCAGCACCAATGTTTAGAAGAGCGTAGCTGTTGGCTCCATCTGCTAAGAGAAGATCTCCTGTAGCCGAAGTACCAAGCCCAGTTCCCCCTTCTGTTACCTGAACATCATCTCCAGTTAGAGCGAAGGTTCCAGAAGCACTGAAGTTTGTGCAAGTGACGGCGCCGGCTGTAGTGCCTCCAATTGCGGGAGGTTCAGCCAAAACCGCTGTTAAGTTTGAAGGAACTACCGCTCTAATAGAATCTACACGAGCTACGGCTTCCCCATCTGTGGAGAGTTCTATTATCCCTCGTGTAGTAGAAGTGGCATTTGGCGCCCCTGCAATCGCTACAGCTGCTAGTCCAGCTGGGGTATTCGCTATATCAGTTGCTGTCCCTGTTATAGATTCCGCAACAGTGGCTAGACGAACCACACCCTCTTGAGTAGTAGTAGCATCTGTTGAAAGCATTGTTTCAGGGGTAATGAATACATTATCTCTTGTTCCCGCCAATGCTTCAGCGGCTGTGGCTACCTCTGCCCCCATATAAGAAAGAGGGTCGCGGCCAATATTCCCACTCGACATAAGAAAAACTCCATTTAGTTTTTCTTTATATTATTAAAAAAAATACTTGACATCAAGGAAAACGTGTCAAGTTAATATTTGAAGCTTGGGAAAATATAGATAAAATGGTAAGTTGCTGAATGTAAGGGAGAAAAAAATATGTGCTTATCTAGCGCACAATGTTTCTTGACTAAGAAGCCACTCGAAGAATTTTTTCCAATTAATTCGGCGCTTTTTAAAAAAGGAGGTTATCATGAATGATTGTTGGATAATGGTTGGTGTTGCATTAATTCTTTTAGGTGAGGATTCCGACGATAGTGAATTGAGTGAAAAATTAGATGATATCTTAATTAAATCTGCTTGGTGGAGTATTAAATTTCTCGTCGTTCCCTACATTGTTTTATCCCATATTTTTAACTTCTCAATTTTTTAATTCTTGAGCTCGACCAACCTTGTTTTTGTAATTGAGTTCTGATATTACTCTTGGCTTGAAAAGTGGGAGCCTTTTTAATTTGGCCTCTCCAGTACATCTCCATTCCCCTTCGATATAAGCTTTTCATTTGAACTAAAACTAATGAAGCTCCGTAACGTATTCCTTGTACATACTTGGTTCCTCCAAACGCAAAAGAAATTAAACTTATGGGCCAATTCATCCCCGTGGTGCTATTTACCACTTCTTGGATAGCACCGAATACAATTCCGCCAATAACTGCTTTTTTAATTTTCTTAAAACCTAATTTATTATATTCCTCGAATGCCTTAGCTACCTTCTTCCTAACTGATTCCCAGGGAGATCCTTTTTTGATTCCTTCAACTATTTTTTTACCTGCTTCTTTCCCTACTTTTGCAGCCTCTTGAGCTTCTTTTGCAGGTACTCCAGTTTTTTCCTCAAACTTGACAGCAGCTTCTTGAGTCGGATTTTTAACGAATTCTGAGGTGGCTTTTTGTATTCCTTCCTGTCCAAGTTTAGCAACCTTAGCTTCAGGAGAATCCAAAATATTTTTAACTTTTACGAAATCTTTTTGAAATTCCTTAGATGTGGTGTCTAAATTTTTCACTAATTGCTTCAGATAAGCATCCCCTTTACCTTTAGCTAATTCCTTAACATATCTTTTTCTCTTTCTAAGATTTTGTTTAGCTTCATTTATTTTAATATTTTTCTTAATATTTTTTTGAAGTTCTAATAAATCCTTCGCTAATTGTTTTTGTTTTTCTCCTCTTAATTTTGCTGTCTTAGGGCCGATAAGATCTTTAATCTGTTTTTCTACACTTTTAAGTAATTTCTTATATGCATTTAAATAATTATCTAGAATTCTTATTCCAGTGCCTATATTCTCGGGACTAGGAATTTCTCCAGTTCTTTCACTTAATTCTTTTATATATTTTTGATCTCTCTCAAACATTCTTTGCCAGTCTTTTGAAACTTTTCCTCCTGGATCTTTAGAAATTTCTGAAAGTTTTTCATTATGCCTGGAAATTTGCTGCGTTAATTGCTCCGGAGTTTGTATTTGTTTTTTAGGCTTAGCTGCTTCAATATTTCTTTTTTCTGTTTCTAGTCGTTCTGCAAGTCTTCCAACTTCTTGTTCTGCAAGTTTTATTCCTTGTTGTCGTAATTTTTTTTGTTTCGGAGGAGCTTTTTCGAATCCTTTCTCTAAGGATTCTATATTTTTTCTTTGTTGGACAAGTTCGCGCTCTGTTTTCTCTACTACATCCATTGCCTCTTTAACTTTTTTAGTAGGTTTTTTTTCTTTAAGCATTTCATCAATAGGCTCTTTACTGATGCGCTCGGCAAGTTTTACTTTTTCTTCTCTACTTTTTTCAAGTTGCTCTCTTCCGACTTCGGGTTTTTCAGCCTCTTTAAATACTTCTTTAGCCTTGGAATATTCTTTGCTTACATCATTGACAGCTCTATTGAGAAGAATAGGATTCTTAGGATCTTGATTTTGACTCTCTAATCGAACTTTAACATTTTCAACAAAATCTATAGGTTCTACCCCTGACTTCTCTATTTTTGTTGCAAAGGAATCTGTTAGCTTATTAGAAAGGCCTCCAGCAACGTTAAAAGCAAAAACTTGAGTGAAAAGATCAACTGCATCATCACCGGTAACTTTTTGGCCTGAAGCTACTCGCGAACCCAGAATCCCTCCACTCTGAACGGTGGATTTAACGAGCTCTTGAGCCGCTTTTCCTTGAATTCCCTTCATATTGAAGAGTTTTTTAAAGACGGGAATTTTATTGAGAAGAGGCATTAGCTTGGAGAGGGTGCCAAACATGGCCCCTTCAACACCGGCATCAACTCCAGCTACTAAAGTTTGCGCTCCTGCATTGATGAAGTTCCCAAAACTTCCCTTTCCTCCCTTCTCAAGATAACCTTGATACAACGTGAGGCCAGTCTCTACCATAGCGGGTACTGCAAAGGCGCCTGCGCCACTTCCAATGAGAGATCCGGCAGTAGCAGCAAACGGCACTCCCATGATTGTGGGAGCAGATATACCAGCTCCTAGAGCTCCTCCGGCTGCTCCTCCGGCTGCGGCTCCTCCAAAATAGAAGGGGAAATCTTCCATGAATTTACCCAATCCATATAAGGCTCTGTCTTTAAAATTAGCACCCTTGGGTAAGGCGATTCGTTTTTCATATTCTGAAAGAGGCTCTCCTCGAGCTAATGCCTCGGTTCTTCTAATAATTGAAGCATCTCTACCAAGGGCTAGAGGAGTTAATCCCAGTCCTTTTTCCTCCTCTTCCGCTTCCTCTTCTCCTTCGGGTGCGACATCCCGATATCTACCTAGAACCAGTTCCATAGCTTTATCAGGATCTAAGGTTTTATCCCAAGCTTCAGCAGCTGAATCTCTTATCGATAGTCTATCTTCAACTTTCATATCTTCGTATGTTTCAGATCCTAACAAGTCCTTAACACGTTTAGCGGCGTTATCTATGAATGCAACTTTCTTTTTAGAATTTTCCGCTTCTGTCTTTTCTCCTTCTTTCTTTCTTTTTTGAACATTCATTACGAGATTTGCGATAGCAGGATTCCTAGAAAATTGAATAGCATCTTCAGGGGTTATTTCATCTTTTTGCAGAAGTTTTTGAAGCCCTTCGAATTCAGCTGTTTGACTGAGAATTTTTTTGTTATCTTCAGAAATTTTAGAGCGGTTAATTAGATTTATTTTATCTAACACGCTTGCATCTTCTCCGAGATCATCAAGTGAAGTTTGAAGATTATTTAATCTTTTCTTAGTAAAATATTTATTGAGAAGTTCGGGAAGATCATCCCCTAAACCTTCCGCTACTCCCTCAGCGAATTGGCCGAATCCTCCTGATGATTTGGGTGGTGGTAATATAAATGCCATTTATGCGAAGTAGGACTTAATTCCCCCTCCGATTGCTCCTACAGCCGATCCTGCGGGGCCAAAAGGTGCCCCTGCTAAGGCACCTGTCGCTGCTCCACCGGCTGCTTGTCCGAATCGCCCCAACATACTTTTAGGATCTTGTTGAAAACCAAATGCTTGGGTTCCTAATCCTAAATTTCCTCCTTGGAGATAAGTGCTTAATAGTTGCTGAATAGCATTTTGTTGCAATCCCGCTCGTTGTGATGCTAATCCTTCAGCGAATTTTTCTCCTGCTCCTCCTAAAAGTCGAGCTTGGGCACCTGATCGCCCTCCCCCTCCTCCTTGAGCAGTAATTCTTTCTTGCAATCCAGGAATGATTTGCTCTTCAAATTGACGTATAGCGGGAGCTTCGAAAGCTTCAAAACTTTCTGGTGATCCTTGTGCCATCTGCATTAATTGCTGAATGGCTTGTTGAAAACCTTCAGCGCCTTGACCACTCAACATAGATAGTAGTTGTTGTAAAAAATTTCCTTGCTCTGGGGTTTGAGCTGAAACTTGGGAATATCCTGCGGGAGCACTCATGTTTTTACCTTCTTTTTAAAAATTACTTTATAACTTTTCAAACATTAAAGAAACTCAAACAGAGTTCCTTTTCATTGACAACAAAGGCAAAAGAAAAGCCATTCGTCCAATCGCGGAAATATAAATTCCCTTCTAATCCCAGAATAATTGCGGCTTGTCGAAAGGCTATCACAGCGTTTTCACATAATCTAAAGTGACATGCCCCGCAAAATTATTGTAAAGAGCCGTAATGTTGATCACTATATTTACGGGGTCTATCAAGATATTTGAAGAATCTCCAGCACCACCGGAGCCATTTGGGAGGGGTACATGGCTTGTTCCATCTGTGATGATGCCAGAGATATAGGTGAATGTGAAATTTGTAATGGTGAGCCCGTGAGCTATAGTATTAGCTCCGGTGGTCAATATTCCTGTCTGGTAAACGGTTCTAAATCCTCCTCGGAAGGTTCCAGGAGTGGTGGTAAACCATTGTTGGCCATTTAAAACTTCAACTAATGGATAAATTCCATTTTCTTTCTGATTAATGGTGATAGCAGTTTCTCTTGCCCTATCATTTATGACTTCATGAAAAAGTTCAGGATCTTCTAATGAAGGTAGATAAATATCTGGAGGAAGAATCCCTATTCGGGCTGAGTTAAGAGTTGTACTCATGTATTTATCAACCCGTAATTAAGTCTTCCAGCTGGTGCCATTTCTAGAAGAATGTTATAGATATCTACCCGTTTTACAGAAAAACTTGTATTAGCTAATTGAGCGGCACTCAATGTAAATAGAAATTGGTGATATTGAGCTGTAGCAGCTGAAAGAGTAATCCTTAACCAGACCTTTTCTTGGCCATTGGTATTAGCACTAACCGTATAGCTGGCGATGGGTTGGCCTGGATTTCCTTCATTGATAAAATGATCTATAGTAATTTCTACGCCATCTGTGCCTCCGATGAGGAGATACATATAAATGGCTTTACTTTGTAACCCTTTGCTTATCCATGGATTAAATTTTTTAGTTAATACATCGAAGTCATAACCGGCACCATCATCAGATGAAATTGTAGGGTCAAGACGAAATACACTTCCGGTAGAGTTTCCAGCTATAGGTTGGGGATAACCTGCTGATAAATCTCCTGATGCCCATAAGCTCGTTTCTTCTTGCCATTCTTGATCGGCATCACCCCAAATGAGAGCATCATCTCTTCTGAACTCCCCAAAGGTAGTAAAACTTTGTGTGTAGGTAGACCAATTCTTTTCGACGTAATTATATACTAATACTCTATCAGGGAAAGTTATAGAATCAGGGCTTGGATACGTCCAATAAACCAGTTGTCGTTGATAATCTCGTATGCCATGGACTCTATTTTGAGCGTTGCTAACATTGCTAATCTGATAAACTTGGTCAGGAATGATTTGATCAATACGTTTTTGCTGATTGGTATCACTTATGGTAACACCCGCCCTACCAATGCTTAAAATTCCATCATCAAATCCCACTACTGAATAGGTAGATTCGGCGCCCAATTGAGAATGTAATCGCTGCCATGCAAAAGGGATCGTTTCATTTCCCGTATAGATCAATCTCCAAGCAGAAAAATCAAAAATAACAACTAGAACATCTCTGACAAAACCAGCCGTGACTATATTTTCACTTGTAGGAGCATCAATAAAATCTCCTCGACCATCAATGTCATCACGCCAAGCATCAACATTAAATGTCTCTCCCGCAGGAACGGGAGCCGTTACATATACAGTGCCATTTTGAGAAAAACGGGCTCTTTGTCTAAAGGAAAGGACGCCTTCAGTCGTTGAAAGAGCAATCATCCGATCCTTATAGGCAAAGATCATCAATGCCGCATTTAAAGTAGTTCCCACTTGAAGAGTGGGTTGAAAATCAGTCCATGTACTACCTGAAATGTTATAGCGAATAGGGTCAACATTGTTTGTAGCGAAGAACGAACCTTGAAAATTGAGAGGCCAAAAGAAATCAGTATCTGTTCCTGTCCAAACTGTGGCACCTGAAATGTTATCAAATACATCAGTAGCTGTGTTGTAAAGGAATGCTTGGGTAGTATTGAACGCTATTAAATCTTTTAGAAAGCCTACTGTTTGACGAACGTGTAGACCTTGCACGGGGAGTAATATATTTACTCTTCCCGAGGGAAAGACATATACTCCAAATGCTGTTGTATCCACTCCAAGGGTAAAAGTAGTTAATCCTGTGACGGTGACTGTAAATGTTGTATCATTTACCTCAGTCATTCCAAGGACATCAACTAGAGTGACTTGATCACCAGTAGTGAGTCCATGATTAGTAGCTGTGGTAACTGCTCCAGGATTGGCATTCGTAATTGCATTTATTACTACTGATAAAATTCCTAAGAGTCTAAATCCCTGTCTCTTTTGAATAACTCCTCTAAAAATGATGGCATTATTGAGCAAAGGAAATGCATCATCTGGCATGTTCTCCGGTTCATCATATGTATCGAACCCAGTTTTAAAGTTAGTGATTGGAAGGATTTCTGTGCTCATAGGGTCATTATAATCATACTTAATCTAAGAAACTGAGCGGGTACATTTGGTGCTATAATTACTATTCTATCATTCCTAGTTGGAGTCACATAACTTGCCAGATTGCCTAAAATAACGGATGATCCCATAGTCAATAGGACGATATATTCTAGATTAGTATTTGGAGCATTGCTATCTAATGAATCGGTAAATCTAATATCAAAGGAATAATTGTTTCCGCCTGGCGTCGATTTATCGATAGATGCAATGTTATAAGCTTGAAAAATGCTGGCTCCTGGAATGACTCCATCAGCTAATCCTACATTCCATGCGGCCATTACTTTAACTGCTGAGAGAGGAAGAATTTTGCTGTTCCCTAACGCGCCTGTATCATAGCGATAGAAGAGATCTGTACGCCCATCACCATTGTCAATGGTATAAACAGTCCCTATATCAGCAAATGCGGTAGGCGCAACGGCTAATTCGCTGAAAACAGCTTTCCTATGGAAGCCTCTAAGCCCTGGAGGAGGTGGAGCTCCGGAAGCATCATTATAGTTAAAATGATCTTCATTAAAAATGGTGTTTGCTTGGTCAAAATTAGTTTGAATGGGTGATTGGGTATCCGAAATCCTTTGAGCAGCTGCCGGAACCGTAGGATCATAAGTCATTTTTTTCTCCTAAAATCTATTAAAGTCATTATTGTAAGGGAATTGTATCTGTTCCACGTAGATGGTGGCCGTTCTCTCATTAGTTTGTTGTACAATCGTTCTTCTTAGAACTAATCGTTGTTGTTCCTCTAAAAGAGGCATAATTTTGGCTAGGCCATCTATATCCAAGCGATCCTCTAGAACTTTTTTAGCAGCTCCAAAAGCTAAATATTGCCACCATTCATTTAAAACTGGCTCATCTGCGTCAGCAAGTAATTGAGTAGGAGTCCTATAGGCTTCCATAGAAACTTTATATGCCTGATCGGGTACTGGTCTTAAGAAAAAGATATCATTGAAAAAGAGAAGAGCTAAGGGACGAGAAGCTTGATAAGGAATATTTTGCCCATTAATAACTCCAGTTACAGCATTCGCAAATGTAATTGAACCCACTCCAGTAGTATAATTAATAGCCCCTGCCAAAGCGTCTCCATTTTCAGCAATCCATCCACCAGCTCCATTATCACGAGCGATTTGATTGCCTCCTAACGCATCCACTCCTGACACAAGAACTTGGGAAAATATAGTAGCCGGATCACTTGCAGCTGTATAACCACGCAAAAAGGGAGTATTAGTGAATGTAAAGGGGTAAGGGCCCTCTATTCCGGTTCCTGTGGCTAATTCTTCAATAAATTCGTTTTGAGGATAAATACGATAAAACTGTTCTTCACTTTGAGACCAAAAGGCCTCCACCCCTCCTACATATAGGGGAGGTGAAACCGTTCTATAAGTATTTCTTGGAAATTGATAGGCATCTACATTAGGCTGCGTATAGAATTCATATTCCACACGTAAGTTAAATAGCCTAAGCTGCTGAGGCATATCATATGAGTAATACGTATTAACATACTCATCGATTTGAACATCCGTTAATTGCGTTGTGCTAGGAGATCCAGTTAATCTTCTTACCTTTATTCTGATATCGCCTAAAGTAGAAGGAACAGTCATCTTACCCCGCTATATTATCTGTTGCTCCTGACATTGGGACGGTTTGAGCATCAGTAAATGCAGGAGGAAAATTTGGAGCTACGAAGGGAGCTTGGAAAACCGTGTTTATATCAGTAGTAAACTCCGTATTACTCGTAACTGTTATTTGGGTTTGAACATGGTCAATGTCCATTCCATATTCTCTTGGGACAAAAACACGCACATCTAGCCCACTTTCATAATCATGGTTCTCAGTAGTGGTTACCGCCCCATTCTCAGCCAAGGTAAACGCACTAATTAAACGACGCCTGGGTACAAAATTAGACATCAGACAGTCATGTATGCGTTCGATTCGAAACTCATTCGCCTTCGAACTAGTCCTACTTGGATAAGAGCAGCTCCCGTTTGCGGATCAATTGAATGTTGATGAATCGGATAGCCGCAGGAATCTATTTTTCCATTCCTTGCGCCCGCGGACGCGTCATACCCATTCAACCACCGAGCTACCCATAAAGGGACGGTGTATTCCTCCCCATCTTTCATATTGATGGTAAGCCTCTCGCCTGGATATTTTTTCATTGGGACGTTGTTAATGCTCCCTCCTGGGCATTCGTGGAATCTAAAAATACCCTTCACCATGCGCTTTTCTTCTTCCATCAACTTTTTCAAGCGTTCACTTGACGATGGCTTAGTACTTGGTGCATTATTCTCAGTCATTATCGAACCTCAATTGGCGGAGCCTTTACAGCTCCGCTTATTTTCAATTATTTTAGACAACTCCTTTAGTCGCTATCCAATGAACTACTTCAGTGTTAGCTCCTACAACAGCTGTACCAAGATTCAAGCCAATAAAGGCTGTGTTGCGTATGGCTCCTGTTAGAACGGCTCCGGCATCTCCCACAGGCACTGTCTGAGCGAAGGTCGCTCCTAGTGCTGCCACTGCGGACGTTGGGAATGCAAAGGCTGTAAAGGCCGTACTATCGATATCTACGGTAACCGTGTTGTTAGCTGCACTAACTGCGGTAATTTCTCCCTGTAATGCATCCATTTGTATCATTCCAAAGGCTGCGGGCACTCTGAAGCTGATAATTTCTCCGACTGCATAGCCATGAGTCACAGATAAAGTAACTACGGCTGATGCGGCTTGGGTAATGGCCGTGACAAAGCGATTTTTAGGCGCAAAGTCAGGTGGTTCAAATGGAAGCCTTCTCGCTGTAATAGCGGTCGCGGCATCGGCAAATCCTGCTGCTGGCAAGAAGCCCATAGTAAAGGTGTCGACCGTGGGAACAGCAGTAATACTGAAGTCCATTCCTGCTACTTGAAGCATTAATGTGGTATTGGAGAGCCTTACTGTATCCCCAATCACATACCCATGACCAATTAGAGTCGCGACTGCGGGAGTAGCTGCGGTTATTGCAGTCCCCGTTTGAGCCGCTTCAATGGCGTCTGTTACTGAATTAACCAGCCTAAAACCATTCGTAGTGATGAAATCACTTTGATCGGTTGCTAATGCATTCGTATTACGGACAGTAAAGGCGTTGTTTGCTGCTAATGTCCTGAACCACCAGGCTCGTTTCGTTACTCCAGGATTAGGAGTTAAATCGAAGTTACTGGCGTTCATTAACGTAAAGTAATCGGGGTCAAATCTAAGCTCAATTACTCTCGCGTTTCCGTCTGAGGTATATGTGCCCGTTTGCTGCCCGTGTAAAGGTGTACTCATTTTTCCTCCTTAAGTATTTAGGGTGCATCTGAGAGAAATAATCCAAGAATCGTTGGTGATTCTGGGCACCTCAGCGAATTTGTATCCAACCGAAGCGTTAAGTGCTAAGGGTGAGTCATATATGGGTGGTCTATAAATAAATTGCGCTGAGTAGCCATCCTGTTCGACACATGCGTAAGCCTCTAAGCCTGTGCAGAATACGTTAAAAACGTTCGCATCTAGCATTGAGCCGGCAGTTGTTACACTTCCGATGCTAGAAAGTAGATATCTCAAATTTGAAATACTACCCCACTCTGGTCTAAGTGCATGCATTGGAGAAGGATAGGCCGCTTTAGGTATAAACCCAGTGACATTCTCTAGATCTCCAATTAATTGAGAACTTCCCATCGCAAAATAGGCATCTCGAATCGGAGCCGTTCCAAATTTGTCCTCTCCCTCAATGTTGTCGGCTAAAGTATAAGCATTTGCTAGAACGAGTGCCCTAATGACCTCGTCGACGTCGGCACGACTCATATTTGTTGGGTTATCGGCATTGGTGCCCCCAGTACAATTTATGAACCCTGCGGTCGCCTGAAGCATATTACGAGTTAGTTCATCTTCAGTTTGTCTTAAACTAACTCCTAATCTTTGTGCGGCTTCATTTAAAACTGGATCTTGATTTTGCAAAGTAACTTGTTCATTTAGTAAAATGTATTGTCCATAGAAGTCAACCGTCGCATCTATGTTAATAGCCGTTAGTTGAACTGGTGGTGGACTAATCCCCGTGTTGCCAAGAGGAACAAGTGCTGTTGGAAGGGCGTTGTATCTACGCATTCGGAGCGTAGTACCCCCATTCCTCGGCATCTGCTTCAGCATCGCTGGAATTTTGTGTATAAAATAGGGCGTTGGTACGCTAAGTAGCTTATAACTAAAGCTTTCCTGTACTGGCGCAGGCAACGTAGTGGTAGTGGTTATTGACATTATCGAACCTCAATTTGTTGGTCTTAGCTTATTAGGCCTTCTTTGCAGCCTCATTCATTTCTTGCAGAAGCTGCTTTCTTAAGTCGGGAGTTAAACCCCGAGAAAAAGCATTAGCTTGTGAAAGAGCTGAAGTCTGTCCAACTGAATTGACCGAACGAGGTTTGGTCTGATTCTCTCTGAGTTTTGCCGAGTCTTCGCTAGTTACACCGAATTTCTTCATCAGTTTGTAAGCTCCCATGGCTTGCTCATAAGGATCGTCTTGGCTGGCCTTCAACATCTTCACCAGTTCGGGAGCCGTGGCAAAAAGAGATTTTAAATTCTCTTTATTCACTACAGCATCGTAATCACTAAATTTGGAACGTAACCGGTCTTCTACCGTCAGAGCTTCTCTCTGCTTCATCTCCTGAACGAGTTGGTCAATCTTTTCTGATTGCTTTCGAAGTAACTTTTTAGTCATCCCTACAGTTGAAATATCATCATCTGAAAGGTCTACTTCTTCTTCGACTTCAGGAGGTTGTGAGCGCTGTCGCTCTCGTTCCTCTAGTGCGTAATTACGATTTTTCAGCTCTTCTACCGTTTGATTCGTCTCTTTAAGGAGTTGACGCACTTCACGCCAATTGCGATCTTGCGTGTCATCCTTAGAGGCTTCCTCTGCGGGTGGTTGAGCTTCTGGAGAAGCCTGTTCTTGTTGTGCGTCGGCCACAACCTCTTCTACGACCGTTGATTCTGCTTCTGACATTCTCCATCCCGTGGTATGGCGAGTACCTTGTCGGCCAATAAACTTGATGTCTCTAACGCGGACTCACGTATCAAGTTATTTTTTTATTTAACACTTAAACTGGATTTTGTCAAAAAAAAACTATTATGTATTTATCGATAAGTGCTAAAAAGAGGGGAAGATCTTAAATGAGAGGAAACATGACTTTTATATTTGCTCTAGGAATTGTCGCGACTAATGCGTGGCTTTTGTTTGCTGCATTTCGCGGATGGGATAAATTTAAAAAAGAACAGACGCACAGATTTAATGAATTCGAAATCAGAATCTTTAAACTTGTGAACAAACAAATTAGTGAGATGAGGGACACCATGGGAACCTCCTTCGCCGATTTCAGAAAAGAATTGTTTAAAAAGAAAGTTAAACCAAAGTCGAATTAGCAAACTTTTCTACATAAGGAAGTAACGTTTTCTGTTCGTTGCTCAAAGTGTATTTATTATGGAGGATGTAGTGACAAGCGTCCTCATCGGGAATTGTCCAGTGAAAGGCTAATTCATTCGAACCATTGTCATAAGAAAATAGCGAACAATCATAGTCCGGTCTAGGGCGACTTCTCCTAACGATAAATCTTTGTCTCAATACATTCTGCATCGTCCTTTCTCGTTGGAGCATATAAACGATGTAATATTTTTTTGCATAATCCTTATGCCTGGAAATTATGTCCTCAATTTCCCCTAATACATTTTTCTGCATTTCCCGTTGCATATCAATGACATTGATTTTCTCGGGAGCTTTCTGAAGCAAATCAAAGGAAGCCTCACCAACAGACTTGGACATTATCGAACCTCATAGGTGTAAAGTTATTATTTTAACTTACCTTTAGGAGAGACCTATGTAAAGAAATTCTTTTACATAGGAATTAATATAGAAAGTTTTTTATCGTGAAGACATGAAGAAGAGAAAAAAAATACCTCTCAGTAGACTTGGCATATTGGTAATTTTTATTTTCATGGTTATCAGCGGCATTATTGCTTGGAAATTCAATCTTTTCCCTTCTTATAAAGTAGAAAATGAGGGGAATATATTAAAAATAGTGTAGCCATGGAAAATTTGGTATATGAGGTGAGATTTTGGATTTATATAGTGGGATTTTTATCAATTATAGGTGTAGAATTATGGAAAAGTTCATTTTGGCCTTGGTAGCCATGAGTATAATTACTCTGACGGGATGTGCGCCGTGTCGGTGTTTCCCTCAAGTTGAAAATATGGATGTATTTGGTTTTTATCCGCCGGATTTAGTGCCGCATCCACATGTTCCAGGAGATAAACCGAGCGGCCCTCGTGAACCGGAAATGGCTTAAAAGAAGCGCATTTGGCAGAGAAACCTACGGTGATGCGCGCACCGCCTGAGTCGGTCGAGTAGTCCCAACCCGTATCTCACTCTCTCAGGATTTTTTCTTTTTAATCCTTTTAACTTTTCTCGGCAACTTTTTCCCTTTAGGGGTATGGGCTTCCCATTCCTTTGCTATCTTAGGATTAACTGCATGCATAAAAGCGCGTTGTGCTTGTGATTTGAAAGGCATTTTTCTCCTTTAAGCTATTAATTTACCGCTGAACCAGGTGGCTGTGGCATTATCCGGAAGATCAACCGTGTCGGCTCCTTGTCCTAACATATTGATGCTCACCACACATGTATCTGAAGCATCCATATCGGCTATGGCTGTCATTGTGGTATGAAGGGCATTCCCTGAGTTGGCTACTGCTCCATGGTCAAAATTATTGCTCCCATAATCCCTATTAGAAGTGGTGAAGATAGTCATATTACCAGAGTCAGCCGTCGCAACAACATTTGCTCTTATTGAACATGCAAAAAGATATCTTCCAGTGATGGGTGCTGTAAATAAATTTGTACCATCATAATCAGAATTTTGATCAAAGATCTCTGTTGTGAAATTAACGGTCGCTGTGGTTCCATTTCCTGTAACATTATCTTGTAGAACTGTGTGAGTTGCTAAAAAACAAGGGGTTAAAGGAAAAGTTACTTCTCCCCCAGCCGTAATAACTTGAGTATCATTTGTTCCTAAAGCAGATCCTTGAGAAATCCTAAAGGAATCATCTGTGTCGTCCACTCCAATGCGAAATTCACCAGTCGTATTGATGTCGAATTGGACAAAGGAATCTCCAGAAGCTCCAGGATCAATCGTAATTTGAGCACAAATGAAGTCATTTATATTGACGTCTCCTTGTTCATCCCAAATGAAGTCCGTGATAGCAGCAATTTGTAATTCATCAATTATAGGAGTCGTATTAAGGTTATTCCGAGTACGAGTGATACGTATTTCAATGAAGCCTGTAGCATTAGCGACCCATCCGGCAAGATCACTAGCTTCCCATAGGATAGCTCCAGTGTTTCTAAATCCGTTCGTACCATCGGCAGGAGAAAAGGCGGAAAACCCAACCCCTCCGGTAGAGTACTCAAAGGTAGGTGCGATTCCACCTCCTGAAGCTCCCGTAGCGAGAATAATTTCCATTTCTCCAAACTGAGCAGCATCCCCAATTGTCATCGTATCGTTGTCTGCGACGAATATAGAAATGTTTCCCGCTCCTCCACTTGCTAAAGCAGCTGTCACATCCACAGCAATATTTAGAATGTCATCAGTATTTCCAAAGGTTCCCGAATTGTGATGAACAGGAGCTATGTTAACTCCGGTAGTCACCCCAAATATACGAGCACTTCCTTCGGCAGTAGTTAGAACTTCAAGCCCACTTATATCTCCTCCGGTAGAAGCGGTTTCATCAATGTTTACCAAGATGGCTTCTTCTTCAAGGCCTGCCGAAATGGCTCCAGAAATAAAGTCGATATCCACACCTTTTACATCTCCGAACCCAGCCGCATCGCACTCGATTTCTAACGCATGGTCATCACTTTCAATTGCCGTATGATCTACATCCAGTGATCCTATTATATCAAGGGTATCCGTGGGAGTAGTAGTGCCAATCCCAAGTCGGTTATTGGTGGCATCCCAAAATAGATTGGAGTTGTCTTGTGAAAAGGCTGTTGCTCCCATGAAGATAACAGAGCCTTGAGTAAATGAGGTCGCGTTGGTTCCTCCATTAGCAAGGGAAACAGGAGGGTTGATATCTAAGCCAATTGTTCCCGATCCATTTACAACGGAAAGAGAAGTTCCTGGTGAGTTAAGAGTTGCAACTTGAGGAAGGCCCGCTGTATTTCCTATTAGCAATTGGCCATCTGAGATCATAGAAGGGGTTTGACCCCCTGATAAATTAATATTTAGTCCGTGGAGGGTATCATTGTTAAACCCAGCCATGCTACCCTCTTGTGGAAATGGAAGCCAAATTTTCTAGAAGAATTTTCTTTTTTCTTCCTTTTTGTTTCTTTGGAATAGCTTCTGCTTTTTCCCATTCTTCGCTTAAAATGGGGAAATTCTCCTTCATAGTCTTCAATTTAATAACTGACGGGGAATCAGAACTTAATATTTTTTTAACGAAAGACTCATGCTGATTTCCAATCTTTAGTAAGACAAAACATCTCTCAAAAATATTAAATTCTTCATTAGGAGGGAAAACTTCACCTATCTCCTTAAGATCTTTTTTAGTCTGTTGAATTACTTTATCCATCCATTCCAACATTTCAGGGATGCTATCAACAAAGGTTTTTCGGATAACGAGGGGAGGACAACTTTTAAGCCAGTATTTCATTTTTTCTTCTTATTTTTTCCAACCGAGGGAAATTTTTTTTTAACACATGCTTTTATTCCTGATGGATTGGGCGCATTATGTGCGTAGGAAAGAGCAGCCCTGGCACGTTTCTTGCTATTGACTGGAAAACTTCCTTTAGGAGCTCCGCCCGAAGGCCCACAAAAGCTCTTCTTTGCTACTCCTTTATATTCCCCTACATTCGATCCACCAGGCTTTTTTTGAATTTTGACTAATTTCCCTCGTGGGAGTTTGACGCCTTTAGCTATTGTTATTTTATTCTTAGCCATTTTATTGCTTAGTGCTTCTTGTTGTAGGATTTAAACTAATATCTCTAGACTTGAGAATATTCATTTTTTTATTTGATTGTCCTTCACCAGTGGACTCTCTAGAGCCTTGTCTTTTCTGGGAGGTTTTTCCTTCAAACGAAAATATCTGTTTATAAATCCGCGAGGCTTTACCTCGCGGTCGAATCATCACCATTTTAATACATGGATTTTGAAGGCTGACGCTTCAGGTTACTCATATTTGAGTCGCCGTCTGAGTCAATTTCGCTCAATGTATCCGGATATTTATCCGTCATGAGATATTTTTTCTCTTTAGGGTAATATTTTATATCAGGGTAAGGAGGCATATTACTGGGATGTCCAAAACCTGGGCCGTAATATTTCTTTCCTTTGTGATACATCTGACTTTCTTCACTAACTCCATAGCCGCCTCCGGCTGCATCTCTAGGCATCATCATTGAAGACGATTTTTTGCCTTTATTCATTTTTTTGTGACTGTAATGTTTAGCCATTTTCTCCTCCTGGGAGTTGCTGTTTGGTAAAGCATACCGTTAAGATATGAAAAGCGTTTGCTTTGTCTGAGTAATACCATATCAAGTTTTTATTTGAAAATGATTTTTAATACTCCTAACGATTGACATCCGGTTGTTGAGCTTGTTGAGCTTGTTGAATATTTTGCATAGCATCTTGACTTTCGAGAGATTCTTTTATGGCTACTTCTTCTTGTTGTTCATGCGTTTTTACCGCTTGTACAAGATTCCAGAGCTTGTCAATGTTATCTATGTCGATGCTATCCAACTCTTTAAGGGCTTGAGCTAAGTGAAGAGTTCCCAAATCTCTATCTTTTTGCGCTTCGGCCCGTCTCTCGATCGCCAAAGATTGATTTTCCTTGACCCTAGAAGCTCGTTCTATGCCCAACCCTGTATCAGCTATTGTCTGCGCTTGTAATTTCTCTATCTGGGCCTTAAGAAGCTCTATTTGCATTTGAGCCTGTTGCTCTTGTTGCTGGGCCTGTTTCTCTTCTTCTTGTTGTATGGCCTGGATAAGTTGTTCTTTATTGGTAAGGGTTGAAGTTTCGATTAGGAGTCCTGTGGGGACGGGAACTCCTGTTTCACGTAGATTAAGCAACTGTGCAAATTGCAGTTGGCGTTGAGTTGAAGTGTTTAGCCCCTCTTCTACTACAGCATCATACTTTCCAAAGTTTTTGTTATAAAATTCTGGAGAAGGTTGCTGTCCTATGATCCTTTTAACTTTTCCAGGAGTAAAGTTGGCTTGCATCAATTCCAACATCAACCGTCCCAATAACTTTTGGGAGTAATCCAGTTGATCATAAAGGATTTGCAAAGTAGTGAGGCCGGCCCCCTGTCGTAACATAGAAAGTATACCGGCTTTATCATCGTTGGCGCTTCCAAGAAGCTCTTCATTAACCCCTGAAATCTCTGAAATCTCTCTTCCTAAGATTTCTGATAACTGTATGATGGTAGGAGGGATATTTGGGGGAGGGATGGTTTGTACATCATCCATGCTAGCTTCTCTTTTGAGAGCTACTCCTCGTCCTTGGCCTTGTAAGAAGATATCTTTAGGATTGACGAGGCTATCTTCTTTGTATTTCATCCCTGAGTTTACTTGACTCTCAAGGATATCGAGTTCAATTACTTTTCGCCTGTTGTAAAGATATTGGGCATCCCTAAGTCCTCTAACCACACCCTGAATTCGCCAGGGAAAATACGGCATATCAGGGTTAAAATAGCCAAAAACAGGCACGAAAGGATACCTATCAATACCCATGGGATTTTTCCCGTTGTAGAGCACACGGCCTTGCACAACGATCCCCAAATTAACAGTGGGAACTTGATGACGGACAACGTCAATGCCACTATTTTGTTTAAGAAATTCTTTAAGATTCTTTTCATCGCCTTTCCATTCTAATGTTCCCCCATCGTTGGTATCTACTAAGAGAGTTTGCTCTCTGTAATCCCTATACCAGTACTCGTCATAGGTCATTAGATTACGCATTCCATACTGATAAGATTCGGGAAGGTATTGAAATTTTCCGTCTCTGTATCCACCCGTGTACATGGCCTCTATAGTTTCTTTTTCATGAGGCATTAGAGATATAATTTCTTTTTTAGTATAATAGCGTCGTTGCCAAATGAAATTACAGTCGGAGAGATCATGTTTTCTGAAAAAGGGGTCAATCAAAAACGAGTTGTATGCGACCTTGTCCACTCGGGGTTGACCGCTAATCACATCAGATCTCCAATCCCACCACACATTGATAAGATTCAATCCTGTGGTGACCGCGCCATCAAATGCGTCAGAAATGATTTCGAGACCGTTCGATTCTTCCATAGCCCAAAACATCAAGGCCGTAAATTGAGAGGCCGTTACGCTATCCGAGTTTTCCCTGGGAGTGATCGTAGTCGATTTTCTATGACGACGCTGAAAGCCAGTAATCATGTTACAGACGCGTCGAATACGATTAAAATTAAATTGTCTCCGTTGAAAAGCGGGTAAATTCCCGTAATATTCATTTTGAAGCGTCTGATCCCCTTCCCGAAAACGTACATCTATATCAGCTTCTGACCAGAAACTCTGATTGATGGTAATCGCTTCGGTATAAGCACGATCCATTATTTCTAATAGATTTTTTTCATTGGGGGGAATAGAATAATTTAAATCTAACTGAGGGAATAAAGTCATATTGTGTCAAGTAAATATTTTACTTTACATTAAAGGATTTGGGGGAAAGGTTCAATCAAAAGGGGATGGGGATAAAATGAGAGAGAAGATTCTTAAAAGACTTAAAAAAATTACATTAGGTAAAATAGCTTTCTTTTGCTTATTGGGAATATTTCTCGTGTTTGCATTTGCTAGTGCTGGAAAAGTATATATGGAGCACATGATAGTTAAGAAAGCTCTTCAAGGTAATGAATATGCAATTAAAATCTTAGCAAAGTACAAAAAACCAGGAAATTTAGATACATCTGTTGTTTATAGGGCGCTTGAAGGAAATAAATATGCGCTTCAAATTCTGGATATAGACGACTAAGTACGGAAGAATGCAGGAAGATTTTGAGTGTTATAACCTTGAGCATCGGACCACCACCGCTCAATCTCTTCCGGCTTTAATCTTTGAGGAGAGCGATTAAACAAGTGTGTATAAAGGGCATAGCGCTCCGCATCTTTTGTATGGTCATTGGACTTTAGGGGACGTTCTATTCCAACTTGAGCAGCCTTCATATCCCATAGGTAGTTCCCATATTCTTCAATGGTACGAGTGCAGTTACTACAAATCTTATAACTACCATTATGGAGGTGTTGAGTCTGGAAACGGATTCCGCTATGCACTTCATTTTCAGCATCAAAGATATTAGTAATCCCAGCTTTTCGGCATTCCAACTTGAAGGAAGCAGCCGAGGGATCGGCATAGATAGCCGTTACGTTATAACCGGCGGTGAAATTCTTTAAGTCTTCTGCATATTCTGAATCTGTCTTTTGTCTATTAGTTTTTGAAGAATCATAAACATATT
>SDBT01001687.1_pt1 | contig 39245 bp, 35 predicted proteins | sample 2277101 | NCBI WGS metagenome assembly SDBT01 (sample SAMN10404973, study PRJNA504765) | marine sediment metagenome | isolation source: marine sediment core GS10_PC15, 103 cmbsf | place: Arctic Ocean: Southern Knipovich Ridge | collected 2010 | reverse complement strand
GAGGTTTCTTCCATCCCAGGGAACAATATTCTCTTCCCTACCGCCGTTTTCTCCCGCTTCATAACTTTTACGCCAGACTTCTTGACTGAGGAGGTCGTAAATTGTAATTATTACATTAGAAGGTTGCTTTAGATTATATTCTATATAAGTCACCCCTCTACCTGCCTTGAACGGATTGGGTCGATTGCGGACTTTTGCTTCTTTCCCCCCATCTTCCCCACCGTTATCGGAATCAGACTCTGCTACCCCGTAAGCTCCCATATCGGCTCCGTTCTCGCCAGTACCTTTGCAAGGAGACCCGGGCTGTAAGTGAAAATCGCCATTTTCACCACTTACAGGATTTACAAATATTGGGTCTTGAGAAATAGAATGTAAACCCCTTCCATCCTCACTCTGATAATCAGAGACAGATTTCCATTCCCCTCCATAGCGCACGCACTTTGATGTATCAACAAAATTGTACCAATCGTTGTAGTCATCATTAGTGGAAGAATTTATTCCCACGACCACGCCTATCGAGCCATCACTTGAATAACTAATATTATTCTTGAGAGTAACGTTAGAAGTATTTTCAAGCCAGATTATTCCACCATAATCAGTAGTAAAACCAGGAAGACCGACAAATGTATTATTTTCAATAATGTGATTGACTCCACCATTAATCCAAAAGACACCACCTCTCGCATCACCGTCGTGATAAACCAGATTTCCCCTTACAATCGCAGTTCCATCATCGAAAAGGTGGATGCCATCTGCTGCTCCATTTCCCTCCTTATCAACGTCATAAATGACATTACCAATCAATTGTGTGTCTTTAGCTCCCGGAGAAATATTGAGGCCGTCATCATAAATGTTATAACATACATTTCTGCGAAAAATATTTCCTCTATTGGTAGTCCCACTTGTGTGAAAAGCGTACAAGACGTCATGAATAACACAATCTTCTATTATGTTAAAATCACCGCCACCACTTATATCAACTCCCACACTTCCGGTTGGATTACAATCATGAATATAGCAATTTGATATTATGTTATAGTCATTATTATTGTTCATCTGTACCCCTCCGCCAGAGGGATTCGTGATCTCAAAGCCATCAAATTTATTATAGCTTGCTCCGTATTGAAAATAGATCTGACCAATTTTTGGAGTATCTCCAGGATAGGCAAGATATGATATGTAATTATCGGCAGTGCCACTTTCCGTAACATCAAACCCGCTATAAGTTCCTTGTTTGACATAGACAGTATCGCCAGCAACCATTGTATCTGCTGCCTTATCAACGCTTTCCCAGGGCCTTGCTTCTGTTCCAGGATTACTATCATTGCCATTTGTTGCTACGTAATAAGTTGTTGCTTGCGCCCAGGTTGAAATACATAATAAAGCTATTGAAACTAAAAAAAATACTAACAAGTATTTGAAGAAATTTTTGGAAATGCTCATTGCCATACCTCCTGAGGGACTACTTTATCTCACTGGAGTCCTTACGAAAACAAAGTTTAATTCTGGAGTGTGAAACGAAAGTTTCACCCCTTGTCAAGCTTTCGCTTGACACTTCACCACCCCTTTCGGGAGGACTCCAAAATTTTGTTAATTTTGAGAGGAGGGCTTAAAGGCAGGATATTCTGACGCCATAATGCCAGCACCCAGCTGTATACACGCTCCACAGTCCGTTAAACGGACTCACAATTCTCAATCTCACCTTGCTCCAGTCCCAAAGAGCACAACAGGAATTGTCTTAAGAAAGATTTTAAAATCTAACCCCAAAGACCAATTATCAATATATTCTAAGTCGAGTTTCATCCACTGCTCAAAATCAATTTCATTTCGGCCACTAATTTGCCAAAAACAAGTTATGCCCGGTCTCATACTCAGTCTTCTTCTTTGCCATGTCTCATAGTTAGTGACTTCGCTAGGGATGGGTGGGCGAGGACCGACAAGGCTCATATCGCCTTTCAAAACGTTGATTAACTGGGGCAACTCATCTAAACTAGTCTTACGTAAGAACTTGCCAATTTTTGTCATTCGCGGGTCGTTCCTAATTTTAAATACAGGGCCATCCATTTCATTTAAAGCAAGGAGTTCTTCTTGCATTTTCTCGGCACCAATCACCATACTTCTAAATTTTAGGAAGGTAAATTTTCTGCCGTTCATTCCGTTTCTTTCTTGCTCAAAAAATAATGGCCCACGAGAGCTTAATCTAATGGCTAATGCTGTTAATAAAAGAATTGGTGCCAAAAGAACTAATCCCACCAAAGAGACAATAATATCAAAGCCTCTTTTTATAAATAACTGCCATGGCGAACCAAGAGTTGTCTCCAATCGCATAAGGGGAATACCCCCTAAATCCGTTGCTTGTAGCTTTCCAATTTTGAAATTAAATAGGTCTACTGCAACAGATACTTTTATTCCCTCTCTTTCGCAACTTAATATACTTTCTTCAATACGACTGAGCCATGAGCGGGGAATAATGAATACAACCTCATCAACTATTTTCTCATGGAGGATGTGGGGAATATCCTTTAACAATCCGATGACCTTAATGTTGGAGACCTCCGTACCTATTTTTTCTGGTTCGTCGTCTATAATGCCAACGATTTTCATCCCCCATTCGCGATGTTGTTTAACCATTTGAACAAACTTCTCAGCTCTTTTTCCAGTTCCAACAACCAGGAGGTGTTTATAATTATTTTCTCTTGGACGAGCGTGTTTGAAACTTTGAATTAGTACTATTTTCTCCAAACTTAACAAGCTAATACTTATGGCAGAGAATAGAGCAACAAAAACCCTACTAACGTAGGTAAGCTTAAAAATAAAGATCAAGGTTCCGGTGATTAAAGTAGCAAGGGCCCCTGTCTTTATAATAATCCAAACTGTCTTTGTAAGCCTTTTAGTTCTAAAAGATTCATACAAACCTTGGGAACTGAGCAAGCCATACCATACAGGAAGAATAATTAATAGTAGCCACAGATACTTATCCAAAGGATAAATTGTCCCCATAACCACTCTCGAAGGAAATAAGTCAAGTTTATAGAAAGAATAGATATTCTCTCGAAGGAAATAGGTTAAAATAAAGGAGACGGCTAATACCAACATATCAGCAAATATCATCATTCTCTTTAGAAATGCTTCATACTCTTTTATCATAAAAACTAACCCTTTTTATAGATTCGCCGGTTATGCTCCATGTTTCAACATTTATTTACTAAATACTTTCTCATAAGCTTTTATTAGTTCCTTTTCCGTATGGCTCCAGGCAAGCTCTTCTTCGATTCGTTTTCTTCCATATTCTCCCATTTCTTGTCTCTTTTTTTCATTTTTTAATAATTCCAAAATCTTATTGGCAAAATCTTCCGTGTCATTTGGTTTGGCGTATAAGGCAGCATCTTGAGCCGAAAAACGTGCTTCTTTTAAATCAAAGGAGACAACCGGTTTAGCCATGGCCATATATTCCATAATTTTATTCATCGTTGAGTTATCGTTTAGTTCATTTTTCGGATCAGGACCAACGCAAACATCTGCTGTAGAAAGATATCTCACTAATTCCTCGTCCGGAATTCTGCCTGTAAACAGGATATGCTCTTGCACGCCCAAATCAACGCTCATCTTTCTTAAGTCATTAAAGGAATCTCCTCCACCGATTAATACGAAGAGGATGTCGTCCCTTCCATTCGTTCTTGCTATGGATTCTACTGAACGCAGAAGATAATCTACCCCATCCTGAGGTCCCATTACTCCCAGATAACAGACCATATATCTTCTTCCCTTTTTCAATTCTGGCTCTGCTTTCAACCGTTTAAGTCTTTGGAAATCCGGCCCGGTTCTTACCACAAAAATATCTTCTTCTTTCACTCTACCCCTTTCTGCGGCAATCTTTTTGTAAGACTCATTGGTTGCGATTACCAGGTCGGCTGTCTTATAAGTTAATTTTTCTAAAAATAGTAAACCTTTGATAAGTAAACTTCTTTTTGCCGAACCGAATCTTGCCTGGTAAACCTCAGGGCACAAATCGTGCTGGTCAAAGACAAATTTCTTACCCAGCAGTTTATAAAATGCTCCTAAAAGAAAAAATGTATCCGGAGGATTACATGCGTGAATAACGTCGAATCCTTCCTTAAAAAGTATCTTTATAGACAAGAAAAAGGTCATAAGCCAGCAATATGTAAACTCCCAGAAGTAACTGAGAAATCCTTTTGTGGGAGGTGGCATGGGATAGCGGTAGAGACTAATTCCATTTAGCACTTCATACTTGGGATCATCTTTTCCTCGGGGTGATATCACCGAGACCTTGTAACCTTCTCTTGTAAGAGTATTGGCTTCTAACCAAACTCTCCTGTCAAAAGGAACGGGAAGATTTTCTACGATGATGAGTACTTTACCAACATATCCCTTGATATTTACTTTTCCTTTCATTCTTTCCATCTCCAATTCTGGCTAGATCAATTATTATTTGGTCTTCTCGTATTAACTCGGGGATTTTTTTAAATTCCTCAGAATTATTTCCAATCACTAACACTTCGGAACGGCTCAACACCTCCTGGATAGACGAGGACATCAATGATGATATATGAGGGATTTCTTTCTCGATATATTGTTTATTGGCTCCGAAGATTTTTGCAATGGAAACATTTTTATCATAGATGTTAATTTTGTAGCCTTTTCCCAACAAAGTCTCAATTAATTCCACCATAGGACTTTCTCGGAGGTCATCAGTACCGGGCTTAAAACTAAACCCAAAAATTCCTATTTTTTTCTTCTTAGTCTTCTTTATTAAATTTATTCCCATCTTTACCTGATTCTCATTGCTATCCAGGATAGAATTAAGCAATGGCAATCTTAAATCTTCTCTCTGTCCTTTATACAGTAAAGCTCGCAAATCCTTAGGGAGACACGAGCCTCCAAAAGCAAATCCTGGTTTAAGATAATACGGGGACAGGTTAAGTTTTGTATCCCTGCAAAATATTTCCATTACCTGATGGCTGTCAATCCCGAGTTTTTTACATATATTCCCTATTTCATTGGCGAAACATACTTTAAGTCCATGAAAAGAATTATTCACGTACTTTATCATCTCCGCAACTTTTATCGTTGCCCTGATAACCGGAGCATCTATATTAGCGTAGATCTGTTCAACAACGTCTCCGCTTCTCTTGTCTACCTCTCCAATAACTATCATCGGAGGATGATAGAAATCGTAGACCGAGCTTCCTTCTCGCATAAATTCGGGATTCATGCACACTCCGAAATCGGCTCCTGCTTTCTTACCCGAAGTTTTCTCTAAAATAGGAATTATTTCTCCTTCGACACTACCGGGCAACACGGTACTCCTGAGTACTACCGCATGATAATCATCTTTTTCCCGCAAGCCAGCACCAATTTCTTCGCATACTCTCTTAACATATTTCAGATTCAAACTGCCATTGTCATTACTTGGTGTACCCACACAGATCATAGATATTTCAGAGTTTTTCACTGCTTCTCCACTATCTCTGGCAGCAATTAATTTCTTAGCCGTTACAACCTCCTTAATGATTCCATCAATATCTTTTTCTATGACCGGACTTTTCCCACTATTTATGATATCGACTTTATTTTGGTTTATATCCACTCCCATAACCTTATGTCCGTTCTTTGCCAAACAGGCAGCAGACACACATCCAACATACCCTAATCCGAAAACACTTATGTTCATCTCTAAAGCTCCTTATCGATTACTGGTCTTTCGCTTAACCTAACCTTGTTCTAAAATGTCTTGGTGCATAGAGTTTAGCAAACCACTTTGGTATTAAGTTCTTTTTGTAGACTTTTAAAGCAATATTGAATAGTCTGTTTTTTATCGTTTTTCCCTTAGACCCCGTTTTTATCCTTGCAAGTTTTTTCTCTGCTGCCATTTCAGCAAGTTCGACAGGACTTATATTCTTTTTCTTGGAAACTTCGATTATTTCTGATATTTTCTTACCAATTTCCTGAATAATAAAATTTTCGATGAACTGGTCGTTTAGCCCTGCATTCTCCATATTACTCCCCAATATTCCCCCACAATTTGTGACGAAGTCTGGAAGATATAATTTCCCCTTCCGCCATAGAACCCGCTCTGCTTCACGAGTCACGGGAATGTTAGCGCCAGCACAAATAATCTTAGCTTTTATTTTCTCTACGTTGTTTAGATTGATACTATGATGTCTGGCACAGGGTGACAGTATATCTATATCTAATGTGAGCAATTCGCTTTTTTCAATTTTCATCGCTTGTGTATAAATATTTACTACATCTTCCCCAACCTCATTCCTTAGCTGAATCAACTTATCTACATCTAACCCATTTGGGTTATATATTGCTCCCTTGATTGTGGAGATGGCCACTACCCTCGTTCCCTTCTGCGAAAAAACTTTAGCTACGGAACTTCCTACTTTTCCAAAACCTTCTATTGCCAGGGTAGATTGAGATAAGTCTAAATTTATATGCTTTGCAGCTGCTCGGATGCCTGCAAAAACGGAGAAACCAACATAAAATCCTCCTTCTTCCTTTCTTTGAACGATATTTTCGCGCACTTTTAAACCTATTGACTTTAACATATATCTGATTTCTTGGTTATTAGTCCCCATATCAGATGCAGGGACGTAAGCATGGGTTTTCAGGAGGGGACTTGCAATCTCTGCAAAAGTTCTAAGTAAAGCCAATTTTTCTTTTCTTGGCATAGACGGATCGGCAATTATTCCTGCCTTTGCTCCACCTTCGCTCATTCCCAAAAAACTAAATTTTAGAGTCATTACCCGAGCAAGGCCCTGTAGTTCAGGAATAGAAACATCGGGTAGCATTTTTAACCCACCGCAAGAGTGTCCGTTGATGGCGGAATCTATGACGATACAGCCTAATAGACCTAATTTCTCATCTATAATGTTACATATGAGTTGGGAACCGGGTTCAACTTTGTAGTCTTCCATTTAATAATTTTTACTCCCTTCAAAGATTTACGGGTACTTTAGATACTATTGGTCGCACCTTACCCGATTTTTCTCTGGGTATTTCTCTCACCATATCTATGTTGATTTGGGCGTTCCCGCCTAGTATTTCTCTCAGTTTTTTCCTGATTTTCTCTATCGTAGCTTCCGTGAAATTCTGCCCCTCAATTATTTGAACATTAAACGTATCCATTTTTTCTTGAACTAATCTATATTGACTAATTCCATCTATTTTTTCCAGGCAGAGTACCAAAAGCAACGGAGACAGGATTTTCCCTGAAGCTAAAGTAACGAAATCGTTAGTCCTCCCTTCTACCAATTCTATAATAGGGAAATTCCTATCACAGCTGCATTTTTCTTTGCTCAGTACGACTATGTCTCCCAGTGCATATCTTATGAAAGGCATTGTGTAATTAGTCAAATCAGTGCAGATTACTTGTCCTTCCTGTCCGTAAACTTGCTGGTCGTCTCTTATTGCCTCCACCACTACAATGTCACTATTGATATGATACCCTTGATGTTTTTCACACTCCCAGGCAACAATCCCGAACTCTGTGGTGCCGTATAGGTTAGTCAATTTGGTGTTGAAAACAGATTCAATTTGCTCTCTATCTTCTCTACTTAGTAACTCCGCCCTGGTGAAGATCAATTTAGGGGAAATTGCGGTGATATTGTTTTTCTTTGCAAATTCGGATATCAATTTCAATGTAGACGGCTGAGTCTCTATAACATCGGGTTTAATTTCCGATAGTTTTGAGACCAATTCGCCGGGTTCCTCGAAAAGTGAAAAGTAATACCTCCTCCATAATCCCAGATGATTCAGACATTGCTTGAGTTTTTTAAAAATCGTTGCTGGTGAGCCTTTGGGAGGAAGAGGCTTGGAATCAAGTATGTTTACTTTTTTCTCCGTTAAGTTCAATCCATAGACTCTGGTTTGCATAGCAATTCTATAACTCATTTCTTTCTTGCTAAGAAACACATCTAAAGGCATTCCCATAGAGCCACTTGTCCTGCATTTTATACATTTATTTATATTCACACCCTTTGCCACCCGTTCGGTAATGGGTAATCTCTGGAAAATTTTCTTGGTAGTTATCGGTATTTTGACTAAGTCTTCTTTTGTTTTAATATCTTCCGGTTTTAACTTGGCAGAATTGAATAACTCATGGTAATAAGGGACATTTTCGTAAGCGTGTTTGACAATGGTTCTTAATTTTTTGTTTTGTAACTTCTCTAATTCAGATGGACTGAGACGTTGAGCCTTTTTTATTTTCCACAGATAATACAAGAGACAAGGTGCAGTTCGTAAAGGCAATTTCCATCCTTCTTTTACAGAAAATACTTTTTTCTATTTTCTCCCCACTTTTCTCAATCTAAATAAGTACATATTTCCCAAAGACCCGATAACAGGGATATTTGAAAATTTTTCCAAAAAAGTAGTTATATTTATGTTTATTCCCATTGGAAAAATCTTTCGACCAAAAAATGTCAATGGTCCGTATTGAATTGCCGTACAGTCTAATTCTGTAAACCCGGCAGTTTTTATTGCATTTCTTAAACCTGGAATAAAATAGCTTTTTAGGGTGAAGTGATTTTCTTCAATTTCAGCTCTTTTTTTCCAGGATACAATTCTATTATTTACTATCCTTTGTAGTTTTCGTTTTACAAGAACTGATATGTCCAGACACTTTGCTAAAGAAAATTTATTCAGAATACTCAGAATCATCGTCCCCCCGGGTTTTAGAATCCTGGACATTTCCTGTAATGTCTTCTGTTCAGATTTCAAATATGAAATTACGCCCAAGCACAACACCATATCAAAGACTGAATTCTTAAAGGGCAAGGATTCTATATCTCCTTGTAAAAAATTTATATGAAATTTCGTATTAACATTACAAACAGCTTTAGCCTTTCTAACCATATTATAAGAATAATCCATTCCCAGAATTTCATATCCTTTATTGGCGATTTCTTTAACCGTCATACCAGCGCCGCAGCCAACATCTAAAATTTTAGAATTTTTGGACAAATTTGTATTATCTAACCATGATAATGCCTGGTACATTCTTCTCCTACAGCAAATTCCCAGGAGATCTTGTCGGTCGTAAACGGATTCCCAATAATCTATATTGGTCCGATTAGAAAATAATTTATGAAAATATTCTTTTTCCTTGAGTTTTTCTGATTTTTCTTTTAAAAACATCTAACTCTCCATAGAAATTCAATAAGCCGTCCCCGTCTTGCTGTATGAGAGTGAATATAGTCTACTTACCGAAGTTTCCATTAATTTACAGGCCCGACCCTTGTTAAACACCCCACAAACACATTGTTTACTCATCACTCGTACTGCTTCTTCATAGGATATCTTTCCGTTCCTTACATCGCTTGCCAGTTTTTCTACCAGATCTGGTGATATCATATGATGTCCGCACATAGTAGTTATCTGGAGAATTTCTTCCTCCGGTAATAACTCTTTTTTGCCAAAGGTTCCCAGGGAGAATTGAACAGTATGGGGAGACAAGTTTATCTCCTTCAAGCACTCGGTAACTTCGTCAAACAGTCCAGAGACGACCACAGACTTTCCTATGTTTTTTTCTTTTAATTCTTTCAGATAACTGGTTAATTCTTTCTTGTTATTAAATACAAGGCCTCCATGTGCCACGACTGGTTTGGTTCTCTTAATAATCCTGAGCATCTTAGGAATTCCAAAGTATAAAAATGTTATTTTAACTATTGCATAGATACGCGGAAATTTTCTGCGGAAGCGCATTCTATGTCTGCCCAAGGGAACATCGGTACCTATAATAAGTACAGGATAGTCCTCCTTTAACGAGTCTACGCTTCCCTGTCGATGCAAAGTGTGTGTCATAAACATCCTTCCTTGTTATGGAGCCAATGGACGTCCCAGTCCAATGTTAATCTTCCCGTTTGGTCGATAAAAGATGCCCGCTTCCTCTAACATAGTTTTAACAGGTATCGTGCCATCAGGCCTACACCTACAGATACAACCTACGCTAAAAACCGTGTTAACTAACTTGGAAACATCCATAAGAGCATTTATAACGGAGAGTGTCTTAGTATCTTTAGTTTTGAATTCTATTATACATGAGAGTAATCGCTCTCTCTTTATGTCGTCTCTGAGTCTAGCCTGTATTCTTATCGGTCATAAGCTTTGTAACCGGGTTCATCTGTTCAAATTCAACACCTACTTCAGCAACTGCCATGGAAATTTTTTCCACATCCTCAAAAGTCGTGCCTATGCCGGGTCTCCCCACATCTACTGTGAATCCCACTTCGCCATGACGGTAACGGCCGGTAACATCATTAGTCTTCATTTCAGCAGTTCCTCTCCCATCTATTCCCGTCCATTTATGCGCCATAGTCACTGAGCTAAAGATATGCCTTAATATTCTCGGCCATTTTAATGGTACTTTCTCCAAGGCATCTACAGGACAAATTCCCGATGTAAGGCAGGTATAACATTCAAAGCATCTCTCTTCATCAACCGTACACTTGCTCCCCGTTGCTATTATTGCCCTCGCAGGACAATAGGGTATGCATTCCATACAGCCAATACATTTCTCAAGGTTTATACGCATTTTTTAGCTTCTTCCTATGATTTTTAGCGTTTGTCAGAACGCGGATTACTTTTTACTAAATTTTTAAACTTATCTGGTAAGAATTTCTCTTTATTCTCCTCAAACTCATCTATGGCTCTTTGGTAATCATCATAACGCCCAATATCTAACCAGTAGTCGTTGCTGGGATAACCAATGACCCTTTCATTATTTCCCAGTAACTTTTTTACTAAATCCGGGAAGTCTAATTTCTCGTTTGGCTTAATATAATTTAGAACCTTGGTGTCAAAGATATAAATTCCCATACTCACCAGATATTTTAAGTTAGGTTTCTCAATATAATTAGTAATTTCACTATCCGTATTTAATTCAATAACGCCGAAATCGACATCAACCGTTCTTTTATGCATAGCAATTGTGGCAACAGCCTCTTTTTCTTTATGATAATTAATAAGTGCAGAATAATTAAGCGTGGTTAAAATATCCCCGTTCATAACCAGAAAAGGATTTGTCAAGTTCTCAATTAGAGAAAGAGGTCCCGCGGTTCCCAGAGGTTTAGTTTCACGCGAATATTGAATATCCATTCCGTATTTGCTTCCGTTCCCAAAATAGGCCTCCAGAAGTTCGGCTAAGTAACCTACCGCCATAACTATCTTGGTAAATCCGTGGCCCTTCAATTGCCTCAAAACTACATCCAGAATAGGCACGTCTCCTATAGGCATTAGCGGTTTAGGGAAAATTGCTGTATATGGTGCTAATCTCGTTCCTTTGCCCCCTGCCAGGATAATTGCATCCATATTTCCCTCCTAAATATTGTAGATATCGGGTCTATATCTGTTTTGAAATTTTGAAAACCAGTCTATAGTTTTTCGTAAGCCTTCATCTAAAGAAACCTTAGGTTCCCAACCAAGTAATTCTTTTGCCTTAGAATTATCAGCAATTAGTCTTTCCACTTCACTTTTTGGTGGTCTGACCCGTTCTGGATCAGAAACTATTTTTACCTCTTTCCCTATCAAAGAAATAATCTTATTTGTTAAGTCACTGATAGAAATCTCAGAGCCGGAGCCTATATTAATAACTTCGCCAATAGACCTTTCCGATTCCGCTGCCTTAATGAAGCCATCAACTGTATCGTCCACATAAGACAAATCCCTTGTTGGCTCTAAAGAGCCAAGTAATACTTTGTTTTGAGCCAATGCTTGAGTAATAATAGTGGGAATAACCGCTCTTGCCGATTGTCGTGGGCCATAGGTGTTAAATGGTCTTAACGTGGTGATTGGTAAATCGTATGACCTAAAAAAGCTTTCAGCAAGTTTATCCGCACCTATTTTGCTGGCTGAATATGGCGATTGTCCCTGCAGTGGATGTTTCTCGTCAATGGGTACGTATTGAGCTGTCCCATAAACTTCGCTCGTAGAAGTGTGGATTATTTTTTCTGGCTTGTATTCTTTTGCAGCATTTAGAATATTTAAGGTTCCCATAATATTGGTTTCCACCACTTCTCTGGGATGAATATAAGAGTAAGGAATAGCGATTAAAGCTCCCAGGTGGAAAACTACGTCAACATCTTTCAGCACGCTTTTGATGGTTTCGGAATCTCTTAAATCCCCCATAATCACTTCCGTTTTCTCTTTCGTATGTGAAGGTAAATCTTCTATTAAACCCCAGTCGTTACGGGAGTTGTAACGAACGAAAGCTCTAACTTTTGCTCCTAAGTCAACTAACTTTTCTGTTAAATGGCTGCCAATAAATCCACCAGCTCCAGTTACAAGAATTGTTTTTCGTTTCCAGTCCATAAATTATTTCCCCTTGTTTATCAGACTTTTCCTCGCCAGTAATTGAGCAAATCTTTTAATGTCTCTTCCAGAGGTATAATAAGTTTCCAGCCCGTTTGTTTATGAAGTTTTTCGAAACTACCAACTTGTAAGGGAATGTCCGATGACCGCATTCTTTTAGGCACTTGCTTAACAACAATATCCTTTTTTGTCATCCCTAATAGAATGTCCAACATTCCGCCTATTGAGTATGCCTTTCCTGAACAGAGGTTATAGACTTCTCCTGAGATTCCCTTGTCCAATGTCAGCCAATAGGCTTTCACAACATCTCTAATATCTACAAAGTCTCTTTTGGCATTTAAATTACCAACATAAATTGTTGGTTCTTGTTTGCCTTTTTCAATCAGTGCTATTTGGCGAGCAAAGTTAGAACAGACAAAATCCTCCCTCTCCCCTGGCCCGGTGATATTAAAAGCTCTTGTTCGAATAATTTTTAATCCATAATTCTTATAATATTGATACCCAACCATATCCTGAGCAAGTTTACTTATTCCATATGGGCTTATTGGACGAAAATAGTTAGTTTCCGTAACCGGATTCTCATTTTCCAGTATTAATCCATATTCAGCACTTGAACAAGCAATATGGATTAGGGGATTAATTTTTACTTGTTTAACTGCTTCCAGCAAATTGATAGTCCCGAAAACATTTATAATATAAAAGTTCTCAGGAGACTGGTAGGAATTTGGGTCAAAAGTTAAACCTGCTAAGTGGAAGATTCTGTCAGGTTTAATCTCCTCTAACGTTTTTTTCATTTCTTCTTCATCCAGGATGTTACTAGTGAAGACCTTTGCCTTATCCAAAATAGGTTGAGCCTCTTTGCTGACATTCCTAACAGTATCAAGGCCGTACAAATCTATATTGTCATTCTCCCTGTCTTGAGATAGCAGGTATTCTGCTAAATGGATCCCTGTAAAACCGGCTATTCCTGTAATTAATGTCCTCATAAAGCACCTTAGATTATTTTTTTATAAAGTTCTATTATCTTCCTTGCGATTTTCTTTGCTGATAAATGTTTGATGTTATTTCTTGTGGCAGTTCTTATGCCATTATTAAGAACTAATTTTATCCCTTCAGCGATATTAACGGGCTCTTGTTTGCAAATGTAGCAGTTCGCAGCATCTTTAATTACCTCTCGAGCGTCACCAACGTCAACAGAGACAATAGGTAAGTTACAGGCCAAGGCCTCTTTTATCACTGTAGGGGAACCTTCTGAGTCAGAGGTTAACACTAATACGTCACAAGCATTCATAACCAGGGGAACTTCAGAATAAGGGCGCCTGTTATTACTCAAGATTACGGGCAGAATATTGTGATTGTCTTTCTGAAGCAATTCTACGGCTCTGTTGAAGATATCGAATCTTTTTTCAATTCTTTGGGGACTACTGGGGAACAAAACAAGTTTCTTATCAGACGGAAAACCTAATTTTTCTCTCGCTCTAGCCCGGGGTATTGGTTTAAAAAGGTCAAAATTAATTCCAAAAGTAATCACCGATATCTTATTAGCATCTGCTCCTAAATCAGAAATAAGGATGTTTCTTATTTTACTACTCACGGCAATGATGTGGTTAGACCGAGATACGACAAATCTTTGTAAGATACGATAGACTTTATTACGTGAAGGTTCTATTAAAGCATCACTTCCTACAAAAGTTATTATAAGAGGTCTTCTTTTTATGATTGCTGCAAACAGGGCAGAGTGAAACCCGTAGTATGCATGAACTATATCGTAAGAACCTAAAAGCAAATAAAAGATATTTTTTAAAATAAAAGGCGCGTAGGCAACAAAACCTTTCCGATCCTTCACCACTTTTATTGTGCACAAACCCTCGTTTTCCATATCTTCTACTTGTCGCTTTATAAAAATTCCCAGGTAAGAATTTTTTCCAGGATACATATTGCTAATAACTAAAACTTTCATCTTTTATATCCCACCTTAGTGTCTTAGGAGTCGCAGACTTCAGTCTGCGTCCATTTTTTTACACTGTCTAATTAATAAAAAGTTGACTCCATAACTCAAAAGTTAAAAGTCTGGAGATAAGTTCCATATGATTGGATTTGCCGCTAATATGTTCTTTCAAGATACTTTCCACGGTTTTAATATTCAAAATACTTTTACTATAACCTTTTCCATCTAATAATGTACTGCAGATAAAGCTGATCAAATTTTCATTCTCCCTCGACCATTGAGTATACTTAGCGAAGAGATTAATCGAGGAAGCCCCGCCCATCTTTTTCTTTAAACGTTTCTTAATCAAGCATAGAGTCATTTTGGCAAAAGTATTGGTTGCATCAACAGGCAATCCGGTTTTTTCCCATGGAATTTTAGAGAGTTCAGGAAAAAGTCGTGAAAAAGTTCGAGTATATAGATATTGATATCTTCTTTCGTAAGGTGGAGTATTAACCATGAAGTCAACGAGGTCGTTGTCGAAAAAAGGACTTCTAACCTGCACATGAGCCCTCTTAACAAGATTGCCATAATTTACAAAGCGGCGCACGTATTGGGTAGCAATGGAATAATCTATAATGCTACTGGCAGATGTTGACTTACATTTCTGGGAAATATTTCCAATAATCTCTCTGGGATAATCTCTGATTTTTTTGTAATAAGAACGTATAAAGAGAGACTTTGCCAGTTCCCTGGAAATGGGCTGGAAAAGATAGTCAGCAATTAACAACTTCTCTTTTCTTTTGAAAATAGCAAAAGGACTGAAGAAACTGCCAAAAGGCTGCATTCCGTCAAGGCAGACATCGGTGTAATCTTTTATTAATTCAAATTTCATATTTCCGGTAGAATGGAGAAAAGATATCATTCCGTCGGTTATATTCACTATCTTTCTTGCATTATTAATAATGTCCTCTGGCGAGATCTCAAGGTAATGATGGTTAACCCCTGATGCATCGGATACTCGCTGGGCAATTTTGACATCATCCATATCTTTTGTTCCAAAGGTAACGGTATTTATTGGATAATGTTCTTTAGGTATACTTGCTAAAATAGTTCGGGAATCTAAACCACCGCTCAAGGGAACAGTGATTCTGGTGCCATCTTCTACGTGTCTTTCTATTGCTTGTAATATAAGGTTTCCCAGTTTTTGTTCATAATAGCCTTGAGTTTTACCCTCGTTTCTGTCTAAGAAATTGAAGTCCCAATAATTGGAGATAGAAATTTTATTATTTTTAAAAACTAATAAAGATGCAGGTGGCAACAATTTGATTGATTCAAAATAAGTTTTATTTTCCATTACGAAGCCAAAAAAGAACAGGCTGGCAATAGCAGAGTCATCAACATTTTTTGAAACATCATTACAGGTCAAAATTGCTTTCACCTCTGAAGCCAGGTATAGTCCATCGTTATGTTGTGAGTAATAGATAGGCCGTAGCCCATACCGGTCATTGATAACAGTTAATTTTTTTTCTTTCCCATCCCAAATAATTATGTTAAAAGCTCCCTTTAATTTAAAAATGAGATCATTTCTATATTTTTCATAAAGAACCAGGAGAAGTTTTGCAGGGGAAAGAGATTCTTCAGTGCCAATTTCGTCTTTTAATTCTTTATAATTGTATATCTCACCATGAAACAATAATGTATAACGGCCATCATTACTATTTACAGGCTGCAAATCTCTGTTAAGTATCCCCACCAAAAAAGGGGACAGGCTACTTTTTTTCACGCCTTTCCCTCCCTCTTCCAAATTGTTACACTTTCTCTTTCCTCATAATCGGGTGGGTTTCTTTGAATATTTACTATCTCCTTATCATTTATATAAATCCGGGTTTTATCTTTATCGGGAACATAAAACGTGATACCCTGTAAATCTTCAGTAGTGGGGACAAATGAACCGAAAACCGGGTCTTCCACACCGGAGATGGTAATAATTATTTCATTATCTTTAGTCTTATATGACCAGTTTAAATACTTGTGATTAACATAATAATTTAATAGCTTGGAAGTGGTGGTAATATAAATATTTCCCCTTTCGTATTCGCTTGCTAAATCTCGCAATGCAGTTTGTGTTTCTTTTGCAATCACCTGAGAACAATCAGAATTTTTTCCTAAGTGTGTATAAACAACCATATAACCACCAACTTCCTTTAACCTTTCAAGTGTCTGTTGGGAAATTACGTACGCCAAGCGCTTAGAAGTAGCGCCTTCTGCAACTCCTTTCCAATAGTTATCAAACCTTAAGAATTCATAGACTTTTTGACCATCGTTTAGTTTGGCTATTCTCACAAGGTCATAACTCTTGTGCATAGCATATTTTCTATTTCCAAAGACAGCCAGGACATTTTTGGCAAATTCTTTCACCATATTTTTCGAAGAATCAACAGGGTGACGAGAGTCGTAAACTGAGAAAAATGTCTTCAAAGTTATAGGTACGGACTGACCAATAACCGTGGTAACTCTGCCCAGCCAGACAAATTTTATCCCATATGCTAATGTAAGGTCAGAATGGTAAGCGATTGAACCAGGATGGTCACCTAAACCAAAAGTGCGGTCATCACCTAAGTTGTCGGGAGTTTTGGCGTGGTCAACCCATACATCAACTTTGCACTGATTATTATTTAATTCTTCTATTGCTTTTATCGCATCTTTTTGAGTAAAATCGTCCTTTTCTCCATAAGAATGCAAAAAATCTATATATCCAGTTTTAATAAATTTTTTAATAACTTGGGCATTGCCCGGGTTTCCTGAGAAATAGGAAAATGCACAAGTTGGTGGCGCATACATCATAAAACTATTGCCGATTTCTAACCCCACCCCTTCTCCCATACTGGTTTCTTCTTTGGTGTTGAGAAATTTTTGAATTTCTAAGAATTCTTCTTTAGTGGTAGTTCCATCAATATCACTACAAATCGTCATTGCAGCTTTGTAAGGATAAGGAAATTTGCGTAAAGCGACCTTATCTTTAGTATTGTACACTTGATAATAAGACCGCTCTATGTTGTAAATGTTTATTAAATAGATACTGGCAAACGCCAACATTACTACTGCAAAAGATAAAAGAAGAATGTATAGTGTTTTTCTAAATCTTTTAGACTTCAAATCGAATCCTTTCCCGGTATTTAATGAGAGCTTTTACCCCTATCAGAAAGTGCTTTTTTATATACTTCGATTGTTTTTACTGCAATATTATCCCAGGAGAGTTCTTCTTCTGTTTTTTTATAACCATTCTCTCCCATCTCTCTTCGCTTTTCTTTATCTCTTAGCAGGTCAATTATAGCTTCTGCCAATCTCTTGGAGTCTTTGGGAGGAACAATATAACCTGTTTTTCCATTATCAACAACTTCGGGAATGCTTCCCACATCAGTCACCACTACTGGTTTTTTGAATGCATAGGCTAAGGGAACTATTCCACTTTGCGATGCCTCTATATAAGGAACTACAACAACACTTGCTTTTTGGAATAACTGTCCCACCATACTGCTAGGTATTAACCGATTATGAATAATAAATTTTTCCTTATGTACCATCATTCTTGTATATTTTCTAAAGTCTTCGCCCGTACCGGCTATAACTATTTTTGCCGTAGGAACCTTCTCTGTAATAAGCGGTTCTGCCTCAATTAAATATCGTAATCCTTTATATTCCCAGATCCTGCCAAAGAACAGAATCAAATTGTCTTCTTCTTTTACTTCATTTTTGAGAAATCTCTTATAGATGGAATTAACACCACGTGGTAGAACATGGACATTACTATCTAATTTATTAGGTTTTACCATCATCTGCTTCTTTAATTTGTCGCCATGGACAATTATTTCATCTGCGTATCTCGTGGACAATTTATGTACGAATGAGGGAATTTTTCTGGATTTTGTGTCGCCAACGTGCAGCACAACATCATGGACTGTGATAACTAAAGGGTATCTTCGCCTTAAGAATGGCAACGTTAAGTTCAACCACGGATGCTCCCCCTGTAAGTGCACAATGTCAGGGTTAAAACTATTTATTTTCTTAATTATCCCATATAATGTTAATAGATTCGTTGGATAGCGAAGTCTGGGTTGACGATAAGACTCCATATTTAAATCATCTCCCAATACTTCTACAAACCAATCCGCCTTATGTTGGGGCAGCATAAGCATTACCTCTTCCAGCCTTGATAATGCTTCGGCCAATTGTATGGTGTATTCAATATGGTCAAACGCATACAAAACAACTCGCATAACTGAATAATTCCTTTTTTGCTAAAATATTATTCCTCTGAAGGATTGTGCTCACCTGACTTCTCACTTTGTAATATAACTAATCCCTTTTCTCTTTTCCATAGCCTTCGGAAAAGTTGTATGTCAGTTGGCGAAAATGGCCTAAGCGTGAGCAAGAATAAGACGTAAGCTAATGCCGCAATAAATACTACAAGAAACAGGTTAAGCTGTCTAAGTAACAAAATAATCATTCCCATCAAAGCTGCAGAAATAACTGGTTTTCCAGCAATTTGAAAGAAGTTGAGTCTAAATAGGTTCTTAGAAATAAAACCATACTGCAAACCTAAGAATATACAAATCGAGATAAGGGTAGCCATAGCTGCGCCTAAGAAACTAAATCTGGGTATTAATAACAGATTCAAGGTAACATTACACATCATACTAATGAGGAGTGAGCGTAAGTTTATCTTCTGGTTATTACTGGCAATCAGAGCGTGAGCTAGTGTTATATTTATGGTGTAGGGAACCAGCGTCCAGATGAGAATACTCAAAGCATTTGCCGAAGCCAAAAAACTTTCTTTAAAGAAAAGGAGTATAAAATTATTGCTCAAAAGTGTGGCTCCCACAGCAATGGGCAACATCACCATAAATAGGTATCTGATTGAGTTGCTGCAGGCTATCTTAAATTTTTCTAAAGAAGACTCAAACAATCTGGAGATTACAGGCTGTAATGCCATAAGGTAAGCCAGGGGGATTACCTTCCACACATTCATTAATTTGTAAGCCGCACTATAGAAACCGACTTCTGTTGACCCTTTAATTTTAGATAGCATAAGGATATCTACGTTCCAATAAATAGTGGCAAAGATAAAGATAAGAGCAAAAGTGGGAGTAGTTTTAACAATCCATTTACAAAAGCCAAAATCTATTTTAAAAAGTGGTTTTCCAATGCACCTAAGGACAAAGTATAAACTTATAATCAAGTTTAGAAGATGACTTCCTAAGATTACCGCCATTAATTCCACTAACCCATAGCCCTTAAATAAAATAAGTAAACCAACGAGGAGTTTGAATAAATTACCTGTTATAAGCGGAATACTAACATATTCGAGTTTTTCAAAGGCTCTACATATCGAACGACAAACCAAAGAAAACACCATAGGGACTAAGGCAAGACTGAGAATATAAATGGCTAGAGCAGTGTCTGCCGAATAATTCAATAGATAGCCTGTTAGACACATTGCTCCCGCCGTCAGAATTGAAAAGAAAAATCCAACAAAAGAGGCGTTAATTAAGTATTTACCTGCCTTTGACCTATCTCGGGCAACTTCTCTTGTAATCAGGTGTGAAAAACCCAGAGAAGAGATAGTCTGAAAAATGAAAAAAAGCGAAATGGCAATAGAAAATTTACCCAAACCAGAGACGCCTAAGGAACGGGCGATGAATAATACCAATATAAAGGAACATACTGGTTCTGCAACCTGTGCCAATAATACAGTTCCTGTATTTTTAACTAATCTCTTGACTGTGTTCATTCACTTAAGCTCCTAATTAAAAACAACCCCTCAAAACGAGAAGTTAAAACTACTCAGACAACAGAAGGTTTTGCCTGCGATTCAATTTTTCTTGTTGCAATAATAATACCGGCGAAAAACCAAAATATAAGAAATAGATGGTTTCCCAGAGACGCTGCATCCACCAGGCCATGGATTAAAAAAGCTGAGGTTCCAGCAATAATACCTACAACTATGCCTGACATTGTGCCTTCACTTGATTTAATATAACTCAATCCCTCCTTATAAACCATCAATATAAGCCAGATGAAAATAACAAGGCCCATAATGCCCATCTCTGCTGCGATTTGCAAGAATATATTGTGTACCTGGTGGCGGGTTATGGATGTAAGTTTAATATCGGTCGTATCATAGTCATCCATAACCTCTGTGTAGTTGTTAAGGCCTATACCTAAAAAGGGATTAGTCTTTATTATATTCCATGCTATGTTCATTTGGGGAATTCGGGACTGTGCAGCGTTATAATCGTCGCTAAAAATTCGGCGATTAACGATGTTTAAGAATTGAGGATTCACAGTGACTATAGTAGAGACAAAAATCAAAATGGCGACAAGCGATATTGCAAAACTATTTAGGCCCGTTTTTCCTTTGGTTTTTGAAAAATTCAATAATAATACTATTAAGGCAGCTATTATAAAACTAGACCATCCTGCCCTTGAGAGAGTGCATATCAGTGCCCCAATCCCAGCAACTAATGTTAAACCACACATTAACTTATAAATTCCCTTTATTCTGTAGAAAAGTAAACTCATGGAGATGGGCAGCATAAATGTGAGATACCAGGCAAAATCATTGTAAGATGCCCATGTACCTGAAATCCTGGATAGTGGGCTACCAAGTTTTATGTATCCTAACTTTTCCGGACCACCCAATATACTGGGAACAAGAGGACGGTCAAACTTGTATTGGGCAAGGCCAAGTACACTTTCTAAAAAAAGACCTAAAAGTAAAAAGACAACCACAAATTGAATTTCTTTCTTACTTTTAATGTTATTTGCTACATAAAGGAAGCCCAGATACATTTTAAACACTTGAACTATCTCAAACAGGCTTAATTTTGGGACAGGAGCAGTTGCCATTGATAATGTGGCCAGACTAATTAGGAAAAAAAAAGGCAGGCTTATTTGGGGGAAAAAGTTAATTCTTTTCTTATTTCTTACAAGTTCGCTAATCCAGAGTATATATAGAACAGCAAGGGTGATGTCATATAAGGATATTATGAATCCGGCTGCTCCACCGAGATGTCCGCTATGTTGGATAGTTATATCCAGTTGTATTGGTAAAGCAAACACTAATATCGCCAAAAAGAAACGCTTCACATCTCCTGTTAGCACGGCAACAAATGGGACCATCATTCCTATGACGCCAAGCACCCCCCACTTAGTTGGAAGGAAGGTAAATAACAATATAAATAATCCGCAGATTATTCCCCCGAGAATAACAAGTACTGGCCAGCCAATTTTATATCGTTCACTTATCCCCAAATCAGAAAAGAACATGGTTTTCCCCAATTTTAGAATCTTACACCCAAACTTACCCGGTGACCATTTTTTAATCTATTCACCAGTCCGAAGGCATAGTTAATAAAATAATTCTGATATGTGAAACCCATACCCAGAGCCAATCCAGTATCGTCACTATTGAATTTATAACCAACTCTCCCCTGAATCATCTCTCGCCAGTCAAACTCAACACCGACTGCAGGAGTAAGTATCTCTTCATAAACCAGAAAAGGAAAATCTACGCTCACCAGAATTTTCTGGCTGCCAAAAGACCTCTCGTAAGCACTCCCCAGACAAATTGTTAAGGGCAGGGAATCATCTCCCTCGATGAACTTAATCTTTGTCCCCAGATTTCGAATGGCTAAACCTATATCCAACCCTTCAACTGGCGGATGATAAAGACCCCCAAAATCTACTGCAAAGGCTGTACCACTCTCTGCCTCCACGAGTTTTGAGGAGATTATCTTAAGATTTATCCCCATTGGCAACTTCTCTAAAACCTCACGGGCAAAGCCAGCCATTATTACAAAATCCTGTTCTGCCTTTGCCGTCCACTCATTTCCGTCAAGGTCAATCAGCTCAATGTCTCCAGCTGTATAATAAGAGAAAGCTCCTGCAAAAACCCCAAGGGGAGTTGGCTGACCATAAAGAAGGCTCATAAAGCTATCATCGGCTAATCCCCGCTGATAACTGAATGAAGCCTCTCGACCAGGAAGAGAAATCAAGCCTGCTGGATTATAATGGAGCACGCCTACCTCTCCCCCCACTGCAGTATAGGCCTCAGCCATCCCGCAAGCTCTTGCCCCTACGGGCTGCTCGAGTATAATTGCACCGGATGTCCCGGCTCCTTTTGCCCATAGACCAGTTGTCAGAACCATAACCAGAAAAATAGAAAGAATAAGAGTTTTTTTCACCTTTTTCTCCTCCTTCAGAACTGCTATCTTTTTGGTCTGTTATCGTAGGGGACGGACTCTGTGCCGTCCCTGCATTTGGGTGGCCACTGAGTGCCGCTCCTACATTCCTCTCGTGTTATTTCAGAACCGCTACCTTTTTGGTAGCCTTTATTCCCGGTCCTTTCACATACACTAGATAAATTCCTGATGCTACTATATCATTTTCAGTGTTCCTGCAATTCCATTCAATGGAATCTTGAGCCCCTGATACATCTTTACTTTTCTCCCAGACAAGTAAGCCTATCAAGGTAAAAATCTTAACATTTACTGTTCCCTGTTCACTGGGCCAGAAATAAATCTTTGCTACCTCGTCTTTCAGGGGATTAACATAACCGTTTTCTCCTCCCTGAATTTTTACCCCACCCTTTGCTGAAAGCCCAAGACAAACATCCGGGGCGTCAACAGAATTGGTTGGTGCACCCGTTGCCGAACTATTCCAAATGTCTTTTGCTTCAAAGTAATAAGTATAGTCCATCCCTAGCGCTAATCCACTTTTGCTGTAAGTATAAAGTTTCCCATCGTTGTAAGTCTTATCTCCCGTATTTACTTCGCTCATGGCAAATGGACTTCCACTTATCTCCGATCCACCCTTCATAATATGTAACTTAGGACAACCTGATGCTGGAGGGTCGTTGTCCACGTCGGTATACTTCACCCTATAAACAAAATCAATATTGGAAGGGCCATCTTCGGGATTTAAGCCATCAGCAACGTAATTTGTTTCGCCTGTCCAGGATAATGTGGGAGCACGGTTTGTAACGTCCGGACCATAATGAGGACTGGTTGGTTCGCCCGTTGCTGAAGTATTCCACTTGTCTTTTGCCTCAAAGTAATAAGTATAGTCCTCACTTGGTGCTAATCCACTTTTGGTATAAGTATAAAGTTTCCCGCCGCTGTAATCCTTATCTCCCAAATCTACTTCACTCATAGCAAATGGACTTCCGTTTATCTCTTTCCCGTCCTTCATAATATGTAACTCAGGATAACCTGACGCTGGTTCATCATCGTTTGCGTCCGTATACTTTACCCTGTAAACAAAATTAGTATTGGGATAGCCAGTTTCAGGATGTAAACCATCGTCAATATAATTTGTTTCTTCCGTCCAGGATAATGTAGGAATATTGTTTCCGATTGGTGCGACGTCCGGACCATAATGAGGACTGGTTGGTTCGCCCGTTGCTGAAGTATTCCACTTGTCTTTTGCCTCAAAGTAATAAATATAGTCCGTTCCCTCTTCCAATCCACTTTTGTTATAAGTATAAAGTTTCCCATTCGTGTAATCTGTGTCTCCCGGCTCTACTTCGTCCATAGTAAAAGGACCTCCAGCTATCGGTGTCCCGTCCTTCTCAATATGTAACTCAGGGTAACCTAATGCTGGAGCTTCGTTATCCTGGTCAGTATACTTTACCATATAAACAAAAGTAGTATTGGGATTGCCAGATTCGGGATTTAAACCATCGTCAATGTAATTTGTTTCTCCTGTCCAGGATAATACAGGAACACGGTTGATAACGTCCGGACCATCCTGAAGACTGGTTGGGTCACCCGTTGCTGCAGTATTCCAAATGTCTTTTGCCTCAAAGGAATAAGTATAGTCGGTTCCTAATGCTAATCCACTTTTGGTGAAAGTATAAAGTTTCCCATCGCTGAAAGTGTTATCTCCCTCATCTACTTCGTCCATGGGAAATGGACTTCCGGGTATTCCTGTCCCGTCCTTCATAATATGTAACTCAGGATAACCTGACGCTGGTTCATCATCGTTTGCGTCCGTATACTTTACCCTGTAAACAAAAGTAGTATTGGGATAGCCAGTTTCAGGATGTAAACCATCGTCAGTGTAATTTGTTTCTCCTGTCCAGGATAATACAGGAGCATCGTTCCATTTGAGATAATAAATATCATAGTTTCCCGGAGTATCATCTTGCCAGGCAATATGGGGATTCCCCGAACTATCTAAATAAAGGGAAGCATACCCAGAATACCCACTATTCTTTGAGATGTTTATCGATCCCTGTCCTGAACTATCACCATCTACCCATTCTGTGCCATTCCATTTAAGGTAATAAATCTCATTGTTTCCTAAAGTATCATCATGCCAGGCAATGTGGGGATCCCCCGACGAATTATCTAAATAAAGAGAAGGCTCCCCTGAATTCCCATTATTATCCAAGATGTTCATAGATCCCTTTCCTGTACCATCGGCATCTACCCATTCTGTGCCATTCCATTTAAGATAATAGATATCATAGTTTTGAAAGGTCCCTATAGTATAATCTTGCCAGGCAATGTGGGGATCCCCTGAATTATCTTCTAAACAAAGAGAGGGATTCTCAGAATCCCCATCAGTATTTGAGACGTTTATTAATTCCCGTCCTGAAGAACCATTGGCATCTACCCATTCTGTGCCATTCCATCTAAGATAATAGATATCAAAGTTCCCTGGAGTCTTGTCTTGCCAGGCAATATGGGGATACCCTGAACTATCTAAATAGAGGGAAGGATGATAAGAATCTGTACTGGTAATTGAGACATTTATTGCGTCCCGACCTGAGCCCTCAGCATCTACCCATTCTGTGTCATTCCATTTAAGATAATAAATCTCTGCGGTTCCTGAAGTATCATCCATCCAGGCAATGTGGGGATTTCCCGAACTATCCAAACAAAGGGAAGGATACCCAGAATACCCACTATTATTTGAGATGTTTATTAATTCCCGTCCTGAAGAACCACTGACATCTACCCATTCTGTGCCATTCCATTTAAGATAATAGATATCATAGTCTCCTGAAGCAAAATTCTTCCAGGCAATGTGGGGATTCCCCGAATTATCCAAACAAAGGGAAGGACGATAAGCACTCCCTGTATTTGAGATATTTATTCCTTCCTTTCCTGAAGAACCATCAGCATCTACCCATTGGGTGCCATTCCACTCAAGATAATAAATCTGCTCGGTTCCTGAACTAGTGTCTTCCCAGGCAATGTGGGGATTCCCTGAACTATCTAAACAAAGAAAAGGCCACCCAGAATTCCCAGTATTAGTGGAGATGTTTACTGATTCCTGATCTGAACCATCAGCGTCTACCCATATTGCCCAAACAGAATTTGTAGATACTAAAACAAAGAAAAGAGATAAGACACCAAGATACAGGTATTTTTTGAAAGCCATTTCCAAACCTCCCTTTAAAAAAGGTGACAGGTACTTTTTCTCATAAGTGTCTTTGCGAGGCGAAGCCGAAGCAAACTCGTGCGGAATTACGAGATTGCTTCACTTCGTTCGCAATGGGGCTGTGTCGCAATTCGGATTTTACCCTTTTGTGGTAGTCGGGGTGGTCCCTCACCCCGACGAGCTACTCGGGGTCAGAGACGACCCCGAGTACCGGTTTAGGGGGTTGCGACACAGCCTCAATGACAGACGAAAAACGAAACTTTTTCAGAAACCTCATTGTTATATTTCCAGCGCTATTTTCAAAATCGCCGTTTATATATTCTATCAGGAACGAAATGTCTTTGCTTATTTAACACTATGCCTAATATTTTGGCCTGATTGTCCTGTAAGGTGGCGTGGACTTGCTGGATATCCTCCCGGCGGGTCCTACCTGATGCCACGACGAGTAAGACTCCATCCACCTGGGAGCTCAACACACTTGCATCACTATATGGAATAAGCGGGGGCGCGTCCACCAGAATTAGGTCAAATTCTGATTTTAGTTTTTTAATAAAGCTCTTTAATTTCTCTGATTCGAGTAATTCTGCCGGATAGGATGGCAAATTTCCCGAGCTTATTACTTTGAGATTTTCCTTTTCGGTGTCCATTATCTCTGAATCTAAGCCTACACTTCCCTCTAAAATTTCGGTTAACCCGGGACTTTGCATGAGGCCTAACCTATCATGTACGGTGGGAAATCGCAAATCTGAATCAATCAAAAGAGTTCTATATCGGGGAACATCAGTCATAGCCAAGGCTAAGTTAATGGCCGTGGTAGTTTTACCCTCATAATGGTTGGCACTGGTAATTAAGATGACCTTCATTGATTTATCCTGGGTGGCTCGTAAAATGTTTGTTCGTAAGGCCCTATATGCTTCTCCAGTAGAGGATTTCTCATCAGGTAAAGTTAATGATGTGTGATACATTATGCGTTTATTCATTTACATTTACTCCTCTCCGTTCATAGTACAAATCTCTTTTCCGAACATTCAGCGTTTAAAGCCTAAGAAATATTTTCTTATCTTTTTTGGTGTTGAAGGAATAATTCCTAAAACTCTTGAGCCTAATAATTCTTCTATACCCTTAGAAGTCCTTAGGGAAGAATCCCGGTATTCAGCAAAGAATGCCATACCCAGACCGAACACCAAACTCATCATACCTCCCAGAAGGACAAACATTGCCCTTTTTCGTCTCAATGGATAAGGGGGTGGAACAGCAGGGTCGATTACCTTGGCGCTTCCCATTCCCCGTATTTCAGCGACTTCAGAGATACGAGCGTCTTCCAATTTTTTCAATAGTATTAAATAGATTTCTTCATTACTCTTAACCGCTCGGGCTAACCGAGCCAGCTCCAGTTCCTTCTGAGGCAAACTCTCAAGTTTAGCGGTGAGTTTTTCTATTTCTTCCTTAGCACGAACTACTCGTGTATCTTTCTCAGGATATTCAGCCAACTCGCCAGATAACGAAGCATCAAGTGCTGACAGCCTACCCAAAATATGAGCTGTCTCTGCTGTCAAATCGGCCATTTTCTCTCTCTGTTTGAACTCTCGTAAAGCTCTGTCGGAATCGCTAAGTTTCCGCTGGGATATTTTGACCTGTTCGGCAATAAAATTATAAGCGCCACGAGTCTTCCTAAGTGAAGTCTCATATCTGTAAGCGATGTAAACTTTAGCCACAGCGTTTATTATGCGCGCACCTTCTATGGGGTCCTCGGCCTTTATGCCAATCTCAATTATATTGGGACCACCGGTTGCACCTACAAATAGACTTTTCCGCAATCCGCGAACTGCCTTTTCAAAAGGGCCGGGATTGGTTTGAAAAAATTTATTAAGGAGGATATTAAGTAAAGATGGAGAGCCGAGTTTCTCATGTAAGCGAAGTTGTCTGACGACCTCTTCGGCAATAGTTCGACTCCTTATTATCTCTTTCTCGTTGGCGATAAATGCTGCTCTGGCGCCATAAGAAAGAGAACCACTCTCAATATAAGATATCTCTGTTGGCTGTACCATAAGCGTGGTAGAAATTTCATAGACAGGCGACATGCGAAAACTTCCTATAATGGTAACTATAAAAACACTCAGGAAACCTGCGATGATTAAGCCTTTTCTGGCAGATATAATCTGCAATAACTCGTGAAAGCTACTAGTTCTTTCTTCTAGATTTTCCATGGTTCTTGTTCCCTTCTAATGCGTTAAGCGTTATGTGGAATGGAGTAATTTCAATCTCTGCTAAGCGTATCAATCAGTACCACGAAACCCATCACCGGTAATATCCCTCGAAGAAAGTAACGATCGAAAATAGTCCATGCCGATGCTTTCTTTGGGACATAAACAATATCACCTGGTTCCAAGACAACGTTTCCTCTTCTATCACCTTTGGTTATAATCTTCTTCAAGTCTACTTTTATTACTTTGGGAGTTTCCGCCCGGGATTGTCGGGCTATGGTAACTTTTCTTAAGCCAGCGGTTTCCGTATAACTTCCCGCTTTAGCTATAGATTCCAGGACAGTAAGTCTTTCTTCCATCGGGTAAGCCCCCGGCCTTGCCACCTGACCCAGGACAAGGATTTGCGTACTTCTAATACTAATACTGGTGACCACAACGGTTACTTCTGGTTTTTGCACATATTCTGACAGCATTCCGGTAATTATTTCGTCCAATTTTTCCGGCGTTAATCCGTTGGCATTCACATCCCCTATCAGGGAGAAGGACATTCTGCCGTCCGGTCGGACAGTTACGGTCTTATCAAGTTCTGGGTGCTGCCAGACAGAAATTTCTAACACATCTCCTGAGCCAATGGTATAGGATAAGTTTCCCTCGGCAAAGAAAGCAGGTGTCCCTGTCAGAAGCATCACTGATACCAAAAAGACAATCAAACTTCTCTTGGCGGACATATTTTATAGCCCTCCTTCCTGTAAATGCAAAAGTGCGCGACACTGCATGATTCAGTTTAATCACCACTCGATAGCAGGTCTCGGTTTCATAACTACTCGTCAGAAAACGAGCATTAAAATAAAGGTTGAAGCCAAAAGTAAGATTCTTTATACTCTATTTTAATGGGGTTTTTTATTTTTACAATAGAGCAAACGGATAATTTTGTGACATTTTTTGGCAAAAAAAAGACCCATTAAAAAATGGGTCTTTTGGGTAAGCAAAAATAAAAATAGTCTATAAAAAACGATGAGGGTTTATGATGTGTTTACGAGAAGGGGGTGTTGGCTGGAGTTACGCGTCTAAGTTCATTGAGACGCGATTCCGACCGGAAAGCTTGCTATGATACATTAGTTGGTCTGCCCTTTTCAACAATGTATCCATTGTGTCATTCGATTGTGCAAATGTCGCGCCAATTATGGGGGGAATTCGAACAAGTAAATTAGCTTCACTCCAAGTCGTTAAGTTATGTCCTCATTTTGTCTTAATATTTTATTATGGAAAGCACCTCGTATCCTTTTAGTTTCTCGATGCCCTTCAAGTCAGTTAGCTCTATCAAGAAACAAATACCCATAACCTTTCCCTTCAATTTCTCTACCAGGTCAATTGTGGCTTTAGCTGTGCCGCCTGTGGCCAGGAGGTCATCGACAATTAAGATATTAGCGCCCGGCTGGAAAGCGTCAGCATGCATCTGTAAGGTATCGGTTCCATACTCGAGCTCATAGGTTGTCTCCACAGTCTTATAGGGCAATTTGCCTTTCTTGCGCACAGGGATAAGACCAGCGTTTAATTTATATGCTAATGGGGCGGCAACAATGAAGCCACGCGATTCTACAGCTACAATCTGGTCAATCTTTTTCCCTTCATAATACTCAGCCAAAGTATCGATTGCCCGGCGAAACTCGGGGCCGTTCTGGAGGAGTGTGGTAATGTCTCTAAAAAGGATTCCCTTTTTGGGAAAATCTGGAATACTACGAATTAGTTCCTTGAGATGTTCCATTTTAAATTCTCCTATTCTAATCCATGAAGCTGCATTCTAAGAACAATCTTTTTTAATCTCTCTATTGCCCTCTTTTCTATTTGTCTTATTCTCTCTCGAGAGAGATGCATTTTCTCACCAACTTCCCTGAGGTTGTATCCTTTCCCGTCAACCATTCCGTAGCGCAATTTAATGACTTTTAATTCCTGAGGGGTTAGCTTTTTCAAGATTTCTGCCAACTCTTCATGAGACTTAATCAAATCTACAACACGGTCTGGTGATCCCTTTTCTTCATCTCGAATCAGGTCTTTCAGGAAAATGTCGAATTTATCTCCCAGAGGACTGTCCAGAGAACCGACTCTTTCAAAGACCCGGATTTCCTGCATAAACTTCCTGGTCTTCTTTATGGAAAAGTGCAGTTTCTTTGCCACTTCTGCCGTAGTTGGTTGCCTCTCTAACTCTTCGCGCATCCTTTCAGAAACATTAATGAGTTTCTTTATTGCCTCATAGGCGTAAAGTGGAATGTGAATGGTCTTGGTCTGGCTCAAGATTGCCCGCTGAATATACTGTCTAATCCACCAGAAAGCGTAAGTGGAAAAGTTATAACCCAATTTGGGGTTATATTTCTCAATCGCTTTTATAAGGCCTACATTCCCCTCCTCGATTAAATCCAAAAAGTCGAGACCATAGCAAGAATATCGTTTGGCAATGCTAATAACTAACCTTAAGTTCCCCTCAATCATTCGCTTTTTTGCTTTTCCATCTCCCTTACTTATTTTGGGAAACAGTTCCACCATCTCTTGTTCAGTAACTTGAGGAATTGTTCGCAACTCTTGCATATATAGTTTTACTGAATCCAAGCTTTGTGCCATTTTGTCTATTTCCAGGATAAAGTTTGCTTCTCAAGGCAAATAGAACACAGGATTAACCGCTTTACCCCTCTCCCTTATTTCAAAATGCACATGGGGTACATCTGCCCAACCAGTTGCTCCCACTTGAGCGATCGCCTGTCCCTTCTTTACCCTTTCCTCCTCTCTGACTAAATTTATGCGATTATGAGCATAGACGCTTGAATAGTCCTCATTATGCTTAATTATGACCATATTTCCATATCCCCGGAGTTTATTATTACTATAAGTTACAATACCGTCGTAAATAGCTACTATAGTCGCTCCTTCCCTGCCTTCGATGTCCACGCCCTGATGGCGCTTACCACTCCGTTTCCCAAATCCCACCAATATCTCTCCTTTTAAAGGCCAGGAGAAATCGATGAGTTCAGGTGGCGGTTTCGCTCTTTCTTTTTTTCGTGAACGTGGAGAAGTCGACCTACCAGAATAGGCTAAAGTGTCCTTTCTCTCTTTAGCACCAGGGACAAAGATTAATTGGCCTGTTTTAATTCTGGTAGCATCAGCCAAATGGTTTATCTTTGCTATCTCATCTAAGTCGACCTCATAGACCCTGGAAATTCTCCATAGAGTCTCACCCTTCTGCACTCTATGGTAAATTCCTGATGGGAAAAAAGCACACCCGGATAGTAGAATTATAAGAAAGAACTTTAAAAAAACAAATTTCCTAAGTTTATTATACGTAAAATTTAGCCTCACTGTCAAGACCGAAACCTCCGGATGGTCGGGGCGAGCCGATTCGAACGGCCGACCTCACGGTCCCGAACCGTGCGCTCTAGACCAGGCTGAGCTACGCCCCGTCCTTTTTTTGTCCCCTCTTATCCCTTATCCCCTCCTCTCCCCTTGGGGGAGAGGATTAAGGTGAGGGGGGAATTTGTGAACTCTTATCACTAGAATATCTTAATTACACCAAGACTGACAAGAGTAACAATTACTCCAGCTATCAACACACCATTAGCTATAGAGAACGCTGCCCACCTTCTTCTGATGCCGAAAAGAAACGCTGCCACGCATCCAGTCCACGCTCCGGTCACTGGCAGAGGAATGGCCACAAAAAAGATAAGACCGATAGCTCCATACTTCTCTACAAGCTTGCTTCTCCTCTTGGTGCGAGCAAATAGCCAGCTGAAAAATTTCTCAGCCCAGTTAAATCTCATGCTCAGCCATTTAGATACAGATTCCAGAAAAAGAAGAAGAGGTATTATTGGAATTAGATTTCCAATTATAGATAAAAAAAATGCCTTTTCAACAGGGAAATGAAAAACCCCCAAAGCCAAGGGAATGGACCCACGAAGCTCGGAAACAGGCATAGCAGCCACCAGTACTGTCACCAGCTCTGGGGGAAATAGTCGACTCAAAAATTTAATTATTTCCTGAATCATTGTTAGTCAATCTCCCCATAGCCATATTCTCCGATTAAAGGAACAAACACACAACCGCAAACAGACTTTCTTATCATCTTACCTTTTCTCTTCTCGATTAGGACTAAATCCTGTGACCACCTTCCACCTACGGGAATTACAAGTTTACCCATTTCATCTAACTGTATAAATAGCGGTTGAGGGACATCAGGAGCGCTGGCAGTAACAATAATTTTCTGGTAAGGTGAGAATTCTTTCCAGCCTTTTGTCCCATCACCAACGAGAACCTTCACATTCTGGTAGTTTAACTCTTTGAGTATTTTTTCCGCCCTTTCGGCTAACAATTTATGCCTTTCTGTTGTATACACTTCCTTCCCCAGTTCAGCGAGAATCGCTGCTTGATAGCCAGAACCAGTGCCGATTTCCAGAACTTTATCTTCCCCTGATATATCGAGGAGGTCTGTCATCAGGGCAACGATATAAGGCTGTGAAATAGTCTGCCCCTCTCCTAGGGGAAGAGGGTGGTCGTTGTAAGAATGGCTCTGGAACTGTTCGGGAACAAAGAGATGGCGAGGAACTTTTCTGAATGCTTCAATTACCTTAGGAGTGACTACTCCTCGACGCATTATCTGTTGAGTAACCATCTCTTCCTGTAAACTTTTGAAATCTATCACGTTCCCTCTATACAAAAAATTTAAGGATTAACTCTTTAATCCCTTGAATACCCAAAGATACAAATGAAGCACCCAAAATACTGCCCAAACAGACCAGAAGATGCCCCTTTACTATTTTCAACTTGAGAAAGCGTGCCAGAAGAACGCCAGACCATATTCCTCCTCCCACAAAAGGCAGGGCAGCAACAATTATAACCCCAAACTGTCCCCATCTCTGAGCACGCACCATAATTCGGGAATGAAATTTTCGCTCTCTCCTGAAGATTTTTTTCTTGGCAATCCTCTCAATGACTCTTCGAATACGACGAATCAATAGCCTCTCCCGAACAACAAAACGTCTTGAGGTTATAACCTTATCAAAGAGACGAAAGTAGATAGGAACAGTAATCATATCTATCGACGAAATTATACACACCGATAAATACCATTTGTTAAAGAGAGCTAATGTATAAGGAACAGAAAAGAACCGTCCCAGAAAAATATGGGTTAAAAAAATACTAGGCACCAACCATAAAAATCTCATCTCTTCTCCCAAGTAAAACCGAACAATCCAGTTCTCTAAAGCCTGGCTGGCTCGGTAAAGTCCTGTAATGAATATTCCACAGTATCTAAAAACCAGTAACCTTCTCGTGTAATCGACTTCTTCTCAGTTATTCTTATTTTCTTCTTGAATATCGGGCCGTCGACTACCAGGGTATGGTATTCACCATTCTCCCCACAAATATCAATACTATTTTCTTTTAGATATTTGAAAAAATCCCTGTCTATCTTCCTACCAATCCATTCTTCGCTAAACAGATCCACTTTGGCACTAACTATTATCGCCTCAAACCCTCTATCTATAAAGTCAAGTAGAATTCTTTCTGGTTCTTCTCCCCACAGTGGCTCAACTGCCTCAATTCCCAACTCTCCACAAACCCTCTCCACCCAATCCTTGTGTTCTTGCAAATAAATATCGCCAAAAATCATACCTTTTATGCCATTAGGAATTAGACTTCGCACTGCTTCTTTGAATTCTTGCTCATATCCATTACCGGTAGTCTCTTTCTGTAATAAGGGTATACCCAATGCTTCAGCTTGCAATTGAATTAATTTACTTTCTGTGCCATGAAAACTTACTCTTTTATATTTTTTAGAAATAAAGTTTACCAGATAAGAAATGTCGTATCCCCTACACATCGCCCTATAACAGGCAAAACAACTATCTTTACCACCACTCCAGGAGCCAATATAACCCATAGACTACCTTCCAATCGCTTCCTCTGCTTCCTCCAATAACCTGTCCTCTGCTTCTTCCAGCATCATTTCTCTCATCATTTCCCGCATACCGAATCCTTTTCTCTTTATCTTCACCTTATCCGGGTCAAACAGGTCATCAGAGAGCCCTTTGTTAATCTTGATAGATTTGACCAGGGAAGTGGCCATAAGCTCACCATCTGTATACATCTCAGTCTTGTAAGGCATCTCCCAATCGCCCTTTATCTTCCTGAAATCCGAATGTATCAAAAGGATTATTTCCCCTTCCGTTCCTTTGCTTTCATTTTTAATTAAGACCAGATTTTTCTTGTCCAGCCATAACTTGGTAAATGGATACTCTTTATCTTCAATCTCCACCACATAACATTCTCGTTTACCAACTTTTTCGGTTCCCAAAAGTTTTGCCTTTTCTGAGATTGATTTCCACCAATTCCTTTCTCTTTGGTACTGCTTCTCATCTTTGCCCGAAAGTTTCTTCTTCCCTGTGAAAGATGAAATCATCCAGGTATCTTTGCCATCGTAAATGATGATTGTTTTCATTTCTCCCATTCCTTCAGGCATGTCTGGGGCCTGGGACATCTCGATTGTGGTGTCCATCCTGAACTTTTCGCCCTTTTTTAGCATCTCCATTTCTGAAACCATCTCCCCTTCGGGCGTAACCACGTTCATCTCTTGCACAGTAGTCATATCTTTAATCTCTTCTTCGAACTTTGCATACTTTGCCTCTAATTCTTTAAGGATGCTTGACAAATCTTTAGTAAAACCTTGATTTACTACCAAAGTCAAACTTACAAATGCCAGTAGAACCACTTTTACTCCCGCACGGTTAATCATTTTTCCCATTTTTCCCTCTAATTATGGGGACACAATACTTAATTATTGTCCCATTTATTTCCCAAATTTATTTTTATCCGTGTACAAAACTTCAAAAATCAAGCTCCGACCCCTTGTCGCACAATTAAGTATTGTGTCCCCATAATTCAAACCCTGCACTACAATCGGGGCGAGCGGATTCGAACCGCTGACCCCCAGACCCCCAGCCTGGTGCGCTAACCAACTGCGCCACGCCCCGATTTTTCATTTGGTAAGCACACAACTATTATTTTTCCAGGATTTTGAGTATTTCTTTTATCGTCTTTTTCGTATCCTTTAGTGCGCTTATAGCAGCGCTATCCTTTCCCCAGTCGAGTTTCAGCTGCTCTTTCTTGTTCTTTCTATCCTCAAGTAAATGTCTCTTTGCACCAGCTATACTGAATCTCCTCTCGTAAAGCAATTCTTTTATCTCACCAATCACCTCTAAGTCTTTACGAGTATACTTTCGATGCCCGCTTTCCCTTCTCGCTGGTCGGAGCAGCTTAAATTCCGACTCCCAGTATCTCAGGATATAAGACTTTACACCAGTGATTTTGCTCGTTTCTCCTATGGAAAAGAAATTTTTATCTGGAATTTGCATAGTCGTTCCTACTCACCTCATTATAAATTTTACTAATCTTCCAAAATCTCTTTAGCCGGCTTAAACTTAACAACTCTTTTTGCTGAAATTTCTATTGGTTGTCCCGTCCTGGGATTACGACCCATTCTTGGTTTCCTTGCTCGCACACTGAAAGTTCCAAATCCCGAGATTCCTACTCTGCCATTCTTCCCTAAGGCCTGCTTGATAACGGAAAACAAGGCATTGACAGCATCCTTCGCTTCTTGCTTAGCGCAAGTGACTTTGGCAACTTCTTCAATCAGATCGGACTTGTTCATTTACTTCCTCCTTTAAATTACATTTTCAGAAAATCTTCTTCTAACTCTGGCTTTGCCTGTCGAAGCATCAAATCTTTCACTGCCTCGGATGGCTTCTTGTTCTTAAAAATAACTTTATACACTTCCTCGGTGATAGGCATAGAAACTTTGTATTTCTTTGCCAGTTGATAAGCTGCTTTTGTAGTGCGGATTCCCTCAACAACCATCTTTATCTCGGAGAGCGCTTTTTTTAAGGTCTCGCCCTGACCGATTTTCTCTCCAAAACTTCGATTCCGACTGTAGCCACTTGTGCAGGTCACAATCAGGTCTCCCATTCCGGAAAGTCCTGAAAATGTTAAGGGTTTTGCTCCCAGAGCTTTGCCTAACCGCGTAATTTCTACTAATCCTCTGGTAATTAATCCTGCCTTGCTGTTATCGCCCAATCCCAACCCATCGCCAATCCCGGCAGCTAAGGCAATAATGTTCTTTAACGCCCCACCCATTTCCACTCCAATAATGTCCGGATTTGTATATACCCGAAAGAATGGCGCAAAAAAGATTTTTTGAACTTCCTGGTTCAACTTTTCGTTCCTGGAAGCCACCACAACTGTAGTGGGAATTTTTCTACTGACCTCCTCTGCATGGGAAGGACCTGAGAGAACTACAATCCGTTTTCCTAATTTCTCGGGTAACTCTTCAGATAGGACTTGAGACATTCTGAGAAGAGTTTTATCTTCCAGTCCTTTGGACACATTGACAATTGTTATATCTTCTGGTAAAGGTAATTTAGCCATCTTTTTTGCTGCTCTTCTAACCACATGGGAAGGGAGGGCTACTACAACTAATCCGACGCCATCGAGGGCATAAGAAATGTTGGAAATGATTTCAATTTCCCGGGGAATATCTATCCAGGGCAAGAATCTAAACTTGCGTTTCTCTCTAAGTATTTGAGACTGTTTTTTCTCAAATTCCCAGACTTTTACAAAAAATCCTTTTTCAAAAAGCATTATAGCAAGCGTTATTCCCCAGCTCCCTGCACCCAGTATAGCGACACTTTTCACCACTTTCCTTTCCCTTCTTAAAAGTTGGAATTTTTTTCTTTATTTCTTACCCATTCGATTCTATTTTCTGTGCCAGCAATTAACCTCTTTATATTAGCCTGGTGCCTGACCACTACCACCAGGGCGACAAAACTGCCGAAAAAGACTAAAATTAGCGATTCCTTGAATAATAGACAATTTAAAGGAAATGCCAAAGCTGCAAACATTGAGCCTAAAGATACATAGCGAGTTAAACCTATTACCACTACGAAGATTGCCAGACTCACTAAGGCAGGAAGGAGTGCCAACCCCAAGGAAACCCCGCAACCAGTAGCTACGCCCTTTCCTCCACGGAACTTCAAAAATATAGTCCAGTTATGTCCGGCGATTACAGCTAATCCAGCGAGTATCCTGACCAAGTTAAAAGCTTGTAGCGATATTCCTGCACTTCCACCCAACTGGAATAAACTGACCAGATGGATAGCGAGAAATCCCTTGGAAATATCTAAAAGAAGAACCACAATGGCCGGAAAAGTTCCCATCACTCGAAAGACGTTGGTAGCTCCCACATTTTTGCTTCCCTCTTGCCTAAGGTCGACACGCTTAATTAACTTTCCCGCGAGGTAACCGAAGGGAAGAGAACCGATCAAATAGGCACTTAATAAAATTAATATAAATTTAAATATATTTATTATATGGACTCCTTGCGAATCGCGTAGGGGCGACCCTTGTGGTCGCCCGAACCTCCCTTTCGGGAGGACTCCAAAACTTCTTACGTTAAGCAGTCTCCTTACTTATCATACGAATTCCGCGAAGGCAATATTCCATTCCTGAAATAACCGTAAATAGAATCATAACAGAAAGAATAAACGGCTTAACTGCCAACCACTTTCCCTCTGCCAGATAACCACTGCTACTTAGAAGAACTAAAAACACTACAGTCATCTGCAAAACCGCAGCCGCTTTACCCAATATAGTAGGGATAACTGTGGACATACCTGTGGAAAAATAGATTATTAACCAGCCTGAGATGAGAACCAAATCTCGACCGAAAATAATAATCACTACCCACAGGGGAACAAGATTCAGGATGGCTAAGATTATATAAGCAGAAGTCAATAAAAGTTTGTCTGCCAGAGGATCGAGGATACTTCCCAATTTTGTCTTCTGTTTCTGAATACGGGCAGCCATTCCATCCAGTCCATCGGTGACAATTGCCAATGAGAATAGAAGCAAAGGCAAATAAGGATGGCGTTTGAGTAAGAAAATCACGAAAGCCGGGATTATGACTATACGAAAAAGAGAAATATAATTAGCCAAACTCAAATTTAACTCCTAAGGTAGTCGCAACCTTCAGGTTGCGAATTCAAACGCAGACTAAAGTCTGCGACTACCTCTTACTCCATGGACTGCGCGTCGACATTTTTTCTTAATAAATTCTTTTAACCTTTGAACAGTCTTCTGGTCAACTTGTGCCTGAAGTAGTATGTCTTTATCATTATACTTACGGGAAAGGACTGTACCCTTTTCGTAGACCAGATTCACCAGGTCACTGCGAGCCTGAGGAATTACGAGTTCTATGGTGCTCCTATCTTTTCCGAAGTGCTCAATTATCCTATCATACAATCTATCCAGACCCCAACCCTTCTTAGCGGAAATACTTATACTATCTTTATACTTCCTTTTCAGACGAGGCAAAAGTGGTTTATTTTTAATCAGGTCCATTTTATTAAAAATAGTTATCGTTGGTTTGCCCAGAGCATCAAGTTCCTGAAGAACCTTCTCTACGGCAACAATCTGTTTTTGAAACTCAGGATGGTTGGTATCCACGATGTGAAGAAGTAAGTCACTGTAAGTAACCTCTTCCAGGGTCGCTCTGAAGGCAGCTACTAATTGATGGGGTAGTTTATGAATAAACCCTACTGTATCTACAAGTAGTACTTTCTCTTTGTTGGGCAAAATCAACCCGCGTATGGTGGGATCGAGAGTGGAGAATAGTTTATCCTCTACGAAGACATGGGAAGAGGTCAGGGTATTCAGCAAAGTTGTTTTTCCTGAATTGGTGTAACCCACAATGGCAATAATTGGCACAGGAACTCTTTGCCGTCTCTGTCTCTGCTGCTCACGGTGCTCACTTACTTTATTTATCTCCTTTTGCAGTTTACTTATCCGTTCCTCTACCTTCCTTCTGTCATATTCCAGTTTCTTCTCTCCCGGACCACGCACTCCAATGCCACCTACCTGTTGGGCAAGAGTTACTCCTTTTCCAGTTAAGCGAGGCAAAAGGTAAGTTAACTGAGCCAACTCTACCTGTAATTTCCCCTCCCGGGTGCGAGCTCTACTGGCGAATATGTCTAAAATTAAGCGAGTGCGGTCAATAACCTTGCACTTAATAATTTCTTCTAAATTTCTCTGCTGCGCAGGCGAAAGGTCATCATCAAAAATGACTGTAGTAATTTCCTGTTCAGCACAGAGATTTTTTATCTCCGAAGCTTTTCCTTTCCCGATAAAGCAGGCGGGATCGATTCGCTCTCTTCTTTGGGTTGTTTGACAAGTAACTTCAGCATTGGCTGAACTCGCCAGAAAAGCCAGTTCCTCCAGGCTTTCCTCAACAA
>SDBT01001686.1_pt1 | contig 39253 bp, 11 predicted proteins | sample 2277101 | NCBI WGS metagenome assembly SDBT01 (sample SAMN10404973, study PRJNA504765) | marine sediment metagenome | isolation source: marine sediment core GS10_PC15, 103 cmbsf | place: Arctic Ocean: Southern Knipovich Ridge | collected 2010 | reverse complement strand
TTGGTTCTTTTGTCTAGATAATAATAGAGCGCCGGTGTTATCGAAGTTGGTATACACCATTGACGATGAGCGGTGGGCTTTGCATGATGCTTTAGTATTTTTTCTGCTGATTCATGAAGCCGCGTGGTTGTTAATTGCAGCTTAGCTTTCATCATACTTGTGAGCATTTCAGAATCAGTTTCTACGTTATTGTTGTTTAGCCTTAACATTTGTGATTGCATCAATTTTATTGATTCATTTCTTAATCTTGGATCAGCTAATCTATTTGCAATATCAAGTTTAGCATCATTTGCCATCGTATTAATTGCATCAATCGATCCTTCTTTAGCCTGAGGACAATAAAATAATTCTATATAGACAGGTAATAATTGTTCGCCAGATACTGCCATTTGATTTTGCATGGTATAAAATAATTCAACTTGATCATACAGTAAACTTATAAATTCAGTCATTTCACGTTTAGTGAAGTGAGTTTTTTTTGCATCCGTCGGCATGCGCGACATATGCCGATGTTGTTTGGTAAAGAATTTTTTAAAATTGAATACCATAATTTTTTCTATGGCTTTGGATGTAGGATCATTACCTAGATAGCGTAGTAATGGATGATCTTCTAAGTGCTGTTGTAACAACTCTTTTATTTTTGCTTTATATCCTGTGTTTAAGGTGACCCCTAAACTGTTTGTGTGCGGGTATTTACCTGGTTTACCTAAACAAAAATTTTGAGCGTAGTTTTTCAGAAACAAGTCGATAAAATGATTAAGTTTATTGCTGACTTGTGCAGCTGCTTGTCGAAAACCAAATGACTGTGCACGCTGTCTAACGTGCCGCACCTTTTTGGGTACTCTTCGTAGCGTTATTGGGCTGTTTGGAGCACTTTGAACATCAATAGGGTATTGCAACGCATAACTATGAGTTCCGTAAGTGGGATTATAGTTAGGTAATAGTGTAGCTATGTCGACAGATACACCACTGTCATCTAATATTTTTTGAATAATAGGCTTAATAAAGTTAAATTTATCTTTTCGCGGTAAAAGCAAGGCATTGATTGCTTTATGGTTTTCGGTATTAACAACATGTTTAACAAATATTTTTAAAACCTCGCAACAATTAGAATTAGAGTTTTCTATCACGTAATCAACGCTTGTTTTGCCCGCATTATTGATTTCCATAATATTAGGATCACCAAACTCTAGCAATAAAGCGAGATTATCAATATCAATCACATGTGTGTTTTTCCGACTAAAATAATGCAGTACCGTATTTCCGTCTGCATCTTTAAGGTTAATATAGTCTCTAATCTCTTTATCGTGCTGAACGATGGCAAGTGCTAAATCTATTCGGTTACGTTCAATACATAAATGAATTAGACTTTTAAAATTTGAATGTGAGGCAAATGGTTTGTTTAACCGACTCATATATTGTTGGTGAAAGCGAATCAAATGTGTCGCGTCATTGATGTGAGCATTACTGATTAATGTGATCAACTGTCTACTTAATTCAGATTTCAGTGTTGTTTCTAGTTGATTATTTAGTTCGGCGCGACGGCTATTTCTTAATGGTATATTGAATGTTCGACCAGAATTACTCAAAGATTGAGGTCGGTGATTAACATCCAGATGCAAATTAGCAACCGTTTCACCCTGCGAATTGATTAATAAAGACCGCGGGGTTTGACCAGACTTATCGCTTTTGATGATTACATCTGGAGGTGGCATACATTTCATTAGCGTACTAATCGTGTCCAGATCGCCATGCTGACAAGCATGGTGTAATGCTGTTTTTCCAGTGTTATAATCCGCAGCGCGCATCAGTTCCTGCAATGCTTGAATACCGCCTTGATTGAGTTGCTCTAGGCCAATAGTGAGTAGCAATTCGTTTTGTTGATGTTTTGCAGCATGAAACCATAAAATGAGAGTTTCGGCTGTGGGTTTTGTTGCGGGCATGGTAGTGCTCCTTTTTGTTGTGTTGTTGTGGAAAGGTTATTTAACAACAACAAAGTTATGCTGTGATGGGTAAAATTACGGGATTTTGTTAATTTATTTTTAGGGTATGTACTCATGTTGAGTCTGCGTTAGTGTTGGTATAATTATTTAGGGCTTGTCGTTGGAGATCAGGTGTATGGATGTAACTGAAGTCGAGCAGCATCTCGTTCCAGAGTTTGAGTGCGCGGTGCAAGACTATTGCCAGCCCTTATTTAAGCACCTCTCGATTAACTATTTTGATTATGCGCGTTTCTACCCTGACGGTTCGTGCTTTATTCTCAGTAGCGATCCCAGCTGGGTAAAATCCTTTGTGTTAGACCCGATGTACCGGGCACCACAATTTGCCGCACGTAGTTTAGGCTCAAGCTTGTGGGCAAGCTATATCCCCGAACATTTTCTCACCTTAGGTCAACAGGAATTTAATCATTTGCATGGTTTAACGCATATTTCGCATCACCCGCGTTACCATCAAGTCGTCAATTTCTCAGCGCCGCCTTCGATGCGTGAAGTATTAGATGTTTATTTAAATCAGCGCTTGTTGTTAATGCAATTTACCCGTTATTTTGAGCAGCAAGCCAATGGTATTATCGCCGAGGCGAGCCAGCACCGCTTACAACTACCGCCTGCTTTGACGGCACCACCACCTGAGCAGTCTTTTGATGAGCTATATGAACTCTTCAGTGTGACGGGGCAGTATGTGATTGATACGTCGAATGGCTGCCAGATGTTATCAAAGCGCGAAGCGCAATGTGTGTCGTTGTTATTCCAAGGTTTAAGTGCCAAGCAGATAGCTGACAAGTTATTTATTTCACGCCGCACGGTGGAGACTCATCTTGAGACCTTACGACAAAAGACACATTGTCGCACCACCTTGGCGATGTTATGTCAGATCCGAAATCCAGCTGAAGTAGCCCTGTGGCGGTTTTCGCGTTGAGGAGGTAAACATTGGGTAAATTTACGGAGTACCGCTCACCCTGAGTAGGTTAGGGTGTGTATTATGTTTAGAGTAAACCCAGACCAAGAAGAACAAGCGATTACAGCCATGGCCCGCTTCCTCAGTCGCATGGAATCCACCTTAGCGGCTAGCGCCGCGCGTGCCCCCGCTCCGCCGAGTTTAGTTGAACGCTTAGAAACCATGGCCGCTTTCAGTCAGCCGGCGTTAGAAGTGATCCGAATTGAATTAAGGCATTTGGCGCGCTTACTGGATGGAGTAGCATCAAAGCCATGCAAGTCTCAAGCACAAGCCAGGCTTGAGACGATACTTCACTTGTTAACAGCCGCTAACAGCGAAGTTGATTCCCAACTCGCCCGCTTAGAAGATGAACTTACCGAACTGCGGATCGCAATTTCAAAACCCGCCCAGAGCTACCCAGAAGCATTTTATTGCCCGTTGTCGCACGAATTAATGCGCGACCCAGTATTGTTTCGCGAAGGCGCGGGGCACTCCTATGAACGCAGTGAGTTAGAGACTTGGATAGCTTATTGCCGACGACGAGACGATGGGGTGATCATCGATCCGATGACACAGGAAGTAGTCGATGGTGAACTCATACCAAATTATACATTGCGCGATGCGATAGCAGCGGTGTGTGAGTCGGTTGATGAAAGCGACGCAGTCAATGTTAGTGCTGCGCCTGTTCGCTTAGGTCTCTGAAGTAACCTTAGGGAATACGACAGTGGTGCTCTAGTATGCGTTAGCATAAAATTAAAACTTGATCTTTTAAGAGGAGCTATTATGTCAGATGAGTTTGTGCTTCAAGTATTTGAAAAAATAGCGCTCGAGCACAAGGGTGCTGTGGCTATTGAGTATTACCAGCAGGGCGTTACCCGATCAGATGCACCGCTGATGACGTTAAGCTATGATACGTTAAACCAAGATGCAAATCAGCTTGCGCGTGTGCTTCAAAATGAATTTGGGGTCGTGGCTGCCGGTAAGATCTGCTTGGGCTTGAACTTACCCATCGGCCCGGATTACATCACGCTGGTGTTAGCCATTTGGAAAGCGGGCTATTCATTTATGCCATTGTCTGTGGATCCTAGCCAAACCATGAAAATGCCAAGTCACGTGCATGGGTATATCAACCGGGCAAATTTAACGGCTGTTATTTCAGATATTAATACACCTAACAATCATGAGTTCATCGAGTTGTGTAAACGTGACAATACCACTAAGACCAAGCTGCGCTGGCTTGCAGCGTTAAAAAGTGCGATGGCGGATAAAAGCCCAGAAAATCTTGTGCTCGAACGAAAAGTTGACGATTTAGCATACATTATTGGCTCGTCTGGCTTTACGGGCGAGCCGAAGTTAATTAAGATAAATCATCATGGTTTGATGCCTTTTATGAGGTTGCATCACCCATATATGCGATTGGCAGATAACTCCTTGGAGCGTAATCAGCTAGAGTGTATGGCAGTATTAATGGATATTAACTTTGATGCGCACCTCGCTGAACTTCTCATTCCCTTGACCTGTGGCGCTCGCGCAAGAGTGTTGCCGGCTGACAAAGTCCGAATGGAATTTGATTTGTATCGCAGTTGGTATAAGGGTGTGACAATGGGAATTTTTACTCCCTCGGTAATGGCCATTCTGCAAGATAATGTGGGCGAACTGAGGGAGAATGGATTACGAGTCGTGTTGGGTACTGGAGAAGCCATGCCTGAACATATTCGAAAACTCTGGGGTGAGAACTTTCTATTAATCAATGGCTGGGGACCTACCGAAGATACCATTGGTACCTATTTAATGCTCTATGAAAACAAACAGTTGGTTGCCGCTGATACGGTAGAGGGCAGAACCGTGTACCTTTACAAATTTGATGAGGATGCTTGGAAAACGGATAGAAAGACTCTGCTATCAAAAGACAACTCAGCGCTAGGTGAAATTTACATTACAGGTACCGGTTTATCACCGGGTTATGTTGATAGCGCGCAAGATGAGGGTCGCTTTGTCATGATAGGTGGTCAACGGGCATTTGCGACCGGGGACTTGGCGCAGTGGGAACGCAAGGATATCCCTGGAGGCGGCGTTGTCTATGAATTAAAAATCAGAGGACGGATCGATAGGCAATTTAAGCTGCATGGCATGTTGGTCAATGCGTCAGAGATTGAAGCAAAGCTTAGTGAAGCTGGAATAAAAGGTATCGAGTTCTACGTTGATCAGGAACAAGAGCCCGCTCAAGCTCCAACAGGCGGTGGAGCTGCTGCCGCGGCAGTTAGTACTGAGCGGAGATCAGTCGATGATCATAAACCCTTAATGGTCTATGTCTGGCATACTGAAGAAGCCACAGATAAAACGATAGAGGATAAGACTAGAGCCAACAGCATCGATTATGAATTTTTGAGTGCCTACCTGGAAAGTGAATTAACACGGTATATGGTGCCGGCGTATTGGATCTATTTAACAGAACCGGTTGGCCTGAGCAAAGGTTCGTGGAAGAAAATTGGATTAAATAAGCAGCGTGATAGATTAGCGGAACTTAGGCGCAAATCTGTCCCAATTTGTTTGCCAGGACATATCCCCTTTGATGAAAAAACCTTTGATGAAAAAACCGAATTATCAGTGTCGAAGAAGATCTGTAAAGCTTGGCGAGAAGCACTCGGCCATCGGGACGAGTTTGACTATCGCCCCTGTTACGATCATGAGTTTCGTTTAGCGGGTGGGAGTTCGCTAGCATTTTCAGGATTGCGTACTCATCTGGCTGAGCTCTTCGGCATCTCGCTCCGCTATTATGAAATGATCCAAGATCCCACTCTCGGTGGTCTTTGTCGGCTAGTGAAACGCAAAGTCAAGAATAAGTCGCTTGATGAAAACGCTGCCGGTAAACAAAAAGAGGGAGCCAAGCCAATACTTCCTCAACTCACTGAAATGGTCGAGGCGACGACTCAACAGGACAAACCCCCTTTATACTTGATCCATTCACTGATGGGTAAAGCTGATGAGGATTATCAACAGATAGTTCATCATTGGAAGCATTCGAAACCCTTTGCTGTATACGCTATTAGTGCGGCGGGGCTCAATGATCAAGATGCTGAAAATGATCCAGAATTCATGGAAGATAACTTGGCACTGTTGGGAGACGCTTATGCTCAAATGATAGAGACAATGCACGCGTTTTTGGAAAAGCAAAAGCTCATACCCTCGAATTCACCCTATCTACTAGTCGGCTGGTCTGCAGGCGGCGTGATTCTCTTAGCTGTTGCGCAGTGCTTACAAAAAGGCCGCAAACGTGATGTGTCGGTAGTGATGCTCGATAGCGCGGCGCCAGCTTTTTATCGCGCACTTGGCCATAAGAAGTACTGGGAACAATTTCTCCATGATCTATATGAGCCGAGGTCGGGCTCCGGCCGTAATACAACGATGCACCGTTTGCAAAATCAATTTAAAGCTATATTTAAAGATCACTGCCAAGATTTGTCGTTACACGCACTGGCACAATCAATCTACGATGATGAGGCAAGAAAACGAGGCAAGCATTATCCGGCTTGGGTCGAGAACATGTCTACGTATCCAGCTAAATTACAAATTTATCGATTTAGTGAAATATTGATTGAGTTTGCCAAGAGGTATAAACCCGAAGTGGCAGCTACAAAAATCTCAGTAGTCAATAAGCTAATTCGCCAGCTCAAAGCTATCCGCGCCACCTTGTTGGCATTATTGCAAGGCCATTTCTCAAGCTACCCTGAGCGAGTGCAATTGTGGCGAGCAGAGGATCCCATCCCATCGATGGACGGTTGCGGGCAATGGCTAGGCTGGGAGAAACAAGCGCCTTACCCCTTGCGACTAACCGGACCTCACCGGGCCGTAATACCATTCGAAGGCAATCATTTTTCTATGATGAAGACCAACCACGAATTAATGGCTAAAGCCCAGCATGCGTTTGTAGAGCAACAATGGCTTGAGATCCTGACAAAATCTATTCGCCAACAATTACAAGCTCGTTATCAAAGCCGCGGCTTTGCCGCACAGGCGACACTCGCTAATGCAACAGATACCCCAACGCGTGAATTACAAGGTTTGTTTACGGGCAATGATCCAGATGCGTTTCGCCCACGCAGTAAGCACTTAGGGAAGCATTGCGCCATGGCTTGGGCCCAAGGGGAACTTTGGGCAGAGCAATTTTACTTAGTGTTTTATGTGTCGTTGAGGGAGTTAGATGATTTACCTGTACCCGATGTACTTGCTGAATCTTTACCGGCACACTTAATTGAAAATTTGCTATTGGATAAATCAGACAATCGACCCTTAACACCTAAAAATTTAAATGAAGCCGTTAAACGCTTGGGCAAACGAGTCCTATGGCTAATTGACGAAGATTTAAGTACGCAGCCAACCGGCTCGAAAACTTGGTGGAAGATTTTACGTGACACAGTTAACCCTATTCAAGCAGCACCCTCTGAAAGTGGCCGTAGCCGAGTGCTACGCTTTGGCCAAGCAGACAAATCGTATTTAAATACGACACCAGCCCAAATTGTAAACCCAGCCGCACATTCTATTAACGATCATCAGGTGCCGAATGCGAGGAATCAATATTTGCAAGAAGTGATTGCCAAAACAAAACATATTGATGTGCTTGGTTTAAATCTCGATCAAAAAGTTCAACTCCCCTTAGAGAAGGTCTATGTCGGACTCAAAGTTGATGCTACTCCACCTTCTGAACGTGCTCAGTTCTATAAAGCGCGTAATCGTTTGTTCCGTAGCAAATTATATTCTTTGAGTTTCTTGCCGGCAGATTTGAAAAATCGTTTAATCCGTGAATTAAAAAAGCTCCCTGATTATGATCCCGAGCATCCTAAGCAATATGATCTTAATGATTTTATGTCTGTATTACAATTCAGTGAATTATCTCTCGAAGACCGTGAAGCCATTTTACTTAAGTTAGAAACTTGCTTTGTCAACATAGATAAAGAATTAAATATCAAATTAGGCTATTGCGACACTACAACACAAAAACATCGCGATCTCACTTTCGGCGAGGCTTACCGGCAATTTAAGCATTTGGTTATACTTGGACATCCTGGCAGCGGTAAAACTACCTTGGCCCGTTGGATAACATTAAAAATGGCAACAGCTCTTTTAATGTCACCTGATGACAGTGAGCTTGTTGTTGGTCTGCATGAAGTTGACCCACACACTAAACAACGAGACTCCTACAATTTAGGTAGTATTCGACTCCCGATCCTCATTAATATTTGGTCTTATGCAAACTATCGCCGTACCTGTCATGATGAAAGAAAAAACACACTTGAATATTACATTTGTAATGAAATCTATCCCACTATTAAAAATCTAGAAACTTTAGTAAAAATATTTCTAAATCAGGGTAAAGCTTTGTTGATAATGGATGGTTTAGATGAAGTGCCTAATCTCAATGACCGCGATGATGTGATTCAAGCTGTACATGATTTTTTGAGGCAATATGGGATAAGGGAACCTATCTTTTTTTCTGTGAATGAAGCTGATGACAAAACAGAAAGCGATGTTAACACCACAGAAATTGATTTAGGCAATCGGATCATCATTACCAGCCGTGTTGCTGGTAACTACACTTTTGGATTTAATGATAGTTTAATCCGCGTTTTGATTGATGATATGACTTCTGAGGCCATCGAATCATTTTTTCATTCATGGATGAAAGCAGTTTATCAAGCTGAATATCGACTAGGTCGACACCAAAATGTCGACTTAGATCAATTAGCGGCTAATGAAGCACAAGCTTTAATTAGGTTAGTCCACAAGCAAGTGATGTCGCTGAATATGGCGCGCATTCCACAATTGGCCTCTGTCCTCGCGCAAGTTTATTATCAACAAAAATCCTTACCGCAAAGCCGAGCCGCCTTGTATAAAACAGCCATCCGACATGTTATGACATCTTGGTTGCAAGGAAAAAGAGGGATGGATACACAAGTGAATTTATCAGAAGCAATGCTATTTCGTATCTTTGAAGCTATTGCTTATCATATGCATCAACACACAGGACCTATCCACGAGGAAAAATTAGAACAATTAGTTGTAATGACTTTGGAAGCGGAATCGTACAGTCATCCTGTTATAGCTACCAAGCAGTTTATGTTGGTATTGAAAAAAGATGTGGGTTTACTTGCAGCATTTGGTAATGCAGAATATCGATTTTTACATCGCACCTTCCAGGAATATTTTGCCGGACGTTATATGATACGGGCGTCAGAGGATATCCCTAAAGCATTAATTCACAAAATGGATGACCCTACCTGGCGTGAAGTTATCCTAATGGCTTTGGGTTACTTAGCCAGTGAACATTCTGATCAAATAAATTCAGTCATTAAGCAATTACTAGAATACAACCGTAAAAATTCACCACTAATTCCAAACGCAACATTTATGCTGGTAGCGGCTTTAACTGACATGAACCTTGATGAAACAGTTAATCAACAACAACATGACCATATCCTCGACTGTATCATCCAACAACTTCTTTCAAGTTATCAGAACGCTCTTATGAAAGATGGGCTTGAAGAACTTCAAAAACAAATTGTTTTTGCCACGTCGGGCCTAATGCGAGGAACATACCAAAATGTATTACACAGAAAATTACTACATATTATAAAAACTATGCCCTATCAAAGAGCCAGTGTGGCGGCGCTGTTGCATGCGTTGGGGCATTATAGCAACGACCATGTGCGAGAATTAGGTAAACACCTTTGTGATGACACCCGCACTTCAAATTGGGCCATACATCAATATTTGCAATCAGCCATGTCTGCACACCTTCCTGAGCCACCGAAATTGCCCGAAGATTTAAATAATAGTTTGACTATATATCAACATTTAGAAAACTTCACAGCACAAAATCAAAGTAATAGTGATAATTATGCAATGTCTGTTAAAGAATTATATGCTTTAAATTCAAATCAAACTCCTCTTATGCAGAGTTTTGCCTTACGTTTTTTCTGCTATCAGAAAAATTTACAAATCGCACTAACACAAACAGTAACGCAGATCCCTAGCCATTTGAAATTAAAAAGAGCATTGAGTGAAGATCCAGGCATGGTTGCATCTCTAGAACGCCATCCCATCCTATTTGCTATCGTAACGGCTTTATATGGTGGCTACGATAATTTTTGTATCTCCCAAATAATTAGACGTTATCTTGAATTATCTGCCCATGAGGAACTTCATATCGATGATTACCTTTTTAGTGAAACATGTCTTAGAGAAAGTGGTGTTATTTCTAATTCCATTGAACAAGCGATTAACGGATCCCGAGCTCAACGAATATTAGAGCAGCGCTACCCTCAATTCAGCCCTGCTAAAATATATCGTGATACGCAACTTAGTGCTATTCTCAAACGGCAAATTCAAAATCCCACTACACTTGAACAATTAGTAAAACAAATAAAATCACAATTTAACCGTAGCGTCAACCTGCAAGACAAAACCGATGTGCTCATTGCTCTAGTGCTGCTAAATCAAGATATTACTGACATGTTCACATCTAAGCTGAAAAATGCCTTATTAGTTAGGCTCGAAGCCCTGTGCGAATCATTGCAAGAACTCGTTTGTCGCGGAGCACCAAAAATTGAAATGCTCTTGGGATCAGCTTTGCAAGTGGAAAATAAAATTTATTTCCCAGAGTTACTTTTACGAACCATACTCGTTGTTAATGTTAGTAGTCATGCTTTACCGATAAATACCTTATTTCCTAAACTCAATACGTTTTCTTCTTCTTTGCGAATTTATGCGGTTGCTGAGTATATGGCAGCACAATTGACCAGAGCAGTAAACATCAATGACGTGGGGCAAACGACTACGGTCATTGGTGAATTGCAAACCTTACACCTCTCTGCCACTGAGCTGATAAACGCTTGGTCGCTGATGGGTTCATCCCTTCAACGTGGCCAACCCGTACCAAACCATTACTTAGTATTATCAACACTCTCACCCGACTATGAAAACGATGGCGATATACCTTTTGTGATCCTATCATCACTCGTTTATCTTCCAAGGACACACTTATTTGTTTTAAACTGGTTTCTTAGCGAAATGCAACCCGTTATTAAACTTGAACCGCAAATTAAAGTTGAAATTGATATTATACGCTTAGCTATTAGTGGCAACCAAGCGCCAACTGATCAGGATGATACAGAACCCACGGCGAAGGATTGGTTAACGCAATTATTACAACGAGCGCAAAATATCTCTTCACCCTATTTTCAAGCGCGGGCCTTAATTAGAATCGCTCGTTACTTCCCAGAACAGTGGCATGAATTAATTGCAAGCGTTTGGCAAAAATCTCAGGAAATTGACAAACCACAACAACGCTGTCAAGTCCTTGATGCTTTGATGATTGCCCTCATGGATCCTGATGTAGAAAACAATGCAAGTGCAGTCAAATTATCAGAAGTTTTAGCATTAGGTATCAGCAGTGCCCGCGCAATTACGAACCCAGCCAATCGAGCACGAGCTTTGACCCGGCTCGTTTTTACAGCAGACAATGATAAACAAGAACAATTGTTGCAAGAAGCTCTAGAAGCAGTGCTAGCTATTACAGAACTTAAACAAAGATTACAAGTTTTTCTCGCGATAAAACCGCTATGCTCAAGCTTTGATCGACTAGACCTGCAACTTAGTCATGTCATTCATTCTTTTTCAGATATTGTTTTAAAAGCGCAAGCCGAAGGAGAGGTTAGCGAACTTCTACAATTCTATGAGGATGGCTTGCGACAATTACCTACTTTCTCAAATCATTCTTGGGTACCTTTTATGCTCATGGGGAAATTCGTGGCTTTTAGAACAAAGTATGCGAATGAAACCATTGAAACGATTTTGTTGGATTTATTAAAGCAACCGACCAGAGATAATTACAAACGTCTTGAAAGTAAAATAAATGGTTATTTCTTTCCTTTAACTGCAGGAATCGTTTTATTGTTTAGTAAGCTATTAGAAAACGGTCATTTTGATTGGGTAACCAAAAGTCTGTCATGTTGCTTTGTCACTGACGTGGAAGTTATTGTGTTATTAAAAAGGTGGCTGCACTATGATAACAAAGCATTACATGCAAGTGTTTATTTATTATTATGTGAAGTAATTGGAATAATTACACCGGCTGCAAAAGACATTGTTGCTTTACTTGAATCACCTTGTATAAATTTAAAAAATCGTGCTGACTATCTAATCAGCGGTCGAAGTGTGTATGATCAATTGCATTGGTTATCATCTATCGGGGTTGAAACGTTTGAAAAGCTTGCGCAGCTTTCCAGAGAAACAGCACAACCATCAGTAAGACTGAATTTTAATTGGCTAGTAGGACGTCTAAGTTATGATTTACCCGAAGTAATAGAGCGTTGGTCTCAACGTGCTGAAATATTAGATGCCGAAGGTGAATCTGAAGCTGCTAGGATTATGCACAGCCTACTTGGACAGATAGTAAATCCTAATGAAGCAATGTGGCAAGCCATGATCAAATATTTGCAATCAGGATCGACAAAAACTAAAGCATCTCTCATTAGTTCCGTAGCGAGAATAGAGTACAGAGGAAGGTTGTCCGATACTCGAAAAGCTCAATTTTTACAAATTGTAGGAACGCTTAATAACGCAGATTTTGCTGATTATACCTATTGTAAGGTTTCCCATCTTGAGCTAGTGAAGAAAATAATTGAGCTTTTTAACCCCCATTATGGCCAGCCACCTCGATTAGAGTCCATGGCCGATAACACTTTAGCTTTGAAAAAATTTATGAGTATCAGTTACCAAGAACTATTAGAGCTTCCACAGATTGACATTATTCCAACGCTAAATACTATCGCTTCTTATAATTTTTATGTTACAGGGGATTGCCTTAATCATCTAAAAGAAGAAGTATCATTTATGAAAGATGAACCTGAGTTACTTCCGTGGTTATTTGCTGTTATGATGGATTGTGCACAAAAATATGATGTAGATGAAAGTTCTACATCTGAATTCACATTTTTTTCTTACATGCTCGAACTCTGCGCCACTGCCGCTCAATTATTGCCTTTGACATTTGGTGACATGATCATCAACTTAAAAGATAATGATCCACTAACTTTTACTTTTACCAAGTCAGAATTAATCGAAACCTTGCAAATAACTACTACAGATTTTAATTCTTACCCTGTTCGAGCCGCTGCACTTGCATTACTTGGCAACGTCGCTCAGGTAGATGCCGAAACCTTGCAAGTTATTAACACGGCACTCATTGATGTACCCTATGTTCGTCATGCGGCAATTACAGCGGCGACACAACTACATCAAATACAAGAAAATGACTTCCTCCAAGAATTAATCGGGTCAGCTTCTAATGCAGCTGGCTTATATAACTCTAATGCATTAGTGGTTAATGCAACCGCATTAATATTATGTAAGCTATTAAAGCAACCAGCGCTAATACCAGACTTACGATACAGTATTCTATCTCATCTTAACCAGGCACTTGACTATTACCTTCAATTTCCGAGAAGGCTTAGGTATAACTACCTTTGCTTTTTACAACTTTTAATGCCAAGTATGGCGAGCATGCTATGCCATACCTTGCTAAACACTCCAATGCTACGATCGGAACGCGGTCATAGGCAGAGTCTACCTCTCACCAAGGACACCAGTACATCGGATAGAGTGAATACTCATATAATGAATTTAATTCAAAGTGCAGAAAGAGCTTTAGTCGATGATGAATTTGATACAGCGCTGCACAACTATGAACAAGCCCTAAATTCAGTCCGTAACCATTTAGGTGGCAATCATTGCATGCTCAAAGTACTTAGTTTCAGCTTTAAAAACCAAATATTAAGCCATCTGGATAACTTGAGTAACGAGAGAAAAGAGAAGAATGAAGTAAGAATGAGTAAGTTCATAGTGCCTTGCCAATTTGGATCTATTAAGAGCCCTTTCACAATCTACATTGGTGGATCGAAAAAATATAATTCGCTACACCCGCTGTTTTTCCAACAACAATGGCTTAACGAAACGCGTGGAGGAAATATCCCACAGGAAATCATGGAGTCAATAGAAAAGTTACTCCAACTTGCAAGAAAAAATACCACTAATTTTCGAGAGTTGACTGAGTATGCTTTCAAAGATGATGAAGTACCTGAAAAAGAAAAGCCCGCTGAATCTCTCCAAACAAAGGAACGTGCGGAGCTCTCTTTACAAAAAAAAGACCGTGATCTTAAAAGCTACCAACATAAATTTAAATTATACCAAACAGCAGCAATACATGATTTCCCAGATCTTTATTTTGATCAAGCAAATGAAAGCTGCCAAGATGATTTAGCTTTAGAGCTATTATCCAGGCAGCGGGTACTAGAAATCAGTGCCGCTAAGCAAATTAGCATTGAACAAAATATTCCTGGTATTGATCATTTATATAATTTAGTCGTAACCTATGATACATCCCCTGCTGATGTTGAGGCTTCATTGATTCTCACCAGACACTACATCAGCAAAGCACTGGCCGGTGAGATTGATAACTTGTATTACCTAGCATTCATGCTGAAATTTAGAAATGTCAACGCAGATAACACAACTAATCAAGTTGTGATTGAATGCTTGCAACAACTCTTTATGCGCAAACATGCTATCGCTTCGGCACGTTTGGCAGAGGCCTATATGTTAGGTATTCTAGGTGTTGAAAAAAACGAACTTTACACCATATATTTTTTTACAATGGCTGCTCAATATGGTTCTATTGAAGCGAACAGAAAGATTAAAAGGTCTAAAATTACTGATCCAAGACTAGTTACAAGTACATCAACTTATTTCTCCTACCCAATTTACAATGCAAGTGAATTTACCAAGTTAATTTCCAGGGCTTTTCAGTGTTGTTTACGCCAAGATGCCCCACTCAGTGATCTTAGTGTTTTAGCGTGGGCACTTCTCAATAACGATCAAGAGAGCTTAATACCGTATCAAAAATTTCCAGATATAGCGTCTGAGGAAATACTGGCTACTCTCCTTATGGCTGTAAAAACAGATAATAATAGATTATTTGAAAAATGTATTGAACTGGCTACTCATGCTTTTAAAACACCTAAGTTCTATCCGTTTTTAATTTCTCAGCGAAAAGTTACAACCCCAACCCCTCTTTATCTTGCCTTTCTTAACCAAAAAAAGGACATTGCCATTACACTAATGAAGCATGGTGCTGATCCGATTAACGAAACCTATCAAGGATACTCACCAGTAGATGCCGCTTTATTTCATCACCACGCTGTATTACTAAATCTCACCGATTTAAGTGGCATTCTATCGTCTAGTTTACTAAATAAGCTAGAGCATTGGCATCGAGCCATTAAGTGTTGGCAGCAAGGTAACGTTAATTTCAAAGAAGGCAACATAGAGTTAGCAATCAATAATTATTTAGACTACAAAACCATCTGGCCAGAAGGAAAATTACATTGCCATAATTTATTTCGCTGTTATTTAATCTGCAATCAAATTGAACTGATAAAACCTCTTTATAAGCTGATGCGGCAAGTACTAGATACACTTGAATTTGAACTTGAGTATATCCAATTTTGTTATCAACAAGGACAATATTACAAAGTTATTGCCTTGAGTACCAAGGCGCTTGCCAGTCTTAGTGACGACAGAAATAGTTATCAATGTTTTTTAAGCAGTGAATACAGCCTATTTTTTGAAGATCCCCAGCACTCGCCTGTGAGAGTACAAAAAGTTAGTGTAAAGGTCTTTCTCCACCGCGTTATCATTAACAGTCAATTGCGAGTTGAACCGCTCAGTACATACCTTATTCTTAATGGCATGGTTGATTTAATCAGATCACAAACCAATGACAATAGCTCTGCTGAAAATACAGCTATAATTAAAAACTGCTTCAGTGAAATAATGAAAACAACATTAACTGTTTGTGATGGAAAAACTAGCCATAAAAAGAAAACCCCACTATGTAGTGCCCCTTACGAAACACTATATCATCTGGCTATAACCTATGATATGCCCCTGATAATAGACTATCTCTTGAAGAATTTTCCAAATGAACTTAGCTATCAAGCAAACATAAATGGGATTACCCCCCTTATGCAGGCTTGTTTTCAAAATAAAGAAAACCTATTTCAGCAACTCCAAACAGCAGAGATAAACTATACAATGGCAAATAATCTATCTCAGCAAGAGGTTCAGGATGAAATTAATAGTGCAGTCAATGATTACTGCAAAGCCGTCGCAAATGATCTTGATTTAACTAAAGGTATTGCCTTGGAGCTGATACTTATACCTATCTTTCGTAATTACGACAAACTTTTTGTATTAGAAAGACAATCTCTACTGGATATTGCAAGATCACTCATTTATCCTTTATCGACTTATGCTGCAAAAAAAGAAGAAAATCAACTTATTGTCACCGAACTTAAAAAGCTACTTCGTAGAATTGCATTAACGTTACAATGTGATGAATCACTATTCAGTACCGACGGGTCAAATCAGCGAGATGCTGTTCATTTGGAAAATGAATCTTCATCCATCACAATTCCATTGGCAATTGATTATTATGATTCATCATTATCAATCGCCAAGCTTTTGAGCTTACATACTGATGATCTTGATGAATTTCCCGAAAATGTAACTGCTTCAATAATAGAGTATCTCGCAAAAGCTATTGAAAATGTAATTAAGATTTATGGCAAATTTCCAAATACAGTATTAAAGTTACTTCGACAAGCGATTAACCCACTTTTTGAGCCTGGAGAATATCATAAAAAAGTTTATATCACTTTGGTTGAATCATCCAAATTTGAGGGTAACCCAAGCAATAACACATTAGCAGAAAGCTTGATGTTTATTCGGAGACTATTCGACAAAGATCCTTCGATAATAACTGAAATAACTGATTCTCATCGAGATAATTTTGATGCACTTGATGAAAATAAGATTAAACCTTTTGCATCTTTTATTAGAAAATTAGTTCATGATCACGTTACTACTGTTCTGGCAGATATTCAAGAGACGATCCTAACCCCACCACTGCAAGCTTGTTTGGAAGGTCAGAAGGATTTAAATTGCAGTAATGAGCAACAAATGACACCCTTGATGCTGGCATGCTTTAAGGGGGATTGGCCTCTCTACAAGCGTTTGCGGGCATTAGGCGCAACGTTTACACCGAGCGGTTATGAGCCGATAGATGTCCCCACGCTATTAGCCATTTTCAAAGAAAAGACACGGCAGTTGATGCAACTTGCGGTTAATAAACAGATCTGCGATATGGATGGATTGCGGTCGTTTATTGTCCCGATATTAAAATATAGAGATTTCCTAGTAGCACAAGACGATGAAAGTTGGGACGAGAAAAATAAGGAAGACTTACGCACGGCAGTTGAAGCATTCGTTTTCAGGTTAGCCCAGCTTGCGCAAGCTAGCCAACACGGTACGTTGCTCGCATTGGAACTTTATCAAATGACTCGCACGATCATTGGGCAGCTGCAAGCAAACCAGCCACTCCAAAAGCTGATCGCGCAATGTGATTTTCATATAAGCTCTTGCCAACTCAAGTTGGCCTGTGAAAACGCATGGCACCGAGATTTGGTCGAAACATCAAAACAAGGCTTTTCTGCTATGTTGCGATCAACACCAAGTAATGCCCGGGTAATGTTTCAACTGGGTCGCGTTGCACGGATACAGGTAGAGTATAAATTAGCGGTCGAACATCATATCGCCTGCCTTGGTGTGCTTGAGAGTGACTCCACACAACGGTTTGCGCCAGCGGTGGCAATCTTGTTTGGTTTTGACAGGTATGTGCAACCTGACGGTGAAACCTTAAATCAATTCGGCATAGACATCGAACTCAAACCTCTGACCTTGTATTTATTAGTTGACTCTTATATAAAACTTTATATAAAGCAACCTAGCCAATGTGCCGATCAGTTAACCGATCCCAATCTCGTTGAAGCGAAAAAATATTGGCAACAGCTCCAAAAGTATGCTAATGATGAGCCAAATGTGCTGTTAGATCGCCTCATCAATCGGTTTACAAATTTATTCGGCGATCCTCTTTCGCCAAGTCTGAACGCGAGTGTTTTGGTTGCCAACGCGCCAAAGCAAGTTCGCCAAGTCGCAGCGAGTCCACCGCCCGAACCAGCAGCAGCAAATGATCCAAGACCTTCGGCGGATGACCGATCTCTAGCTAAAGACGCCGCAGCCCAAGGCTTTTTCCACGCGGATAATTTAGTTGGGGTAGCCGCAGCTGATGCCTTGAAAGCGACAGACGAACGAGATGAAAATGCAGCAGGCTCTGCCAGTGGACATCAAGCCAGCCCGCCAGCGAGCCAACCGGTAGGTATTTTCTGGCAGCGCGCTTCTAATCAAGACGGCATGAAAAAACAGGCCAGCAATTGTAATAGTTGCATTGACGCAATAGTGAAAAATAATGCTGAGCTTGCCAGTGCTTGCCAACAATTCTCGCGTCTAACCCTCGCACATGATCAACATACTGCTTCAAGCTCAAATGATGGTGATCAACGTGAGCAAGCTCAGGTGAGTGATGAACAGCGACGTGTTCTTAGGGAAAAGATTTTTAAATTTACCTTAGAGGTGAGCCGCCTGGAGAGCGAAATTTCAGCGGCAGCAGGCATGCCAAATAATGATGAGATGCCTAAATCTATTATCGTTAATGGGCAACCCAAGTCGGTTAAAAAAGAAATGATAAGAGGAGATGGTTGGTGCGCCCTAAGAGCCGCAGGTGCGAATGATCCCGAAGCAGAGATTGACAATCTTATCAAGCATATCCAACAGCCGCAGCGGTTGCCATTAGTGACAAATTGCATTGCCATGTCGATTAAGAATAACTTCCATGCGAAAATTGCCGGGATAGAGGCGCAATTTAAAATTACTGAGGACAACAATGCTAATTTGATCCAAGCCAACATCCAAACTTACTATCAACGCTGTGTGGATGCACCAGACGTGCAACGACTTGAGGCGGACAACGACTTTTTTAGCTATTTGCAACAACCCGAAGTACAAAAAGCTTATCTGCAAGGATTATCTACCACCCGCTATGCGGATTTCAACCTTGTCAGAGCGTGGCTCAGTCTAAGCGGCAAGCAAGCGGTGTTGCTAGTAGATTATGGCTTACCCGATGGGCGTTTAGTTAATTACTCGCCCGATAATGTCAATTTTGATGATCCAAATGTTATTTGGATGTTGTACCAACCAAACCACAATTGGTCTACAGCGCATTACTCACGGCTGCATGTGAATGTTCCGTCATCGTCTGCCCAAGCCCGGCCGATTGTCGAGCAGTCGCAACAGCATAAGCAGCCGGCCCCAACATCAATCGTTCCAGCGACTAGTGGTGGCTCAGCTTGGCCGACGATAGCACCTTTGCTAACCCAAGAAGAGATCCAGATTAATGACCAAATAGAATTAAGTCTGAAAACGGCTGAGCAGGAAAGTATTGATAGGAGCAATGTCGCAGCACAACCCGGCAACCGCTAGATACTTCGGTATACAAAAATTGGGCTTGCCTTTGCGCACTCTGAAACAGCAAGAAGAGGACGATAACCGGGTAAATTTACCGAGTTCAACTCACCCTGAGTGATTTATGCTATCAAGCCTATTTTGCAACACACTCAAAAAAGGACACTAAAATGCTAACCTCAGAAGAAAAGGCAAAACAAGGTCGACTTATTCACGGATTAACGATCAGCACAATCGTCGAAGGTTTAGATGGATTGATTGATAATGCGGCGAATGCAGCAGCTGAACTGGGTGATGACATCGTTGAGGGTGCAAGTAAGGCTGGCAAAATTGCTACAAAAACCCTTTTAAAGACTACAGACAAAATATTCGAAGCCTCTATTCAATATCAAAGGGTGCGACGTGGTGAAGTGACGGTTATCGAAGCCACCATCGACGGTTTGCAAAATATAGCGACCGATGCCTTAGCAGTTGGAGCAGCCACTGAAGCGATCTTACTGTTGGCAGCAGCTGCTGTGGGTACGCCCATTATCGGTATTAGTGTAGTTGTAGCCGGTGTTGGGGCGGTAGCTATCGTTGCTGTTACCGATGCTGGTGGCCAGATCAAAAAGATATCAAATACCCTGGCGGCAGAGGGTTGGGATTTGCTTCAGTCGCAATTATCTGATCAAAATCCTCGTGATCTTACGAAGATAGAAATCATTGATAGTGATACCGGCCGCAAATGGGAAATTGAAACCGATCCAAAAAGACCTGGCGAAGTAATGCAGATCACCATCACAGAGCCTGATAGAGAATTTCGCTCAGAGCAAGTGGCGCTTGAATTTGCTGCATCGATAAAAAAGTTCCCCCTCCCTAAACTCAAACCGGTTATCTCGGTCACGGTGAAACATAGTGACGCCGAGCCAGTAGAAGAATTTGATGTCATCGATGGTGATGCCGATAAAGTGATCGGACAAATCACTGGGGGTAGGGGCACATTAAATTCGGCAGGCGTTATGCAACTAACAACTGATCCTGATCATCCGCTTACGGTTATTCCGAAGGATGCAACAGTTACACTCGACCATCCTGAGCATGGGCAAATGGTGTTGCCGGCAACACGTTTTTTCAAGATGGTTGGCGATGAAGTGGATGCCTTTGCAGATTTCGTCGATGATATGATCCAAGCTGCAACGCAAAAAGTTTTAAATACTGATAATGAGGATACGTTACAAAAAACCTCCGCGCTCACGCAACAACTGATTGGGCGCATTATTGCCGGTGTACTTCAAGGTCGTGATATTGAAACCATCACTGCTGAATTTGCAACTCAAGTCGTTGCCTCAAAGGCAGTGGATCGCTTGACTGCTGAATTGGGCTTTACCACTCAAATGAGTTCAAGCTTAGCGGTGGAGACAACCCAAGATGCGTTAACAGCAATCGCTGTAACCGCTATTTTACAAGGCCGTGATGCAGGTTTGAAAGAGTATGCACAGGCAGCTGCAACCGCGAGTGTACGATCGGTCGTTAGAAAAGGGGTTGATAACTTTTTTAAATCTAGTGGTGCTAAAGAAATATTGGGTGGCTCAGGATCACGGATAGGAGGTGCCGGTGTAGAAGCGGCTATAGTCGCCATTGCAGCATCAGTTATCGCCGGTGACTTAGACGATGATGCCTTTCGTGGTGCTGCTACAGCCGCCGCTATTGCTGCGACTGCTCACGCGATGGTGGTGTTTATGGAGCTTGGATCGGTCGGTGGACCGGTCGGTATAATTATTGGCGCAGCATTAGGCCTTACAATCGGTAACTTATTCCCATCGGGTGGAGAACGCATTTACCATAATGAAAGTATAGGTTATGTTACCCAAGCCAAACCGGATGGAACGGGTGATGTCATTATCGGTATTCGCGAAACTGGCGCTTTGTTACGCGCAGGTACAGGCATGGATGACATTTTAGGAACTGCTGCCGACGATGTCTTAGTCGGTAACGATATGAAAAATGTGTTGATCGGTGATAGTGGTGACGACATGCTCGAAGCGCGCGGTCATGATGATGTGGTGCTGGCTGGCGCTGGTGATGATTATGTGGAAGCCGGTGAAGGTAACGATTACGTTGAAGGCAATGCCGGCCGCGATAAAATATACGGCAATAATGGCAACGATAGCCTATTAGGTGGTGATGGCGATGACATCATTGCGGGCGGTGCAGGAAACGATAACATTGAAGCACAAGCCGGCGACGATCTAGTTACTGGCGATGCCGGTGATGATGTGATTTTGGGAGGCAGTGGTCACGATACGCTACACGGTGGCGCCGGACGTGACCTCATCAATGCTGGCACCGGTAATGACATCATCGATGGAGGGGCAGGAAATGATGAATTGCACGGTGGCGAAGGTGATGACACGCTGTTAGGTGATCACGGTAATGATGTATTAAAAGGTGGTAACGGCAATGATGTAATGTACGGTGATGAGGGTATTGATATCCTCTATGGTGGGCCCGGAAAAGATATTTTAGTGGGTGGCGATGAAGCCGATTTACTATATGGCGGTTTGGATAATGATATTCTGTTTGGTGAAGACGGTAATGATCACCTTCACGGTCAATTAGGCGATGATCATCTAGTTGGCGGCTTGGGTAACGATTCCTTATTAGGGGGTGACGGTAATGATGTCTACGCCATGGGCCGTGGTGACGGGCAGGACACCATCAGCGATATCGGCGGTAGCCTAGATATACTCTGGTTGGCTAATTATGCTGTCAGTGAAATCACATTCAAACAAACCAACGGTAATTTGGTATTAAGCGCGGCCCCTAACGGGCTAGATCAAGTGACAATCCTAAATCAAATCACGCAACCTGCAATTGAACTAGTCGTCTTTGCGGATGGTCGTGCCATCGAATTACCCTCGATGTTGTTTTACAATGGCAGTACCACTGCCTTGCACACCCAAATTAGTTTTCCTGGCACGTGGCAACAAGCGGCAGCTGATCGCAGTTTTCAGCATTTCAACCCCTCTTCAAGTTGGTACTACGTTAATTTCGATAGTAGCACCATCAACAGTGCTATTGACACTGAACTGTATAACGATGTTCAAGTTCGAGAAACTCGCATCAAATCACGATCGTGGTATGGCCGCACTCGGCTAACCATTCATTATTACGATTACATTGAAACCAGTTTAGTGGGCACGCATTTAAGTGACCGCATTGTGGGCTTGTCTCTACCCGAAAATATTCAGGGCTTATCGGGTAATGATCAGCTTTATGGTAATAGTGGTGCCGATACACTTGATGGCGGTGATGGTCACGATTTACTGTTAGGTGGATCGCAAGGCGATACGATTCTAGGTGGCAATGGCAACGATAAAGCATTCGGCGGTGTTGGCAGTGATTTAATGCAAGGTGGCAGCGGAAATGATGCCATGCTAGGTGAATGGGATCCAGACACCTTACAGGGTGGTGATGGTGACGATATGTTAAATGGGGGCGCGGGAGATGATACAGTATCAGGAGGGCCCGGGCACGATATCATCTATGGTGAGCAAGGTGACGATCGCCTCTTTGGCAATGCTGGCAATGATTTCATCTTGGCAGGCGTTGGTAATGATTATGTTGACGGCGGAACGGGTCAGGATCACCTTGAAGGCGGTGAGGGTAATGATACGCTAGTCGGCGGCGAGGGAGATGATACCCTACGTGGTGATGACGGTGATGATTCATTAGCAGGAAATGCCGGCAACGATTTATTGATCGGTGGCCAAGGCGCAGACACGTTAAATGGCGGTGCAAACGAGGACACGGTTTCGTATGCACAGTCAAATGCAGCTGTGCAGGTGAACTTACAAACCAGCGTAAGTTCCGGTGGATATGCTACAGGCGATCAAGTGATAGACGTTGAGAATGTAGTGGGTTCTGATTATGATGATACGCTTCACGGGAATGCTGCTGCAAACAAACTAGAGGGTGGCTACGGCAACGATTCCTTGTATGGCGGCAACGGTGATGATGAATTACAAGGTGGTGCTGGCGCAGATTATCTTAATGGCGGCCAGGGTTGGGATAAAGTCAGTTATGCGGATTCCCCCTCTGGCGTCATTATAGATTTAGCTGCAGGCACAGGCCGCAATGGCTATGCTGACGGCGATGTGTTTGTTGAGATGGAACATGTTGTAGGTTCACGTTTTGATGATTGCTTTATTATCGGCAATACCAGTGCAACGTTTGATGCCGGAGCAGGGTATGACACGGTTGAGCTATTGGGCGATGCAAAACACTACGAAATTATCTTGGATCGTAATACCATAACTGCCCGTCACAAAACCACAACAAGTTACTACACTTTTCCTAATGTTGAACGGCTAAGGTTTAACGATGTGAGTTATGGCTTGGCTGATTTTCCTGGCGATGGTGATGCGGTAGCGGTGGTGTTAATGGATGATAGCGTCCAGGGTATCATTTCACTAAACGGAACTTATTATCAGATCCAGCCAGAAATCACCGCGCAACAGGGTTTTTTACAATTATACGCTGATGCGAGTTATCACTATCAACCTATGTCTGGGTTTGTTGGCTCTGATCAGTTTACATTAAGAATTACCGATCCGACTACGCAGTTAGTCCGTTTGCAACATGTTGACGTGCAAGTCAATATTAATGACCGAACGCCACAAACTCGAATTGATTCATTAGCCAATCTACCTGATGAGAGTAATGTCATTCGGTTAAGCGATGGGAGTTATGTTTCCTGTTGGCAACAACGTATCTGGCGGCCAGATACACCAACGAGTATAGAAGGTGAACGTGAAACGCAAATCCTGTTGCAACGCTACGATACCCGTCTAACTAAAATAGGCACGCCTATCCTTATTACTTCAGCAACAGGCAGAGTTGGAGCATCTGGTTTTTCAGGTGATTCAGTGTCTGACCCAAAATTAACTGAGCTCCCTAATGGGAATTTGGCTTTCGCTTGGAAACGCAACTCAGTGATGCAAACAATAGTCACTACAAACAATGGCACAACAGTAAATGCAGTAGCAGCATTAGTTGCGCCGGCTCAGGGTGCATTTTACAGTGATATCATCACCATGGCAGAAGGTGGCTATGCCATTGCGTACAGCAATAGTCTGCCAGCTCAAAATACCATTGGGATTTTTGTGGATGCGTTTGACGCCTTAGGTACTAGGCTTTTTCATTATGCGCTTTCAGATACTGTAGCTTACGATTATCCAAAGTTACAGCAAATGAGTAATGGCGATCTATTGCTAACGTGGTTATCGGGTAATACTAAATTTAGTTTTGCTGGGAAAATACTCTATGCCAATGGTGGGCAATCGGAACTGTTGAGTATTCCCCAAAATGGTAGAAGTGTGCTGAATAACAATCCGCGTTACGACGTTATGTTACTCAACGATCAATTGTTTGCTGTCGCGTTTGTGTCACCGCAGCAGTCAACTTATGAAGCCGTGGTTCAACTTTTCAAAATAACGGGTGAACTGCTTGCTGAGCAGTTGCTCTTTACACCCGGCTCGGGTAATGGCGCGCAAGGAACTAAACTCCGGCTGGCCCCCAATGCTAATGATGATTTTATGGTTAGCTGGTCACAAGGAGAAGCTAAAAGTATTGAGGCTCAGCAATTTGATTATGACTTAAAACGGCTAGGTACTTCCTTAACAGTCACTGATCCTAGCGAAAACAATCACCGTCTGATGGTCGTCAATACATTAGCGCCAAATCAAATTCAGTTTATTTTCAATGATCCAAACGCTGGTGAAGTGATAGCACGAACCGTGAGTTTGCTATCCAATCTACGTGGCTCATCGGGTAACGACGTTTTGCAAGGCGATAACCAAGCCAACGTATTAATCGGCTTGTCCGGTGCTGATCTGCTGGATGGGGGAGACGATATAGATACGGTGTCGTATCAAGATTCGGATGCTGCAGTGAGCGTTGATTTAGCAACAATCGGTTACACGGATATGCGTGGAAGAAATTACACTGTAGGCTCAGGCGGTCATGCGGAAGGTGATCGCTTACGTCTGGTCGAAAACCTTATTGGATCGATCTATGATGATCACTTCATCCCAGGTCCTGGCTCTAATCATATTGATGGCTCTAACGGTAATGATACGGTGAGTTTGCTAACGGATCTAAGTGATCAACGCATTGTATTACATGACGGCGTTGTCACCATCTCGCCACGCATCGCTAGCGTACCTCATCCAGGTAATGATACCTTCACTCAAATTGAATGGTTTCAATTTAACGATGTATTGATTGGTGAACACGATTTTCCACGCGTTGATGATAGCCGGATCCGTGTGCTTGCCAACGGTCGCGCACAAGGTGTGCTCGGCAACCCAGCTGAGCGGAACTTTCAACTAGGACAAGCGGCTGAAAATGGCACTGTTGTTTTGCATGCTAATGGGACTTACACATATCGACCCAATACAGATTATTTAGGGCCGGATTTCTTTCGATATATCGCGATTAATCAACAAGGTTTAGGGACTACAGTCGATGTTAACGTGAATGTCGCGAATGACATAGCCATTGAGGCTAAAACCCTCACTTCATTTTGCGCGAATGAAGCAACCGATGGATCGCAATCTGATCCAAACGTCATCCAGCTAAGCGATCAACGTTTACTAGTGACTTGGGGTAAGAGTGGTACCAAAAATCACGATGGTGTATTCGGTCGTATTACCGATCATGACGGTGTAGCATTAAGTCGTGATTTCAAAATTGATTTTCTGAATGTATCCGCAGGAGGAGCACATGAAACCAGCGCAGTGGCATTAGCTGATGGTGGCTTTGTGGTGTTTTGGGATGGTGTAGTCCCACCGTATACGGATAGTTCATCAACAGGTATCTTTGGCTTGCGGTTTGATCGTGAGGGTCATCCTGTGGGCGACTTTTTTCAAGTGAATACTGAATTTAGTGGCGAACAGCGACATCCACAGGCCGTGTTGCTCAGCAGTGGGCGGATTGCCGTAATTTGGACGGATCAATTATCGTCAAACGTCTACACGACTTTTGCAATTCGGGGGCAAGTGATCAACCCAGATGGTAGCCATCACAATTCAGAGATTAATATTGATGAGGGTAGAGTCAGTGAACGCCCGCGCGTCATGGCACTTAAAGCCGGTGGCTTCCAAGTACTTTGGGATAAGTACTCTGCAGATGCCTCAGGTTTCGGTGTATTCAAAAAAGTATTTAACAATGATGGACTCTTTGTAGTGGATAAAGAGTTAGTGAATACAGCTACTTTTGGCGATCAACGCGTACCTACAGCTGTTGCGACTGACAATAATGGCTATGCGATAGCTTGGTTTGATTTGCAATCACTTGCTGATCAGAACGGTACTCAAGATGGCAGTAACGGTCGTATTAGAGTTCAGCAATATGATGCTCAACACCAGAAAGTTGGTCAAGAGAAAACAATAAATGCCAACCCCATTACGCTAAGCGCTAAAACCTTAGATGAACGACTTTATCAAAATCTTGAAGTGACTCAAACTGAAAATCGTACCTACTATTTTACTTGGTCAGTCGCTAACACGGTTTACGGCCAACTTGTTGATGATCAGTTTGCGCGAATGCGTGAACAAGATGTTTTGTTTGTTGCTACTGGTAATATTGATATACACAGTGCTACCAGCCTAGGTAATGGTCTGTTAGCCGTCGCGTTTCAAGATCGCGATGAAACGAATGATGTTAATAACATTCGCACTCAAATTATTAAAGTTGGTTACCCTATTTTATACGGCACACTGGGCAATGATGTCTTACAATCCGGTGATGGTGATGATGTCTTAGATGGTGCTAGTGGCAACGATGTATATACCACCGGCTTAGGTCGAGATAGAATTATTATAGGTGTGAGTGCAAATTCACAAGATGTGATAACGGACTTTGATCCTGCTCAGGACCAAATTGATTTAACGGCTTATGATTTTCTGCTAAACGGTTATAGCGATTTACAAAATCGCATGCAAGCGCTTGGTACAGACACCTTAATTAATCTCGATAATGACCATACACTTTTGATCCGAAATCACTTGCCAGTTGCTTTACCTCGAATGGTATTCATCGGAAGCGCCAGCGGCAACTCGATACCGATTGTTGATCTATGGCATGGACAAGTAAGCCCCAACAGTACTTTTAGTGTCAATGTTCTGGATCATGCATCTGATTTAGATGGTGAAGTACTGCGGTTGCAATCAGTCACGCAAGCAAGTAATGGCACCATTAGTTTTGATAATAGCACTTTAGTTTATACCCCCGATGTTGGGTTCATTGGAGATGACAGCGTTGACTATGTAGTTACTGATGAGCAGGGTGGTGAATATACCCATTCCTTGATATTTTCAGTGCGAACGCCAGCTCCGCCGACTCCAACGGTCGTCCAATTAAATGCCACAGTAATTGCTGACTTGCTCCGTTCTGAAGTGGATCGAACCGAAGTGTCACAGCCTATAACTGCCACGGTTACTGCCGCTGCTCCCCAAGCCACAAGCTCATCGTTGATTACTAGTAGACACTCATTTTTTAGTACTCAAGCGAATAATAACCCCAATGACGCACAAGCCACTGATCAAAATGATCAGCGTATGATGTATTATTTGGGTTTGGGTATTGGCATTCCCTTTGTGATCAGTATCCTGCTGGCTGTGACAGCACTTTGTAGATGGGAATGGAAACGTAAACATCTCAACCGTGCTAGTGAAACAAGTATGATTGCTTTGCCACCTGCAATGCCAGGAGAAGCCGATCAAACAGATTTTGGAAGCAGCTTACCCGCTTTTGTTGCACCATGATCCTCCCTGAACAACACTTTACAAAAGCGCTTGAGCGAGAGGATCTAGCAGCAGCATTAGCCTTGATCCGATGTCATGGCATAAACATTAATTTACGGTCATTGCATGGCATGACAATTTTGCATTTAGCAGCAGCGAAAAACCAATCGGATGCATTAAAGGATCTATTGCGACGGGGTAGTGATCTCTTAATAAAACTACGAGCATCTCATGAAACCGCCTATGATGTTGCTGTACGTCTCGATAAAAAAGTAGCGGCGCGTATCTTAAGGTTGCCAACGTTGTATGCACGGTTAATTAAGTTCGGGCAATCCTTTGGCCTGAGTTATCTTACAATTAACTTACTCCAGGGTGTTAGCTATGCGTTTGATCAACAACAAGCTTATCGCAACCTGATCACTGAATTTGCTCAAGAGAGTGTTTCATATGCTTACTTATCAGGTCATGATCCCTACGAGTGTATCGCTCTAACTACCGCTGTAGCTCTTCATAATGGTGGGCTATTGAGTGCTCTATTTGAATTGCCGCGTCAATTGATCACGCGCCAGGTGCTAAATATTAGCTTTAATCAAGGCGGAACGCAGGGTGTGTTGCTGAGTATGGCGATGGTAAAAACTTATTTCATGGGGCAACATGCGTTTGCACAAGGTCACTACTTTGTGTTACGACCTGATCCCATGACATTTTTTTGTGTTGCTTTGGCGATTAATTGTCTAAATGCAGTCGCCATGCGTTTTGGACAGCAAATGGGAACTACCTATGCGCATTATCGCTTACAACTTTCAGCACCTTATGAAAAGCAGCAACCATCGGCTGCACTTGAACAAAGCAATAAGGAATTATTTCAAATAAGCCGCACCTTGTTTTCAGCTTTTACATTGTGTTATGTCTACTATTTTTTCCATTCACTGCTATTCGATCTTGTTGAACTAAGTAGTCAAACTCCGCTGTTCTTCTCATCGCCTCTGGTGACAGCATTTTGCATGACGATGGCAGGCCTGAGTGGAATGTTGGGAGCCTACTTGCATTACCAAACATCGGTTGCCCAGTTACCCCTAAGTGGCGGCATTATCGGGGCCGCGATAGGTAATGTTTTAAGCTTATTGTTATGTAGTTTTGCCATCCAATCAGAGGTTGATCAGCGTGATCTATTGGGATCCGGTCCAGCACAATCATCATCAACTTATCTTGATTGGCTTTTATATTGTCTCCACGGTTTACTGCATGCCATTGCCGCGACCGGGATCATCAAATACGTCTACCACAACCGATCTCATTTGAAGTTCTTTACCGATCACTTACGATCTGTAAACAGCTCTGACGGTGATACACCCACTACGTCTATGAAAAAAACACTTTGACTTGTTCAGCTGCTACTAGAATGCTAGTACGCTAGGATGAATTTTGAAAAACTCTGACAGCCGGTTTATCCACCCTGATGAGAGATGCTGATTGCTTTCTTCGACGCGCTTAGCTTCGACCAGGGTGATCCCTAGGCGACGAGCAAACTCAGCCTGCGACAGGTTAAAGTGATGTCGCCATGCGGTGACCGGATGCATGTTGTAGCGCCCAACCAACAAGGTGATTTCTATTGGCAAGTCGATGACTTCTTTCATGGTGATACCTCCTCATGCTTATGAGCTAACAATACAGACCATGAAGCTTTTAGTTCAAGAGGGGTTAGTTAAGTTTATTGGTTTATCTGAGCCGACTGCCGATCAGATCAGACTAGCTGATCAGGTAGAGCCGAAAGAGGTCAAACTCGCCTCTGTAGAATTAGCCTATTCACTCTTTACGCGCCGTGCAGAAGTGAATGGAGTTCTTCGTGTGTGCCGTGAGTTGAATATCAATATAGTGGCTTATACCTCGCTGGTTCGAGGTGCTACTGACACACGATTGCAAGGATTATTAGCTGACGATGCATTAGCTCAGTTAAGCGATGAAGCGTTGCAGCAACGGGCATTTGAGCTAATGGATGTTGATGAGCAGGATAAGGCACGGCGCTCTGTGGGGTTCTTTGAAGCGCGATATATTAGAAAGAATCTTAAGTGTATTTTAGCCTTTCAACTGCAAGCAGCAAAATTGAACGTTACACCGACACAACTAGCCTTAGCATGGTTGGCACACCAAGATGCTATCGCTATTCCAGGAACAATAAGCCAGGCGCACCTTAAACAAAATGCTGATGTTATGACATTAAATATTGCCCCTGCCGCATTGGATAACCTCAGCAATCTATTTCCACCGGGGTGCTTTGTGGGTGATCCCAATCCCAGTGCAACCGGGCCATTTAATAACCGATCTTTGGAAGTCTTTTCTCAAAATGATAACTCACACAGAGACATGAATATGATTACTGTAACGCTACAAAACAATCGCTTTGCTCGCGACTATGCGGAGGAAATTTCTACGGCTTATCTCACGGCTAGAGCGATCCACACCGCGATAGAAATGGAACTTGTTAAGCATGTTCCTCATGATGGGGGTATAGACATTCAGGAGCTTATAAAGTGTTACCCTGCATATATCCCGCAAGCCGTTGAGGTTTTAATTGCCTACCTGTGTGCGAGGGGCATTTTTAAAATGGAAGGGCAGAGCGTCTGTCACACTATTTTGTCGGAGACAATGCAGAGCCAAGCGAGTACCTTATTGCTTGGTGGGGATGAGTGGTTGAAAACATATGATGTATTAGATTATGTAACGAAACATCATGAACGATATCGGGAAATTTATGAAGAACCCGGCTGTCTTTTTCCATTTTCATCGCATTCAATAACGCTTGCCTCAGACGCTCCGCTAGCTATTTTACGTCAATTATCTAACCTTCACATCATGGCGAGAACCCTACGTTGGTTCTGTGAATGCCATGTATTTGATGAGCTATCATCAGTTCAAGCCATGACAACGGCTGAGCTGGTTAAGTTTATTGGACTTTCGACGCCTGAAAAAATTAAGGCCTTGGGTATTTTACTTGCAGGTCTTCGCTGCTATCATTTTCTAGCTTATGATGAAGCAAGTCAGCGTTACAGTCTAACAGAACATAGCAGAGTATTATGTAAAGCTGCACCGGATAGCCTCTATCCTGCAATGCTGACGATCGATCGTCCATGGTGGGATTGCGCGAGCCGGATGCATGATGGTTTACACAAAGGGAGTGCTTCTGCTTTTGAGCTGCATAACAGGAAAGGCTTCTATAGTGAGTATGTTGAGAATAAAAGTTCTCCTTTTCATGCGGGTATGGCAGCCTTGTCCTTGATGGATGATACTTTGGTAGCTGAGGCTGTAACACCAATCCTCGCTAACTATACCACTGTTATTGATATAGGCGCTGGATTTGGTGGTTTATTATTTCAATTATCTCAGAAGTCTTCCAGCAAAAGCTATATCTTATTTGAAAAGAATGTTCCTGCTAATGAAAATCATGCGAAAGCTGTGGGAGATAAGCATCCAGGTTTTGCTCCCACCATTGTCTTAGGTGATTTTACTCAGAATTCTAGTGGTATCCCACGTCACGATAACGCGCTCTATATAATGAAGTGTTGCTTGCACAATGAGATGGATCAAGCAAGAGTAGTCACGACCTTGAAAAATATCCGTTGTGCGATGGGAGCAAATAGTCGTTTCCTGTTAGCGGAGCGTATCCTCCCGGCAAATCATAAATTACCTCACATCAACCGAGGCGGTAATTTACTGATGCGTTTATTATTTGGCGCACCGGTTCATGATGAGGCCTTCTATTCATCAGTATTAACTCAAGCTGGCTTTGATTGCTCTGGACCAAGTTTAGACGCTGGGAATTTCCAAGTGTTTAATGCCACGCCCACCGTTGTGCCCTTATTGATGGCTCAGATTGGACACTTCTCGGGGGCAGGTTCTGGTGCACAAGGCAGCGACTCGTCAACCACGGACGAGGTAACTACAACAAGGCAAGCGGCCCCTTAAGAATAGAATATCCAAACGCATGGTACCATGTTATGGATCGTGGAGCCGGTCGGCGCGCCATTTTTAGAACTAAATCTCACCGAAAAAAGTTCCTCGAATTATTAGCAGAAGCAAAAGAAATGTTTGGCATTGAGACTATGGGGGTCAAATCTTCTCTTCACTCAACTAGATCGCGGGCTCAAAATTGCGGGATTTATATTCTCAAGCATACAACTGTCGACAATACCTAACTAAGTTAAGTCTAACAAATCTGACTTAGGTTCGTTGGATATCAAGTCATGTTAGCCGCTGAAATAGTAATTCGCCTATCACACGCTGAAACGCGAACCTTAAAAGGTTAGTGAATTGTTATTGCTAGAGCTGGATAAACTAATATCTTCTGTATTACTTAACTTATTTTTCCTATACGTAATAAATTTTTGTTTGTCATCAAGATCAAGGCTTTCCACAATGGTATTTAGCTCAGTTAATAAATTTAAATAGTTACTCGTGCCATGAAATGTAAAACTTGCAGGGCCATAGGCTGTTGCTGAAAACTGTTTCTTAGCCCCATTGAGCAATGAAGCTCTTGTCGTGGCAGGCGAATCTTCGAAACTTGAATCATCATGGCTCTCATCATTACAATTTGACACAGGTTTTTGTTTCGCTTTGACATCAATGTTAATTTCAGCTTGCAAGCTACTTATGTATTTTTCAAAATGAGCAGACCTCACTTTAAAATCAGCACCATGACTTTTCCCCATAAAGTAGTTTAAAATCTTATTCAGTGTATTAGTCGCTTTCAGGTAATCAGTTAAATCAAACGCAGTCCCCTTACCATTATTACAAGCCGCATAAACAAAGTCTTGAAAATTTGGATGTGCACACAGTGATTCATAATAGTTGCCATTTAATTCACCTTGCAATGAAAATTTCAACTTATGTGGAGGCGTATAGCCAGAAGCCTTGTCATTAATAGTTTTAACCAAAGTCAAAATTGACCTTTTTTGATTTTTGTCACAATTCTCCCAAACAACTTGACACATTGGGTTACCTACGTTAATTTTTATATTGATGTCAAGCGCAGGTTTAATGATATCCGTTATTGCGTTATCCACCAGTTCCTTCTTTTGATCTTTATAAACATCGGGCGATTCCAAGTACCATTTTATAAATCGATAGTCATTATTATTGATTGCCATACTCACGCGGAGCCACAAGCCAGTCATTTCTTCTGGAGAAGTGTTTTGTTTTGATTTACACTTTTTGGAGAATTGCTTTGCCATTTCGTAGACATACTTAAATGCCTCAAGTCTAGCGCCGCATGCACATTTTTCAGATAGTTTTCTAAATATTGCTGAGTAAAAGAAAACGCTAAGCTTTCCAAGGTCAAAAGATTTTTTAAAAATGAGTTTTAGTGAATCTATGTTTATTGGCACTCTGTCGCTTTCTATCTGCGTAATCAGCAAACCAGTGTTAATCCTAGGGAAAGCATCAATACAATATTCGCTAAAGTACGAGTCAAAACTGTTAGCACACTCCAGCGGCCTTTTCTTAGCATAGGTTTCAAGAATAGTTTTCGTTAACACTAATGAATTTTTATCACGAATATAGGATCCCATTAATACAAAACATTTCCAAGTTGGGAACTCAACTTTGGGTTTTCCAAAAAAATCCTCAAATAGAAAAATTAGGGCTTGCTCGAGTCCTCTTTCATCGTATTTTGCTAACACTTCTTTTGATAATTCAGATAGAGAATCATCGTTTTTAACTTTTATATTTTTTTTGCGTTCTAAATATCTTACTAAGTGTAATAGAAAATCTTTATCCGCCATTATGTCCCCCTGCATAATTCATTATAACGTTTGCTCACCATTTAAACATGCTCGACAAGTGTATAACCCATTGAAATAACTTCTGTTTTGTCTGAACTTCCCGAAAACTTGATCGTATTTCGGGCTATTTTACCATAAAAAGACATCATGTGGTAAATTTTGTATAGTATTCTGGTATGTTCGATACTAGATCCTCGCTTTTTTGTCGCTCTGCTCCTGCAACTGCCCTCAGAATCGTATGCAAATGATTGTAATCTTCCCGCGTTTTAACGGACACTACTCACTCATAAATCAACCCGCGCGACTGTTTCTTAAGCTAGCCCACCTTAATCGAGTAGAGAAAAGGTGGATAGGCTAACTAAATACCACACAACCCTTGCATTTTCCTCCATTTTATGTATAATTTCTATCAAGTGAGGTGCTTGGAGGGGCTCTTATGAAATTCAAAGACTTACTACTAGCAGTAAAACAAAATCCCGATCAATATCGTGAATATTATACCGAGGATGGTAATGTCATCTTGGAGAAAGTGCTAACCAAGGCCGGTGTGCCGGTGGATGTGGGGCGCAACGCTTATGTTATTAAAGACGAAAACTTCAGCGGCTCCAAGCAGCAATTACTGGATTTGACCCGTTTGCAATACCAGCAAGATGGCAACATGATCCAATTGATTTTTGAGAATTGCGAATTTAACCACTGCGATTTAAGCGATTCCTTGTTAGACGGACTGTCAACGGTTAATGGCACTGTGTCTGATTGCAAGCTTGATGGGTCCAACCTCAAGAATTGTGATTTCAGCAGCGTACAATATTCAAGTTTGAAGCATACCGCAATCAGCAAATCGCATTTCTTCTCTTATGGTGACAACGTGATGAGCGGTGTCCAGCAAGACGTGAAATTTACCCTAGTAACAGACTCTGAATTTCGTGGCACCATGAAGAGCTGCGTGCTTGAGAACACGAGTGATTTACAGTTTACTGACACCTCACTACTAACGGGTTGTACGATTGTCGGTGGCATACGCAACACATTTATTGGCAACCAATTGCTGTATACCCACATTGGCCAGCAGCGTGACGCCAAGTTAATCGATGTGATCTCTAAGCAATTGAGAGTTACATCGCTGTATAACACCACTATTGAGGGCGGTAGCCACACAATCGCTTCGATAAGCGACCCTGTCAGCTTTAATTATGTTACGATGCAAGATACCGAAATCGAGTTTCCTGAGTATACGCAATTTTCCACTTGGTCTAATAGTGAAATTGACAACAGTCAATTCAGACCTATCCGTCAAAAAGCTGAGATTGTGATAGATACCGCTGAGGGGCTTAGAATCAAGCACTTACACATTAGCGCAATTGTCATTAACATTAAGGAACCCAGTAATATAACAATTGATTCGTGTTTTATTTCACAAGGCACTAAAGTAAGATTTGAAAAACCGCCGATACGAGTTGATATCATAAACACCACCGCCACCGAGAACTTTCAGTTAGATGACCCCAACACTAAACCACTGATGAATGATGAAAAGAGTTATACGCTGCAAAATAATAACTTCACTGGTGGTAGTTTAAGGCTGGCCAATGCCTATCTTTCAAAAAATAGTTTTGACAACGTTAAGATCAAAGCTACGTATACACATATTTTGGATCTGCTAGCAAAAAACCTCAATCTGATACTGGCTAATGGCAAGATGACAGGTGACATCATATTACAAGGGAAGTTAATACTAAACTTAATCAAAACATCTGTCTCTGGCGATATTGATTTAAGCGAAGTCACTGAGGTAAATATCACCTCATTGACTAACATAGATATGCAATGGTTCCGGCGCGCGCCTGGAACTAAACTGAATATTTTGGGACCCCTCACAGATGTTCACTGGCCGAGGGCACCGTTGGCTAATGCGAAGTTCGGGGGAGATTGGGGCACTAAGCCCAATTTGACGCGAGTCAATTTCGCTGATGCTGATGGTAGAGGCTTGGATTCATCTAGGTGGTACAACTATGAGCCCCGACTCTTCTTGCTAGATTGTATCTTGCATAATATGAATTTAGAAGATGCAGATCTTTCGGGGACGAGAATTTGCAATTTTGACTATTGTCCAGTTAATTACTGCGATGTGAAAGGGGACTATGTTCGCGAAGGCGCGCTCGTGAAAGGCGCGAAGTTTCCGTCCTCAAAGGATGCCATGAACTGTCCGACAGTGTGGATCTGGATCGGATCAATTGTTGGGCCTATATTGTCTATAATTATTGTAATATGTTTCCTCATTTCTTATTGGAATACTCTCAAATCATGCTTCACCTCATGTTGTAGAAACCGCGCTAATAATAACGCTAACCCAGCAGCAGCCCATGTGAAGAGTCCACTATTAAATGCTGTGACCCGATCGAATTACGATATCCAACAACATGACGATGTTGAAGATCCGTCAGAAGACTCTTCCGATGAAGTAAGCGGCAGTGTTGATTCTAACGATTCATCACTCAAACTGAATTAAGTAATACGAGGTTTAGGTTATGCCAAACACTCTAATAACGCCAAAGAAGATAGACCCTAAACGTTATAGCATTATCGATGATGATGAGCTCAGAGAACTAGCCGCGAAAAAAGCTGCTGAAAAAGCCAATATAGTAAAACCTAATGAAAAAGGTAAAGAGAAAGAAGGCAATGAGCAAGATCTCTTATTGCTAGACTTCCCCATTGAACTACTGCTTATCTTAATAAACTATCTAAGCGTAGCCGACATACTTAAACTAGCGCAAACCTGTTTTATGCTACGCAGATTGACATCGGATAACATGCTCTGGGAAGGTTTGCTAAATCAACATTACCCTGTGCGCCGAGTAAGAGCAGGCATAAACTCGCCCAGAGTGGAATTCGTTAACTGTGATGTCGAACGGATCAGGCATTATAGCAAAGTCGGTCAAGCTAAAAAGTTACCAGACAAACAATTTAAGCTATTCGTATTGGGTTTAACTCATTTACCCGACTTATTAAAACGTAATGAATTTTTACGATTGAATGCCACAGATTTGTTTGTAACGGACCATCAGATCCCTTTAACACGTGGATTTAGCGCCGATCAAACCCTGCTTAATCGCCTATACGAAAAGTTGCCACCAAAACAGCGGCAGGCGGCAAAAAAAGGGCTTTACACAAAAATTACCTTAACCGAAGAGGCACAAAAAGAGCGTATTCTCGCGGCAACAGTCTGCAATCAATTGAGTACGCTCGAAAGCATGTTGGAGGCATACAAAGGTAAAGATAAAAAAAGGCAAATCCAAGTCTGCCAATATTATGCTTGCGCCTTAGGTTTTACCGATATGTTAAAATATTTATTGGGTAAAGTACCACTGACTCAATACCATGAATATAATCCTCATGTGCCATTGAGTGAAACCGCTGTTAGATATCAGCAGAATGGCGCGTTGGAATTATTACTTAAGCAAAAAGGTATTAAGCTTGACAGCGTAGCCCAAGACGGAGAGTCATGGCATTTACATGGCGCGGCTTTCACTAACAATCTTAAAGCGGTTACACTTTTATTAGATAAAGGCGCTGATCTAAAACAGCCAGACTATAATGCGATCAGTGTATTAACTAAAGCGTGTGCGGGTAAGGCGTCATGGGAATTGGTTAGCACTTTGTTGGAGAAAGGTGCTGACATTGCACCTTATGATGAAGCAGAAGCTTTGAAGTCTGATTCACAATTTAATACGCAATGGCGGTATTTCTTTAAGCATAAAGGGGCATTGAAGCAGAAGAAAATCGTAGACAAGGCAGTAAAAGTACAGTTTGCTCCATTTGATTTAGCAAAATGGGCATTGAAAACATTTCCTAAGCCTGAGAAGCAAGTTCAAGTTGTTATTGAGAATATTTTTTCATTATTACAAAGTTTTAGCCGTGTCGTAAATGTTTCACAACAAAAAGGTGCAAAAGATTCTGAAAAGCTTGATAGATCTTCTCTAAAAAAGCTTTTCGAGCTTATAACATTGATGAACGGTTATTTCCGTATCGACCAGAAACACTATTCTAAGGCCTTGTCTATTATTTTAAAATGGAACCAAAAAGGAGAACGGACCCAAAAAGGCTTTTTATCCCAGTATCAAGCTTATAAATTGGCAGTGGCGGATTTTTTTCTCACGGCTTTTATGATGGGCGAGATCGAAGACCTCACTGCCATTATCAATAAACAAGAATTTGAAGTTTGGACGTATGTGGTTCACCTTGCTATTGAAAAGCTGTCACACGAGGACGAGGTAGAACAAGAAGATCTATCGAGGTATATTAATGAACTCTGTGATGAAGGTAAACCTTCTGGCGATGATCGGACTGTGGCAAAAACGCTAATTGACCGGAGTGAGAAAAAAAAGCTACTAACTAGATATGTTGAATTCGGCTGGAAAAATAAGAGTGATATAACAAAATTATATGAATTATATCCATCAGATTCTCACATTAATGCCATTGCAGAAGTGGCTGGGCGAGGCGACCAACAGTTAGCTGAATTTTTAATGAAACTAGGTCCTCCACCGAGAAGACTGTATGTAGGTAACCCTGAGACTTATAACATTGTCCACACCCTTCACGCTGTGTTTTGGAAGCAGCACAGTGCAGTGAATAATGAGAATAAGGATGCTAAATCAGAAAATTCCAACAGTGCGAATAATAATAATTTGATACAATCGAAAGGCAGTCGATGAATATACCCATTACACTTCAAGATGCAAACTTTAATTGGCTAATCCAACATCGCCACATCGCTAATTCGTCACCCCAGCGAATGAGAATGATTATATATAGGAGCTAAAATGAAATTCAAAGAATTACTACTCGTGGTTAAACAAAACCCCGAACAACACTCGGAATATTATACCGATGCGGGTTATGTCAATTTAAATAAAGTAATCGAAGACAGCGACGACGTGTCGATAGATAATGAGCGCAACGCGTATGTCATCAAAAACGAAATCTTTCAAGGAACCAGCCAAAACGTATTAGGCTTAACCCAATTACAATACCAACGCGATGACAACAAGACTAATTTAATTTTCGAAAATTGCAAATTTAGTCACTGCGCGCTAAGCAATTGCCAATTAGATGGCCTGGCATTTGTAAATTCCAGCATGACCAACTGCAGTGCCTACAATGGAATATGGACAGCAGCACCCGACTTAGATTGGTCCTTGGCAGCTGACACTGTCAAATTCAAGGACGCAAGCATTCGCAATGATGATGCTGTGGTTTTGCCCCTACCCTTTGTTTGGGACA
>SDBT01001685.1_pt1 | contig 39261 bp, 86 predicted proteins | sample 2277101 | NCBI WGS metagenome assembly SDBT01 (sample SAMN10404973, study PRJNA504765) | marine sediment metagenome | isolation source: marine sediment core GS10_PC15, 103 cmbsf | place: Arctic Ocean: Southern Knipovich Ridge | collected 2010 | reverse complement strand
CCGCAACCACTCCGCATGTTCCTTCCCCGATGTGCCGGCCTCTACCGCCCGCAAAACCTCGTTAAGCTTCATCGCACACCGCCTTGACCAGTGCCTCGGTAATGGCAAAGGCGACGGTCGCAGCTTCACCCTTCCAGCCATCAAATAAAGGGTCATGCAGAACCGCGACCCAATCGTCCCGCTTGCCGGAAAGTTCTAATATCATTCCGCTACCAGGTATTTGCCGATTCTCCGCACTGTGCGTGTCGCAGTATACCTCAACCGCCTCAAACGCCTGGGCGACGTTGGTAGTGGGATTGTAGGGGTTGAACGCTCCCTCAAAATATTCGGTCATTCCAGTATCTAGACCATTGGCATCTTGCCAGGTGTCGAACTCCAGCTTGTACCCCATCACCTTGGTCGCGACAATCCGATTCATCTTATTGCTATCCATTATCTTCCTCCTTCTTGTCCGTCACATCAAATCGCAATACTAAACGTCATCCAATGCGGCGAACATCATATACTTGTCAAAGCAAAAGCAACCAACCCAACTCCCAAAATCAATACTACGATTCGGATCGATAGCAACAACAAGAATATGTCCGAATTTCCTTTGGTCTCTAATTCTCCCAACCATACAAAACCCCCCAATAACAACACTCCAACCAAAAATGTTATGTTCATACTACCTCCCATCCTGCTCTATGTAATATTCTCAATACGGTGTATTTCATGAATCTGTGCATCGGTAAGCATATCCGCTGCATGTTCCTGGCAAGCATCCCAATACGTGTAGGGGTCACCGCCCATCGGCCAAACCTGCCAGACTGGCTTATTAAGACATGGTCTGCCATCTTCTTTACCACCTTCAAGATGACAACAGTATCTTTCCACTCGCTCTTTTCTTTGAATTTCAGCAAGCATCCCATCTCCTTCCTCCCGGCAACAAGCCTCTCGCTCCTCGATGAACTTGGCTAAAGGAGCAAGCACCGCCACCCCGATGGTCCCAACGCTTGCCATGCACGATATTAAAAAACCTCTTCTATTCATCAGCCTCCTCTTCCTGTTTCAATGCGTCAATCTCCTTAAACTCCAATACAAGTTCTTGCGCCCGCTTCTTACTCCACACTGGCACATATACCCCATCCCCCACCACACAATGGGAGCCGAAGAGTCGCTCTACGTAGAAACCGGTGTCCTCTATTAGGAAGTCTAATTTGCGTTGGTCGGTTTGTTTATTCATCGTCGTCATCCTTAAACCTGGCAAGAGCCGCCCTCAAGCTCTTAAGATCAAACTCGAGCGCTACCTCGATAGCCCACCCATCATCCCACTCGAATATACCATTGAGGTTCTCCAGAAACCCCCTGCATTCCCCCACCAGCCCCTCTATATCCTCGGTGCTGTACTTAGACTTATGGAACCCCACCTCTGGTTGTTCGGGATGCTGGGGCCAGTGTAATACGTATACCCCCACGTACTGAACAGGGGTTGCCTCACCGATGTCGGTTATCTCGTATAGTCTACTCATGAATACCTCCTTTGGCCTCAGCAATTATAGCCTCTAGCCTATCGGCAGTCGACGGCCCAGGGAAAGTGCTTACGTTGACCCCGAAGTTACGAAAGAGATCCAGTACCTCCTCGCCAATCGCTAATAACCTAGGGGCAGTAGCGAGAAGATAAACATCTGCCTCTGGGCGCAATGGTTCCTCCGTTATAGCGTTAATGAACAAGTCTTTTTCCTCATCCCCCTGTCTCACAATGCAGACGCAATGATCTAAGGGCGCATCCCATATCTCCCACCGTCCCGGCGTATGCTTTTTCATTCTCTACTCTCCTCATCCTCCTTCACCCTATCAACAGCAGCTTTCAACTGAGACCACACTGCATCAGCATCTTCAAGCGCAGCATCCTCCGATTCCAAGAAAGACATTGCCACGTCGCAGGCTATCACCAGTCTCTCTATGTCTTCGGTGCTGTACTTAGGCTTACAGAACTCCACTTCTGGCAGAAACCCTACCCGCATAGTGATATGAATCATTACCAACTCATCAATCTCGATCACCTCTTCCAGTGACGTATCCATCTTCATTGCCATTCTCCACTCTCCTTTTCTATTCCAAGCCACCCCACCGTGTGCCACTCCAGAAAGCCATTGGCTCCCAGGTGAGTGACATCACGGGAGGGGTCGCCCGGGGTTTACTCAATAGGTCGACAGGTGTGGTCCCATTCGTCGTGTTCCCATCCTTCCAAGGCGTCTGCTATATCAGCCAAACTAGAAACAGGAAAGAGGTAAGGCCTTTGGCAGCGCTCACACATATGCATCAGGTTCAGCCCATAACTGGCAAGTGGCGTATCGTTTCGACGAGTAGCCTGAAATCGCAGGCCTTCTATTTCTACATACTGCCCCGGCACATCTTGAGAGATTAAATATTTCGCTCCCGTTATTCCCTCCAAGATTCTTACAGCCGCCCGCCTTACCTGCCTATCGTCCTCCTTCCGCACTTCCTCTACCCTGTTTCGCTGAACTTCGCCGGCTTCCGCTATTGCTTCCCTAAACGTTTTCCTCTCCATAAGCCCTCCCTTTCTTTACATAACGTTTACTTCCCAATAAACTTTTGGTATAGGTACTTAGTATCATATACCAAAAGTTTGTTTCTTGCCCCGCTTCTCAGTCCTATTCTCCCGCTTTATCTGAGGATGAAGGCAAACCAATTCTCTTGCTACCCCTACATCTACCACATCTATGGTACAAAAGGCGGGGAGAACCAAGTTCCACCTCAATCCAGTTAGTACCGCGTCTAGCCTCGGATTCTCTGTTCCTTCTTTGATGACATCCATAGCGGTTCTACCTAATCCATTGTTCTGTACCCTGATGTCGACTGCAACGTTGAGTGCTGGTTTCCTCCTACCACTGAGAGATCCTACTTCATTCATTAACGGAGCCTGAACTGCTCCTGGGTAATTGCCTGGATAGCATACGTCGGTATACCTAATCTTCTCTAAACCTATACCAATTGCTGTAGTTATAAGAACTAGGTATAGCTCTAGGTCGTTACCAGGGCGCTGACCAAAGTACCGTAGGCCCGTTTGAGGAAGGGGAGATGAGAGGAAAACGCGATAACCCTCTACGTCATCCTCCCTCCAGGCGAAGACCAGGATGCCATGCTTCACCTCCCTACCTTTTTCGGTTTCACTCCGATTGTCGAAAAACTGCACGATACCTCCAGAGAGAAAATAGGGTTGTAGAGTTTTGAGGGTAAAAAATATATGTAGCCCTATTCACTGGAGGGTTTAACTTTCTCCTGCAGCTCCGCCAGCTCCTCCTCTGTTACTTCCCTGCTTACGAATTCTCCGGTAAGTGGATCGATGTACTCCACCGTTAAGACCTCTTCTTTCTTCTTCTCATCCTGTATCATGGTAACCAGTCCCCCTTTTTAGCTTATCTCCATCACTCTGAGTCTTCTCCCACTTAACCTCTTTCAATGTTACATACTCATGGCAAGGGTAAGAATAATTGATCTGTATCCCACTGTTTTCAAATTCCTCCTTCTCGAGTGCTGCTCGTTCAGCGACCATCACTTGTAGTTCAACATATGAAAGCGGCTTGTGCCCAGCAAACTTACTACGACTAAATGCCTTTTCTCTCACCGCTTGTTTCTGATCCCAGGTGGCTTCAGTAAGGAATGTCGGTTGAGTTATTTTATGTCCCTCTCTTTTCTTAGTAGCTCTCCCAAGACCTCCACTCATATTCCTTTTCCTGGGTACCAGCTTTAATATCTTGAGCCAAGGTGTGGATTTCCACACCTTCTTATCAGATAGCCGTTCGAATCCTACGTCTCGGAATTGCTGAATGTCACAGTTAGCAATAAATAAAACGTCCTCGTGTTCCCCTGGAATTCGCAAGACGTTGTCTTTACCTTCTTGTTTAATTACCCTGCTGGCCCTTACCTGATCTAGCTTAACCATAATGACTGAATTGCGCCCATACCTAATGACTGAATTAGATATTCTGACGGAGAGCTCTTCGGCTTTTACACTCCTGCAGTTGGGGCAACCTCTGTAGTCTTGGCAGCGGAAAGGAAAAGAGACGTATCTTCCAGTCCTAACGTTGGTCTTCTCTCCCCATATTCGACAGCACATCAATCGTCGTTGCTCCTTTGGCATAGCTTTGTGGTAGTAAAGACGACTGACGTGGTTTAAGGCAGCCCAGTGATCAAATTCATCCTTGGGTTGCCGCGGGAGGGCGTCGTCGGATTGCTCGTCGACTAGGGCCCAGTTTACATCGTGAGGCGGACCGAGAGGGTAGTTCTGGAAGAAGGAGGTGGACGGGTTAATGGTCGAAAGGCGCGGTGCAACCAATTGAGTAGTCATATCATTATCCTTTTAGGGATGTATGTGGTTAGGGTCATGTATCTATAATACCATGAGTTTGGGTAAAAAAGCAAGGCTCAGGCAAGCTACTTTGAGTGCTCCTGCGGTATGTCGTTAAGATAAGCAAACTCTCCAAAGTGCTCTAGAGCAGCTTTATTATAAGCCAACCTGGCTTCATCCTCTGTACTGAATTGACCAAGATAGTGTTGTTTGTTCATAACAGTGATTAGCGCACCCCATTTTCCTGAGGGCCTAGAAAAAACTCCTTTATTATGGTCTTTCCGTGGACCAGAGTTAGCCAGATTTTGGGAACGCGTACACACTCTTAGATTAGAGCGACGGTTATCTAGGCCATTCCCATTGATGTGATCTACATGTTCCCCGGGCATGGCCTTAATAACTAGGCGATGCATATACATCGTCTTCTGATTATGGGTTAAGAGACCATTTCTCGCGGCATAAAAGTGACCCTTTGCCACCTTAGCTGCATGCCATTTATACTGAGACAGCTCAGGATATAAATCATCATCCACTAGAGCTACCTGTCCTTTCGTCAATTCTATCTCTTTGGTCATATCATCTCCCGAACACAAAAACGTCCGCTTGTAAGTGGGCCTTCTTGTGTCCTTGGTAGTTCCCGACCAGGTGGTAAGTAGCAAGAAGACACACTTAGAAACAGACGTTTCCATGGTCCTGGTCTAACCGCTATAGCGTCTACCAACGCTTTTGTAATCCTACATTCTTACTAAACAGTGCGGAGGATGGACACCACCAGACAGGCGTACCTGCCTGGCTTCATCCGTATTTCTTACTCTGCACATCTATTCTACCACATTTTGTAAGAATTGTCAATACCCATTCACCTTAAAATCCTTACGAGTTTCACCCTAGTTTTCCCATTAAAAGTACCTACTTCTCCGTCAACGAAGTTTGTTCCTCCGATCACTTCACAAAACAAGTCGTGCGCCCTCCCCTTTCAAAGCTAGTGACCCTATTTGGGTTATGATGAATCCCCGATACACGAGCTTTCCACCGACCTCTCTATGGTAATAATCCACCCATTTCTTTTGGCGCAACTTTCCAAGATACATACCACCAGCCATGTTCATTCCGCCACCAGTAGTCACACCATGATTGCCACATTTAGTGTGGTGACTCCATGCCTCGCTATCGGGCCACATGAATCGCGCGAACTCCCGTGGTTTAATCGGCCCATGCTCTGCTACAATCATAAGGGCGCGCTGTTGTAATTCCGTCATTTCTCACCTCCCATGTATCAATTGTTCCTGTTGACTGACTATTTCTTCGCCAACGAAGTTTGCTCCTCCATCCTTTCTACTATCGCCGCCAGATACACATTTGTCTTTATCGTCTCGGTCACCATTACATCAAGGACACTGGCTACCATACTCCACCCTGCCCTGATGCGCTCCTCGATTTGGTCATCTGCTATCCTTCTGGTCTTTGTCACTCTGTCTGTGATATCTGCTAACTTATTTTTGTCCATCATATCATCTCCTCTCCCGCCAACGAAGTTTGCTAGAGGGGATACTTCTCGTCTGCGCTCTTTTTGCCATGCCATCTTTCTTCATAAGCCCTTGAATGCATGTATCCTAAACTATGTCCTGTTTGCTGGATGTATTCTCTGTCTTCTAGCTCTTGGCCTTCTTCAGTTAAGGTCTCGGCTCTCTTAGCGCAATTAGCGCAGACCGATTTGCCTCTCCCTCCTCCCATATACAAGCTCCCGCTGCCTTTCTCTCCTCTTCCGAAACTTTCCATGCATAGATAGCATGGTCCCCAGTAATGACCGCCTATAAAAGCCTTAACTGCTTGCCACCATCTTGGTTTGCTTCGCAAGTCCTTTCTCTTACTCATTCTACTACCTCCTCTTCCGCCAACGAAGTTCGGTTCTCTCTCTCCTCATATTCCTTTCTTCTCCTCTCAATCTCCTTCTTATCTGCCTCATATTCCTCTTTATTCATCATTTCAGCTTTATCTTCGCAATTCTTACAAATCTCCTTCTCATAGCTCATGCCGCAGCTCGGAATAAGCATCTTCTTGTCCTCTGCCCATTCGTGTCCCCCAAAGTATTTCTCACAAAGGGGACAACGACGCCACCAATATCTTCCTATGTACGCGATGATCTTCTGTAGCCATCTAGGTTGTCTCCGAAGGTCTTTCCTTTTCTTCATTCTTCCTCTCCTCTATCTCTTCTTCTTGCATCGCTTGGCCCCATCACCTCCGCATACAATCCATCTCCCCGCGCCTCCCAACAGGCATCACTAGGACTCAGCCCTGCCTCGAAATACTCCCGCCAGGGGATATCCATCCTCGCGGGCTCGCACCCCCAGAACAACTCGATTTGATCCACGACTGCCTTCCACCACCGTTCCCAGGTCATCTATCCTCCTCTATCTCCCACTCTCCCACTACCTCAAACCCATACCCACACCCAACTAACTTCTCTATATTCCTTAGCGAAAAGGGCCAGCCAGAGCAGATCCTTGTCCTATCCTCATAACATCTACATGAATTGTCTTTGCGGCTTAGCCAACTACATGCCTTCGCATCCTCTAGCGTGTCCTTGAGAGTAACATCTCCAAAGAAGTAGCTCCACCGCCCCAGGTTTAGTTCATTCCATACTCCTTTACCTATGGTAGCCGAACTGCCATTGTGCCAATCTCCACAACGAGCCTTGCCAGCGAGCTGAAAGCTGATGTGTGTCCTACAGCACTTGCCACACTGCAGGCACTTGCCACTCCGCTTGTACTCAGTGGCGACGTTGTGGTCGTAGTCCCATTCAATGAATCTCATCTTCCGTCTTAGCTTTCTTAGCATTCTTCTCTGCCAACGTCAGCATTAACGCTGCAGTCGCATAGTCTGACTCACATCCTTCATCTAATAGCTGTGCCACCGCTATCTGCACGGGAGTTAGCTCACACCTCCTGCACAACCAGCGAAATTTAGCAGCTTTCATGTCACTCCTCCTTAGTCAACAAAGTTCGTCTATCCATACTGCGGACACACATACTTCTTCTCTTTCTTATCCCACTTAATCCTCTTCAAACTCCAGCATCCTTCCCCACTCACAGGCGCATCGATCCCGGGCCTTTCGCAATACCCCTCGGGCTGATTATAGCGGTTGTTTCTGCAGCCTGGGCAGGCTTCCTTCTTATCACTCATCGGCGGTCCCTCCTTAATCTAAAAAGATGGTTAAATATCTGCTGGTTGATAATTCCATCCTTTTGATGTCTGTCGGTTTGAATATCATCCTGCGATCTGATCCCTCATGCCATGATACTGCAATCAATATTTCCCCATCTACTCCCTTCTCTTCTGCTATGTATCCAAAGGCTAAACCATGCATGTCTTCGTACTTCTGGAACTTGACCATCCCATTCTGTGTGTTCTTCATTAATGGTCGCAGTGCTTCTAATGCCACCGTCCCTTGATCGAACTCAAACAACAATGTTTTATCAGTCATCTTCGACTCCTTTCGTGCTGGCGATGGCAGCCTCGGCTTGTTTCTCAATGATTTGTCGAGAGTCCATTACCTTTAACGTCTTCTCTTTTGGATGCTCACCTATTCGATAGGCTAGCAACATCTGCGTCTGAGCTTCAATGAGTCTATTCTGTGCCTCACACGCTGCCAGTAGTCTCGCTACTTGAGTTTCGAGAGCAATAGCCTCCTCTACTGTTTCTGCAGTTTCCTCGTCTGCGCCACAGTGGGTGCATAAGAAAGAATAGCCTCCTATCTCATCGAACTCATGTCCGGGGCAATCAATATAGTTCTGGTACTTACTCATTCTCTTCCTCCCTCTCTAATGGCTTCAACGACAATGCCAGCTATACCGAGCATGACTTGCTCTATGTGATAGCTAGTTAGATCAAATTCTTCGAGCTGCCCACGTTCAAAGAGACCTTTCTTGCGTTGCTCGTCTAACCTGTTGTTATTCTCCTCATGTGTCAGGATTTCTTGGTGTAAATGGGTTATACGCTGCTTCTGCTCGTCTGTTAGGTTGAACATCTTGTTCTCCCTTCTCTATATTGTTTAACCAGGCAAAACTTCCATGGTACTTCAGAGCTCCTTCGTTGTAAGCTAACGCTGCCTCCTCAGGAGTATCGTGATAACCAAAGTAGTACCGCTTACCTGCTGTCTGAATATATGCTCCCCACTTACCAGTCCCTTTATGGAAGGATACACCTTTATAACCTGACGTATTACGTATTGTCGGTCCACAGTTCATCTTGTTCTGAGATGCGGTGCAACTTCGTAGGTTGCAACGATGGTTGTCCAAAGTCGCTTTGTCGTCAACGTGATCGACTTGCTCGCCTTGTTTGGCGTTCATGATTACTCGGGCCATGGAGACTATCTTTCGCTTTCCGTCTTCTTTTCGCTCATTCCGTCTCGCGTAGAATTTACTGCTATTAGGACGATACTTCTTGGCGTGCCACTTCCATTGGTTAAGCCATTCGAAGAGATCATCATCTACTAGTGCTACTTTCCCTTGTGTCAATTCAATTTCTTTTGTCATGTCAATCTCCCGTCCAAAACAAAAGTCCATGCCCATCCAGCGCTTGCTCTTACTAGGAAACAGGCGATAACTGGATAGACATGGACCTCTGTTGCAAGCAAAAATCGCCTGTGTTTCCTAGTAATTACAGTGTATCATATAAGGAGGCTTCTGTCAAGGATCAAAATGTCAACCCCATTCCTTTCGCCCCCTTTATCCTGTTCACGAGCTCCTTGATCTCTACCCTCCCCGACCAGCTCCTTCGCCTATCTCCTAATAGCCCCTTCGTTGTCCTTTCCATTTCTACACTGACCCGTCCTCTCACCGGGCGGCTAAGTTTTAGCGTATACACTCCGCTTTTGTCATACTGAATCAAATCTTTATACTTGGGCATCTCTTCTTTGAGCATCTCGTCCTCGGCCACACTCCATATGCCATTCTCAAATTTCACGTCCACACCAGAAATCTTAGTGTCCTTCCCTTCTATTTCAATCCTGTCCTTATCCAGTGTCCAAATCGCATCTGCGAAAGCTAGCTTGGCTACACTTCCAAAGATACTCCCGCTCTTCCCCCGGTGGTCAACCACCACCACGCAGACTTCATATTTATGAGCGTAATCCCGCAGGTCCATAAAAAGTTGGCGTACCTTAGCGTGAGCCACCTGGTTGCCACCGAAGGCCGCGGATAGAGTGTCGATTATGACTAGCGACACTCCGTCTGGGGGGTCTCTCAAGGGCTTGTCTAACAAATTGCCCCTGATCTCATCCATTGTGTGAAAAAGTACGAATAGCTCTCCGAACTTATCTTGGCTCCATCCTTGTACTCTCATTCTTTCTGCCAATCGGCTTACGGAGTCTTCCAGTGCCCAGTACTCCACACACCCAGATTCAACCTTATATCCTAAGAAGGGCTCTCCGCTCGCCACTGACCTTGCCACTTGTAGAAAAAGCCAGCTCTTCCCTGCTTTGGGAGCGCCGCCTGCGAGGCATAGCCCCACAGGCAGTAATTCATCTATAATCCAGTCCGTACCACGATAGTTCCCACTTAGAATCTCCTTGGCTGTTTTTCCCATAGGCTACTCCTCCTTAACTCGCCAGAGAGACGCATATTGCCCATATGCATCAGCCACGGCGGCAATTCTGCATATACTGAGGACAATGTCGTACGTGTGAACGGCGATTATGCCAAGGAAGAACCCGATTCCGCCCAGCATGATGATTAACACATAGCCAAGACCTACGATTTTACTTGCCATCTCCTCCATATTACACCTTCACTATTCTGGCGCTTCTCGGTCCTACTTCTATTAGTCCTTCAGCCTCAGGGTGAACCAGGATGTACCCCTCCAACATATCTATATTAGCCTTCTTCCTCGGCTTAGTCAGTGTCACCCTCCACTCCTCCCCCGCCGCTTCTAGATCAAAAGCCACCGCTTTCGACCTGATCTGCTTCCCTAGCCTTGCCTCTATTGCCTCCAGCTCCTCAATTCTCTTCACAATCACCTGCGATAGCGTAGCCTTGGTCTCGGCGATCTGCTGCCGGCGAATACCGAGCGCTAGTAGCAATCCCCTGATCTCCTCAGTCTTCTTACTCTCCCCGTTCATGAAGTTCATCATTGGCATCCTCCCCGTAAACTTCCTTGAATTTGTCTCATCTTTCACCGTCCCGACCTATCGCAATTCCCTCTCTAATACCTTCTGCGTACATGCATATGGCGCAGCTGAGTATGTAGGGAGCAACGTGACCTGGGCATCCCGTAGCCGCTGTCACGTGGGCTAACCCGTGTATCAGTAACGCTGACCTTTCGGACATCTTGTCGATGGGTGATTCCGCATCTATTATCTCTGACCACAAGTGTCCTGCGTCCACTACAAGTTTTTCAGCCCAAGCCTGCTGTTCCCTCACGGACGCGTCTAGCAATTCAAGCGATTTCTGCCCACGCTCGTTTTGTATCGCAGTCATCTTTAACTCATCCACTGTGATCATAGGCTTTCTCCTCCCGCTCTATCATGTATTTTGTTTCTACTAACTCCCAATCGCACTCCTCCAATGAATGCCACCCTCCGCACGCAGGACACGTCTCTGCCTTGAACCAAGCTAGGTCAGCCCTACTAGGCTCCACGCACTCCACATCCTCATTCTCCACCATCTTCTCTCCCACCTTTCCTTTCCGTCTGAGGTCCTTGCTCACCAAGGGTCCTTGGCAATTAGAACACAGATCTCCCTGTCTTACCCCCACTAGCAATCCCTCCTCGACATCAGGAGTTAAAGCCAAATTGATCCCACACACTGTGAAGCCATCATCGCTATGGCGTCTGAGATGCCACTTCATTCGTCTTGTTCCGGGCGGTCTAAACGCCATCTCTGGTTCTGCTAGATACATTATGCTACCTCCTCTCTCCTCTTCCTCATCTTCTTCTCCACTTTCTTACCCAACACCCACATCTTACTCCCACTCTGCTTGCTTTTCACGCAGTGCAAGGATCCCCCTGTATTCCTTAGCCTCAGCAGGTTTCCTCTTTTCCCGCTCCAGAAGGTCTCGAACCCATTCTGATTGAACACATACTTCACCGCTGCGATGGCGTGATAGCAGAGGCTGGTGGAGTTGCCGATGCAGGGCTTGTAGCCGAGCAGGATGTCCTTCTGGCACTCCACCATAATGTAGCCAGTGGGGTCTAGCTTGACGAACACTCTGTTGCGGGTGTCCCTGTGCCCGGGCATGCTGATATGCCAGCTGCGTCTGTTCTTGCTCACGCTGACGAGGTGGCAGAATTCAGTTACTTTGTTAGCACTCGCTAAGTTTGCCATAATTCTCCCTCCTTCCCCTTACCATTCCCCGAACAATAATCGATACAGTCTATCGAGTTCTGCTTGTGCGTCACATTCATATTCATAGCGAATGTCGTTTAGGAATCGCCCAGTATCATAGTCAATATAGTCAAAGTTCTGCACTGTTATTACAATGGGAACCTTGCTGTTGGAAGGAACATATAGCCTGTAGTGTACAGAGTCTGCCCCAAGCATATTCTCATCCATTACAACCCCCTCTCAATTTCTTCATTAGTTGTCCTTTCTTCGTCCCATGAGCCTCAAACACTATCACTTGAATCGCCTCATTGGCACACATCAGGCAGCTCGCACACGTTGCCTTCCCTACCTGTGCCGAGCATAGGGTTACTCTGAGATCGCCTAGATCGTAATGCTGGAGGTCTTCGAACTTGCCTACTACGAGGGCGTATCTGCTGTAGCCCATCTTGCTGGCAGAAGCAATGTCCTCTAGGCTCTCGCAACTAGCTAGAACCTTAGCTTCACACCAGTTACCTGCTGTGTATTCTCTCCAGCCGTGGGTGAAAGTCCATGCTGCAGCCCCTTGCGTCATTTCATACCCTCTCATGGTCTGACCGATTATATAAGCTGACTTCCAGTTGGGGCAGTCCCCTGCTACATGCACTCTCAGTAGCAACCCCTTTACGTTGAGTCCCCCGATTAGGTCACGCTCGATGTTAGCTAATGCTGTAGAGCTTAGTCTGCGCCTGAATGCGTTCTGGCTTAACGCTCTAGTTATAATCCCTGTCGGCCCCCACTGCCCATAGCACTCCTCCCTAATAGGACAGGAGCCCGGGCAGGTCTGCCCTGGAGCGTAGGTGCAGGCCATGTCGCCTAGCTTACGGTTCTCGGTGTGCTGGATTACCTTGATTACTTCGCCTTCTCGTACATTAAGGGTCATGGATCCCTCCGTTCATCTATCTCTTGTATCAAGGAAGCTAGTAAGTCTCTGTCTTTTTGGTATGCAGCCTGCACTCGCTTGATAACCCTCTGGTTTGACCAATTCTCGGTATCCGCAATTGATTGCCCGAGAGCTTTAGCGTAGTAACCTAGAGCATACCGCATGACGGACAATTCTCTTTGGTCGAAGTTGGTGAATTTATCTGGCATTATCTATCCTCTTTCGCTTGAGTCATAGGTTGTTATCTCCTCTGCTACTTCCTGCAGCATTACCTCTACTCGATCGAGGCTGAATCTATCAGTCTTCCTGGATTTACGAGCCCTTACTTGATCGGTCCACTCATGGGTGAGAGCCATGCATCCCTTGAGGTAGCCCTCGTAGTGAAAGAGGGCACTTTCTAAGACCTCTAGGTCCTCTTGCTGGCCAATCTCGCTAAACATTGCCATTAGCAGTTCTCCTCGTGGAGTTGGCCGTCCTCATCGTGCCAGAAAATATAATCGGTGAAGCTACTACCTCCATTTTGGATATCGCCAGAGAAACCCTCTGCCTGCTCATCGCCCACGTCTACCAGCCCACTGTGATAGCGGTCATCAGTCTCCCAACATATCTTCTTGGCTTCCTCTAGACTCTCAGCCTCTACTTCAAAACACTGAGACACAATCTTGTATTCAACAAAACTATACTTCGTCATATCTTAACCCTCCAATCCTATTATACCACATGTTTAGGGTTCTGGCAATGGGGTAAACCTTAAAATCTCACTACCAGAACCCTAAAAGCTCCTATTCCTCTTCCTTGGCAGGCATTATCTTCCACAGAAACGCTATGTCTACCCACTCCAGGTCCTTCTGCTCCTCTTTGTCTTCCTTAACCAAGCCCTCTGTGAGTATCCCCTTTTCGTACCCCATTTGCTTCATACGGTAGTCCCAGAGGATAGCACTGGCTATAACATCTTCTTCCTTCTCGTCCTCCACTCCTGTTGCCTCTAGCCACTCTGAAGTAATGCCGTGCTTGGCTTTCTCTTCTGGCGTGCTGGGTACACTGACGATGAACTCACGTCTGGCGTTGACCTCTACTCCAAATCTGAATCTTTCCACTTTGTCCTCCAATCACCTGAGCATACTAAACATCACGAATATGAATATCACAGCGACTACGAAGGCACACAATTATGCTGTATCTTCCTCGATCTCCACCTTCCAAGACATCCGTTCTGTCTCATCCATAGGGTGACGCTTCACTAGAGCCTCTATAATAGAAAACGATCCTTCTGGCCACGACTTATGCATCTGTCCTTCACCTCGCAGCACCAAATCGATAGTCTCTCGCATATCTGTGTCATCCTCGACTTCAATGAGGTACTCGACCAGCTCTACCTCAGGCAGAGTAATCTTATACATCTTGGTTATCTAACCACCTGCCTCTCATGCCTCTCCTCCTTCTCCTTCTTGGGCCTAATCACCCCTCTCAACACCCCATCCACGTATAACTCCATGTGGGTTGCCAGAGCGTTTGCTGTATCCTGGGCTATTTTCTTGGCCTCGGACATCGCTCCTCTACCCTCTAGTACCAAAGCATCAGTGGCCTTCTCGACAACTCTCCAGTGCTTCATAAGTGAACCTCCTTTCTATAGTTAATACCACCCAACACGCCCAGCAGGAATCGAACCTAAGCCAAAAGCGGATTTGGAGTCCGCTTACCACCCAGTGGTGGGCGCTCTATGTCTGCTAGTTTTCTACTTAGCTCCTTTCTCTGCTTCCATGTCAGCTATTATTCATTCCTCCCTATTACATTATCTCCCGCTATCACCCACTGCGGGCCGTACTCATCGTAGACAACGTGAAACCCTTGCCAGTTCCGATCCCATACTTCTCCCCTGGGCCATTCTGTAATGCTAACAACGATCTCCATGCCCTCCCCCTGGCTCTCCCTTGTGTTTTTCTGTAGCTCTTGCTCCTCTACGAAGTTCACTGCTTCCTCGAAGTTCATGCCGTAAATCTTAGGCCTGCTCATTTTATCTCCTTTCTCAGATAGCCATTGCCATCTGCAACTTAGCGTGCTCCTCATTCTCATACTTTATCCGCCAGTTTACTGCGCTCCTTGCCTCAGTCAAGGCTTCGCCATACGTCTGTTCTTCCCCAGTCATCTCCTGCTCGGTGTCGTAGAACCCCCCGCAGGAGTCTTGGTGATTACCGTATTGGTCTCCTACCTCATAGCCGTAGACTTGACCCATAGAGGCGGCGTGATAGACTCTGACTTCGTTGTCCAGGTAGCCCTCGATTTGCTCTCTCCGCTCCTTGGTGATGAGCTTCCAGCCCCACTCCTTTCGCACTGCTTTCTTCTCGACCAAGATAACCCCTGCCTGTCCACCATCCCAGGGGCAGTTGAAGGGATAGTTGTTGCCATTAGTGCTGAATCCTACCTGGCCATGCTCATACTTGTAGACTGGCAGCCAGATGTACTTGTCGTCATGCTTGCCTTCATTGACCTCTCGGATATAGTCAACGTCGAAGTCGTGCTTGTCTCCATAGCCATCACGGGTGAACAGGGCCATAGTGCCTAAGTTGTCCCACTCGGTGCGGGGGTTCATAGGGTCAGGGTCAGGATAGATGTTGATTATGCAACCTCGGTATTCCTCTGTGTGTACTGCTTCCCGTTCCATGCTAGTCCTCCTTTTCCGGTATATCCTCTGGTATCTCCTCTATATCCACGTTCTCGAACCCGTCATCTGTATACTCCCACTCCTTGTACACATCGTAAATATCTCCCCATCCAGCCTCTCTATCAGCGTCGCTTAGAGTGTCGGCGATGACGATAACCTTGCGCTGGAAGTAAGCCATTTGGGTTACTAGGTATTTGGGCATATCATTCTCCTCTCTACTCCAGCACCCCTTGGTATTTCTCCTACCACACCTTCCACGGATCCTCAGTCAATATCCTAGCCATGTCCTCATCGCTGGCTTTAGTAGCATACTCCGTGACGTCCTTAACATAGGTATCACCCATCTCGTACCCGCCATGAGTCATGGGACTCTTGACCGCACAGAACCAGCGGGCATGGATGTTCTTAGCTTCCTTCTCTGGAGCCTGCCATTTCTTAAGCACCCGCCATTCCCAGTCGCCGGCTATCCATATCTCATAGGGGTTGTTTACTGGACGGGTCTTGCCACAGGGGTTCTTAGCTCTAGCCATTGTCATTCTCCTCTTCCTTGTCCTCTAGGTGTTAGTTCCACCACTCCCACAGTTTACCCTCTACGTGCTCATAGATGTTAGCTGCCATGATATTTACTGGCGTAGGCTCGCCATCGAAGGCAGGGCCTAGCTCTGGCTTAACCAGTGCTATCTCCTGCCAGTTATCAGCCCCAATCTTGAGTATATCGTAGGTGTAGACGGGCGTGCTAGAGTCAGCGATCTCATGAATGGTGTCATGGGGTTCATTACACTCAGGGTTCTCCTCTGCCCAGTCCTTAAGGTCGCCGATGGCTATATCTACAAGCTGCTGTAGGGTTACGTCTTGGTCAGTCATCCTTTATCACCTCCTTCATCATCAAGTGCTGGCTGGGCTTCACCACGAAGGGGTTATCCCAGTCATCGTTGGTGAAGACGTGAATCTCGTCCTCAACTGTGACTGTGCCATATATGGGCTGCCCTTCCTCCAGTCTCTGGCGATACATCCTGACGGCTTCTATAGCGGCGTCGGTCTCGTCTCCATCTGTGAACACCCTGAATGAAGCTACCTTAATCTCGGTGATCTCCACTATGTGCTTACTCACACTCTTCCTCCTCTGTCCCCTCATCTCTTAGGGTCCCGGTGAACGCATGTTCGGCAATTATTTCTCGCTCTGCTTCCGCCAAGCTCTCCGCACATAGTCTCTCGAAGAGCTTCTCGCCCATCTCATTGGTAAAGGCTTCATACTTGAATTTGGCGATCAACTTCTCTACTACCTGTTTGCCTACATGAAAGAGCTCTAGTAACTTTGTGTCATCGCCAAGACATGCTGGGTGAGAGCTTGCTGCATTGAGTGAGTCTCGCTCTCGTTCCAAGATGTGCATGATGCAGTCGAACTCGGGCTGAGTGAACTTTATTACTATACTCATTCTAATCCTCCTGATACCCACCTGTACGTTCTCAACTCCTCAATGACCTCCTCTGCATACTCTACCTGCCCCCGATAGCTGGTCACAAAGCCATCACTGTCAGGCTTCTTGCTGTAGTCCTCTACTCGCCTCTGACAGCGGTCTCTCTCCCTGTAGACCAAATCCAGAACCCAGTCTAGCTTGTCATCCTGTAGCTCTATCAATGTGCTCATATTACCTCCTTTCCCCAAAATAAGCTATATAGCACCCTCTCATACTCCCTCATGCTCAACTGTGTATCTAGGTCCGTGAGTAGAGTAGACATCTGCCGGTGCAAGTTTCTGTAGAATGTAGTGTCCATCTTAGCCTTCTTATACTGCTCTATCCGTCGCTGGTAGGTGTCACGCTTTAGCTCTATCAGCAACCGGACGCTGTCCCACTGACCTCTGCGTAGCTCCACTTTTAGCATTTCATCCTTGTGGTCCATCTTGCTCTCCTCTCTAGTGCTCTACTACCTAACGCCCATAATTGAGCATTAGGTAGAGGGGCACTAAACCCCTCGTTCCCCCTTAGTCCTTCAACGCTTCTTGCATCGCCTTAATGTTCTCATATGTCACTAGCCCATTCTCCCCGCCCACACTGGCGAACTTAGCACCCATCTCACTGACCTGCTTGAGTTGGGACTTACAGAGATCGGCTGGCGTAGGCCATTGCTTGAACTCGGGCTTAAGATAATCCCTGTTGCCATAGGAGCTCTTGTGGCTAGTTTCTATCAAAGCATCTCGGATCTCCTTAATCTCTGTTTCGACAAGCTCCCGATCCTCACTATGCCTCATGTACGCATCCCATTCTACGTCGAACTGCCCCGTGCTGATAGTGAATAGCACCCAGAGGTCATTCTCCTCTGCCCAGTCTGCTATGGTTCTGGGGTCATCGTTCTGGTGCTCGTGAAGGCCATGCTCGCAGCCCTGTATGATTATGATATAGCCAGTGTCCTTGGGATCGAGTAAGTCAGAGTTGATTGCCCTTACTCCGTCGCTGTGATCACGCCTATCTTCTAGGTAGTAATCAGCTAGATGCTCCTTGACACATTTCTTACAGGCGTAGCCATCCTCTGAGAACCAGAAGTCAGGCTGCCAGCCATAGGAGTCAGGGCTGAACCGTATTCCCGTGTTGCAGTTGTTACAGGTGCTGTACTCGTCGTTGAAGCCCTGGTCATAGTCGTCCCAGTCGCTGCCCATAGCGGTTTTGGCGATGTGCTCGAAGCTCTTGGTGGCCACTACATCCCAACCAGAGACTATAAGGAACGGCTTGTCCTCTAGCTCGGTTGTGTCACAACAGCGATCCCATAGCCATTGCAGGCATTTGCGTTGGGCTGTGTCTTGGAACTTTGTTAGGTCAGTCATTGCTGTACTCCTCTCTGTATTTCATACTTGACAGGCTAGTGAAACTGCGCTATAGTAACCATGCACGCAAAATGGACGAAGCCGGAACGGGGGTTATGCCTCTGCTCTGGCGATGTTCTGTCCCCACCACTACCTTTGACGCAACTCCTTATCAATCATACTAGCCAAGCTAAACAGTGTCTCCCCTAGGTTCCGCAGCACTGGCAAACTCACGCTGATATGAATGGCGTTCTCGTCGTTGCCATTCTCAGTGAGGCTCAGACTGTATAGGCCGTCAGTGAGAGCGGGCTGTGCTGCCATGTCAATCCAAGCACTGATGGGATGGTCTGCGCCAGTGTGACCGATTGTTGCCGTGTAGCCCTTGTGTATCTTAGCCATTGTCTTCCTCCTCTGCTCTCATAGCCACCCCAAGAACCGTCAATGCCTCTCCCAAGTCACTAATCCCTCTGCTGCTGAGGCGGACTACCAAGGGCCAGTCGTTGCCAATCTCTTTAATCGTCAGCTCTCCCTTGCCCTGTCTCACATCATCCAATTCTACCATGAGTATCGTCCCTCTGTCTTCAATCATGGCTCCTACGCCACCCTCAAGCCCTGAGGCGTGGGCCTGTAAACGAGCTTCACTCGACAGGTGGCTGTAGTCCACCGCTCCGTCTTTCTCTAAGTCCTCTGCGGTAGGCAATCGTCTATCACTCATCATCCTCTCCTCTCTCTAGCACTTCATACACACAATCATGCATCCCTTCCCACTGCGGCATGTCAATCTCCAGCCGCTCGAGTCTTAGCTCGAAATCCTCTCTCACGCAACACCCGCCATTATCCTCTCCGATGTACACCACGCTCTTGCCCTCACTCAGCCACAGTCTGCATATCTTCTGAAATGGCTCAGTGCTGTGTGGCCAGGAGCAGATCAAGACCTCACGGTCTAAGTGTGTCAGAGCCACTTCCTCTGCGTCCATCTGCTCTACCTTACACACTGGCTCTGTAGCGTCGTGCGTGTCGTCCCAAGAATAGTCGTCTGTAGCAATGATGTTTACCCCGTGCTCAGACAGAGCTCTAGTCAGCCACCCTCTGCCAGCCATGATCTCTATAGCTGTCCTGCCCCCGATCCAATCCGCCAGTGCTGTAGTCCAGCCCGCAGTTACTATCGCCCACATGCCCCGCTTGGTGCAGAATGTTCTGCTGTAGAACGAGTTAAGGCTGACGGGTTCGCAGTTTGGTATGTCACCACCCTCTATCTGCCGTAAGAACTGACAGTCCAGAGGGCCAAACCGGTCCAAGTCAGTGCTGTACGTGTCCTCTTTGGCTATCTCTAAATCCTTGTCTAAGCCCTGGTAGGTATACTCCACCGCTCTACTCCTCTCTATCCTCTATAGGCTCTATCTAAGCCCCACAGTCCAGCCCATAAGTCCCCTTAGCGAGAGGGCTTATGAGCTGTTGCTGTACTGCTTAGGACATTTCCTCTGGCGGGCTTAGGGGTTCCGGTGTCCCATAATCCGTCAGATCGAACTCTTCAGATTCATTGGGCCAGACCAAATACCGCAGTAACAAAGCGACTCCGCATCTGAACATCAACCTCAACACGCTATCTAATATGTCCCAATTCATTCTGCTATCTCCTCTTTCTTGTACTCCATAGTCATAAACAGGTCACACGGGTCTCCCTCTCCGCTACAGAGGTACATCTCGTGCTTCTCTAGCACCTCATCCATGCTATCATACCAGATAGCGTCCAACATAGCCTCTCCAAAGTCCACGTTGCTGTTAGCCCAGGGAGTGTAATACTTGCCAGAGGGTGCTAAGGCGAACGCTGTGCCAATGAAAGCACTACACGGCGGATTGCTACAATGCTCTGCTTCTGCTTCCATTTCCTCAGCCGTGTAGCCGGCTTCCTGCTGGACATTCTCGTAATTCTCTCTGCACTCTGTCTGCAGGGCATCCCAATTGTACTCACCCTCTATGCCCTCAGCAGCGTCCTCACGGTAGACCTCTATCTTAACATCCACGAAGTCCTTAAAGCTGTTCAACCGCTTCGTGGCCCAGACACTTAACTCCGCACCAGAGATCCCCAATTCCCCATCGCCGTCCTCTTGCCTGAGAAGCCACCGCACGTAGTCGTTGAATACCTCATCTATCCTCTCGCCCATCACGCCCCCCTTACCCTAATAGCATCAACAATGCTCTCTGCACTAAACCCCCGCTTGCTCTCCCGTCTCACCCTGGAGCTTTGGGGCCTGTGCTTCTCACAATACCACCCGATCATCTCTCCCGTAGATGGGCCAACCCACACCGACACTTTGTGAGTTGCCATCCTCTGGCACATCCCACATCGTACCATCCTTTTCGCAGCCATGATATTCTCCTCTCTGTCGCTGTAGACCCCTATCTAGGGCCACCAATTGAGCCTACTATCTGTGCGATAATAGGCTCTATCGTGGCTCTATTCTATTGTAGAGTTTATAAGCGGGTCACTCTAACCAGTCCTAGGTCAGAACCAACCCACGCTGCCCACCTGAGAAACCGCTCCAGCTTTGTCACTCTCACTATCTGCGTTTTCCCTATGATGTATTCTACTTCAACCCTCATGACCCTCTCCTCTCCCTACTAAAATTGACAACCGACTAATGCTGTACCCCCACATCCTGTAGCCAGTGCAGCACTCAATATTGCTCGATTGGTTAGTCGTGATGTTCATGCATCACAACTTCGTCAAATTGAACGGGGAGTTGTTCCCCGAACCACTTTGAGGAAGGGGTGCCACAAACTGCATCCCAGTGTCCAATGCACTCCCCATCTCTAATGGCGTGCATGTGGTCTACTTTTATCCCTGTCTGAGCGGCCACCTCAATCGCCAAGGATTCCCAAGTCCGACCTTGTAACTTCTCAATGCCGGACGCTCGGACTTCTCCCGAACCTGCGTCTACCCTGTAAAACATGATTCTCTCCTTCGCCCTTGCGGGCACCATGCCAGTGTGTATCTCTAATGACAACCGACTAAGTGCTGTACCGCTCATACCAAGTGCTCCTGCTAATAATCCGGTACAGCACTTAGTCGGTGGCCCTGTAGAACATATGTTCCACAAAACACCACCATACCCGCCCAGTCCGTTCTAAGTCTAGGCGGTGTAGCCCATCCTGTAAACCGGTATGCACTGCAGACCAGTCTCCTCTATAAACTAGGTGATATCCCAACTGGAGCGCATGGACAAGTCAACATGCTCCTCTGCTCTAGTGCCACCTTCTACCACATCATGAGTCCCTCACTCTGTGGCTATCCCATTCCGGTCTATTCTGGCACTGCGTAAGTATCAACGTGCTTAGTCCCTGGTAGCACTGTACCCCTCAGTGTACCGCCATCCTATCCCTAGGTGCTGTCGTACCCTGTACATGCTGTACTACCATCACTAGCCTTGTGTGTGTCATGTGGGTAACTATGCTGCTGCTACCTCTGCCAGTCCGTTAGACTTCTGGTGCTATCGCTCACCCTGCGGCTACAGTGCTGTAGATGCTGTAGCTCATCCCGTCAAGTCAGTGGCGGTGCTGTCGATCTGCTGTAGCCCTACTACCACACTGGAGTAGGACCATCACCTAGATACTAGGATCTAACATCTAGCCTAGCACCTAGGTGAGTAGCAAAGTAAAGTGCCCAGTCGTCATTGACTGGGCTGTATTCAATTGTGATCTGTGCGATTAGGCTTCGACATTCTCTGCAAAGTCCAGAGAGAACCAACCTTTAGCTTCACTGGACTTCTCAGTGTGGACTACCAACATACCGTTGTCATCAAATGACCATCCCAGTGGACTGGCTTTCCTCTCAGAACCGGTACGGCAGAGAAGCTTCGACTTCTTTGTTCCAGTGAGAACTGTCCTAACCTTATGCTTCTTAAGGTCATAAGGCACCCTGATAACAAACTCATTCTTGCTCTGATCAAATGTTGCCTTGAAGTTCATACAGGGCGATTTGGAACCGGACTGTACAGTCGCTTTCTCTGCCAATGCAGCAGTAACAGCCTTTGCCACAATAGCTTCCATTTGCGCTTCTGTGAACGTACCCATTGACTAATCCCCTTTATCTGATCTGATTCTTGATTGACAGATTGACTGTCTGTCGTTTTGCCTTTCCGAAAAAACTCTTGTTGTGCCCTAATCATACGCCCGATTGCCAGAATTGTCAAGGTCAAAATAAGGATTTTAAGATTCCCTTAAGGTTCATCTTAAGGTTCACTTCGCATAGCGTGGTCGGTAAAGTATCGTAAAGCATCACCAACATGCGCCAGGTATCGCATTTGTGAAATTCAGTCGCATGTCTGCCAAGCATGTTTCCGGTGAATAAAATTAGGCGTCTTAACATTACTATGCGAAATACACACGTGTGTATTGTGGGCATGTTTGACGTTTGCACACGTGTGTATTATGAGATTGCACACGTGTGCATTATGGCGTTTCTTAAGGTTAGATTAAGCGACAGCCGGACGTATGCACACGCATGATCTAACCTTAAGGCTTTAACATTACTATGCGAAACAAACATTAAGGCTTGACATAAACAATCTTAAGGTTTTACATAATCATGCCTGCGACCACATGACTTGACATAACTATGGCTCATGGAACCGCTTCCATAGGCGTAGGCTTAACATAACATCGGCGGACGACTTAACATAATGTTTTTGGTTTGACATAATAAGTGATCAAAGAAGTGGGGGCAATAGGCTCGCTCTCAATCGCCACGAGCCGTACCCAGAAGTGTTTCTCAGGTTATAGGGTTACGCTCTCACTAACTTATTCATTTGATTACCAGATTACTTGGTTGCTTGAGTTATTTGATTGCTGGTTTGCTTGGTTAGAATAATATTTGGGGGATCCAGATAGTTACACAGAGGGCGAGGAATAGAGCGAGCATGAGGATGAGGAAAAGGAAGATGGGAGAGCCGACGTCGCTTTCGTACTGATCTGCCTGGAGGAGGTCGTGGAGGAAGAAGACGGGGGTAAAGAGGAGGAATATAAGGTTGAGGAGAGAGGAGGGCGGGTTGCGGTTGTCGGGGGAGGGGAGTTGAGGGATTCTGATTTTCATTTAGTTCTCCTTGGGTTTGCCTGGGTAGAGAGAATGGCTGATTTTAGAGCGAGACAGATGGCGAGGGCAGCGGTTGTTTCTTGAGTTAAGCCGGGAGTATACCCGAGTCCGTAATAGTATTTATCGCCAGCATGGAGGGTGGCAGAACAACCCAAGACGTTACAGGAGAGGGTCCAGAAGGCAACTTCACGGAGCTCATCGGTTTCATTCCATTGGTTACAGAAGTACTGGATGACATCAAAGGCTTTGCCGAGATCGTCAGTGTAGTTGTAGTCGTTCCAGCGAGATTGCTTACCGTGGGTTTTGACAAACCATTCAAACCAATTGGAATAGAGGTGTTTAGCGAGAAAGAGGCAGAGGTCTTTACGTTGGGTTTTGTCTATAAGGTTATTTCTCCTTGGTTATATTGATAGCTATGGAGGAGGAGGGTGGTTTGCATTTTCTCCCCGAGGAAGTGATCAAAATAGCGAGTAATAAACCGAGGGGTCCCAGGGTGAGAGCCAGTAAGGAGCCCAGGATGAAGCCCAGGCAGCAGCCTAGATTGTCCATGCAGAGGAAGACGGTGATGGGGAAGGAGATGAGGTAGAGGAGAGCGAGGAGGAGTTCCATGGTTATCTCTCTTCGTAAGCGGAGGAAAGATCATTCAGATCAATCCCGCAATCGGGGCAATGACTAGCGTGCTTTAGTTTATCGATCAAGCCGGGATGTCCCTCGTAGCCCTCCATGACATACCATGTACCGCCTATGTGATGGCAAGTTCTAGGACTGCAGTCTTTGTGGGGGAAAGCACCACAGTCATGGATGATATTATTCTCCCATTCCACTGTAACCCCGGCACCCACCGGGATCTTAACGGGGGATTCGAAGCTATATAGGTAATCGCGACCGCACAAGTTGACTGTGTTACTCAGGACTACTGTTTTGATTGTTCTCATTGGAGAAGCTCCCTTCTATTTTCCATACTTGGTCCTTCAATTCAACAATGCTATCCGTGAGTTCCTTAAGGCGACCCTCAATTGCATACACTTGACGATCCAAGTCTTCGATCGCAAAGGGGGGATATAATATCTCTGTGCCAGTGTTAATAGTTACTACGGCGTCGGGCTCTACCGCAATATCTTCCTCTATTGCCACCACGAGCACTCCACCAGTATTTGCCAAAACAGCTCCTTGACATTTCATTGCTGCCTCCTTTTCTCTACTTCCTTCGCTTTCTTTTCTTCCTTCTCTTTCCTTCCGTCCTGAAAGTGTCGTTCCTGAACACCCATCATCAATAGATACCTGCCTGCAGCACTCAGTGTGATTTTCTTCTCTTTGGCTAAAGCTTCAACGTAATTCTGAATAACAGTAGGAATTCGAATACCAAGAAGATGAGGAGAGCCGATCTCCTTTTCCGCCATTCTCCTGAGGACCTCATTGACATTAAGATTCGGTAGACTCATTATATTTCCCCTTTCATACCTCTATTATAGCATAAGATTATCATTTTGTCAAGCCTTTCTAGAGGGAAAATAGGGAATATTGGAAAAGATTAGCGCTTTGTTTACAAATATCAAGAAAAGAGAGGGAAGTTTATCAGGTGTTTTAAGAGCTCTCGGAAGCTCCTGGAGGGTCCCGGAGTTTTGTTAACACGTTTTTAGCCCCTCCTTTGTAGGGTTAAGCCCCAAAAAGGCCTAAAATGGGGTTTTTTTTCCAAACTTTTGGTATAGTCTTTAGTACTTGTATACCAAAAGTTTGGCACGGGGAGGAAATTCGGAGCGACCTGGTTTGGATAGAGGTGAGTGGGGAGAACCTCAAGTGAAGATACCCAAGCCAGTGAAGTCTGCTACAATACAGCGGCTCAACCTTGCTCTCGATCTTCATCTCGACTCCCTCTCTCTCGGGTGTCACTACGATTGGTCCCGCACTCACCGCTGCACCGATCGCATCTCTCCGTTACTGGTTCTCCGTAAAGAGTGCGACAGGCTTTCTCCCAGTCATCATCCGATTCGATTTTGCGTCCACCATCGCACTCTGAAATATGGAATTCCGTTGGGCAATCCAACCCTTCTAGTATCTCACGTATTGACTCCATCTTCACTTCTCCCAACGTTCTGCATTACCAAGTCTTCTGCCTGAATTATTTAATTGAGGAAGACGGGTGTTCCCCAAGACTGTCCGGTCTAATTAGGGCCATCTTCCTCAATGTGGTTATTATAGTATGGTTTTGGATTCCAGTCAAGTTGGCTGTCAATACAGTGCGGGGATAGAACAAACCCAGGCCAGGGTGGATTCTGGTTGCTGGGCTCATTCTGTGTTGCTCCGTACCACTATACTACCACAGTTGGTTAGACTTGTCAAGTGGGGTAATGCATAATACCTACGCCAGCGAAGTTAGATTAGCAATGCGGGGTTAGCCCAGTCTTCTTGACATCTCCCGCAATTTATTACAGCCTCGCATATATATTCTGGCACATCGAGTCCATTTCTTTTCTCTTGTTTCCTTAGCTTCTCCAATCGCTTCTTAATGCACTCCATAATTTCCTTTTGGTCTGTCTCGAGTCTATTAACTCTCTTGATCAACAGCAACCCTACCGCATGCCCTACCGCCTTCACAAACGCCACATCCCTCCCATTCTTCTCACTATACCCATCAGGATACTGACACTTAGAGAAACCAACTGCCTCAACCTCTCCGAACTCGCCCTTGTACTTGATCTCTACGTAGCAGGCAGGTTGTAGATGGCTGACTTTTACCACCTTGCATCGTCCCGCCACATCAGACCACATTTTGCCATACTCTCTTTCATCCATTAGCTCTGCCCTCCCTTTCCTATCTTCTTTCTTTTCCTCGCGAATGCCTCCATCTTCCCTTCCACTTCCGCCTTCAACCTCTTCCTCTCCTCGTGCCTAATCACCATTAACTCTATCCCCTGGTTCAACTTCTTCATATTCCCTTTGCACCCCGCACACCTACTCCCGTAAGGCGAGATATCCACTCCTCTCTGATGAATATCTTCCAAAATAGCGTCCCACCAGTAATCGGGAAACTTCCACCGAGGAAGATCCTTAACAGCAAGAAAGGATGATTCGCAGAACTGGCAGTTGTAGATAGGAGCGTTGAGGACCGAGAATAGCTTCTTGTCATCTCCTACCTCCACCTTCTTCTTGGTGATTTGAATATGCATGATTTAGCCTTTTCCTCTTCTGTTACTGGAGTATATCGTCCCACTTATTATCCCGATTAGGAATAAGCCTAAGAAAGCGTAGGGAACATGCCCGGTTTTTACGGGAAAGCCCAAGGCATAGGCAGTGAGGACTACGATTAGGGCGATGAAGCTGGTTATGGCTACCCAAAAGGATACCATTAAGCCTCACCGTCGCATTCAGCTGCATCGCATCTGCTACACCCCAAGCGGCCTCCAGAGTCGAACTCTGACAGATCATGGACTACAGGCCTGAAAAGTGCTGGCTGATACACGTCAGATTCTACTAATCTCTGCTGGCACAGTGAACACATCTCCCGTCCGGGCAAAAACAAAAGGGAGCAGGCTGGGCACATCAGCAGCCTCATCTCTGTAGGGTACTCGGGCTGTTCTGCTTCTGTTGCCCGGACGTTGATTACCCATCGCTTTCCGAGCTGACCGATGCGAGAATTAAAGGTGTCGGCGATGGGGATTCCGTGGTTGTCCATATAGGTTACGAGTGTGCATAGGGCTTCTACAGTATGTCTTCCTACCCAATCAGGATTTTCTCTTGTGCTGTCTACCCAGGCTTGCGCTATCATTTCTGCTACAGCAGCCAAGGTTGATTTGCTGGGAACAGGGCTAGTCGCTGCCTTCTCTACTATGCGACTTCCATGCCCGGCTGCTATCAAATACGATGCCAGCATAATTGCTGTGTCTCCCAGTTCATCCGCCACACTTACTTCTTTCTTGGAGTTTCGAGTGTAGACGGGATTATCCCTTAGCGTTGCATCCACCGCTTCGGCGATCTCCGTTACTGCGAATGCCAGACAGTCGCTGGCGAGGGGAGTCACCCATACGCCAAGTTTATCGGCTTCCATCCTTAACTGTCTCACGTCTGCTAGTAGTCGGTTGATTATGGTAATTATGTGCTTCTTTTCCATAGTGTATGCCTCCATTCCGTTCAATGTGTATATTATGTATTTATAACGCGGATAACATCAGGTAACATCATCCCCGTCTTGTCCGCTATTTCCATAGGAGTTAACTCTTTATCTTGCATTAACTCCCTCACTATCTCGGCCTTGTCTTCGTCCACTTCGATAACCACTGGCTTGATCACTTCTACCTGCCTGACTGCCTTAGCCTCTTCTATCTCCTTCTCTACCGAGGCGACCATCAACCGCATCTGAGCGTCACTCAACAGCTCGGAGATCATAATTCTCTCTTCATGGCTCATGGTTTCCCCTGGTGCAGGATTGGCGATATCATATCCGTGTTCCAGATACTCTCTTACTTTCTTCCAGCTAAACTCAGGGATTCGATCAGGCAGCGCTCTCTTTGGCACCCAATTCTCTCCCTCGACACTCATGATGCAGGCTCGGGCTTTCAGTACGATAGCGGCTGGCGCGCCTTCGCCTTTGGCCTCTTTGACTAACCACAGCATCGTGGAGGAGATTCGAGAGAGCAAAGCTAATCTCCCCCCGGGCTGCACCTTGTTTAGCACTGGTCTGTCATCTTCCCAGGCCTTCTTTAGATGCGAGGTTAGAATGATGTATTCAGCACCGCGGCTGAACAGGGCTTCTAAGAGATTCTCATATAGAGGCCTCACGCCCTCTGTCTCTAATCTCCCGTATGCCCGGGTCCCCGACCATCCGCTTTCCCTCGGATTGCTTTCCGCCCACGCGGTCAGAGCAGCTTCTATAGGCTCGATGGTATCAATCCCGACATACTTGAATTGCCCATCCTTCATTCGTTTATCCAGTGCTTCGACGAAGAAATCCCAGTATTGGAGCATCGCACGCTTCTGTTTAGCTCCAACCCACGGTAATTTGCCTTGAGCTATCCTTTCTAACATATCGCTGTCGACCCTGAATCGATCGTACATGCGGATGTACTCACCAAACTCCAGTCCCAACCTCTTATTGTGCTCCAAGATATCAGACATGGAATCTTCTGTATCAACCACCAGCATCTTCCCCATATCATCTTTTGTCGCCCTTGGAAACGTAGCGATGGCCATGGACTTGCCAGAACCGCGAGCACCGGTAATAACGTAGACCTTCTTAGTTACTGCCATATTAGTCTCCCACCAGACGCCTTATGTTGCTACAGGCCTCTGTTGCTCTATCAATCTCTTTCCCTATCTCAGTAAGGTGATGCAGCTCCAAACTGAGTGCCCTCTCTGGATTAGAAACATTAAGGTCTACAGGTACTTTTTCCTCTGACCGAGGTTCGCTAGTCAGGTCCAAGGTTGCTAAGAGTCCGTTGACCGACGTTCGAAGGCTATCGACTTCTTCTGTCAAGCACACGCCTTGTGATATATTTGTTCCTGCCGCATTTGTACTAAGATCCATTCGCTTCCTCCTCCTTCACCTCATACACATACCTCTTATCCTTCACCAGCCCGCCATGCATCTCCTTAAACTCCTTCGGATGCATCCCCTTCGCATCCAAATAAACCCCATCTGTCATTCCCAACCACCTCCTCGCCAGCTCCAAGGTCTTCATTCCTATCCCTTTAGGAGCCATCTCTCCCCACAATCTTATATCGCTCAGGAATTCCATACAGCACCCCAGGCTCCCAAACTTCTCTGCTAGTAACTCCGCCCTATGCGGGCCCATCCCCGGAAAACTCCCCAAGGTCACCTTCGCTGCTATCCTTACATCATCCTGCCAAAACCCACCTTCGTTGGTCAGTCTCTGCATCACCGTTTTAGGCTCAACTACTTTCTCCTTGCTATCAGCAGCCTTCTCCAGAGCTTGAACCAGCAACCTCACCCAGGCCCCTACGTGAACCTCACTGCAGATCTGCACTACACTCCCACCCCTTAGCTGCCACCAATTCAGTGCTCCTATTACCGCGTTATAACTAAAGTCGGTTTTGTAGTGATCAACCGATAACTGTCCTGTCTCGGTGCAAAAAAACGTGCCCACTACCAGTAGCCACGTTTGATTACCCCACTTCTGCATTTTGGCCTGAATGGAGTCTAGCTTGGCTATGGAGCCGACCAAATCCATTCCATTCTTCCTCTGAATAAGAGCGCCAGACTCGCAGTGGTGACGGAAAGCCTCTTGAGAGGGGAGAGTGTCATCGATGGCATCTAAGTAGATATCAAGGGGGGAGACTAATAGATCGGCTCCCGTTGCTCTCTCAAGTCCCGGGAGGCTCGTCCCCGCCTGAATTATCCCTTGGCTTAGCCTTGTCCCCGGGCGGGACTCCGTTGGGTCGTAAAAGATCTTCATCAACCTTCTCCTCTTCTATAAACAGAGACCAGATCGAACAGTTTTTCTCGAGTAACTTCCACGGATCCTCCTTATATAGGGGGTTGGGGAATATTTTTCACCTCTCAACTTCCTATACCCCTTCTTACTTGTTTTCCTTATCCGTCTTAGCCCTGGGTGCTGGCGGGTCATCTTTTACCTTGCTTCTCGAAAGAAATCGGCTTTCCAGCCTCAATGGTTAGTTTGGTTCTCGGCAACGCAATCGATTTCTGGCAGCTGATCGAACAACCCGGGATGGGCCTGTGTCAATTCGTCCCGTAAACCGGCGAAAACGGGCGGGGTCTCGGCGGTGACGATGTTCAACATCTTGATAGCAAGTTCTCGGATTTCCCATTGGGCGGCGGGATTGATTCTGACATGGAAAAAATGCATCAGTTCCCGAAAGTTCATCGTGACTACAATGCGCGTTGCCGTTGCATTGGGCAGCAGAAAACGAGCATCTTCCTTGCGGATCCCCAACGCACGTAATTCCCGATAAGCTTTAGCTATTTGTTGCATCGCTCGATTCCAGATTTCCGCCGGCTCCGCACTATCATGTACTGCCGGCGGAACGATCAACTCTGGCTCAGACAGATCTACATATCGCTGTGACTCTTGAGAGTAATTCGCCAAACGGTGGCGCACCAGTTGATGACTACACGCCCTAGAGATTCCGCTAATCTCAAACGTTGCACTAGCGTGCTCAATGATTGACTCATGGCCTTCGCGGATCCGTGCCTGGATGAAGGCGGCCGGGTCTCCGCGCTTGTCGCTCCGGTAGCACACTCTCCCGGCGTGTTCGATTAGTGACTCTGCGCGTCCATCCCCGCGTAGATAGTGAGTCAGGGCAATCAGTTCGACTTCCAAGCGGTTGTCCTCCTTGTAGGGGGCTGGAGATCATTCTTCGTCTCTCAACCCCCTATATCCTTCCTATTTGTTGTCTTTCTCTATCCAGTCCCGCCACGCTATAGCCACATCAGCCTCGCACGTATACTTCTGGCTTTCCGTCTTTACAATCTTCTCTACTTCTTCATCATCTTTTCCAAGCAGGGGCAGGATCAGCATCTCAACAAACGTGTCTCTCATTCCCTCCCAACGTTCAGGTAGAGCAGGCTCGCCAGCATTGGTTTGCACCGCGGGATCGTTCACTGACACTCCTGCCTCTTCTAGCTTCTTGAGATCCTCCTGTGCTGCCTCGATTGCCTTTTCCTTCCCCTTGAACACTTCAGTTAACGCTGGCAGATTCCCGGGCGTCCACTCCCCGTCCTTTTTCTCAAACCCTGCGTCCACGCTAGGATCAGTCGCCAGAATAAATCTACCCCACAGCGGTTCAGGCAACTTGTTATGTACAAGCTGCAGGCAGTTCAGCAGTTTGGGCGCTTCAGTCACAAACTTAACCTTGCCTCTGTCGTCAGGCCTGATGGTGTACTTGGCAGGATCATCTTCTCCCAGTGCCTTCCACAGCTCTACCCGACGTCTTCCCAGCACGCTGTCGGTCCAGTTCATCCCCGATGTATCCCCGATCATGGTTTCTTGAAACGCGTCATTAACAATTACATCGTTGACGATCAATTCGTCAATAGGAAATCCGGGTGTATCATACCCTTCTGCCTTCGCGACAGCAGCAACTAGAGCAGGCATAGTGATGAGGTGAAACTCGTGCCGGTACGTCTTGCTCCGATAGGTCATTATCCGGGTCTCGCAGGTGACCGACGCTCCAAACCCCTCCAGTAATCTCTCGCGGTTAGCCGTGTTCAATATCTCGGCTGTAGGCACCTTGAAGAACCAGAATAACTGGGGACCGATCTCGCATACCAGTTCCTTTGCTGCAACCTTCGCTACATCGCTATCCCCGTAGTAGTTGAAGAAGCTCCCCGTGCTCGTTTCTCTTCGAAAATCAGGCTGAGGGATGCTTTGCTTGAACTCCTCACTGGTTACATCCGCTCTGGTCCATAGTCGATATGCAGTTACAATATCAACCGGACCGATAAATCCCATCCTGGGGAAGCCTTCTCCTCCAGTCGGGATCTGCACTTCTTCCTTCTCTTTACCACCGAAATATCCTGACACAAAATCATTTGCCATTAGAACCTCCTTGTTGAGAAAACGTTAGATAGAATACAGGTACAGCCATTCTACTTAGGTCTGAATAGACTTATATTGTCATCCTCCTCTTTAATGAGAGTCGTGTCATCAGTGAAGACGATGTCTCTTCCTTCCACCGCAACCTTGTTCATGAGGTAGCGAAGTAGTCCCGCCATAGTTCGATCTGTCGCTTTGGCGATGGAGCTCAATCGGTCGTAGGTGTCGACATCAATGCCAATACTTCTTCTCTCCATAGTGCCTCCTTTCCATTTACACCTAATAATACCACATAATGGTGGTAAAGTCAATAGGAAAGAGGTGTGTTTTGGGAGCGGTAACCTTAAAGTTTTCAACAGAAACGCTCTCATTTGCTTTTCCTCTTATGCCGAGCTACAATGTCTTCATGAGGACCTTGGATCACATCGGTAACTTTCCCGCTCTTGGCAAAATGCTTTGTTGCCCCTACATAGGGACCAACTACTGCATGGAGATATGTGAGCGCTGGGAGGAGAATGAGGATGAGGACCTCTGCGACTTCCTGTGCTCGGAATGCGATAGATATGAACAGGGCTGCGCCTGCACCAAAGATGCTCTACCTTACCCCATTGATATCCCAAAGATGGATGACCTCCCTCAGGAGATGCTGCGCTACTACGGGGACCAAGAAATTCTCTCCTGGGTGCTTTATGATCCCAATTGTTCATCCTTGATAACCTTCCACAAGTTCTATGACACTTATGGCTCTCCACCGGAGGGCTCTTTTTGTGTCTACGAGTGGGGGGTGTTGGTTATGGGGCCCTGTCCGTTCGAAATAAGAGAACCATGAAAGCTGGGTTAAAGCTCCTCTCTTTAACCCTCTAATCTAGTATTTGCTTCTCCTCACTCTTTCGGGGTTGACATATTATCCTTATCTCTGTTACAATGTACTATAGATAGGGTATCGATACGAGCCAGGTAGAAAGCGGAAATAGGCTCTTTTGGGAAATACCTTCTGTATGCAGGAAGGATAGGCCGTGTATAGGATGTATTATGGGTTGGGATTGGTCAGAAATACTAAGGCAGGGTGGGCTGCTCGCATACGGTATGGGTATAACCTACTGGGCCATCAAACTCTGGAACAAGGTTGGTGCTAAAGATGAAGAGATCAGAGAGGCCCGGAAGGAGCTTGTTAGCTTAATGATCAAGAGCCTCGATGCCACTAATAATGCAGTGAGAGGGGTGAATGACCTCGAGGAAGCCATCGCTATCAAGCAGACACTACGTGATATGGACGCTAAGTTGCAGTCCAGGACAGGTGGTGCAGATGGAAGATAGAGTGTTGGAACCAAGGGAGAATGTAGAAGAGCTTAAGCGTCAACTGGATGATAGTCAAAACAACCAAGTAAAGTCTGTTGCGCAAATACGGCAGCGCTTGAATCAGTTAAGGAGTCTCGCTACCAAAATGGAGGAAGAGATAAAGAATGGCATATCTGATGGACCTGATGCCCGATAACGTCGCTATGATAGTCAGACTCTTGATTTACATTGCAGCTTTGGTGCTAGTGATACGGAAAGTGTGGATTGTAGAAAGGCCCGAAGGCAATGGAGGGAAAATGGGATTACGATTCCTTCTCATTCCGCTGGCTTTCTCTCAACTCATTTACGTTATAGCTGTTTTCACCAAGCTCTGCGATCTTGATTCAATCTACACTTCTTGGTGGTTCTGTTTGTCTTCAGTTGTAACTATTATCTGCATGCTCCTCTTCGGTCGCTGGCTTAATACTCCCCGGGAGCTCAAATAGTGGAGTCGTTGCTACCCAAAGAGCTTATTTCTTTAGAGCCTTGGGATCGGCTGCCGAATGAATCCGATCTCGACTTTGACCGTTTTATGAGCTATCTGCAGTTGGGTCCGGAGAGGAGCCTGATAGGAGCTCACCGGGAGTATCTGATCAGGCACGGCAAGCTCATGCCCGGGGAACCTACTCCCGCTATGCCGCCTTTATGGAACGGTGTTTGCTCTAAGCATGCTTGGAATAAGCGCTGTAAAGCCTATGATGAGTATAGGTGGACTACTATGAAGGCTACCGCTGAGGATCTAGCCCGAGACAGGGTGAAGATCATGGTTAAGGAGCATGTGGAGGGGGCCCAGTTGTTTAGGAAGGCAGCGGTCAATGGTATGTTTCGGAAGGATGAGGCAGGGAATATCATCTGCGATCCAGAGACTGGAGAGCCCCTGGTAATTGACATAGACGATCCCGGAATAGCCATGAGGTTATTTAGACAGGCAGTGAATATAGAGAGGACGGCTTCTAACCTGCCAGCTGAGATATTAGGGATGTCCACTGCCAAGATTGAGGAACGCATCATTGTTCTAAGGCAGGAATTAGGGGCTCTAGATGAACCTATTGAGAGCAATGAGGACATCGATGTTGTTGAAGGAGACTTTGAAGAATTAGATGGAGATTCAGGTAGCGCCTCCGAAGGATAATCAATATGAGGAGCTTGCCATGCTTGAGGAGGAGCTGGTCAGGAGAGGCAGGGTTCCTCCCAAGGTGGATCGTGGTACTAAGTGGAAGACTTCTTATAGGTTCCAGAAGTTTCAGAGGACCTATTGGGAGGATCCCCTGGCGTTCGCCCATGATTGCATAGAGTGGGAGGACGGCGAGAAACCAACCCACTATCAGGACCATGCCTTGGGAGAATTTGTGTCTAGGCAAAGAATTGCTATGTGGGGGCCGCGCGGACTTGGGAAAACTAGCCTGATGGCGATTCTTACCTGGTGGGGTCTGCTCACCGCCAACGATGTAAAACTCCCTATCACCGCTGGCTCTTTCCGGCAATTAGAGAAATTCCTTTGGCCCGAGATTCGCAAGTGGTGGGATAAGATCAAGTGGGATTACATAGGAAGGCCTAAGCCTCAGGATAGAACAGAAGTCAAGCTGACCGATATTACTCTTTCGGATACCGCCTTGACTATTACTGCCTCGCCCCGGGACGCTGGGAAGTTTGAGGGAGCTCACGCTCGCGATCGCGTCTTGGCCATATTCGATGAGTCGAAAGAGATTGAGGATGATGTTTTCGATTCGGTGGAAGGCTCCTTTTCTAAGGTTAAGCAACCCCTCGCTATTGCTGCCTCCACTCCCGGTATTCAAATGGGTCGCTTTTACGACATTTGCCGCGGGTCGCCTGGCTATCACGACTGGTATCAGATTCATGTTACCAAAGATGATATGGTTAAAGCGGGCTTTATGGATGAGGTGTGGGCTGAGAATCGTCGTCTGCAATGGGGTAATGACAGCCCTAAGTATCTCAATCATATCGAAGGCGAATTCGCCAACGATGACCCATCCGTCATCATCCCATTCCACTGGGTGAGTAAAGCTAAGGAAAGGTGGCTAGACTTAGAGGCTGAGGGTCAACTCCCTTCTCGACCAAACCGTATTGGAGTCGACTGCGCCTGGGGCGGCGAGGACAGAACCGTCATCTGTCTTGCCTATAATAATGTAGTGCTCTCACTTCACCCCTACGATTATAAAGACACGGTGAAAACAGCTGGTCAAGTCATTATGATAGCTCGATATAACAAGGATATCCCTATTGTGGTTGACGTTATTGGCTGGGGGGCTGGCGTCCACGACTCACTCAAGAACCAGGGCTACAACGTCATTGCCTTCAACGCCGGAGCCAAGTCCGCTCTCACCGAGAACTACAATACTGATGATATCGAGTTCCTTAATAACAGGGCTGCCTCTTGGTATAAAACTTGGCAGTTATTTGACCCTAATTATCATGACCCTGTCGCTATACCAGATCACGAGCTCCTTGATGTTGAACTTTCCACTCCTAAATGGAAGCCAACCCAAAGCGGTAAGTACCAAGTGGAGGGCAAGCATGACATTAGGCGGAGAATGAAGGGGAGGAGTACAGACCACGCTGACTCAGCCATTATGTCGTTTATAGCTGATGATATACTAGAGGATAGAAGCAGTAAAACCACGGTAGCTGTGGTGACATACGCCCTCAATCGTGGTGTTCCGCAGATGAGAATAGCGTAAGGAGCAATTATGCCCGATCAAGAATCAAATCAACTAGATAGAATGCTGCAGGCAACCCAGACAACAGATGAGTTGACCGGAACGGGAGGCAGCCAGGTAGGCTGGTTGTTAAACTGGATGGGGTCTACCGATGGACTGGTAGCCCCGTGGTGGTCGCAGCAGAGAGACATGGAGCTAAGGCAGTTCTGGAAGGACTGCGATTATCTGGCAGGAGCAATCTATGCCATGGTCGCCAGGTTGACAACTTTGCCCTTTAGAGTTCTTCCTTATGATCCAACCATTGATCTCCATGTGAGGCAGGCAGAAGAGTTTACCAAGAGGCTGCTTAGTAGCACGGAGTGGTATCGGGGCTGGAATGTGGGTATAGCGAGGTTCCTAATTGATCATCTGACTCAAGATAACGGGAGTTTTCTAGAGATTATCGGGTATGGGGATCCAGAGGGACCCATTATAGGAATGCCCTTGGGGGTCGTGCATCGAGATTCAGCTAAGATGCAGAGAACCTCGGATCCGAGATACCCAGTAATTTACAGGATGGACAAGGGGGAGTCCTATAAACTGCATCATACTCGAGTGATAGAATCATCTTCTTTGCCCTCACCGGATTCGAGAATGAATTATGTTGGATTCTGCTCGATTTCCAGGTGCCTCAACATCGCCCGTAACCTTCTTGACATTATGATCTTCGAGCAGGAGAAGCTGGGTAGTCGCCCTCCTCGCACGGTCCTGGTAGGCTCCAAGATAGGCACCGATCAGCTGGTAAACGCTTTTCAGATGGCTAATCAAACTATGGACTCCCAGGGTCTCGCCCGCTTTGCCAAATCAATTCTTATTGGTAACCCGGATGAGGACATCGATCTTGACCTGGTGGATCTCGCTTCGGTCCCCGATGGGTTTAATAAGGATGAGAGTGTGAAGCTGGGGGTAGCAGCAATAGCCCTGGCTCTAGGAATTGATTTTAGAGAGCTCTGGCCCGCCACCGTGACAGGTGCGACTAAGGCGGACGCTTCTATTCAGCACCTTAAAGCCAAGGGTAAAGGCTTCGGTGAGCTTATCCAGATGATGGAGCGCCTTTTCGGTCGTAAGTTCCTTCCTGCCCATCTCTACCTTAAGTTTGACTATCAGGATGATGAGGAAGATGCGGCCCGGGCTGATATTCGAAGGACTAGAGCCGAAGGCTATAAGAATAGCCTTGAGAGTGGGGCTGCTACCAAGCGCATTGTCCATGAATGGATGATGGAGAACGGGGAGCTTAATGAGGTTCAGTTTGAGCAAGTGGAGCTAGAGCAGGGTAGGTTGCCAGATGGGTCTAATGTCCTTACCTTGTTTGCCACCGAGGAAAATGACTATCAACTCCTGCTGGATTTAGGAGTCAACGATCCGGTTGATATCGCCAGCAATGACCGCGCTGCCATGATGAAGAAGATAGAGAGGCAGTTTGCCAAGATTGAGTCAGTATATATCAATACTCCCCGGCGAAGGATCAAGAGCATGGCGAGGCAGTCCATGGCGGCTCTCACCGCTCTATACGAGCTGTATTATAATGAAGAAGAGGTAGGTAGACCTTATCTTATGATAGAAGAGTCTGAAGAGGACGATGTGTTGGCCGAGGAAGAGACCGACAATTCTGGTAACACAGAGGTGGAAAATGGTTAGCTCTGACGGCGTGGACACAACGATATCAATCATGCTACAATGTAACATAGAGGAGATAAAATATGGGAATTGCAGATAGAAAGATATTAGGCGGACCCCTGACCCCTATCTACGTGGCAGGAGGCGAAGAACTTGAAATAACTAGCTCCGAGGATTGGCGTTCGTCCATTCAGACTGATGGTACACTCAACGATAGTGACAAAACCTTCGTTGTTCCCGCTGATCAGGAATGGCAAATATTAAATGTTTGGGTTGCGCTAGCTACCTCGGTTGACGTTGGCGATCGGCAGATAGCGGTACAGTTACAGGATGCTGCAGGAATTGCGGCTGGGGAAGTCAGGGCTGGAGCAGTTCAGGCTACCACCATTACTCGTTACTACAACTTCTCCCCTCCCTGTGCGGATCTCTTTGGTTTCCGTGATACTGATTTCCTCATGACCCCGTTGCCATTTTGGGTACTGCCACCGACTACTATCCTCAGGGTTTATGACAACGCCGCGATAGCTGCCGGTGCGGATGATATGATAGTGCGGGTGATGGTTGCGTTGAGGACAGTGTAAATGAAAGGTATAGGACTGCAACCTTGGTGGAGGGCGGCTGGTGACAAAGGGTGGCAACCGCTTGATTTTGATTTGGACGAACAGACCTTCACCCCCGGCATGGCGAAGCGTGCTGGCCCTGGCCCGTTCGCGGCGGCTCCGATTGTGCAGGGGAACTGGGATGGGAGTGGTGTGGGTGATGTACTCAGTTTCCCACGAGGTTCTTTAGTAGGAAATAGGACTGGATATTGGTATGCTAACTTTGATCCGTATCAGGGGAGTGTAGTTTGCTGGTGGACGCCGGAGAAGACGAGAGACGCTACACAGACGAATATTGAGTATTTATGGAGGATTCGCTCGAATTATTATTTGCGCTATGAACACGACCCAGCCAGAGTGGTACTTACCATGGGCGGCGCGTTTGTTTTGGATGCTCATGTAACTGTTGCTGGTGATACATATTGTGTTGTTGCCAGTTGGGACACCAAGAACACCATAGATGGCGAGAACTATTTGCGTCTTTCAATCAATGATGTGCACACGTATGGTGGGACAATCCCAACTGTGGGAGTTCCTAGCACTGTTGTCAATATAGGTAGTAATGTAAGTACTTTTCCTGTTAACGCCATCCTAGAGGGGATTTGTGTCACAAGGCGCGTACTTTTTGATGGGCTTTATGGGACGGACGTGGGCAACGGTGACGAGATAGCTCTCATCTATGATGGTGGTGTCTAATGATACTTACCTGTGAGCAATGCGGAAAAGAATACACGCCTAGAAATCCCAGGAAGAAAGACCAACGTTTTTGCAGCAGGGAAGGTGTTTATGCTGAACAAATACCCAACTGGGAATTCAAGGAGGCGGTGTAACCAATGGCTAAAGACCCTACGACTGTGACGGGTGCATTTGATATTGTGGCCTGTCTTCCAACAAACAGCACTCCTGGAGCACTTGTTAGTGGCCCTGGAGAAATGTGGTCAGCACCGCACGGCTCAAATGTTGTAGAACATGGCTGGATGGAAGACGGTGGGTATCTTGGTGGGCCTTATGCGGTAATCTACAACGGAACCACCACCGGTGCCGTAGTCCCCGACCACGCCAATATCCAAGACCTGGCTGATGCGGCGTTCACCGTGGATATGATGGTGAAGGCTGACGACTGGGGGGAGGGTGGCTTTGGCACTATAATTGATAAGAGCGATTTTGCTGCAACAGGGTGGCTATCTCAAATTCAAGAATCAATTCAATTGTTATATGTATACGTTTTTTGTGCTGGCACCAACGCACTGTCAACAGTAGACATATCAGGTATTCTCGTCGATGGTAAATGGCATAGACTAACTTTTCAATTTAACGATGCCGGAGATCGC
>SDBT01001684.1_pt1 | contig 39270 bp, 38 predicted proteins | sample 2277101 | NCBI WGS metagenome assembly SDBT01 (sample SAMN10404973, study PRJNA504765) | marine sediment metagenome | isolation source: marine sediment core GS10_PC15, 103 cmbsf | place: Arctic Ocean: Southern Knipovich Ridge | collected 2010 | reverse complement strand
GACAAGCTCAGGGAGTTCGAAAAGGCGCTCAAGCCCACGGTGGCCTACTACATCGAGACCGGCACCCTGCTGATGCGAATGGAAAAGCTCGAGCAGGCCCTCGAGATCTTCAAAAAGGCCATCGAAAACGACGAGCTCGATCCCAAGGGCCGCTTCTGGACGGCCAGGGCCTATCAGGCCATGGGCGACAAGGTGCCCAAGGAAAAGGAGAACGAGGAGAAGAGGCGCGAGCTGTACAACAAGGCCCGCGAGGAGTACGAGAACTCGATCATGCTGCCCGGCGGCGAGACGGCCGACGTCTACTACTACATGGGTCTGATCTACCTCGCCATGGAGAACTACGAGAACGCCCTGGACAACCTGGCCAAGTCGGCCATGATGATGACCAAGGCCGGCGACCCGCCCGAGAAGATCGCCAAGGTGTATGAAGCCGTGGCCGACGTCTTCGAGGAACTAGGCGGCGAGGAAGGCAAGAAGCGGGCGGACATCTGGCGCAAGAAGGCCGAAGGGCTGCGAAAGGGCCTGACGCTCGAGGAGGTCGAGAAGGAAGCCATCGAGCGCCAGAAACAGGAGGAGGAGAAGAAGAAGAAGAAGAAGCGCCGCAAGCGCCGCAAGCGCCGCAGGCACCGCCGGCGCTGATCACCAAGACTCGCCACACACCAGAAGGGGTCCGGAAATCCGGATCCCTTTTTCACTTCTGCGAAACTCCCTCGTCCCGCAACCGGGCCAGCAGGCGTTCGGCCGTGGTTCGGACCCCGGGCAGGGTCGAGTCGGCGGCCCGCTCGAGGTGCTCTCGGGCCGCGTCGAAGCGGGATGCGCCCAGCAGCCGGGCGCCCAGCATGAGGTCGCGGGTCCCGTCCGGTCCGACCAGGTCCCGATCGCCCGAAGGAGAGTGGAACCGGGATAGCAGGCTGACGGTCTCGCGCATGCCGTGGGGGCGCACGTTGCCCTTGGGGGTGGAGTACTCCAGCAGGCGGTTGCGGTCGGTCGAGATCAGCTCCTCGGGCCGCACCCCGCGCACGTCCGCCATTGCCGCGACGAAGTCGTCGATCGACTCTCGGTCGAGCAGGCGCTCGCCGATCATCGGCCAGAAGCTGTCCCACTTCATCAACCGCCGAAAGGGCAGCATGCCAGCCGAAGCCTCCAGGCGCGCCAGGTAGCCGTACTCCAGTTCCAGGGGCTGCATCGACGCGACCAGCACACCCTGGTCCCCTCCCCAGTACAGGACCACGTGGTCGAAGACGCTGCGCAGCGTTACCAGGATCGAGACGATGTCCGCCGGGCTTATGTGGTGCAGCTGGATCCACTGCTGCAGCACGCCGCCAGGGCGCAGCCGGCGCCTGGCCAACTGGTAGAACTCGCGGTTGTACAGGTTGGCCGCCCCGGCGAACCAGATGCTGCTGACCTCCATCGAGATCAGGTCGTAGCGCTGGTCGCGCACCATGAGCAGGTTGCGGCCGTCGGTGACGTACAGCCGCGTGCGCGGGTCGTCGAGCACCCGGCCGTTGACGTGTCCGAAGTAGCGCCGGGCCAGGTCCGCGATCTCGGCCGAGAGCTCGGCGATGTCGATGGACTGGAACCCGGCCGCGCGCAGCACCCCGGCGGTCACCCCGGTGCCCAGGCCGATCACCAGGGCGCGGCCGCGGGCCGGGCAGTGGAGCAACGGATACAGGGCGAACCGGGACTGGGCGCGCATCTCGTCGTGGTCGTCCCCCTGGAACTTGCCGTTGGTCAGCATGGTGGTCACCACCCGCCCGTCCCGCTCCGCCCGGGCCACCGTGGATATGCCCCCGTCCAGACCCTCGAGCATCTCCACCGGCCGGCCGTAAGGCTGGTATCGGAAGTAGACGTTGGTGCCCATGGTCAGGGCCGTCAGGTTCCAGCCCGGCAAGCCCACCAGCAGCACCACGGTAACGAAGAAGCCGCCGCCCGCCAGCAGCCAGCGCCACCGCCCGGCGCTCCACAACGCCAGCACGGCGCCCAGCAGCACGGCCGCGGCGCCCAGCAGCAGGCTGGTGCCGAAGCTGCCCAGCAGCGGGATGAGCACCAGACCGGCGACCACGGCGCCCAGGATGTTTCCCAGGGTGTTGGAGAAGGATACCAGCCCGACGTGACGCCCGAGCGCGTCGATGCTCCGGGTCGACAGGTCCACCAACTGGGGGAAGATCATTCCGATCAGCAGGGTCGGGACGATCATCATGCCGAAGCACACGGCGAAGCGGACGAACTCGCGCTGCGCGAAGGTGTCGGCGAAGCTCACCCGGCCGTAGAGGCCAAGGAAGGGAGGCACCTTATCCCAGATCGGCAGCAGCAGAAGCACGCAGATGCCCAGGGCCATGATGGTCACCGCCAGGCGCGCCGGGCGCAGGTGGTCGGCGATCCGCCAGTGGGCGATCCAGATCGAGCCCAGCCCCAGCCCGGCCAGAAAGGAGAACAGCATCAACCCGAAGGCGTACACGCTGGTGCCGGCCACCACTGAAAGCAGGTGGATCCAGAGCACCTCGAGGGCGAACGATACGAACCCCACCAGGCCCGCGGCCACGACCAGGGCCTTCCCGAAGGCGCCGCCCCAGCGCGGTGCGCCGGGTCGCCCGTTCCCCTCGGGTCCTGGCTGTGAGACCCGCCCGGCCAGCCAGAAGGCGACGGCCGCCACGCCGAAGTTCACCAGGGTGGCCAGGCGCAGCGAGCCGTCGATCCCGAGCGCGGCGATCATCCAGTAGGCGGCCACCAGGGTGCCGACCGCGGCACCCAGGGTGTTGGCCGAGTACAGCAGCGCCACGTTGCGCCTGAGCCGGGACAGCTCCGGGGTGGCTTGCTTGGCGAGCAGCGGCATGGTGGTGCCCATCAGCAGGGCGGGCAGCATCACCACCAGCGAGCAGCAGGCCACCTGGACGACCCCCTCGAGCGCCGTCGACAGCCGAAGTCCCTGGACCAGGGCGAGGTAGATCCGGTTCGTCAGGTCGAACAGCGCGGGCGCGCAGAAGCAGACCAGCCCCACGAGGGCCTCGACCAGTGCATAGAAGCGCAGCGGGCTGCGCACCCGATCCGAGATCCTCCCGCCCGCGAAGGCGCCTATGGCCAGGCCGGCCATGTAGACCGAGAGCACGGTGGTGGTGGCCCGGGCCGTGCTGCCGAACACCAGCGCCAACTCGCGCTGGAACACCACCTCGTAGACCAGGCCGGTCAGGCCGGAGCAGAAGAACAGCAACAGCACCTGCTGCAACCGCAGGCCTTCGCGATCGCGCCGACCCGGCGAGATGGACACAGGGGCCTCGGCGTCCGGCTCCGGGCCCAACCGGCCGGCTACGCGCACCGCGGCGCGCGCGGTCAGGGCGGTCAGGGCCGCGAACAGGAACCAGGCCGCGGCCGGGTGGAACAGCTGCTTCTGCCACAGCAGGGCCAGGCCGATTCCGAGCGCGGCCGGCGACAGCACCAGCACGAGCCCGTCCAGGCCCGGCCGGACGGGCTCCTTCCCGCCGCGGCGCCTGAGCAATCCGGCCAGCGGCCAGACCGCCAGTGCAAGCGGAACCGCCAGCAGGCAGGCGAGAAGACCGTGCTGGCCCGACGTGACGCCGCCCGCGGCGCTCAACAGGCCGACCGGCAGCAGCCACCAGAACAGGCGACGGCGGCGGGCGAAAACGGCCATCAGGGCGAGCGTCGTCCAGGCGACCGGCAAGGCCGGCAGGGCGTCGCGGTGAACCGGCGCGGCCAGCGGCGCGGCCTCCGGGCTCGCCCCGACCTGCCCGAAAGGCCCGGGTCCGGCCGAGGGGGCCATCAGGTTCACCACCCAGCACAGGGCGCCCGCCAGCACCAGGGCCATGAGCAGCGTCGAATGGTCCCGACCCTCGCGGCGACCCGGGCGAAAGAGAACGCCGAGCACGGCCAGCGGCAGCACCGGCGCCGCCTGGTGGAACAGATCCAGCGCCCGGGCGACGATCGATCGCCCGGGCAGGGTCAGGTCGAGACCGAAGGCCAGCGTCCGATCGACCGCCGCGAGAATCGGATCCAGGACCACCGGCGACAACAGCGTCACCAGGGCCGCCACGCCGAGCCCGTTGAAGACGAACAGGGGCAGGACCAACCAGTCGGCCACGAATTCCAGATGGAGCCGCGCGCGGGCGGCCAGGGCGCCGGGGCTCCGGTCACAGGCCACGAACAGCGCCTCGCGGATCACCAGGGCGCCCAGACCGAACCCCAGGACCAGCCCCGCCGTTCGGACCAGCCGGTCCGGCTCCCCTTCCGAAAGCCCCGCGCCGGCCACGGCCGCCACCGCGACCAGCACGGCCAGCCAGTCGACGCCCCGGGCGGCACGCAGCGCGGCACTCCCGGTCCCACCCGCCGGGACCGGTACCCGGGTGGTCATCATCCAGACCAGCACCAGGCCCGCGAGGCAGAAGCCCAGGAAGGGCCGGGACAAGGCATCGAGGGGCCAACCGGTCGGCAGGACCCCGAGGCCGGCCAGCCCCAGCAGCACTACCGCCAGAAGGAGATTCAGACGCAGTAACAATTTGGAACGAGTACCCACTCCGCTACCCAGATCTCGACAGTGCTGAGTTCCCTTTCGGAATACATTCATGCAACCAATCGGAACCCCGGAATCATAGCAAACTCAGGGCGATCGAGAATGAATTTTTTCAGTTCAGGCTAGGGACAATGTTCATTATCGATCCTTGATTGCCTTCTTCTCGTCGTTGCTCGGGGGCCTGTCGTGGGCAGCGGGCAGCGCGATCCGTCCCATTTCGTCGGCGAAGACGAGATCGCCGAAGCGGTCGAGGGCGTGGAAGTCGGCCCGGCGCGGCGGGGACCAGGCCGATGCCTGCTGGGGGCCGCCGGAAGGCTGGTCCAGCCTGAAGAAGCTAGGGATTTACTGAAGGAGCGAGGGCTGGACATCGATCGCTTGCTGAAACAAAGTGAATAACGGAGCAAAGTCCCCTGTCCGTCTGCGATGCGTGCGGCCGGGCTCAGTCGTTGTCGTCCTCGTGGTCGCCTTCCTCGGCGACCTCGACTTCGAGCACCTGGCCGGTCTTGGCGTGCACCTCGACCTCCATGAGCATCGACTCCGCCTGGAGATAGACGACCACCTCGTAGGCGGGCGGCTCGTTCTCGTCGTCGTCCTCGATCTCGAGCTCCGCCTCGATGGCGAAGCCGCCGCCGAGATACTCGAGAGCGATGCCAATCGCCTCCGTGATTGGGATCGTCCCCGCGGTATCGAACGACGAGAGGGCCTGGAGCTTCCCGTGCCACGGCGAATTGCCGCAGCCCGGCGTGACGAGCAGGAAGAGAACCGACCCCACAAGAATCCAGCGAACACATTTTCTCATGACAGACCTCCTCAGAACGTTGTTACTTCGATCAACTCGGTCCGCTCTCCGGTGTTGATGTCGACCTCGAGCGCTACCCCCACGCCCGGGCAATAGTACTTGTTCTCGTTGTCGTCGGGTTCCAGGGGGGTGTAGTCGCGGGTCACCGACACCTCGATGGTCTCGTCGCCGCCTTGATAGACCAGCTTGGTACCGGGGATCATGGGCAACAGCGAATTGTCGATCGTCGTGGCGAAGTCGGCCGGGTCGATCAACGGGTCGTACGTCTCGTCCACGCTGCATTCGTCCACGCCGTTGCTGCAGGCGAAGACCAGGGCGCCAAGAAACAGGGCCGAAATGGGGGCGCACCTCAACAGTTTCATGTTCATGTCCAACCTCCTTGCTATTGTGAGCAGTCTCCAGTGGCGCAAGCCAGGAGCTCGCCGCCGCAGGAGTTGATCAGGCAGGTCTGGCACTCGGGGCTGCTGGGGTTGATGCAGTTCATGATGCAGTTGGAGATCAGGCAAATTATTACCGTGTGGGCCTCCTGCTGGGCCTCGTAGCAGCCGCTCTCCAGGCAGGTATTGGGGCACAGGATGTCCTGGCAGGCGTAGATGCACTGCAGCACCTCGCCGCAGTCCTCGTCGCCGCACCCGCCGGGGCAGAAGCCGCAGTCGGACGGACAGCTCTCGCAAGTCTCGTCCCCGCGGCACTCCCCATCGCCGCATTCCAAGGCGCAGAACATGGGCCCCCGCCCGCAGGCGAAAGGCAGCAGAGCCAGCGTCGCCAGCAAGGCCGTCATCGATGCCGTCGGTTGTGCGCTCATCAGTGCGTTCATCTTCCACTCTCCTCTGTTACCGGAGGATTACGCCCCGGAAATTTCAATACCAGCCGGAACCGGTCATTGGAGGGCAAATCCACGCCGAGTTCGATGTCCAGCAGCCGGGCATACGCCTCCACCAACGAGAGGCCCATGCCGGCGTGCCTGGCGTCCGAGCGGGCCTGGTCCTTGCGCCAGAAGGGCTCGAACAGGTGCTCCAGGTCGTCGGGCGTCAGCTGGTCGCTGGTGTTGGATACCGTGATCCGAACCGAGTCCCCATCGTCCGCCGCCTCCAGCTCCATCTTGCCGGCGCGCGGGGTGTGGGCCACCGCATTGGAAAAGACATTGGTCAGGATGGCCCCCAGCAGAGCCGGATCGGTCTTGACGGTCAATTGCGAAGGAATGCGGACGGCGGCGGCGATTTCCTTCCCCTTCGACTCCGCCTCGAACCTTTTCCAGACATCCCGCACCAGGCCCGGAAGATCGACCTCCCGCCTCTCGATCACCTGGTGTCCCGACTCGCAACGGGCCAGCGCCACCTCGGCGAGCGAGCGCAGCTCGGCGATCGGCGTGCGTAGCTCGTGGGCCGCGTCCGCGGTGAACCGGCGCTCCCTCCGAAAGGCCTGATCGAGGCGCTCGAAGAGCTGGTTCAGCCGCCGGCAGATGGGCAGCAGCTCTCCCGGCATCCCCTCGGTGGGGAAGCGTAAATCGAGCCGGCGGGCGTCCATGGAAGATGCTTGCCGGGCGACCTGGTACAGCGGCCACAGGCCGTGCCGGACGATCCGGCACACCAGAAGTCCGGCGCAGGCGGGCAGAACCAGCCCGGCCACGACCACTCCGAGCAGCAGAAGGAGAAGCGCCTGGTCGAGCCCCTCCCGCGACCGCGCCATGACCAGGAGAAGTGATTCACCGGGTCCGCCGACCGCTTAGCCCTCGTCTACATCCTTGTCCACCCTGGGGGTGAACACGAGCGCCACCGCCCGGCCGGAGCGGCCATCGGGAAGATCGACATCCCGAAACCCGGGCGTGGAGGCTACGGCGTCGGGCCGTTGCAGCCGTTTTTCCCCGAGAGAGGGCGATCGGATCAACTCCTCCCCTCCGGATCTCCACACCTGGTAGTATTCGGCATTGGCGGAGGGCTGGAACTCGGGCAGCGAGACATCGGAGAACTCAAACTCCAACCCAGTCTCCGGGTCCACCTCGGTCGTGGCGGCGAAGGCACGCGCCTTGGCGAGCAGGTCCGCTTCAAACTGGCCCAGCAACGCTTGCCGCGTGTGAAGATAGAGCACCGCGCCGAACGTGCCCACGAGAAGGAACAGAACCGCAAAAAGGCTTACCACCAGCCGGCGCTGGATCGATCTCATGGCTCCGGCTCCCGGAGCATGTACCCCATCCCCCGCCGGGTCTGGATGAACGACGGCCGGCCCGGCGCGTCGATCTTCCTGCGTAGCTGGCAGACCGCCGAGTCCACCACGTTGCTCATGGGCTCCACCCGCTCGTCGTAGATGTGCTGCTCGATCTCCGTCCGCGATACCACCTCGCCATTGCGCATGGCCAGGTACTCCAGGAGCGCGTACTCCCGCGGCTTGAGTTCGACCTTCTCCCCGCCGAGCGATACGATCTTGCTCGACGTGTCGATGCAAAGATCCCCCACCACGATCTCCGGCGCCTTGACCCCGTACCCCCGCCGGGCCAGCGCCTTCACCCGGGCCAGCAACTCCTCGAAGGCGAACGGCTTGACCAGGTAGTCGTCGGCCCCCCGCTCCAGCCCCGAGACCCGGTCCTCGATCGTGTCCTTGGCCGTCAGGATGAGCACGTGCGTCCGGCTTCCCCGCGAGCGCAAGCGCCGCAGCACTTCAATCCCGTCCACCCTGGGCAGCATCAGGTCGAGCACGATCACGTCATACTCGTTCGTCTCGGCGAGGAACAGCCCCTGCTCCCCGTCCCCGGCTGCATCCACGGTGTATCCCGCCCGCCGGAGGCCCTTCTGCACGGTCTTTTGCAGGCGCCTGGAATCTTCCACAACCAGGACTCTCACCTCGTCACCACCCTCTTGCGGACTATGTCACGCAATCATCAAGGAAACGGCACGTCAGCATTCCGTGCACGAGCAGGAGCTTGCGCAACCGCTCATGCTCGGCGTCGAGCTTCCCTCGCAGGAGGCCTCGCAGGCACCGGCTCCGCAGTGCACGACGGCGCCCTCGCAGGGAGTGGCGTTCGGACCGCAATGGATCGAGCAAGAACCGTCTCCGCAATTGAAATCGAGGTCCCCGCAGCCGTCTTTCACGTCGCACACGAGCGTGCATGCGTACCAGGCCGGACAGTTGACGGTTCCGGTGTCGCACGCGTCCAGGCCGTTGCACACGACCACGCAGGCGTAATCTGGCGGGCAGTTGATGATCTGGGACTCGCAGGCCTTTGTTCCCGTGCAATCGATTGTGCAGACGTTGGCCCCGTCGCATCCGCCGGTGCACTCGGCCGGGCAGGATGCCGCACCCGGCGGAGCCGGGTCGGGGGCGCAACCGCCCGCGTCATCGGTGTCTACGTCCATATCTCCGTCTGCCCCTGCGTCCACACCGCTGTCCACGTCGCCGTCTGAACCTGCATCCGTACCCGCGTCTGGGTTGACACCGCTGTCTCCACAGCCCGAGGCGAGCGCGACCGCGAGGATGCCCGCCGCAAGCAAAACCAGAATTTTTCCCATACTCTCACCCTCCCTCAGCACAGCATGTGAACGTTTTGATCACTCACCCATCTTCCGTTCTCGTTCATCACCGCAATATTACACCCCGAGCTTTTTTCTTGAGAAGGCCTCTCCACGCGGCAGGTACCAGAGCAGCTACAACGTATCAGCGGATGGGGGACGTTGCTCCGATATTCACACTAATACTGACAAGGAAACGAGGCCAGGGGAACCCCGGCGGATCCGGCCCACGAAGCAACGTCTCCTATCCCTCCCCTGACGAGCATCCAGTCCCGCTTCGAGCTGATCGGTGTGCCGGCCCGCCGCCTGGGCGTCACCGAGTGAGACGGTCGACGCGTATCAGCTCACCACGCAGGTCGCTCGTTTCTTCAATCGCTTGGTGGATACGCTCAGCCTGACTGAAAAAATCGGGATCAAAGGAACATGCGATGATACCCGCATGGTCGGGCCGCTCGTGGTGCAATCGAACGAAGTGTCTGCGATTGAGGGTCAAGACAGCACGGCCTGCTTCGCAGGCGAAGTCCAGCACCGCGTCATCGGGCATGGATTGCCCGGCCTTGCCAGACTCATGAACCGTAAGGACATCATATCCGAGGCGGCGCAGTTCCATGACGACCGGCAGGGGAAAGTTTTCATTGGCGTAAATCTTTGTCATTGCGCCCTATGCACTCTCGTTGGCCCGGATCTGCTCGTCGATCTCCTCACAGTGGGAGCGCACGTAGGCCCATGCATTGGAAAGGTCTTCTGCATGCAACGACGGGTAGCAGCCGAGCAACTGCGCTTCATCTACCGCCAGCCGCCGGGCCTGCTCCAGGAGCCAGATCGGGATGCGCGTGCGCACGATACAGGGCTCGCCTCCGCAGACACCGGGAGTGCTGACGATTCCAGGGAAGGCCTCTCCCAGATCGCGGACCACCCACTGCAGGACCTGTGCCTTCTCCGCCCTGGTCATCTCGGCGATCAGCTTCTCGACCTCCCGCAAAGGGTTCATGCGCTCGTCCTCCGAGAAAAGGATAGTAGTTACGCACAAAAAGGGCAAGGAAAACCAAGCTGACAACCCGGCTGGACAGACAAGAAAATGAGAGTTCCCCCATTTCTGGATTGCATTTCCATAATACCGCGGTATGATTGCAGTATAACCAGGGAGGCAATCCATGGCGCCCAGTGACAAGATCGCGGTCAGCTTGCCCGCAGGACTGGTCCGGCAGATTGAGCGGGAACGCAGGAGCACCGGAGAAACACGCAGTGCGTTCGTTCAGCGCGCCATCCGGCTGGTCTTCAGCGAGCAAGATCGGAAAAAGCGCGCGGCCGAGTATATCGAGGGATACCGCAACCAGCCCGAGACCGAAGATGAGATCGCCGCCGCCGGGGCGGCTGGGGCCAAGTTGCTGGCCCAGGAGCCATGGGAATGAGGCGAGGCGAAGTGTGGTGGACCCATCTGCCCGGGCCGTACGGACCGGGGACGGTTGTCACAAAGTGACAAGGAGACGAGGCCACAGGTAGTACAAAAAAACCGATCATTTTCTTGACAACTATCCTACATGTAGTATAATGTAGTCAGATAACACACCCAGGCCGCCGCGGGTCTCCCTCCTCCCTCGGTGGACCACTCCAGAGAAGGGCGAGCGCGCACTCGCCCTTCTTTTTTTCGCTCCAGCCTCCTCATACGGGGTTCCCTTGCGTCCCGTGCCGGTGCGTGCGAGCATGGGAGCCGCTGGACAATAGAGCCTGGAGGAGCATATGTCCTTGTTCCGATTCGCAATCGTGACCGCGGTCGCAGTCCTGCTCGCAGCCCCGCCAGCCAAAACGGGCGACGTGGGCCCGTACCTGCGGCTGGTGCAGCGTTCGGAGCGGCTGCGGCAGGCGTGGAAACCGCAGCGAATGACTCCCGCGGGCCTGCTCCGGCAGGTGGAGCGGCCCGCGTCGGTGGGGGCGTTGGTGCGGACCGGCGATGTGGCCAGGACCGCAGCGGCGGTGCGCGAAATGGGGGGGTATGCGGGACGTGCGGTCGGGAGCATCCTGCCGGTGAGGGCTTCGGTGGAGGTGCTCGCGCGGGTGGCCGAGAGGCCCGAGGTGGAGCGCGTGGAGGCGGGGCCGCCGCGGCGGCCGCTGCTGGATCTCAGCCGGCCCGAGGTGCGGGCCGACGAGGTGGAGGCGGGGGACGGGCTTCTGATGTCCATCGACGGGACCGGCGCAATCGCGGCCCTGGTGGACACCGGGATCGACTACGAGCACCCGGACTTCGCCGGTCCGACCGGCCGGACGCGGGTGCAGGCCATCTGGGACCAGGTCTTCGCCTCGGGCGAACCGCCCCCGGGACAGACCGTGGGCGCGTACTGCGATCGCGACAGCCTGCTTCGAGGCAATTGCAACTCCCTGGACTTCATCGGTCACGGCACCCACGTGGCGGCCACCATGGCCGGCTCGGGCGAGACCTACCGCGGTATGGCCCCGGGGGCCGACGTGATGGGAGTGGCATCGATCGACTTCGGCCTGCTGGTAGAGTCGGTGGCCTGGCTGTTCGACCAGGCCGAGGCCAGGTCCATGCCCATGGTTGTCAACCTGTCCCTGGGCGGCCACTACGGCCCCCATGACGGCACCGGCCTCGAGTCCCAGGCATTGTCCGAGCTGGTCGGACCCGGCCGGATCATCATGGCCTCGGCCGGCAACGAGGGCAGCGACGTGATCCACCTGGGCTACGACCCTCAAGGTTCGACCGGCAAGACCCTGTTCTCCGTGTTCTCGGGCTTCGACGTGAGCGCGGCCCTGTTCACCATCTGGCTCGAGCCTGGCGCCGAACTGTCCTTCGCCGTCGGAGTGGCCGACGACGCCGGCGAGAAGGCCGAGACCGACTTCGTTCCGGGCGACGGGTCCTACCGGTCGTTTGCCCTTTCGGACGAGGGCGTGCTGCTGGGCCGGGTGCAGATCCAGCCGGCCGGGTTCGCAAACCCGGACAATGGCAAGCACCAGGTGGACATCCTGATCGAGCCCGAGGACGCCGCCTTTCAGGGCAACCCGGGCGGCTACGTCTGGTACATCAAGGCCCGGGGCACGGGAGCGTTCGACGCCTGGAGCGCGGCCTCGGGCTTCCTGACCCCGCCGGCCCGCTTCTCAACCCGCGACGACGACGGATTGATCCCGGGCGACAACCACAAGTCTGTCGGTATGCCGGCGGTGGCTTTGGGCGTGATCGCGATCGGCTCCTTCGCCACCCGGTCGCAGTGGGTGGACACCGACGGCAACACCGTCAACCACATCGAGACGACCGTGGACGAGATCTCGTTCTTCTCCAGCCTGGGACCCTCGGCCGACCCCGAACGCACCGGGCCCAAGCCGTTCATCGCCGCTCCGGGCGAATACATCGTGGCCGCCCTGTCGCGGAGCTCGGCCGTCATGGAGCAGGGCACCAAGTTCGATGACGGCCACGTGGCCATGCGCGGCACCTCCATGTCCTGCCCCCACGCGGCCGGCATCGCAGCCCTTCTGCTGCAGGTCGACCCCACCCTCGACCCCGACGGCATCCGGTCCATCCTGGCGAAAAGCGCCCGCTCGGACGACAACACCGGCACCGACCTGCCGAACCCCGCCTGGGACCACGGCAAGATCGACGCCTACGAGGCGGTCGCCCTGGCCATGGGGGTGGGCCTCTGCTCGGACGATGCGGACTGCACCGAGGGCTGGGTCTGCCCGGACGCCGGACGGTGCGAGGAAAAATCGGACTCGGGCTGCGGGTGCGGACGGACGAACCCGGCTCCGGGTAGTATTCTACTCGTCCTGTCGATCCTGCTGCTGCTCGGAATCAGGATCAGCGCTTCCAGTCGAACGGGATGGTGACGTTCCCACCTCAAAAACATGAATTTATCGCGCTCTTGTCGTTTGTTCATGTTTTTAACTGCTAGTAATTTCAGTATTTTTCTTGCCAAGAATGGTGCTTTATGCTGAAAACCAAATGATATCTTGTGGTTAGAAACATGAAATTATCTTGCATGCGTGGTTACTTCATGTTTTACTGGGTACGAGCCAAATGGAGCGGATAGATGGCTGAAAAGAGTACCTTCCAGTTCCATGGCCGGACACGGGAGATCCGGCAGATCGACGAGTTCCTCGACGCTGACGGGGCAGGGTTCACCCACCTCAGGGGCCGCCGTCGGATCGGCAAGACCGAGCTTCTGAAGAGAATCCAGGACCAGCGCGAGAACTGCTTCTACTTCATGGGCCGAGACGACGAAAGCAACCGCAACACGATGCGAAGGTTTGCGAAGGAGTGGGACGCCTTCACCGGGCAGCGCCGACTCACACGGCTCAGGGTCTCCGAGCTCGACTGGGACGAGCTCTTTCGTGAGATCGGCGCGTATGCCGCAGCGACGGCTGAGCGGTCGCCCCTGTTCCTGCTTCTCGACGAGGTGCAATGGCTCGCCAAGAAGGGGATCGGCTTTTGCGGGCTGATCAAGGAACACTGGTCCGAGTGGAGGAAGCTCGCCCGATTCAAGCTCATCATTTCGGGCTCGTCGAACCGCTTCTTCCACGAGTACGCGGACGGGGAGCTGGCGATCCTCAGAGGATTGAGGACGCAAGCGACGATCTGGGTCCGACCATTCACGCTGGCCGAGGTCGAGCAGTACTACTTCCCCGACTGGACCGACGAGGAGATCTGCCTGATCTACATGATGGTCGGTGGCGTTCCCTACTACCTGGAGAACATCCATGCCGATCGCAACTTCATCCGCGCCGTGAACAGATCGGTTTTCTGCCGCGGAACGATCTTCCTCGAGGAACTGGACGCGATCCTGAAGCTCGAGACCGCCAAGGTGGGCGCCAGAAAGCGCATCAGGGAGATCCTCGCCAGCCTCGTGCAGGACGGCGCCACCGAGGCCTCGATCGTGAAGCGCACCGGTTTCACCCAGGACTACGTGCACAAGACCCTGGACAGACTTCTCGAATACGAGATCGTGCACGAGAGACGGCCTCTCGGTCGGGACAGGAAGAATCGCTCCGGCGTGCGGTACTACATGGACGACTTCTATCTCAACTTCTACTTCCAGGTGCTACGGCCCCTCGATTCCAGAATCAGGGGCAACGAGCGAGGAATGCTCTTTTCGGCAGAGGTGCTCGGCTCGGGCGAGGGATACTACATACAGGACTTCACGGGAAAGGCGTTCGAGCTGCTGATCGCAAACATCGTCAAGGAAGGCCGCGACGACGAGTCGCTGAGAACTCAGCCGATCTTCGACAAGCTTGCGCTGCGCGCCGGCCGCTACACGTGGGGAACCTACTGGGAGCAAGGCAGGACCCAGATCGATCTGGTCATCGAGGGGCAGCAGGACCGTGAGATGAGAATCGTCGAAGCGAAATGGATCTCGAAGCGCGTCGACGCAACGAGCGACTTTCCAGATCAGGTTCTTTCAAAGCGATACCCTGCCAAGAAGCGCGGCCAATGGCGCCGCAGCCACTACCTGGCGCTTTCCAAGGGATTCACCCGGAGCTTCCTGGCCAAAACCGAGGAAAAGGACATACGGATCATCGAGATCGGCGATCTCTTCTGAACGGGGATCTCAATAAGCAAATCACTTGTTGACTTATTGAGATCCGTCCACAACGTCCCAACGTCTCAGCGCTTCCAGTCGAACGGGATGGTGACGTTCTGCACCTGACCGGTGTACTGCTCGAAGCTCAGGCGGGCCAACTTCTGCTGGAAACAGCGTTGCAGCGGGCCGTTCTCAAGCTGGACATCGTCCAGCTGGACGTTGTGTACCTTGCCGTCGTTCTTGATCGAGAAGTTCAGCACCACCCGGCCGGGCAGGTCCTCGTTGCGTTTGATCTCGGCCTTGAGGCAGGCGTACAGGCGGTTCAGGTTGCTCCTGGCGTAGACCTTGGAGATGATCATCTGCTTGTCCAGCCTCCCCAGCGAGGACGTCCGGGTGCCTCCATCCGGCTTGGCCCCGGGGGGCTTGGTTTCTTTTCCGGCCGGCTCGTCAGGGACCCTGTCCTTCCTGCGCCGGCGTTTCTTCCGGCTCGGGGTCGGCTTGATCGCGACCAGGTCGGGCGCGTCCTCGATCAGGATCTCGTCGATGCTGATGCCGCTGTACTCCCCGTCGGCGGGTCCGCCGACAAGAAGTCTGCCGGGGCCGGCGGCCAGGCCCGCCACGCTGATCAACGGAACGTGCTTGCCGGCCCACGCCTGCAGCGCTTCCTCGTCGCGCCAGGGACGCTGCACGATGATCAGGTAGGAGATGGCGAAGCTGAGCAGAATGAGGAACACGGCGCCGATTCCGATGTTGATCATGTTGTGCAGGCGGCGCTTGCGGACCGCACGCTCTGCTTCCGCCCGGGCCTGCAGGGTACGAATGTGCGCTTTTGCCTGATACAGAAAAGGCTTCCACTGGGGCAGTTGCTGGATGGTGCGCCACTCGCCCTCTTCCTGCGAGACCCGGGTGGACTCGTCGATCTCGCCGGCCATCATGTGCTCGACGATCTGCGAGGCCGGCACGGGCCCCAACACCTCCCCGCGCAACCTGAACATCCACTCCCCGGCTGGAAGCAGAGGCCGTTCTTCCTGGGTTCGCCGATCGATAACCTCGGTCAAGGCTCTGAGTCCTCCCGGGCTCGTTCTGCTCGAGCTGCTCGAGTCATAGAAAGTACCACAGGATGGGTGCGGGGACAAAGCAAAAGCGCTGGCAACCGACGATCACCATTCCCAGCAGTCTCCCTCGACGGGCCTCACCTGGAACAGGGCGGCCTTCAACTCGGGCTCCAGGGCCGCTTCAAGCTGCTGTTGCACCAGTTCGTCACTGCGGGTGTAGAAGGATCGCATCGCCGCCCATTCGGGCATGGGTGGAATCGACAAGGCTTCCGGTCGGTGGCGCTGGTTCGTGTTCAACATGGCAGACTCCTTTTGCTGTACTCTTTTGTATTCAAATGTACTACATATGCTACATGGTGTCAAAAAATCGATCCCCCGCGGTCGATTCACACTTGAAAAGTCGATATTTCTCAGCAATCATGTCGATTCGAAACAAGGGGCGAACATGAGCGATCCCACGAGCAAGAACGGTTCGGGCGGCGGCAGCGTCAAGAGGAGGTTCGGCGAGGTCGATCTGAGCGACGAGGGCGAGTCGCTGGATCTGGCTATGCCCGCCCTCGAGGAGGCGCCCGAGCCCAAGCCCAGGAAACCGTCCATCGCCAAGCCCTCGTTGCTGCAGGACGAGCAGTGGGACGAGGACGGCCTGGACGACGAGGTTCCGGCCATGGCGCCCCCACCCGCCCAAGCCCAGGCCAGGCCGGAGGTGCAGAAGCTCCGCAGGCCGGCCATGCCTCCGCGCGAGGCGCGGCCAGAGCCTGAGGCGCCGGCCCCCGAGGCCGCTCCGGAGCCTGAAGCGGGCAAGCGCAGGGCCGCCTCCGTGCGGGTCTCCAGGGTCGACCGGCCCGGGCGCTCCCACGCGCGAGGGATCAAGATCGTCCTGATCGTCCTGGGGGTGCTGGCGCTGATCGCGGGTGGAGCCTACGGCTTTCTCAAATGGCGCGAAAGCGTCGAGGCTGAAGAACAGGCCCAGCTGGATGCCCTGGATCAGGGCAGCCTTGACAGGCTCAAGAGCGACGCGCTTCGCAAGGAACGGCTAGGTCCCTAGCAAGGGAAGGATCTCAGACGGACACCACCCGCTTGATGTCGGGGATCTCCTCCTTCAGGGCCGCCTCGACCCCCATGGAGAGTGTCATCTGGGCACCCGGGCAGCCGGCGCAGGCCCCTTGCAGCCTGACTCTGACCTCGCCGCTGTCCTGGTCGTACCCGATGAACTCGATCCCGCCGCCGTCGGCCTCGAGGTAGGGGCGTATCTTCTCTTCGATGATCTGCTTGATCTTGTCGTCCATGTATCTCCTCCGTCGTCAGAACGACAATTTAGTTCCAAACGCCTTGCATGTCAAATCGCTCAAGCGGGTGGCTGCTTCCATGGAAATCCGACCGGCCCGTAGGCCAGCCAGAGACCCAGCGCCAGGGCGACCAGGAACAGGATAACCGGCACGGCTACCTGGCCGCGCAGGTACCGGTGGAAGGCGAACCCGCCGCAGATGAATCCCAGCACGGCGAGCAAGGAGCTTCCCACCTCCCAGAAGAACTCCGCCAGGCGGCCTTCCGGCAGGACGTGGTAGAGCGCGGCCGCGCCGGCCATGGCCAGAACCATACCCACGACCAGGCCGAAGGCCGCGCCGAAGTATGCGGCCCAGGACAGCCGGTCTTCTTCTTCGGGCGTGTCTTCCGGGTCGACGTTCATGCCGGGCTCGAACTCCACGCATCACCTCCCACCCACGCCCTCGCAGACCCACCACCGGAAGGCGCCCGCCTTGGACTCCCGGTCCGGACCCGACTCGCGGATCAGCTGCCAGCGCTCGGCGGCCGGATCGCACGAACGCGGCGGATATGGGGTCGAGACGGGCTGCAGGAACAGCAGGCGGCCCGAGGGCGTCGGGCCGGGCCGCAGGTCGTACTGGGAGCGCCGAGCGGACGACGGCTCGTAGGCCACCTGCCTGCCGGTGTAAAACAAAAGCTCGCTCACCGGGCCGTACCCCTCGGACGCCAGCCCGGCCCCCAGGGCGTCCGCGTCCTCCACCGCCTGGTCGGCCATCTGCCGCCAGCCTCGCAGCCGGTCGGTGGGATCGCTGCCCGGCGCAAGCGGCAACAGCGGCGACAGCGCCTGGAGGTGGGCCAGCAGGGTCAGGCCCAGGGCCAGCCCCAGGGCGACGCCGGTCCACAATCGCCGCCTGCGCAGGTACCAGACGCCGCCGGTCAAGGCCCAGGCCATGCCGGGCAGGGCGGCCAGGTAGGCGACCGCGGGCCAGTTGGCCTCTATCCGGTGCACCGTCGACAGCATTGCCGCACCCAGCAGCACCGGCCCCGACAGGCACCACAGCAAGTACGCCTCCCAGCGCCCGAAGCGCACCTGCCTGCGCCAGCCCACCGCCGCGAAGCCGACCAGTCCGAGCCACAGAAGCGGGCTGACCACCCCTGCCTGGGCGCCGGCGAACTCGAAAAGCCCCAGCGGCCTGAAGGCGAGTTCGCCGAAGGCGTGCTCGAGCTGGAACGCCAGGGAACCGCCCTGGTTCTGTATGTTCCAGACCAGGTTGGGCGAGACTATCACGGCAGCCACGAGCAGGCCGACCGCCATTCCCGGTCGCAGCAGACAATCCCGGCCCGCCTTGCACGATACGGCGAACAGGCCCACCCCGGCTACCAGCAGCAATCCGCTGCCCTTGGACAGGCAGGCCAGGCCGGCCGCCGCCCCGAGCCCGATCCAGTCTTGCCAGCGATCATTCTCGAACGCCCGCAGGGCCAGCCAGATCGCCAGCGACCAGCAGCACACCAATGACGCGTCCGGGGTGTGGATCACCGAGCCCGTCGACAGGACGGGCGAAAGGGCGGCCAGCAGCGCGACCCAGAATGCCCTGGCCGGCTCGGCCGTCAGCCGGAGGGTGATCACGAAGACCATCCAGCTGGCGAGCGCCCCGCACACCAGCGCCCCGAGACGCACGCCCAGCGGGTTGTCGCCGGCCACGGCGGTCCCGGCCCGAATCAGGAAAGCCACCGCGGGCGGGTGGTCGTAGTAGCCGGCCGAAAGATCCATCGACCAGGTCCAGTAGTAGGCCTCGTCCGGGCTCAGCTGGACAGCAAAAGCGAAAACCCCGCGCAGCACGGTCAGCCCTGCCAGGACGGCCAGCAGCAGGCGGGCGTGGCGGTCCAAGCCGATCATGCGCTCATGGCCTCCTCGCAAACCGGATGCGCCAGACCGCGAAAAGTCCCTCGACGAAGATCCTCGCAGACATCTTGGACTTGCCGCGTTCGCGATCGCAAAACAGGATGGGCACCTCGACCACCCGCAGACCCGCGCGCACCGCCCGGTGGTTCATCTCGATCTGAAAGGCGAATCCACGGGCCGACGCCGTGGACGGATCGACCGCGCGTAGCGCATCGGACCTCCAGCACTTGAAACCGCCGGTCACGTCGCGCACCGGCAGGCCGAGGATCAGCCGGGAGTACAGCGAGCCGCCCCGGCTTACCAGCCGCCGGATCGGGGTCCAGTCCGGGGCGCCGCCGCCGGGCACGTACCTCGAGCCGATCACCAGATCCGCATCCTCGGCGGCCTCGCGCAGGGCCGGCAGATGGGCCGGGTCGTGGGAGAAGTCGGCGTCCATCTGGATGACGAAGGAACAGCCCCGGGCCAGCGCAAGGGCGAAGCCGTCCCGGTAGGCGCACCCCAGGCCCCGGGGCCGGCCCGTCCGGTGCAGGACCGCCACCCTGCCGTCGGCCGCGGCCAGCTCGTCGGCCAGCTGCCCGGTGCCGTCCGGGCTCTCGTCGTCGACCACCAGCACGTCGCAATCGAGTGCTTCAAGTACGGCCGGCACGATACGGGCGATGTTGTCCCCCTCGCAGTAGGTGGGAATGATCACCACGGTCGTGGATCGCGTCGAACGCGACGCCATCAGGCAGCCTCCCGCTGGAGAACATCCGCCAGAATCCGGGCCACCCGCTCGGACGGCCTGGGCCCGCGCAGACCGTCGACCACCTGTCTCAGGCCCGAGAGCACTCCATCCCGCTCGGCTCCTTCGGCCAGCAACGGCCTGGCCGCTGAAGCGATCCGCTCCGGCCTGACGGCACCCTGCAGCAGCTCGGGCACGAGCCTTTGTCCGGCCAGGATGTTGACGATGCAGACGTGGTCGAGCTGGAAGAAAGGCCGCACCAGCGCATAGGTGGTGCGCGAGACGCGGTAAACCACCACCATGGGCACGCCGGCCAGGGCGGCCTCCAGGGTGGCGGTCCCCGAGGTCACCAGACCCAACCGGGCTCCCGCCAGGGCCTTCACGGCGCCGCCGCGGACGATCTCGGCCTCGATCCCGGCCGCCCGCAACAGGGCCGAGACCCTGCGCGCGTCCACCCCCGGCGCCAGCGGCAGCTTGATGCGCAGCCCGGGGATCTCGCCGGCCAGGATGCGGGCCGCGCCGGCCAGCGGGGGCAACAGGCGCTCGACCTCGCGGGGCCGGCTGCCCGGAACGATGGCAACGACGGCCCCTTCGGGCTCGACCCGCTCGATATCGCGCTCCAGCAATGGGTGGCCGACGTACTCGGCGGCCACGCCGTGCGAAGCGAAGAATTCCTCCTCGAAGGGGAAGATCACGCACAGCCGGTCCACCCGGCGGCGGATCTTGCGCACCCTGCCCTTCCGCCAGGCCCAGGCCTGGGGCGCGATGTAGTAGATCACCGGCACGCCGATCCTCTTGAGCCTCCCGGCCAGGTGCAGGTTGAAGCCCGGAAGATCGATCAGCAGCGCAGCGCCGGGCTTCCGCCGATGCACCTGTTCCAGCAAGCGATCCCTCACCGCCAGCACCCGCGGCAGCCTCCTGACCACCTCGCTCAGGCCCACCACGTTCAGATCATCCGCATCGGCCAGCCGATCGAGACCCTGGGAGACGAGCCGCTCCCCCCCCAGCCCGAAGCACCGCAGGTCAGGAAAACGTTCGCGCAGCCGCTGGATCACACCGGCGCCATGGGCGTCGGCCGAGGCTTCCCCCGCCACCACCAGCAAACCCGGCGCCCGCTGCTGACGGCCTGCAGAATTCAAGGTCATTTCTTCTTCGCGGGCCGACGGATGCTCGCCTCCATGCTCCAAGACTAGGCTGATGTCACGAGGCAGTCAAGCAATGGCCAGAACCCCCAAAAAGTACTTGATCGGGACATATTTTTGGACAAAAATATAATCATGGAAACGATAAACATTGCTGAAGCCAAGGCTCACCTGTCACGTTATCTCAAGCGTGTCGAGGCGGGCGAGACCATTGTGTTGATGCGCCACGGCAAGCCCGTGGCCGAGCTCCATCCTGTGCTGAAAATCCGGAGCGATCCCCGGCCGTTCGGGCTGTGCGCCGGGGAGTTCGAAGTTCCCGAGGACTTCAACGCTCCCTTGCCTGAAGAACTCCTGGCCGCCTTCGAGGGCCGATGAGCTTTCTGCTGGATACCTGCACATTCCTCTGGTACATCAGCGCGGACGCGCGGTTACCGCCCGGGCTGCGCGACTCCATCCGATCGCCCGATCGCGATGTCTGGTTCAGCGTCGTTTCCTTCTGGGAGATCCTGGTCAAGCACGAGCTCGGCAAGCTTCCCTTGCCCGAGTCGCCCGCCACCTACATCCCGAAGCAACGGGAGCGACATGGCTTTCACTCACTGCCTCTCGATGAGGCGATGGTCGGTCTCCTCGCCAAGCTTCCGGCCCTGCATCGCGATCCCTTCGACCGAATGCTGGTTTGCCAGGCCATCGAACACGGTCTTGCCATATTGACACCGGACTCGGTCATTCACGCATATCCGGTGAAGACCTTGTGGGCGACATAGTGGGAAGATGGGAATGGAAGATGTTGCGGAGGTTCGCGATGCTGGAGACAAGAGGGGGACGGTTCTCAATATGTCAATAAGTCGTTGACCGTTCGCGCCCAGAGCCAAGGACATATTGACTTATTGAAAACCGTCCCCATGGCACTAGCCGATCGACCACGACCCAGCGCACAGCAACGCCGGATCGAGTTTGAAGGTGGTTTGCTCCGGTCGGAAATCACCGGCATCTTCCCCGGGCTCGCTCCGCTCGCTCCCGGGGCCCCTTCCAGCCGGTGCTTTCCGACCTCCGAACCCCATGCGCCGCTGCCGCGGCGCGACAGGGGAACAGGGGTCCAGGAGCCCAGGGGAACAAAATTCACCTGGCGCGGCAGCGGAAGCCGAAGTCGACGTTGCGGTCCGACGGGACGTCGTAGCTGCGATAGGACGCGCGCAGGTAGGCGACGCCGTAGTCGAAGCTGCCGCCCCGACTGACGCGGGCGGAGCCGCTAGGATCCTCCCATGCACTGCCATCCGCGGGTGCCCCGTTGTAGTCCGAGTGGTACCAGTCCTGCACCCACTCCAACACGTTGCCGGCCATGTCGCACAGCCCCTGCGCCGTGTTGCCGGCCGTCTTGCTGCACACCGCCCAGGTGCGATCCTCTCCACATCCGGGTTCTCCGTCAACCATCACCGCGTATGTGCACGACGGGCTTTCGTCTCCCCATGGGTAGGTGATGTCCTGCCCGCCGCCCCGGGCGGCATACTCCCACTCAGCCTCGGACGGCAAGCGCCCTCCTGCAAACTCGCAGAAGTCCACAGCCTGTTGCCAATTCACACAGTTCACCGGGTAATCACCGCGCCCGGCCACGCCCCAGTTGCATGACATTCCTGTATCCGGCTCGCTGCACACCCCCGCATCCACGCAGGCCTGGTACTGGCCCACCGTGATCTCTGTCTTCGTCATCTCGAACGCAGGAACGCTCACCTGGTGCACCGGCAGTTCGTTCGAGTACCCGGAGTCCGAGCCCATCATGAAGGAGCCATCCGGAATCCATTCAACTCCGATATCCTCGCAGAAGCCATCGGCAGTGCACCAACCAATCGCACCAGGGCATGTGCCGCAGTCGTACCCCTCGTTCGGCGATGGCCCACACTGCCTTCCCTGGCAATCATCCACGCACTGACCCTCCGCAGTGCACCAATCCGTCGAACCAGGGCATGTGCCGCAGTCGTACCCCTCGTTCGGCGATGGCCCACACTGCCTTCCCTGGCAATCATCCACGCACTGACCCTCCGCAGTGCACCAGTCCGTCGAACCAGGGCATGTGCCGCAGTCGAACCCCTCGTTCGGCGATGGCCCACATTGCCTTCCCTGGCAATCATCCACGCACTGACCCTCCGTAGTGCACCAGTCCGTCGCACCAGGGCATGTGCCGCAGTCGTATACGGCGTTTGGAGATTGTCCGCATTCTCGCCCTTCGCAATCCTCCCGGGGTTCAAGGCATGTGTTGCTGTCGGGCGAACAGAACAGGCCCTCCAGGCAGGTTCCGTTGTCGAAACACGGTTGATTGTGCTCACCTGTGGACGGAACCAGCACATCGCAGCCGGTCAATCCCAACACCACCAGCGCCGACGCCATGATCGTTCTCTTCATTTCACCACTTCCCCCCCGCGGTCAGCACCAGGCCCTGTCCATCCGATGCCGTGCCCAGATACCCGTTGTGCTGCTCTGCCCACGACTGGATATCAGGGGATATCACCCACAGGACCACCCCTGTCACGATCAATGCCGTGCCCGCGAAAAAACCTCCGTACATCGCCCCGGTCCAGTTTTCGATATCGCTCCTTACCCCTACATTCCCGGCGTTGTAGTCATCCTGCAAGGCCAGTCCTTTTCCCAGGCCAACCCCGCCGAGCGCGACAAGGCCCGCGCCGGTCCAGAAGGCCGCGTGGCCCCAGACGATGTGCGGACGGCTGGGAATGCTTTCGAGGCGCAGGTCCCACGACTCCTGCTCGTCGGCCTTGATCAGCACCTTGCGGCTCGCTATCCGGTAACCGGCCAGCTTCACCTCGACTTCGTGCTCTCCTGGCTTGAGCTCCTTGGCCACCGGCACCTGCCCGGAAGTCTTGCCGTCGATGGTCACCCAGGCCTCCGCGGAATCGGCCCTGACCACCAGGGTGCCGTTCGGTATCTGCTTTAGCATCAGGCTGATCTCGTTCTTCTCGCCGGGCTCCAGCTCGACCTTCTTCTCCATGGCCTCGTGATCGGCAAGCTCACCTCGGATGGCGTACTCGCCCGCTCTCAGCGTCTTGGTCACGGGCGCGATGCCGCTGAATTCTCCGTTCACCAACACCTTGGCGCCCGGCGGCGAGGACATGATCACCAGGGTGGCCAGGTCGATGTCCACGACCAGCTTCCGGGCCTTCGCGCTGCTGGCTGGAGCCACGTCGGAGAATGCATCCAGGTACCTGCGCAGGGCCTTGATCCGGCCGCTCTTGGACGCCATGGTGTCCCTGGCGATCGCTTCCACCACCTTCCATGCTTCGTCGGCTCGCTCCGCCTTGGCGCCGGCGTCGCTGCGGATCAGCCTCTCGAGTTCGGCCAGGCCGTTCTCCACCCGCCGCCTGCTTCCCAGCAGGGGCCGGCTCAGATCCTCCGCCACGCCGTCGAAGGCCTGAAGCATGGACTGCTCGTTTGCGCACTTCGCCTCTGCCGTGGTCGCCAGATCCGTGGTCGCCTGCAGCAGGTCGTACAGCTCGGCCGTGACCTGGCAGGTGTTGGCGATCCGGAGGATCTTGGTCGACAGGGTCTTCTGGGCCGCCAGCTCGCGGCCCAGCTCGATCTGGCAGCTCTGCTCGTAGCACTCCTTGTACGACTCCTTCTTGGCGTCGAACAGGCGATCTCGGACCTGGTCGCGGGGGATGACCCGGTAGCCGGCCTTGGCCAGGTTGGCGGACAGGTAGTCGATGAGGTTCCTGAGGGTGTCTTTCGAAAGGCCCGATCCCCTGTCCTGGATGTCGAACACGGCGATGATCGGGCCGTCCTGGCCCGCGCGGGCCTGCACGCAGCCGAGGATCGCCACAACCGCCACGATGCCGACAGCCCGAGCAGCGTTCATGGGCATGCCTCCTTGTTGGATGCCCCAGCATTGTGCCACAGGGCGGCAGCCAGGGGAACCCCCGTGTAGCTGAGAGGGGGGATCTTTTGTATTCTGCGCCGAGCCTGTGTAGGATGTCATCATGAACCTTTCTTCATCCGGGAAAATGGATCCTCCGGAGCCGACCATCGAGAGTGTGAGCGCCGCCCTGGAGGCCCTCGGCCCGCTTCTGGAGGACACCGAGGGGGTGGGGATCGTGGGTTCCCTTGCCCGTGGCGACCTGCGGCCGCGCAGCGACATCGATATCCTCGTGGTGGAGAAGGAGGATGCCGGGCACGACAGCAGCTTCTGGCACAGCACCATTGGAAAGTGTTTGCGCCGATTCGACCGGGATGTATCGGTGTTGGTCTTCACCATCCCCGTTCTCAAGAAGGTCCCCGACTGGAACACCCTGGGCCTGGCCGCCGACGCGATCATGGTCCACGACGAGGGAAAGGTGGCGCCCGTTCTCAAGCGCATCGTGGACAAGGCCCACAGCGTAGGCCTGCGCCGCGACTACAGCGACCGCTGGCCGGTGTTCAAAATGAACCGCCCCTTGAAGTTTGGGGAGATAATCAAGGTGGAGCTGGAGAATGACGAATAATCACGAGTGGGACCGCTGGCTGAAGGACGCCCGGGCCTACCTCGAAGACGCCGAGGCGAACCTGGAAATAGAGAGGTGGAGAACCGTAGTAATAAACGCCCAGCTCTGCATCGAGCTCACGGCCAAGGCGATCATCTCCTGTTTCGAAGAAACCAAGTGGTCCCACTCGCCTGGTAAACAGCTGAAAGAGATACTGGACAGACACGTCCAGGTTTTTTCCGAAAGAGCGGGCCAGGAAATGGCTTCGGCGATCGAGAGGCTGACCACCGATGCGGACATAGTCAGCGTCTGGCACGGCAAGGCCACCTATGGCGAATGGGACAAGGACAAGAAGCAGAGAACCCCATCGATCGATCTGTGCACCGGAGACAAGGCCCGGTGGCTAATCGAGATCGCCCGCCGCTCGCTGACCACGGCCGACGATTTCATCAAAGAGTGGTCGGAGGCATCTCGAGATGAAGATTCATAGTAATGAAAAGGCAGGCCGGCGGATGCTCGCCTCGATGGATTCGGCCAGTGCCACGGCGGCCTTGCCGGCCTTTCCTCCGACCAGGGGCTTGTGACCGTTGGCCAGAACGTCGATGAAGGATCGGTCCTGCTCCAGGAGCGGGTCTCCCGGGTCCAGTTCCAGCTCCTCGATCCGCTGTTGGCCGCCCTCGAAGGAGTTGCGTCGCAGCCTGCGTCCGGCCAGGTCGACCTCCAGCAGGCCCCTGTCGTCCAGCACGGAGAACGCCCGCACCTGGCGGCTGGAGACCCGCGAGGCGGTCAGCTCGGCTACCAGGCCGTCTCCGAACTCCAGCCGGGCGGCCACCACGTCCAGGTGCCGGGTGACCACCGGCCAGCCGGAGGCGGAGCACGAGCACAGCTCGGCGCCGGTCAGCTGCGACAGGATGTCCAGGTCGTGGGTCATCAACTCGAACACCACGCCGACGTCCCCGCCTCGTCCCGGGTAGGGTCCCAGGCGATCCATGCGTATGAACCTGGGGTTCAGGATGCGCCCGATCGCCTCGTCGAGGATGGGGTTGAAGCGCTCCAGGTGACCCACCTGCAGGCAGGCCGAGCGTTCGTCCGCCAGTCGGCACAGTTCCTCGGCCTGGCCCACCGAGGTCGCCAGGGGCTTTTCCACCAGCACGTCGATCCCGGCCCGCAGCAGGTCCGCTGTCACGACGTGGTGGGCCGGGCTGGGAACCGCCACCACCGCGGCGTCCACCCTGCCGGCCAGATCGCCGTGGGCGAACAGGGCCTGCGTCCCGAACCGATCGGCCGCCCGTCGGGCCCGCTCTTGGTCGATGTCCACCACCGCCTCGAGCCTGGCCCCGGGCAGATCGCGAATTTTTTCGCAGTGGTAGACCCCGAAATAGCCGACTCCCACCACCGCCATGCGCACGCGCCCCTCGATCACCGTAAACAGCCTCCTGTGTCTGTCTGTGCCGCCTCTTCCAGACGGCTCATGATCTCCTAGCACGAAGAGCGTGATCAGGCAACAGGCAAGATCGAGCCCGTTCTTTTCCGTGACATTTTGTCAGTGCGCGGGCACGGGAAACAGCCAGCTTGTCAAATTGTCGCCCCGGTGCTTGACGGATGTCTCGCCACCAGGCCGGACAGGTCGAAACCCGCTTGACATCCGGCCTGTTACGCGGCAACGAGCCATCCCCTGGACCGCTGCGCGGTTGGCACGGCGATTGCTCGGATGGAACCCGGGTCAAAAGGCCCTTGCCCTGTTCGGGCTGGAGGAACGATATGGACGCGGTGCTCAAGAAGCACTTCTGGGTGGTCAATCTGGTGTTCCTGACGACAGCCGCCTGGCTGATGGCCGGCTCGGTCAACGGTGTGTTCGCCCACAAGCTGCGGGAGATCCCATCCCTGTCCAAGGCCATACCGACCAAGCGGACCAAGGGCTCGGGGCACAAGGCGTCCAGCAACCTCCAGGTCATCGTGGATCGCAACTACTTCAACTCGGCCCTGGCCATCCCGGTCGAGGCGATCGAGAACGGCCCCGGGTTGGACGAGAACAGCGCCAGGGATCTGCTCGATGGCGTGGAAAGCTCCCTGCGGGCCTCGCTGGTGGGCACCATCGTGGCCGATCAGACCGAGTGGTCCATGGCCATGATCACCGACCAGACGAGTTCGGAGACCGGCATCTACCGGGTCACCGACCGACTCATGGACGAGGCCACCGTGGTGGCCATCCTGACCCAGCGGGTGGTGGTCGACCGCAGCGGGGTGCGCGAGTACCTCGAGTTGCAGGAAGAGGCGACCCCCAAGAACAAGCACTCGGCCGCGTCCAGGCGCGCCGACCGAGCCAGGAAGACCGCTTCCAGCATCGGCCAGGGCATCAAGAAGACCGGCGATGACGAGTGGTCCATCTCGCGTGAAGAGATCGACAAGACCCTGTCCAACCTGAACTCGATCGCCATGCAAGCGCGCATCGTGCCATCGTTCAAGAACGGCGAGGCCAACGGCTTCAAGTTGTTCGCCATCCGGCCCGGTTCGCTCTACAGCAAGATCGGCATCCAGAACGGCGACATCATCCACAAGATCAACGGCTTCGCCATCAACAGCCCGGACAAGGCACTCGAGGTGTACCAGAAGCTCAAGAGCGCCCGCTCCATCGACGTGGAACTGACCCGTCGTAGCCAGTCCAAAAAGCTCCACTACAACATCCAGTGACCGACAGCAACGGGAGTCACCAGCCATGATCACCCTCATCCTGACCTGTCTCGTGACCTTCACGTCCTTCTCGTATTCGGCGGGTACAGACTACGGCAAGTCGACCCCCGGCGCGCCCGTGCTGGTCGCCCAGGAAAAAGAGGACGAGGACGAGGAAAAACCTCGCCTGCGGCCGCCCGTGCCGAGCCTGAAGAACCTCAAGCAGATCAAGCGCTCGTCCACCAAGCCGCCCTTCACCAAGAGCGGCGGGCGGATGCAGCCGGTCAAGCCCACCCTGCGCCCGCGGGCCGGCAAGCGCAGCCCGGCCCTGGACCGCTCCTCGCCGCGCCCGGGCGACACCAAGACTGGACGGCCCAGCCGGCCCGGCCGCCCGCCGTCCGCCGGATCGCGCGGCATCCGCAAGCTGCGGAGCGATAAGCCCGAGAGGGCCGAGGTCGACTCCGCCGCGGGCGACGATTCCGCGGGCAGGGACGGCGGAGGTCCCGGCAGCGCCAAGGAGAAGGATGAGAAGTGCCGGCCCCTGCCGCGCAACGTCCGCGTGCGGATGAACTTCAACGAGGCCGAGGTGCTGGAGATCGTCCAGTGGATCAGCGAACAGACCTGCAAGAACTTCATCATCGGCGACGGCATCCGCGGGGGCAAGATCACCATCCTGTCCAACACCCCGGTCACGGCCGCCGAGGCCTACCGCGCCTTCCTGTCGGCGCTCAACGTCAACAACATGACCGTTGTCCGGGTGGACAAGTTCTACAAGATCCAGATGAAGCGCGACGCCGCAAAGGACACCATCCCGACCTATATCGGCGATGAGGTCGACATCCCGCACCTCGACATGATGATCACCCGGCTTGTGCAACTCGAGCACGTCGACGCCAACACGGTCAACGGGACCGTCAAGCAGTTGACCACCAAGGACGGCGTCTCGTACCCCTACGCGCCCACCAACATCTTGATCATCTCGGACACGGCCTCGAACATGCACCGCATCTTGAAGATCCTGCAGCAACTGGACACCCCGCTGGGCCAGGAGGAGATCCGCATCATCGCGATCGAGTTCGCCCTGGCGACCGAGCTGGCCCAGACCCTGGAGGAGATCTTCGGCCAGCAGGGAGGCGGGCGTTCGAGCGGCGGAAGATCCACGGGCTCCCACCGCATCAGGCCCACCCGGGGAGGCAAGGCCGGCGCCAAGGCGCAGCCCGCGGCGGGCGACAAGGGAGAAGATGGGGTCAGCGTGTCGAAGATCATCGCCGACGAGCGCACCAACCAGCTGATCGTGGTGGCCACCGCCCGTTCGTTCGCCAGGCTGCAGGAGCTGATCGACAAGCTCGACGTGCCCATCCCGGGCGAAGGCCAGATCCAGGTGGTCTACCTGGAGCACGCCGACGCCGAGGAGCTGGCCAGCACCCTGACGTCGCTCTCCCAGGGCACCGGTGCGCGCCCCAGGGGCGCCGGCAAGAAGGGAACGAAGGGGAGGGCCGGCTCCATGAAGGCCGCCGAGCTGTTCCAGGGCGAGGTCAAGGTGACCGCCGACAATGCCACCAACTCGCTCGTGATCGTGGCCACCCAGAACGACTACCGATCGCTGCTCAAGGTGATAAAGAAGCTGGACATCGCCCGGCGCCAGGTGTTCGTCGAGGCCGTCATCATGGAAGTCAACATGGACACCACCAAGGACGTCGGCCTGGCCTTCCACGCCGGCACGACGGCCCAGATCGGCGGCGAGATCGTGCCGCTGCTCTTCGGCTCCCAGTTCAAGGTCCAGGGTCAGAATATCAACTCGCTCTCGATAGTGCAGAACCTGAGCATGCTGGGGTTCCTCTCGGGCTTGCGCGGTCCCGACCTGGAGGGGACCGAGAGCATCCTGGGCGGCTCGTACGCCCTGCCGGCGTTCGGCGTGGTGCTCCAGGCCCTGCAGACCAGCTCCAACGTCGACGTCCTGTCCACCCCCCACATCCTGACCTCGGACAACGAGGAGGCCGAGATCAAGGTCGGCGAGAACATCCCCATCCCGGCCGGCTACGGAGGCGGCGGGCTGGGCGGACTGGCCGGGCTGGCCTCGATGGCCAGCCAGGCCGGCATTACCGGAACCCAGGGCGCCTACGGTCGCGGGCTGGGCGGGCTGGGCGGGCTGGGCGGCCTTGGCATGGGCGCCATCAACCGCCAGGAGGTCGGCCTGACCCTGAAGATCAAGCCGCAGATCAACGAGGGCGACTACATCCGGATGGAGATCGAGGAGGAGCTGTCCGAGGTCAAGGACACCTCCAACCCGCTGGGGCCCACCACCACCAAGCGCTCGGCCAAGACCGTGGTGGTGGTCAAGGACCAGCAGACCGTCGTGATCGGCGGCCTGATGCGCGACAAGATCGACGTGGGCGAGTCCAAGATCCCAATTCTGGGGGACCTCCCGGTCATCGGCTGGCTGTTCCGCTCCAAGCGCCTGCAGAAGACCAAGACCAACCTGCTGCTGTTCCTGACCCCATACGTGATCGAGAGCCAGGAGGACTTCAGGACCATCTTCGAGCGCAAGATCCGCGAGCGCCGGGAGTTCATGGAGCGCTTCTACGGCCAGGGCCGCGAGTACGAAGCCTTCATCGACTTCAGGCGCAAGCACGGCCCGCTGGCCGACATCCACCTGCACCTCCGGGCCGAGCTGGCCAAACTGGAGAACGGCGGGCCGGGCTCGGGAACCGAGGTGCTGGTCACGCCGGACGGCACCGGGCAGGTCGACGAGTCCCCCTCCCCCCTACCCCCTCCCGCAAGGGGAGGGGGAGTCGGAGAAGGCGAGAGCGAAGAGGGGCGCCTGGAAGTGGAGTGAACGGGAGCGAGCCGAGATGGGCGACAGCCGAAAACTTGGAGAAATCCTCCGCGCGCGGGTAGGCTTCGGCGAGGACAAGATCACCGAGGCTCTAGAGCACCAGACCGAACGCGGGGGGCGGATCGGCGAGATCCTGGTGACGATGAAGGTGGTCGATCCAACCGACGTGATCCGCGCGCTGGGGGCGCAGCTCGACATGCAGGTGATCGACGAGATCGACGTCTCTGCCGTGGACACCGACCTGGCCCGCAAGATCCCGATCAACTTCGCCAAGCAGCAGCGCGTGCTGCCGCTGGGCCGGACGGGCGACGAGACCGACGAGGTGGTGGTGGCGATGGCCGATCCGCTCAACACCTTCGCCCTGGACGACGTGCGGGTGCTGCTCGGATGCCCCATCCGTCCGGTCATCGCCGACAGCCAGTCGATCCTGGACGGCATCAACCGGCTGTACGATCGATCGGCCGGCGAGGCCGAGGCGCTGGTGGGCGACCTGGAGGAGACCGACCTGGATTCGCTGGCCCAGGAGCTTCAGGAGCCCGAGGACCTGCTGGACGCCGACGACGAGGCCCCCATTATCCGCCTGGTCAACTCGCTGCTCTACCAGGCGGTCAAGGAGCGCTGCAGCGACATCCACATCGAGCCCATGGAGCGCGACATCGTGGTCCGCTTCCGCCGCGACGGCGTGCTGTACCAGATCCTGCGGACCCAGAAGCGCTTCCAGGCCAGCATCATCTCGCGCGTCAAGATCATGGGCGGGCTGAACATCGCCGAGAAGCGCCTGCCCCAGGACGGGCGGATCCGGATCAAGATCGCCGGAAAGGACATCGACATCCGGCTGTCCACGGTCCCGACGGTTCACGGCGAGCGGGTGGTCATGCGCCTGCTGGACCGCGCGGCCATCCTGCTGGACCTGGACGAGATCGGCATGAACGAGGGCAACCTGCGGTCGATGAACCAGTTGATCCACAAGAGCCACGGCATCATCCTGGTCACCGGCCCGACCGGCAGCGGCAAGACCACGACCCTGTATGCCTCGCTGAACAAGATCAACTCGCCCGGGGTCAACATCCTGACCGTCGAGGACCCGGTCGAGTACCAGTTGCCCGGGATCGGTCAGATCCACGTCAACCAGAAGATCGACCTGACGTTCGCAAACGTGCTGCGTTCGTTCCTGCGCCAGGATCCGGACATCATCATGGTGGGCGAGATCCGCGACCTTGCAACGGCCGAGATCGCCATCCAGGCCTCTCTCACCGGCCACCTGGTGTTCTCCACCGTGCACACCAACGACTCGGCCGGCGCCGTCACCCGGCTGGTGGACATGGGTGTCGAGCCTTTCCTGGTGGCGTCGTCGCTGGTGGCCATCCTGGCCCAGCGGCTGGTGCGCACCATCTGCCCGCATTGCCACCAGGAGTACAGGCCCACCGAGGCCGAGTGGTCCAAGCTGGGCCTGCACAACGGCGGCCCGGCCGTCCCCGAGCGCGCGTACAAGCAGGTGGGCTGCTCCAAGTGCTTCAAGACCGGCTACCTGGGCCGCATCGGGATATACGAGCTGCTGGTCGTCGACGACGAGATCCGCCAGCTGGTACTCAAGAACGTGGACTCCAACACCATCAAGCGCGCGGCCGTGACCAAGGGCATGTTGACCCTGCGCGACGACGGAGCCGACAAGATCGTCCGCGGCGCGACGACCATAGAAGAAGTGATGCGAGTCACCCAGGAGGATGCGCTCTGACATGCCCGTATTCCGCTACAAAGGCATGAACGCCGCCGGCAAGACGATCAGCGGCATCCGCGACGCGGACAGCCCGCGCTCCCTGCGCTCGGCGATGCGCAAGGACGGCGTCTTCCTGACCGACGTGACCCAGCAGAAATCGGGCAGGGCCGACGCCCTGGGCCAGCCCGCGGCAAGACGCCTCGGCCAGCGGGTCTCGGCCCTGGAGCTGGGCGTGATCACCCGCCAACTGGCCACCCTGCTTCACGCCGGCGTGACCCTGGTCGAGAGCCTGACGGCCATGGTCGACCAGACGGAGAACGATTACCTCAAGTTGGTGCTCTCGCAGGTCAAGCAGCGGGTCAACGAGGGCAGCGCGCTGGCCGACGCCCTGGCCCGGCACCCCAAGGTGTTCCCGGCCCTGTACTGCAACATGATCGAGGCCGGCGAGACCTCGGGCGCCCTGGACGTGGTGCTCTACCGGCTGGCCGACTTCACCGAGGGCCAGGCGCGCCTGCGCTCCAAGGTGATCGGCGCCCTGATCTACCCGGCCATCATGATAGTCATCGGCCTGGGCATCCTGGCCATCCTGTTCATCACGGTCATCCCGAAGATCACCAAGATCTTCACCGACCTCAAGGCCACCCTGCCCCTGCCCACCAGGGTCCTGCTGGGCATCAGCGACTTCATGTCCAGCTACTGGTGGGCGGTGCTCCTGCTGCTGATGGGGCTGGTGGTGTTCCACGTCAAGTACACGCGGACGGAGAGCGGGCGGACGAAGTGGGACCGGTTCAAGCTCAACATGCCGGTGTTCGGAGGCATCATCCGCATGCTGTCCATCTCGCGCTTCTCCCGGACGCTCTCGACCCTGCTCTCTTCCGGCGTGCCGCTGCTCAGCGCCCTGGGCATCGTGCGCAACATCGTCGACAACAAGATCCTGGCCGACGCCATCGACGAGGCCCGCGAGAGCATCACCGAGGGCGAGAGCATCGCCGCGCCGCTCAAGCGCAGCGGCCAGTTCCCTCCGCTGGTCATCCACATGATCGCGGTCGGCGAACGCACCGGCCAGCTGGAGGACATGCTCAACAACGTGGCCGACACCTACCAGTACCAGGTCGAGACCAGGATCGGCGCGCTGACCTCGCTTTTAGAACCCCTGATGATCGTCATGATGGGCGGCGCGGTGGGATTCATGGTGTTTTCCATCCTGCTGCCGATCCTGCAGCTGAACGAGTTCGCCAAGTGAGTCGATCATGGCGGCACGAAATACTCTCCAGGAGGGATTGCAAATGGCACGGGAACGAATCGAAAAACTGGTGCGCAACCAGCGGGGCATGACCCTGATCGAGATCATGGTGGTGATCGCCATCCTGGGCATGATGGCCACCATCATCACGGTGGCCTACATACGCTTCCTGGACCAGAGCAAGGTGGACGGCACCAAGATCCAGATGCATAACGTGGTCCAGGCCCTGGACGCCTACAAGATCCAGTACGGCAGCTACCCGAGCACCGAGCAGGGCCTCGGCGAACTGGCCGCCAAGGGCGTCATGCCGTCACTGCCCAAGGACAAGTGGGACTGGGAGTTCGACTACATCCGGCAAAGTGCGAGCTCCTACTCGCTCAAGTCATACGGCGCCGACGGGGCGGCCGGCGGCAGTGGCTTCGACGAGGACATCGTCCTGGAGCAATGAATCGCATTCGACGGGTGTGCCATGTGGCGTGGTCTTACAGCGCGAACGCACGACGAACAGGGCCTGACCCTGATCGAGATCACCATCGTGATGTTCCTGATCGGGATCCTGATGACGATGGTGATCCCGGCGGTCAGCAACATCACCCGCGCCGAGCTGCGCACCTCGGCCCGCAAGGTGGCCGGCAGCATCCGGTTCACCTACGACCTGGCGGCCCGCAAGAACGCCGTCTTCAGGATGGTCTTCGACCTGGACGAGCGGAGCTGGTGGGTCGAGTGCGCATCCGATCGCTTCCTGCTCGACCGGGAAAAGACCGACGTATCCGACGGGGCCCTGGACGAGAAAGATCCGGACGAGGAAAGGCGGCGGTTCGTGTCCCGCAGCTTCATCGAGAGCGGCGAGATGTGGCGGCCGAGGAAGAAGGCGTCTTTTGCGAATTTCACCGGGCCGCTGACCGGGAAGATCCCCCTGCCCGACTCGGTCTCGTTCCAGGACGTCTGGGTAGCCCACCAGACCGAGCGGGTGACCGCGGGCCGGGCGTACCTGTACTGCTTCCCCACCGGCATGACCGAGCGGGCGGTGATCCACCTGGTCGACGAGGACGACAACGCTTACACCCTGTGGGTGTACCCACTGACCGGCAGGGTCAAAATCCACCCGGAGTACATCGAGGCGCCGGATGAGTAGGCTGTGTAAAAAACGGGGGTTCACCCTCCTGGAAATGATGGTGGCGCTGGGCATCCTGGCAGTCTCCTACGTGGCCCTGATGGAGGCCCAGAGCGGGTCCATCCGGCTCTCCACCTACGGCAAGCAGATCACTGTGGCCACCTTCCTGGCGCAGTCCAAGATGGAGGAGACCGATGAACTGCTGACGCGTGAGGGCTTCCCGGACATGGACGACGAGGAAGAGGGCGACTTCGAGGAGCTTGGCTACCCCAGATTCAAGTGGCGGCTCGAGGTGAACAAGGTTGAGCTGCCCCTGGGCGAGGCCTTCAGCCAGATGCTGTCCCAGTTCGGCGGCTCCGACGAGCAAGGCGCCGGAGGAATGGGGGGGCAGCTGGGCGGCATGATGGGCTCGGGCGGGCCCGGGGCAGGCATCGCCGGCATGCTCAGTCCCGACATGCTCAAGGGCCAGGTGGAGATGCTCGCCAACATGCTGGAACAGGCGCTGCGCGAGGTGCGCCTGACGGTCTTCTGGGAAGAGGGCGGGCCGGGAAAGGAGCTTACGCTGACCACCCACCTGGTCCAGGTGCCCCAGGCGCCCGCCGGGCCGGGCGGGACTGGTCAGACCGGGATGCCTGGAAAGTCAGGAACGCCGGGCCAGCCGGGGATGCCCGGCGTGGGCGGACCGGGCGCTAAATTCCAGCCGACCCGCGACGCGACTACCAGGGGCCGGAGCGGCCCGAAGCTTGTAAAATGAGGACGGCGCAGACGATGGCGAACAGCGGCAACAACTCGGCCCGACGCGGATTCACGCTGATCGAGGTCATGATCGCGGTGTCGATCCTGGCCATCGTGTCCACCCTGATCTACGGCAGCTTTGCCCGGACGTTCGAGGTGCGCGAGTTCGTGTCCGCGGTGCAGGAGCGCTACCACGGCGCGCGCCTGGCGCTGGAGCGCATGGCCCGCGAGATCTCGATGGCCTTCATCTACGACTGCCGCGAGCTGGACACCCCCACCGGCGAGCGCCGTTTCCGGACCATCTTCAAAGTCGAACGCTCCGGCAGGATCGACCAGATGGTGTTCTCCTCGTTCTCCCACCTGCGCCTGGTGCGCGACGCGAACGAGACCGACCAGAACGTGTTGACGTACTACGGCGATGACGACCCTGACGATCCCGGCGTCACCAACCTGATGAGGCGCGAAAAGATCCGCATCGACGGCGAGCCCGAGGAAGGCGGCGAGGCCATGGTGCTCTGTCACGACGTCGAGTCGCTGCACTTCGAGCTGTGGGACGAGACCAAGCAGGACTGGGTGGAGGAATGGGACTGCAGCCAGATAGAACGGCAGAACCAGATGCCCAAGCTGGTGCGCATCACCCTGACCGTGATCAACGAGTACGGCGAGGAAATGCCGTTCACCACCATCACCCGGATATTCGTAAACAAACCCCTGGCCAACTGGATGAAACCGTCGCAATGAAAACCGGCACCAGACACGGGCAGGGCCGGACGCTGCGCAGGCTCCGGCGAGACGAGAGCGGAGTGGCGCTGCTGATGGTGCTGGTGACCATCGCCCTGCTGACCGCGGTGGTGGTGGAGTTCATCTACCAGACGCGGATCGACGTCCAGGTGGCCGCCAACGTGCGCGACCGGGTCAAGGCCTACTACCTGGCTCGCTCGGCGGTCAACTTCTCGCGCCTGATCCTCTACTTCCAGGGCCAGGTGGACCGCTTCAGCGGCGGCACGATCAAGCTCTACCAACTGATCCCGATCGAGAGCGACCTGGCCAAGGCGCTGACCACCGGCGAAATGAACGAGGCCTTCGGCCTGGGCGACGCCAACCTGGGCGACATGCGCGGCTTCGGCGACTTCGAAGGCGGCTTCTCGGCCACCATCGAGGACGAGTACGCCAAGATCAACATCAACGCCCTCGACAGCCTGCCCTCCATCGCCTCCCCCGTAGCGGCCCAGATCCTCTCGCTGATCGGCTCCCCCCGCTACCGGGAGATGTGGGAGCGGGAAGACGCCGAGGGACAGCACAACACGCCGGGCGACGTCGTGACCGCCCTGCACGACTGGATCGACGCCGACACGGTGGCCGACGGCTTTATGCCCGAGATCATCGCCCTGGATCCATTCTCGCAGCCGGAGGTCTTCCTGCCGGGCAGCTCGGCCGAGGACTCGCGCTACGACATGCTGAAGGATCCGTACAAGAACAAGAACAACCCCTTCATCACGATCGACGAGCTGCACCTTATCCGAGGGGTGGGCGACGACTTCATGGAGGAGTTCGGCGACCGGTTCACGGTGTACTCGGATCCGAACCTGCTGCTCAACCTGAACTCGGTCAACGACCCGGTCACCATGCTGTCGGTGCTTTGCCTGCAGCCCGAGAACCTGCCGCTTTGCACCGAGCAGGGCCTGCCCCAACTCCTGGAGGTGCTGGCCCTGTTCTTCGAGTTCCGCAACATCATGCAGTGGACCACCTTATCGGTCCCGAACAACCAGGCCATCAAGGACTTCTTCGACAGCATGGGGCCGACTTTCAGCCCGTATTTCATGAAGAACCTGGCTCCGTTCTCGGACACCTTCACGGTCCGCGCCGAAGGCCGGGCGGGCGAGGTGGTGGTGAACATCAAGACGGTGCTGAAGAACACCGCCGCCGGCCAGGAGATAATGTACTGGCGTGTACTGTAGACAAGAGACAAGAGCCAAGAGACAAGAGTAAGGAGTGACCGATGGCGCAACTGACCGTCGGACTGGATCTCGGCAACCAGACTCTGAGACGGGTGCGGCTGAAGAGCAGCTTCCGCTCGGTCGAGGTGGTGGACTACACGCAGATCGCCCTGCCACAGGACGAACGCCCCTACCCGGAGCGATTCCTGGAGGCCATCGAGCAACTCGGAATCACCGGCGGGCAGTCGGATCTCCTGGCCACGGCCCTGCCCGGCAACGTCGTGTCCGTGCGAACCCTGCAGCTGCCCTTCGCCGACAACAAGCGCATCAGCCAGACGATCGGTTTCGAGCTAGAGAGCCTGATTCCGTTCTCCCTGGACGAAGTGGTCTTCGACTACTTCAAGCTGGCCAGGACCGGCGACGGGGCCCGCCTGCTGACGGCCCTGTGCCAGATCGAGCAGATGGAGCGCTGGCTTGCCACCTTCCAGGCGGCCGGGATAGATCCCAGGCTGGTGGGCGCCGACTGCCTGGCCTATTCCAGCCTGGCCGAGTACCTGCCTCCTCCTGAGGATCCTGAGGACGGCGGTCGCTCTGCGGTGGTGGACATCGGCCACAAGCTGACCTCGGTCTGCGTGCTCGGGCCCGAGGGCGTGGAGTTCGGCAGGACCCTGTCGGGTGGCGGCCACGACGTGCTGGTGCGCGAGCTGCGCCAGACCCTGGCCACCCACCACACCCTTGCCGAGGAGCCGGTGACAAGGATCTGGCTGTGCGGGGGCGGCTCGGCCGTCGACAGCCTGGACCGGCACCTGGCCGAGGAGTTGAACCTCCAGGTCGAGCACCTGCGTCCCGAACACGTCGACCTGGAGGGGATCGAGCGACTGGGAGACGACCAGGGCGCCGTCACCTGGGCCAAGGCCCTGGGGCTCGCGCTGCACGCCCACCAGGGAGGACGGCGCGGCTGGCTGAACCTCAGGCGCGGACCGTTCTCCTTCAAGGGCGATTTCGCCGCCGCGCGCGGCAAGGTGCTGCACGTGGTGGTGGCGCTGTTGATCCTGGCGTTCCTCGGCGTCGGTCACGCACTGGTCAGCTACTTCAGCCTGCGCTCGACCGAAAAGGCCCTGGACGAACGCATCCGCGAGACCACCCGGGCCATCCTCGGCAAGCCCTACGACAACATCGAAAAGGCCCGGGCGATCATCCGCGAAAAGATCTCGCCCGACTCCAATCCCCTGCCGAGCGTGACGGCCCTGGACAGCCTGTTCGAGATCCACAACCGGATCCCCGCAGAGATCAAGATCCGCATGCGAGACATCAACATCAGCCCCAAGCGAATCCGGGTGGAGGGCTTCACCGACGGATTCGAATCGGTGGAGAAGATCAAGTCGGCCATCGAAGGCAACGAGTGTTTCGAGGAAGTTCGCACGGGCAAGACCCGCAAGACCAAGGACGAGACCGAGGTGGAGTTCGAGTTGACCATCGTCAACGGCTGCTAGTCCGAAGAGGTAACGTCATGGCCAAATCGGTCAACCGGATGGAGAACCTGGTGGCGGCGTTCGAGCGCCTGTCCAGGCGGGACCGCTACATGGTCAGCGGGGTGGCGGTCGTGTTCGTGATCTTCGTCGGCTTCATGGCGAGCTGGTGGGTCTCGTCCACCCTGGGCTCACTTCAGCGACGGATCGAGGACAAGACCAGGAATCTGCAGGCGCTGATCGACGACCGACAGAAGTTCGAAGAGGCCGAGCGAGAAAGGAAAAAAGCACTGGACATCATGCGCGGGGGCAGGAACATCCAGCTCATGGGCACCGTCGACGACATGGCCGGCGAGATGGGGGTCAACATCGAGGACATGCAGCCGCGCACCCCGACCGTGAACAACGAGAACAACGTGACCGAGGAGAAGGTCGAGGTGAACATCAAGCTGATCGCCATCGACCGGCTGGTGGACTTCCTCCAGAAGATCGAACGCAGGTCCCCGACGATAGTGGTGCGCAAGCTTCACATCAAGCAGAACTTCCAGCAACCCGACCAGCTCAAGGTGGGCTTCACGGTGTCGAACTTCAAGCTCACCAAGGAGAGCCCGCCCGCGAAAGGCGGTCCGCCCGAGACATCCAAGAAGCCGTCC
>SDBT01001683.1_pt1 | contig 39282 bp, 20 predicted proteins | sample 2277101 | NCBI WGS metagenome assembly SDBT01 (sample SAMN10404973, study PRJNA504765) | marine sediment metagenome | isolation source: marine sediment core GS10_PC15, 103 cmbsf | place: Arctic Ocean: Southern Knipovich Ridge | collected 2010 | reverse complement strand
GAAGCAGCCTCATGGCGCGATAGAGAACCCGAGTTGTGTCTTGGCGCAGCTTGCGGTCACGCAAGTGGGGCAGTGCCGACAGGAGCGCCGTCACTGCCAGGGAATGGCTCTCCGTCTGGAAAACGGCATCCGCCAAGTTACCATTGCGGCTGGCGCTCTTCACCAGGTAGCGGCTTGCCGCTTCCAGGCGCTTCAAGTCGCCGTTTGCGGCCAAGTTGCCTCTGGAGAGCAGCGCCAGCATGGCCAGTGAGGTTTGGAGGTGCTTCTGCTTCGTGCCAAAGGAACCGTCCGGCTTCTGGGCTTTCCGCACTGCGGCCACAGCATTCTGCAACACGTTCTCGAGGTCTTGGGCCGGGACGCTCTGGGCCGCCGAGCTGTGCACGACGAGCGCCGGCAGCAAGACGGCGAAGAGGGCTGACCACCACGGTCTATCATTCATCCTTCCGGTCTCCTAGTCAGACAGGTCCTTGTGCAGCGCCTGGTAATAGGCTTCGCTCCATTCCTTGAAAGCGGCCGGAGCTTTGAGATTCCTGGCCTTGTAGAATTCAGCCGCAATGTGTTTGGGAAGTCTCAGCGTGGGCCCGCTTCCGCCGCCAAGAAAGGCGATGCCGCGATTCCGCCGCCGTTCGTTGGCAAGGTTGCGCGCGCGGAGTTCCAGCATGCGTCCATACTGCAAGGCCAGGCTCTTGGCGTGAGCCGGCCCCGGGCCGTCGGGCAGAACCCGGGCCGCGAGTTCGCGCACGAGTGAGAGCTCTGTATCACGCAGGAACGCAACCCAGCGCCGGTCATAGCCGTCGACGATTCCCTGGATTATCCAGAGGTTCGGCATGCCTCGGGATGTCGTGGCGCGCCGGTTCATTCGGTTCGTAGCCTTACTTTGCTCGAGGCGGACTCCGCCGCGCAGTTCGTCGCTCGCCTCAGTCACTTGCCGGGCAAAGACGGATAGTCGCCGTTCCAATGCCGCTGACAGTGACTGTTCGGGGGGCAAAGCCTGAAGGGTAGCGATGAGAGTTTGGTGCTCCGTCGCCAGGTCCGCCAGGCCAAGGGACGGCATGGGGCCGGCCAAGTTCTTGAGCTGGGCAAGCGTCGCACCGGCGTTTGTCGCCTGGCGCTGCTTCAGGGCATTGACCGTTGGGAGCAGCCCGAGCAGGAGACGCTCGTGCGCGGCAACCTTACCCAATCTCGAGTGGCCCAATTGCTTGCGAACATCAGCCTTGGCAGCTTCGGACGCTTTGCGCAGAAGCGGCGAGACAAACTCGAATTCCTCTTTGAGCGTCCGCAGGTATCCCCTGGCCTTGCTCTGCTTCATCAAGGCATCGAAATCAAAGCTTGTCTTCTGCCCCTGCAGAACCTGCCGACAAAGGCCGGCATAAAGGCGCAGGTCCCCCGCCAGATTCTCCGCCCCCGTGGCGATGATCTGGAGGTTCTGCTTCGCCGCCCCCGGTGTATTGGGGAGTTCCTTCCCATGTCTGGCGGCGACGTGTTCCTGGGCGCGAACGGCGGCAAAGGTCATGGCCAGTTGCAGTCCGTGCAGCGGCGCCAGGTCCTGCCAGTCGCTGACTCGTGGATCCTGAAGCTTCTGCTGGCCGCACAGGAAGATGAGCGCCCTGGCATAGGCCTCGAGCCCTTCGGCCCGATTCATCAGTCGTGCGGCATCGCGGCTGACCTGGCCGCGCCTGGCGGTCGCGGCAACCTCGCCGGTGCCGCTGAGGTCTCCGGCCAGGGCCCGGCAGCCCCGGGCGTGGGCTTCAAAGGCTTGGGCCAGGCGTTCAAGGGCGCCGGCCAGGTGCTCCCGGCGTTTGGGCAGCAGGACTTGATCCGCACTGATCGTTGCCGGGCCAAAAGCGGCAAGCATATCATTGAAGCGTTCGGGCAGATGCTTGTCGGGCTTGACCAACGCGACCGAGAGCGGTTCGGCGGCGGCATCGCGGAGTAAGGAAGCCACCTGTTCCCGACGCGCCCGGTCAAGCTTCGGACAGCGGGTCGCGAGTTCGGCCGTGGCGAGAAGGCGTTCGCGCAGCCAGGCATCACGATCCCGGGCCGCGCCGGGGTGCCGGTCGTGGCGGCCCACGAGCATATCGATCCGGTGGGCCGCCAGATCCTGCCGCAAGTGATCGAGCAGGAGCCAAAGCTCGCCAATCGCGATGGGCGGCGCCTGCCAGTTGCCGGCCGCGGCGGTCTTGCCCTGGGTGCCGTCACCCAGGGCGAGTATCTCGAAGGGCGCGAACAGGCTTTGCTGTCCGCAGGCGCGGATGAATTCGCCGGCGGCGCCCTCGAACCGGTCGCGGGCAACGGGGTCAAGTGCCGCCTGTTGCTGCAGGGCGGCCATCAGCTTGGCCAATGCCGGGGCGGGCGGCGGTCGGTACGCGGAAAGGGTCTTGGTGAACCCGGCCAGAGCTGACTGAACAGCCCTGGCGTCCTTGCCGGCGTGGGCGTCGTGCAGGCGTTTGACTTCCGCCGAAAAGTTCAGTGGCGGCGTCTTCAGGGTCCGGGCCTCGGCGAGCAGCTTGGCGAGCTCGTCACTGTAGAAGGCCAGGTTCGCTGCGTGGAGTTGGCGGTTGTGCCGGATCATGGCGAGCGACGCATAGCGTGATTGCAGCTTACGCGCCTTGTGCAACAAACCCTCGGGCTGGAAGCGCTGGACTTCGAGAGCGACGGCCTGGGCCCAGAGCTGGGCCAGCGCGTAGTTCTGGTCATGCATTGTCCGGAGCCCATCGAGCAGCGTGGGCAGGTCCGCCGTCGTGTGAAGCTTCTCGGCCAGCGCCCGGACATCGTGCTCGTTGGCCAGGAGCAGATGCGGTAGCGAGAGCAGGGCTGCGGAACGGTCGAGCCGGTGCGGGAAGCCACCAAAACGCTGCTGGTAGAACTGCGAGTAGCCAAAGCCGTGACTGACGTAACGCGCATCTTTCAGGTAGGCCTCAAGCAGGCTGTTCTGCGCCGCCGGCCATTTCTTCTGCCCGGCAGTAGCTTTGATTATGATGTTCAGGCGGTTCTTCAGTCTCCCGTGGAAGCCGCCGTAGCCTGCAGCGCCCTCTCGGCAGCGTTGGAGATACTGCATGCCCCGATCAAAGCGGGCCGTGAAATCGTCGTCAATGATGTGGATATTGAAGAGCGGCGTTCGGGCCTCCTGGCCTTTTGAATCGATGGCCACCAAACGGAATTGGAAGGGGGCGGTGCCGTACACGTAGTAGTCCATGCGTTGAATCAGCTCCTGGCCCACGACCACCTTCTTGCCGATGTCCTTGAGGGCGATGTATTCCTCGCCCGTCAGGTTCTCCTGCGGCGCCCAGCCGGCCGAAGTCCATTCCATAACCAGATCCGCCACCGCATAGTCATCCTCGACGCGGAACTGGTAGGCCAGGGCTTCGCCCGGTAGAATAGTGCTGTTGGTCTCGATCCCGGCGATGCTCACTCGGGGCGGCGCGTCAGGGAGGGCTTCCATCAGGATCACGCGTTCATGGCTGTAGAGACCGTTCTCGCCCAGGGCCCGCAGACGCAGCACGCCGGTTTCGTCAACTTGCAGACGGAAGCGACCGGACTTCTCGCCTCTTCGCCGGACCTTGAGAACCCGGCGCGAAGAGCTTGTGCCCTTCGGTTTTGGACTGGGCCGGCCGATCTCGAGGAGTTCATCGCGGCTGAGTACCCTGTCCTTATCCTGCTTGCTTTGCTGCAGGAGTTCAAAGCTCACATCAATACTCTTCGCCGGGTTGTCGCAGCTCAGCTCAAACTCAACGCGGGTGCCGGCAAGCACAGCCAGGCGCTTCGCGTCCAAGGGCTGGCGTTTCACATTCTGCAGACGGGCATACTTGGGGTAGCTGATGCTATGGATAAGCTTCGCCAGCCGAATCCGCGGCACGAGTTGTTGCTGGTGCCACGCAGTAAGTCCGTCGTCGGCACGCAGGCGGAAACGGAAGGGCTCCTTGAGCCGTGGCAAGCGGAATCGCCAATGATCTCCCGAACGTCCGAGTTCCCGGACTTCCCTGCGGCCGGAAGCGGCGACGATCTCCACTTGCGGGATGATCGGCTCGATGACGTCGGGCGTGGGCGCGAACCAACTTGCCTTGCGCTCAAGCGCAACGGATATGCTGAAGGGGCTGCCTTCGGGAAGCGGCTCCGGATTCTTGCCGGTCCACGGGGAGCCGCTTGAATCGAGAATCCGGATCACCGTGAAACTGTCCCGGGCCAAGTTGGCTCGTGGATTCCAGAAACGTTGCCATAGCAGGGGAAGGTCAAAGGCGCTGCTTGCGCTCAGGAGGAGGAAGAGCATGCCGGTGAATGCCAAGGCGGCGCCGGCAAAGCCGAGGTACTTCAGACGCAGCACCCTGGCCACGCCTCTTGCCGACGTTGTGGCTTCGGTCTCCCTGAGCAACCGTTCCACGCAGGCCGGCGCGCCGACATCCTCGCCCGCCTCCTGGCGCCCCGCCAGATCAATCGAGGACGCCCAGCGGTCCTCAAGTTCGGGCAAGGCCTGATCCAACCCCACGGCCACGCCCAGGGCTCGAGGCCGGTACCGGAACAGATACCCGAGCGCGCTTAGTCCGGTAGCAAACAGGCCGGCCCGGACCAACCAAGGCCAAACCGCGCGCCAGGTGGCATCCCACTCGGCAAAACGGTCTGCCAGCAAGGCCCCGAAGAGTAGGCAGCCGACCACAGCCCCGCCACCGGCAAGGATACTTGTCAGCCAAAGCACCCGACGCAGGGCCACGTATTGTCTCACGGCCCGGCGGACGACGGTGGGGGTTCTGTCCGGAAATCTCATTACATCATCCTCCCGGCCCGGCGTCGCAACAGGTATTCCGCCGACACCAGAAACAGAAGCAGGACCAGGGACCACCAACCGCGCCACAAACGCAGGACCCACGCTTTCTCGAATGTCTGGCCTTTGGCCTTCTTCATTGCCGTGACCAGATCAGCCGGATCATGGAGATCCGCGTAGGCGCCGCCCGTGCTTTCCGCAAGTTCTTTGAGCGGCGCGCTGCTGGGGGTAAGCTCGAAGTCGGCCAAGTCCGGGAGACGCCCAACCATTCGTTCCCGTCCCGCGGTTCCAAAGCGCAGGCTCGGCATTCCCGGGTCCGCGTCCAGGTCCTCTGCCGCGACCGCCAAGGTGAAACGTGCCGCGTCGCGCGGAGCCTGCGCAACACTGAGCAAACGCAGTCTCGATGACTCAGGTTGCGGCGTGAGTTCCAGGTCCGGCGGCCAGACGATCACGTCTTTGCCAAGGATGGGCTGCGGAGGGAAGAGGTCCCCCGCATTCGGGGGGAGCCCTGGTCCCGGCAAAGGCCTGAGCGCCAGATTAAGAATACCGTGGAGCACGCGGCTGACGGACGCGGCATTCCTTGTCCGGCCAAAGCTACTGATGGGCGGAAGGCCGTTATGGATGACCAGTCCCGGCCCCCGTCGCAGCAGAGAGAGGACGGCGCGGCCACGGGTGATGAGAATCGGCAGGCCGGTGTCCAGGTCAAGGCTGCGCGTCGAGACCCGGCCGAAGCCCTCCCATCGTTCGCGTGATGAGGGTTCATCCAAGCCGAGCCGATGGAGGTCGAGCCAGAGGCCTTTGGCCGGGGTGATGAACCCCGGCTCAGGATCGAGCCTGGGCGCAAGCCCCAGGAACGCGGCCCAGGAACGTTCCGGCTTCACGGTCGCCGCTTCGTGCACATACACATGCAGCCCTTGATTCAAGGCCTGAGCAAACGCCTCGAGGATCGGAGATTCCCGGCCGCTCTTCGCTTCTCCGAGCAGCACCTCGGGAATGCCGCCCAGCAGCACGACCAGGCCGATACCGTCCCACTCTTCGGCTCGACTTGGGAAGGCGCCGGGTTCTTTGCCAACCTTGATCCGGCTCAATCCCGGCGCCGCCAGCAAAGTCTGAAGACTTACTGTGGGCATCGTCTGGAGCGCCGACCTGTAGGCGGCGAAGTCATCCATCACCCGGTCTGAGATCAGCAGGACCTGGATCTTCTCCGCCAGCACGTCAACAGTCTGAACCAGGAGCTCGTTTCCCGGGTACGCATCCGCTTCGGACGTGCGAAGCTCGAAGCGCAGTTGGGTGCGACCTGCTTCTTTCAAGCGCAGCGGAACGTCAAGGGCGTATTGCCCACGGCGTTCGGCTGGCAGCTTGCGGGTCGCAATCAAGCTTGCGCCCGAGCGCAATTCCAGGCGGCAATCGCGATTCGGCGGCAACTCGTTCTTCACCAGCATGCGGGCTACGGCCTGCCGATAACGCAATACCAGACTGGGCATGTCCAGAGCGACGAGTCCGGCGTCAGCCGGGGCGACCCTGTCCCGGCCAATGAGCAGAGCATGGACGGGGGTGCCGCAGGCGCTGAACTGTCGGCTCAGGGCCAGTGAAAGCGGCGTGATATTCTCCGTGGCGTCACTCAGCAGGATCACCCCAGCCAGGGGCGCGGTTGCCTCGAGTTTGCGCGCTTCAGTCAGAGCGCTCTCGAGACTGGGCGCGCTGCGCTTGTCCAGTTGGACGTTCGGACCGAGCTGTCGGCCCAGGCAATTCTCGGCAAGCTCCGCGAGACCCCGCCGCGTTAACGGCTGTTCAGCCCAAGCCCGCTCCGCCCTGGTGATGTTGTGTTGGTCTTGTTTGGTCTGCAGGTCCAGGGCCATGCGACGGAGTCTCTGAGCCGTTTCGAGAGCCGGTCCCAAGCGTTCCGAGAAACTGCGTAGGACATCGGGATGCGCCAGCGATTCCCGGACTACCAGGTCACATTCACCGGCGATTGCCCCGAGCCTGCCGACGAGGTCCCGACGCTGTGCCTGCATAGCCAGGCGCTCCTTGCGTAGCGCGTCCTTTTTTTGGGCGGGCGTTTCCGAATCCGCCCGCATGGCGTCCATCAGGGAATCGAGTTGCTTGCCGAAAACGCGTATTTGTTGGGGCACATTGGGATCCAGCGGCAGCCCGCTCGCCACATTCGCTAGTTCCTTCTGCAGGGCGTCCTGTTGCTTGCCGACCAAGGCGATGACGTCCTGCGAAGTCCTTGCCAATCGGGAGGCGTCGCGTTTACGGGTCTTGAGAGACTGGCCGGTCAAGTTCTCGAGCAGGTCGATCTTGCGGCCGAGGTCGTCAAAGCTTTCCTTTGTACGCAAGCTGTGGCCGCCGGCCGTTAGCAGCAGGAAACGCGGCGGCTGCCTAGTCCGTACCACACGGGTAAACACCGGGCGGCACAGAAGCCAGACCACCAGCCCGCAAACGGCAACTCGCAGACTCGGCAGGACGGTTGTCGTCAGGACACTGCGGCGAACCCGCGAAAGCTCCCGCCGCAACTGGAAGAGGAGAAAAGCGCCGACGAGCAGGAAGAGCAAAAGCCCCGCCCAGCCGGGCAGCCAGCCTTCCGTATGCAAATGCCAGGAGCTTTCCATCAGAGCTTCCTTACAAACCAAGCCTCGAACGCGTACAAGCCGAGCATGATCAACAGAATCCAAGGCCACATTTCAGAGTTGGCATCGGCAGCACCGAGCTCTTCCACCGCCTGTGGCCAGGAGCTGAACACCGGTACTCCCAAGGCCGTGGCCAGTTCAGCCCGGCCGCTCGCGTCCAGACTGCGCAAGTCTCCTTCGCCCGCCGTGCCGCGGACCGTAAAATACTCGGTGAGTTGCTGGCCGCCTTTCGTGGCGCCGGTCAGTGTATAGACGCCGCCTCGGCGTGGCGCCTCGAGCTGGACAAAGGCCTGTTCCTGCCAGGCTGCCGCCGCTAACTCGACGCGGCTCTGATCAGGTTGGGTAAGTTCCAAAACGCCGGCCGTGGGCCAAGGCAGGATGAGCTTTTCGCCGGCGCTCAGATTCCGCGCCGGCGCCCGGCCAGCCATCGCCGCGTGGGCCAGCCGCACCCAGAAGGGGATAAAGCTTTGACGCACCGGCATCGAGTTCCAAGAAATCCCGAGAGACGAGGCAAACACAAAAACCCGACCGCGCCCCAAACTACGTTGCAGGACCAGAGGCGCGTCGTTCGCCAATCGGAAAGGGACGTTTCCACTGAGCTTATCCTCGGCGAAGCGCATGTAGTTGTAGACTCGCACACGTCCCAAGTCGCCGCCGATGTCCGTGGCGAGTTCGGCGAAGAGTGGCGAGGCCCCCCTTGTGGGCTCACGGCGGACGAGCGAGAACTGGTCCGGCGCGGCGTTCGCACGAGCCGGCCCGGCTAGCGGTGCGGGCAGAAGCGCGCTGTACTTCTCGTTGTAGCCGTCATGCTTCATCGCCGGGCCCATGGTCAGAATAAGGCCGCCGCCGCGCCGCACGAAGGCCTCCAGCACCGGCGCGGCTGCCGGCACAGCAAAGCGCGGGGCGGCAAGGATCACCAAGTCGATGTCCTCTGGAATCGCCCGGGTAAGAGCCGACACCGCCGCCTTCTCAGCCCGAATACTGTTGCTCGCGCCCGGCCGCCCGGCCAATGCGCGCAGCAGGAACTCGGTTTCTTCCGTCGCCTCGCCGGACGCCGGACTCCTGTCCTCGGCGACAACCCAAACCTTCATCTGGTCCCGGACGGACAAGCTCAGGCTCCGGCGTCCGTGCAGTTCGAGCCGGCTCTGATCGGTTTGCACCGTGAGCAGCACAGTGCCGGGCTGGTCGAGAGTCATCCACAGGGGGAAGCGGCGGCTTTCATTGGCCTTGAACGCCATTGCCCGTTGTGCCCTGGTCTCGCCGCTCAGGACGATGTCGAAGTTGGCAGTGGTTTCAGTATCACTGTAGTTCACGGCGTCCACATAGACGGCAAAGGGGACGCCGGCCAGCACGAAATCACTGCCGACCTGAATATCGCGCACAACGACATTGGGCAAGGTGTCCTGCTCCGGTGCGAAGTTCACCATGACGAGTCGCGCGGCTCTCTGCTGAAGGGCGTCCGGCACCCAGTCGAGATACTGGAGATCCTCGCGGAGTTCTCGGGGGCAATCACTGAGCACGTAGATTTCGGCCTGGGCCTCCGGCGTACGCGCGAGTGCCGGGAAAGCGGCTGCGAGACTGGGGCTGAGAGCGACCCGGCCTTCTGTGGGGGCAAACGCCGCAAACGCCGGGGACAGCTCTCTTGGAAGCGGCCCGGAGAAGGAGATCTGCTTCGCCATCTTCTCTCCGCGGACCAGCGGCAATACGGTTAGACGGTCGCCGATGCGCTGGCCGGCACAGAGCTGCGCGAGCGCCCGGCGCGCATGTGTGAAACGTGCACTGAGCCCGTCGGCCACGCTCATGCTGAGCGAATTGTCCAGGAGCACGACGCGATGCACCGGCTTGTCCGGCAGGGCCGGCACGGCGTTCGTGGGCGCGGGGTTGGGCCGCAGCAGACCAGCCAGGAGGAGGACCGCCAGGGCAATGATCATGGCACGCACTGCCAGCACGACGAACTGTTTCCACCGCGAAGTCTTGCGGCGGCTTTGCAGGGTCAGACGCAGAAGATAGCTCGCCCCCCAGTCCAGCTCCCGCTTGCGCCGCCGGAGAAGCAGGTAGATGAGCACGGGCGTGGCGGCGCCGGCCAGAGCGATCAAGGCGAGAGGCGACGTCAGGATCATGAGTGTCTGGTCCTTATGCGCAGCAGGTTGGCAAGCAAGTCTTCCCAGTTCTCGGCCACTTCCACACTGTGAAACTCAATGCCGTAGCGATTCGTACCATTGCGCAGACGCCGCTGATGAGCCGCAAACACCTCTTCGTAGGCGGTCCGAATCTCCAGCGGATCAGCGGGGTCGACCTGGTCGGTTTCGAGATCTCGAAACAAGGTGAAGCCGGTGAGGTCCAGCACTTTCTCCCGGTGGTGGTACACCTGATAGAGCACCACGTCGTGCCCTCGAACCGTCAGCATACCGAGCGCTTTGGTCAGTGCGGCCGGATCCTGAAAGCAGTCGGAGAAGAAAACGAAGACGGAGCGTCGACGTACCTGGCTGAGAAGGCGCCGTATGCAAACGGCCAAATCGGTATCGCCCTCCGGCGTCAGATCCACCAGGGTCCGGAAGAGCGCGGCAAGATGGCGGCGGCCGCTTGCCGGACGCAGGTACTGAACAATTCGCGTGCTCATGGCCGCAAGCCCGAACGTGTCCCGCTGCAGGAGCAGAAGATACGAGAACATGGCAACCATACGCCGACAGAACTCGATCTTGCTCAGACCACCGTCGGGGTAGCCCATGGACCCGGAGAAGTCCAATCCGACAATCACATCGAGATTGGTATACTCCTCGAATTCCCGGGTGACCAGCCGGTCGCTCCTGGCAAAGACCCGCCAGTCCACGCGGCGCAGATCGTCTCCGGGCATGTACTCGCGATGCTGCATGAAGTCTGTGGACTGGCCTTTGCGTTTGGAGGCATTGCAGCTCTTCAGGAAGCCCTCCACGCGGGTCCGGGCAAAGAACTCCAAGTCCTTGGCCAGTGCGGCAGCGCGCGAAGTGAGCAGGCTATTCATGCAGACACCGGGGCTGAGTCTATGAACGCAAGCATCATTTGCTTTCCGGTACCGTCACCAATTCGAGGATCCTGGCAATGATGTCGATGGACGTGACGCCGTCGGCTTCGGCAGCGAAGTTGACCAGGACCCGATGTGTGAGTACGGGATAGGCTACCTTGCGGATGTCCTCGGCCGTAACGTGGGGGCGGCCCAGCATGAGGGCCCGAGCCTTGGCCCCAAGAACCATGTACTGTGCGGCCCGCGGGCCGGCGCCCCATTGCACATACTCCGTGACGAAGTCGGGGATGCTGGCGCCACTTTCTTGCCCACGCTCGAGGCGAGTTGCCCGGACAATGTCCAGGCCATAGGCGCGCAGGTGGCTGGCCACCGGGACTTCGCGCACCATGGTCTGCGCCGCAACGAGTTCTGCCGCGGTGAGGATCGACTTCAGCTCGGCTTTTGCCGTTCCGGTCGTGCGATCGATGATTTCGAGTTCCTCGTGACGTTCGGGGTACTGGACGCGGATGAAGTACATGAACCGATCCTGCTGAGCTTCAGGTAAGTTGTAGGTGCCTTCCTGCTCAATCGGGTTTTGCGTACCCAGGACAAAGAACGGCTCTTCGAGCTTGTAGGAATGCGTGCCCACGGTGACGCTGTGTTCCTGCATGGCTTCGAGCAGCGCCGCCTGCGTCTTTGGCGGCGTGCGGTTGATCTCGTCGGCGAGGACCATGTTGGTAAAGAGCGGGCCCTTGACAAAGACGAACTTGCGTGAGCCATCCTCCTGTTCCTGGATGATCTCGCTGCCGGTGATGTCCGCCGGCATCAGGTCCGGCGTGAACTGCACGCGTTTGAACGACAGGTCCATCACCTGTGACAGGGTCTGCACCAGAAGGGTCTTGGCCAGGCCCGGCACCCCCATCATCAGGCAGTGCCCACCGGCCAGGATGGCCTGCAGCACGTCTTCGACCACGCTCTCCTGACCGACGATGACTTTGGCGATCTCCACCTTCAGGCGGGCGACCTTCTGCGCTAGTTCCTCGTGTTCCATAGGGATCTCCGTTGGTTATCTGCAAACATCGGCTTGCCTCGCCGGCAGTGCGCGCAATCGCGGTGATTCACCTTCCCGGCCGCTACAGGTCATGGCCCGCGTAGCGCACGATATTGGCATACAGCTTCGGCCACTGCGACCAGTTATGGAGTGTGGTCTTGCCCGCGAACTCGGCTGGATCGCCGTAGGGTAGCGCCAGGACGATCATGGTGCGCTGGCCTTTGTAGGGACTGTACTCCACGATCAGTGGCTGCCCGCCGGCCTTCAGCAGCACCTTGGGTATTGCCTTAAGTTTGTCTTTCGATTTGAGCTTCACCTGTTGGACGTAGTACTGCCAGGGCAGAGCGCTCAGGTTCAGTCCCTTGAAAACCGGGTGATCCTTCGCCGGCGAGTTGATCCGGACGGGGCCCCGCTTGATCAGGCTGCCTTTATCAAACGGCAGGTAGTCGTAGATCGGGTGGGCTTCGTTGAAGGGCGCCAGACCGAAGGTGTTCTCGCCCCCGCCAAAGACGAGACCGCCGCCCCGCCTCAGATAGTTGTGGAGAATGTGCAGGCCGACGTAGCGGGCGGGATCGAACACGGAGTTGTTCAGCACCACAACGCGGAAATCGAAGAGCCGGTCATAGTCATAGGGGAAATCGGTCAGACCGGTCTTGCCGACGACGAAACCGGGATGATACCCGAGTTCCAGCTTGACGTCGGGACGGACGAGGCGCAGGGCCTGCTCCAGGTGGAGCACACGGCTGTGGTTGCCGAGCAGGGCAAAGATTTTGAAGTCCTGCCGGTTCACGGTCAGGTTCTGTGCCGGGACGGGGATGCGGGGGTTCTGGTTACGCCGTGCGAGCTTGCGTACGGGTGTCTTGAGATCTCGCTGAATATTCCGGCCGAAGGTATACCGGCCCACGTGGAAGTGCTCGAAGACCTCCTCTTTCTGAGTGCCGTCGGCCAACTCCACAAAGGCCGTGGTCTTGATCAGGACCGGGTCCGTGCTCGGCTCTTTCATGGCGGCTTCACGCGTCGTGGGTTCGATACCCAGTTCGGCGAATTCCAAAGCGCCCAAAGTGACCTTTGTTGGTTTCGGTTCGAGAAGGTTGTGCTCAACTTCGGGGATGAAGGTAATCTTGCGCGCCTTCTCGTAGGATGAGACAACCTTGTACTGAAGCCGCAGTCGGCCCTCTTCGCGGATGGGCTTGAGTTGCACAATGAAGTACTTGGTGGCGTGATCGACTTTCTCGAGCCCCATGATCGGCAGAACATAAATCCGGCTCTTCACGGGGCGATTGTTGAAAACCAGGCAGTTGTCGTACACCCATTCGCTCGTTGTAATACCGCAGTTGTAGAGGAAGAAAAGGTAGTCGTAGTCCATGATGTAGACGATGCCTTCCTTGCGCTCGGGCGAGACGCGCGCGGACCAACCCTGGTTGAAGTTGCGGATGTAGTGCTGGCCGTACTTGGTGGGGATTTCGTTGATCCCCAGATCACTCGGCCGGAAGACATGGTCCGGGGCCGTCAGGTTGATGCGGGAAGAATTGTGGCACCAGAACAAGGGAAGCTTGGCGTACTTGTCCGGATTGATGAAATCAATGTCGAACAGGAAGTAAGGAGTACCTTGCCGCAAGGTCACGGTACGCCGGATGATCAGGTTCTCCAGAAGCTTCGATTTCAGCCCGCTGTCCGCCGCCCCGAGCCAGCCCTCCAACTGCGTCTGAAAGGCGACCTGCACTTCGTCGGGACCGGTCTTGGTAATCTTGTAGTCGTACCACTTACCGCGAAGTTCCTGAAAACGCCAGTCCTGTTCCCAGACGTTGTCCTGCAGAAGGCCGCCCCCGGATTTCAGGTTCTTGGGTTGGGTTACGTCAAGGATTTCGTTCTGGGTGGGCCGGAACACGAAACGCACCGCGGTTGCGCCGAGCGCGGGCATCAGGTGGATACTGATCCAGTCGGTCTCCATGGCGATGACGCGATCGCCGTCCTCGTCATCCGTTTCGACGATGTGCGCGCCCTGTTGCTCGCCGGCATAGGTGACGCCAAGCAGCATGCAGACCAACAGGAAGAGCCGAATGTATGATCCAGCGGGTGTTCTCATTTGGCAAACTCCACGACCAGGACACTGAACAGTTTCAGAGGCGGGAAGCGGACCCGCAAGGTCTCTCCTTCCACCTTGCTCTTCACGCGCTTCGAGTGGACCCGCGGCTCCCAACTGAGCATCCAGGCTTCGGCCTTGGCGAAGCCTTCGGGCATTGCCACTTCAATATCAAAACTCTCTTCGATGGGCGGCGGGAGCTCATTGCTCTTGTTGCGTCGCAGACGTTCGGCGACGGGCGGATTGAGCAGCGGCACGACATAGCGGCGCTTGCCGGGCAGGTCTTCCTGGGTTGCGCCCTCGGCGTACCACAGATCAGCCGGAGCATCGACGAAGATCACTTCTTCGGCCGCTTCGATCGGCCGCAACTTATCGCTCCAGAAAAACTCGGAGAAGCGCGTGGCAAAGGCCCCCATGCTCTCTTCGCTATACGGTGGCGGGGCGTAGGCGCCCACGTAATGAGACCCCGAGGCGATGCTCATCATCGTGAAGTAGATGTCGTCGTGGCAAAAATGGCCCGCGCCGTCCCGGTGCGGCGAGAAGAGCTGGTAGACGCCGCCCCCGTGCTTGCGGGCAATCGCCCGTTTCAGGTTCATGAAATACCAGGCGTCTTCCCAGCGGTTCATGTAGTCGTCATACAGGGGCGCACCCATGGTTCCTTCGTCCATGAACATGCCGTGGGCCTGACAGAAGGCGATGAACTCGGGATAGGTCTCTGCCGCTTTGATCGGGGCATCGCGTTCTTTGATCGTGTCGAGATAGGCGTAGGTGTCCATGTTCGCACCCCACTCGAAGTGCGGGAACTTCGCCTCGACCGCGGCCCGCAGCGAGTTGAAGTTCCTGGCGGCATGCGCCATGGGATCGTTGATCTTGACGGCGTGCTCCGTGCCCAGAACCGTCCGGCTGCCGGCGCGAGGGGCGAGAATGCCGACATCAAAACGGACGGCGCCGTAGCCGGATTTGACGATGAATTCGACCAGTTCGCGTTCGACCTGCTTCTGGAGTGCCGGGTGGCGATGGTTCAAGTGTTGCTCCAAGGTCGGGCAGCCGCCCTCCACTGCCGGGATCAGTCCCTGTTTCTCCCAGTCCCAGGCCTTCACGGCGTTCTCTCGCGTCCGCATCGCGGCATAGGTCTGATCCGTGGAAACCACTTTGCCGGCGACCCATTCCGGGTGAGCCACGTGCAGGTCCATGGTCGGCGTGCCCGTACCCCCGGCAAAGAGATACATGGCCGTCTGGATGCCGTGCTTCGCGTTGTGGTCCGTGGAGGCGCGCACGGTCTTGTAGGTATAAACCACGTTGCCGCCGGACATCCCGGAAATCCAGGCATTATCCGTCGGCAAAATGCGCGCCATATCGCCGGGCGTAGCCGCGAAGACCTCCACGTGGTTCTGATGTCGTTCGGGATGCCGAAACGGGTCCATCGTTCGCGTCCGGCTGCCCATGATGTGGACGTCATAGTTCCGCGGGTGCACTTGGAAGTAGTCGTGAGCCGCTGCTTCGCTTTGGTTGCCCCGGCGGATTTCGGCGATGACCTTGTAACCGAACAAGGGCGTATCCTTGGTGGTCTTCCAGGGGACAAAAACCGTCTTGGCCTGGCCGGCGGGAAGCTCGACGTCCGCCGAGTGGATCGTCCGTCGCTCATTCAGGCCATGCTCCAGAATCAAGGCCAGCGTCCGTTGGTGTCTGGCGCCCGTAAAGTTCTCCAGGTAAACGTCAAAACCGCTGTCCTGACCTGGTCGCAACCACAGCTTCCTTGGCCGCACCGCGCGGACGGTGATCGAAGGGGATGGCTGGATCTTCTCGAGTCTTATCGAGTCCAAGCGCACCCAACGCAGCGAGTTGGGAGGCATCCCCGTCATGGAACTGTACTTGGTCTTGGGAAGGGATAAGGCGATCATCAAGCCCTCCGGCCTGGCGTCGGGTTTCCTGGCCTTCGCCTTCTTCACCGGCTCGGAGTTTGGATACACTTCATCCACCCAGGCGTAGGCGCCCCAAGGGTGGCGCGCCTGCCGAGGGGCAAGGCGCTTGTCCCCAGTGGGCGAGACTTCGTAGTAGAAGCTGATGGCCTGATACTTTCCGGGTTCAGCCAGGTCCGTGGCCGAGAAGTCGCGACTGGCCCCGGCGCCGCCGGGATGCAGATTCACGGACAGTCGAATGGGCGTACCAATTACGCCCGTGTCGCCGTCGAACTTGATGCGGGCGCTCACTCGGTAGACCCCCGGCTCAATCGCGGCCCATCTCAAGAGGGGCGTACGCGCCACCGCCAAGGCACTCTTGGCAATTGCTCGGCGACTTACGCGCTGCTGCAACGCGCTGGGCGTCTCTTTCTCCTTGCCGTCCTTGCCGCCGGCCACGGGACGCTTGGACAGGGCTTCCTCATCCTCGACAATCGCCAGTGCCCCGCGTTCCTGCAAGGTACGCGCGGGGATCTTCCAGCCCGGCCAGGAGAAGCGGCTCTCAGCAGCGGCCACGGTTGATGACCATCCGAGTGCGGCCACGGAAAGGAGCAGCAGGATCGGGCTGATGTGCCTGAGCATATCAGTGTGGCCTACATGCATGAGATGGCGTTTGCCTTTTGGCCAATTCCATTTGGAATCAAGGCTGCTTCTCATCGGTGATTGTCTTCCTGCTTTGGTGTGGGTTTCCAGGCAGGTATACCATGGCTCTGCATCATCACCAGACACGAATTTGGCCGGGCGGTTCCAATAACGCCCCAGCTACGGTCATGCGCCTTACACTGGCAGAGCCCGAACAGCGTCAGGCCCAGGTACAGCGACATCAAGATGCCCGCGAGGATGTTCATTCCTTTGCCTTTTCCGCCTCATTCTGCTTTGCTTCTGCGTCCAGTCCCTTGCCGGTTTTCGCCCCGTGCTTGCGCAAGAGTTCTACCATTTCTTTAGATGCGAAATAGTTAGCCAAATCCAGCGGTGTCCAGCCATCCTTGTCCTTAACGTTGACATTCGCTCTAGCCTCAATCAGCGCCCTGGCAATCTCAATGTGAACCCCGAATTGCGCAGTGTGTAGAGGCGTTCGGCCATGCTCATGCTTCATGTTAACATTGGCTCCGGCGTTAATCAGTACCTTGACCATCTCGGTGTGGCCATAAAACACCGCGTTGTCCAGTGGTGCTTGGTCAGAGATGTACCTCGCATTGACGTTGGCCCCGGCCTTAGTCAGGATTTTGGCCAGTTCGGTGTGGCCCTTCTCCGCAGCCCAGTGTAGAGGGGTCTTGTCCCTTGCCCCCCATTCTTTGGCATTGACATCCGCCCCGGCTTCAATCAGCATTTCAGCCTCTTCGGTCCAGCCTTCCCGGGCCGCGTAATGTAAGGGCGTCCGGCCATAGCCATTCTTCGCATTGACCTTTATTCCGGCTTTAATCAGCATCTTGACAATGTCTATGTGACCCTTCTCCACCGCCAGAAAAAAAGGGCACATCCCTTCAGCACCCAACTCGGCACCCCGCGACGTCCAGCACATTATTGTAACCTCACCCTCTCTATTCGCCTGCTTTTTATCCCACTTACAAACGTACCGCACACCTTCCAAGTCACCAATCTCAACCAGCTTAACCAGGTCCAGTTGCCGGGCCAGAAGTTTATTCACCACGTAATGCATCGCCAGCGCCCACAGCACCAGCAACCCAGCCAGCAGAGGTAATTGCCAGGCCCGCTTCTTTTCCAGCCCCAGCGTCAGTATCTTGCCCAACCGGTTCATTTCTTCACCTTTTCCACTACTCGTCAAGTATATCCGGCGCCGGCGCTGAGTCAAGCCCTATAGTAAAGGACATTCTCGCCACGGCCAGCGCTTACAGTGGCTGTCAGACAAGTTGGGCGATGCTTATGAGACCGATGCGGAGGTGAGGCAACGCATCAGGGAATTACACGAACTGCTGTGCGAACTCGAGAGTATCGGCTGTTCCTTCAAAGACTGGGACTTCGAGATCGGGATAGTTGATTTCCCCGCCGATGTCGGCGTTGAAAACCGGCAGTTAAGCTAGCCGTTTATTCTCACTCGCACAACTGAGTAGGCCGGCACGCTGAGAACGAAGCCGCTGCCGCTCACATCCGCGCTTCCTTCGACGGGCCGTACGGCGTCGGGCGACTCGAGCGTGTTCGCGGCCCAGGGAAGCTCCGCCGACAAGGTCAGGACCTCTGCAGGACCCTTCGACTCGAAGCCCTCTAGATCAACAGACACGTCCACCGGCCCGGACGTTCCGCGGTTGACGATCGAAAGAAGAAGCTCTCCATTCCGCCCGACAGCCGCCAGCGCGTCGATAACGGCGTATTTCGTGCCTGACGGAGTGCAGTCCAAGACCCCCGGCGCCTCCTCCTCGTCACACTCGATATTGACCTCCACCGGCGTCGCACCCGCGAACGCGCTGAACATGGCCTGGGCGTGGTGGCAGGGATTCGGGTAGACGCGTTCCCTCTCCTTTCTCAATCCGCCGCCGTGATTGACGGTGGCCGAGTGGGTCACCAGTTCGACGAACGGGGCCAGACGGATGCACGTGTGATACAGCAGGACGTCGTAGAGAGCTTCAGCCAGCGTCGAAGGGTTCACCAGGTTATCGCGTGTAAGGCGGGTCTCAGCTTCCGTCTCATCCTGGCGGATACGGGCGAAGAGCTGCAACTCGGTAACGGCAAGCCGCGGATCGGAGATCCCCGCCTCGACCATCTTATCCCTCAGAGTGCCGTAAGCATCGAGATATATAACGGGGACTGCCATGAAGTCACGATAGACATCCAGAGGATCGGTGGATGAGGGCACGCTCCCGCCGAGAAGGGGATGGTCCGTTATCGTGCGCATGGAGGGTCCCAACTCGGTCACGACCTGCTCATCCCATTCGTCCAGAGGGTGGCTGCCGTTCGCCATTACATATATATCGGGGTCCGCCGCCTGCATCACCTCGATGAACTCCCTGTACCGGTCCACATAGCCGGCCGGGTCGGTCCAGCCGACCTGCCATTTCCCGTACAGCTCGTTCCCTATCTCCCAGAACCGTACGTTATACGGCTCCGGATGTCCGTTCCCGGCGCGGCGCCCTCCCTCAGGGGTATCGGCCGGGCCGTTGCAGTATTCCACCCATCGCGCCGCCTCTTCAGGCGTGCCGTTGCCTGCATTGATGCATATCATGGGCTCGCAGCCCACCGCCCCGCAGAACTCGATGAACTCGTCCGTGCCGAAGAGATTCGGTTCGAGGCCGCCCCAGGCAGGATTGGGAAGGGTGGGACGCTCATCCACGGGACCGACGCCGCCCTCCCAGTGGTAGCCGCTCACGAAGTTCCCTCCAGGCCAGCGCAGAAGCGGAAGCTTGGACTCCTTCAGAAGCCGTATCACATCGCGGTCCGAGCCGCCCACATGATCGGCCGGCCACAGAAGCATCCGGTCGATTACGAACTGACCCGGCGAATTCGCGGCAATAACCAGGCGGTACGCCGACTCAGCAGGCACGGAACCGTCGAGCTCGAAGGTCCCCGTGAACGTCTGCCACTTGCGTGAGATCCCCGTGACCTCGGCGGCTGCACACGGCTCCTTTCCGTCCCGCGCCAGCAGCTTGATCGATAGTGTCTCGAGACCCGGCGAACGGACTACCGTCCGCCACTCGTACGCGCGGCATCGGTGAAGGGGAAGATAGCACCACTGCGAAATGCCCTGACCGGACCCGCCGACCCTCACTCGCTGCGCCCTGTCACCGTGCGGTCCTGCATCGGAGCACACGAAGATATCCTCACGCCCGCCTTCCCTTAGCCACCAATGGGCAAGACCGTCCTGACGCGACTCGAGCATCTTCTCGACATCCGGCAACCCCATACGATCGTGACCGCCGAGGATTATCTCCGCGATCTTCTTCTCGTCCGACTCCGGCCTCGAGCCTCCGTCCGGATGGCCGCCGCCGCCGAACGGGAAATCGGCGAACGTGGGGTTCCTCAGTATCTCGGCGCACATCCCGTTGTAGACATTGGCGCCGAGATGTTCGGCGAACTTCCCCGTTATGTAGCGGCTTACGGCAAGATCGGACCTCTTGTCGGCCTTCACACCGACACTCGCCTTCGCATTACCCATGTTATCCTCCAGGAAAGGCTCTAGTTATCATCAGTTTCAGTTCGCTCCGAGATCGGCACACACCGGACGGCGCCATCAGCGGTAATTGCCAGGCCCGCTTCTTCGCCAGGCCCAGCGCGCGCCCGGTCGGATGACCGGGTCAGTATTTTCCCCAGCCGGTTCATTCAGTTTTGCCTTTTGTACTTCTGGTCAAGTATATGCCCTGCCGGCGCTGAATCAAGTCTGGTTCAATAGGGCGGTTGATATTGGGTGGCGGTGGTGTAGAATGGGGTGTGCAGCGAAGTGGCGAGAATAATTGGCAGTTTCGATTACGAGATGTACTATAGTTGGCAATACAACGGAAGGGCCGAACCATGCACGGAATGACGGGCCGAAGGGGACAGACGGGCCGCAGGCCCTATGCGAGCCGAAGGCGAGAGCGAAGCGGCAATGCGAGCCGAAGGCGAGAGCGAAGCGTCAAATCATTTTTTACCTTGATCGAACTCTTAGTGGTGATTGCGATTATCGCGATCCTGGCGGCGATGCTGCTGCCGGTGCTGGGCCGCGCCCGGCGTTTAGCGAGGCGCATCGTCTGCTTGAACAACCTGAAGCAGATGGGACTCGCTGTTTTAATGTATGCGGACGACGCCGACGGCCAGGCGCCGACGCGCTGGGACCCCCGGCAATACGACCCGGTGAACCCGGCCTACGACGGCTACGAAACGCTCAATCTCTTCCGCTGGAGCCACACCTACATGGTCAGGCCCCTGGTGCCCTACGGTCTGGACAGCCATGCCGCGTTCTGCCCCAGCAGCGGCGCCCGGCCGGTCGACGCCGTGGTGCCGGACTTCACGATCGACGTGCCGGCGGCCGGCCTGAACGATCGCCTCTACCTGGAGTCGGAGTTCAACCAGTACTATTATTGGGGCGCCTACTACTGCTACATGCCCGGCACCCCGGAGGCCGTGCGGGACAACTTGCTCTCGGGCAACCGGCTGAAGCTCTACGACACCAAACCGTCGCCCGCGACCCTCAAGGTAGTCAACGACGACGGCGACCGGGTACTCATGGCCGACAAGACCTTCTTTCGCACGAACGTCAACGGCGCCGAGGTCAACCACGTCCGCAACTACAATGGCGGCTGGTTCAACGACGCTGATTGGAACTGGATGGTGACGCAGGTCGAGGGCGGCAACCGCCTGTGCGTTGACGGTTCCGCCTTCTGGATCAAACCCGCCGCGATGGGCAAAGATGGCGTCTACGGTATCCCGGACCGTGACGGCCGGCTCGCCCACTACGGCATCGAGTTCAACTACCCCTGGATCGAGACGTTCTTCTGGTAGAGCGGCGGGCGTCAGCGCCGCTCACCGCCTGCTCACGGCTCCCGGCAAAGATGAATCACAAAAGGCGGTTTGCGGAAATGTCACGGAATCACTCGCTGATGGAGCTCAGGTGCGCAATTCTCCTGGCTTGGTTTCTCGGGGGCATGTGGGCGGCAAATGCGGTGGCTGAGGATTTCGTCCTGCAGGAACGCCTCGGGCATGCGTGGACCAACGAGTGTGTCAGCTTTCCGTTGACCCCGGCACAGAGGGAGAAGGCCAGGAAGGGCCTGGCCCTGATTGGTCCCCGCGGCAAGGAGACTGCCTACCAGGTCAGCAGTGGGAAGGCGCCGCGCATTTCCTTTCAGGTGAATCTGCCGACCTATACGAGTCAGGAATACCGTTTCGCCGAAAAACCAGCGGCAATGAAAACCGACCTGAAGGTCGCGGAATCCGCGCCGACGATTCAGATCACGAATGGCGTTATCGGTCTGAGGATTCGGCGCAAGCTGGGAAAAGGACAGGGACCGATCGCCGGGATTCGGCTCCTCTCCGGCACCTGGACCGGGAATTCCTTGCTGGCAAGCGCGCCCGCGGTCAAGAAGTACACGGCGAAGATCATGGCCCGCGGGCCGGTATTTGTCGAGGTCGAATGTCGTATGACCTTTGCCGATCAAGGCCGGTGGAGTCTGCGTTTTCGCGTCGAGAGCGCCGAACCCGTTATCCTTGTCGAGGAGAGCTTTGACGCGCCGGGCGGCGGGACCTTTTCGGTTGTGCTGGGGAACAAGGCCTTCCGGCCCACCCATCTCTTCCGCCGGAACAGCGACGTGACCAGCGCGGTCGTCATGGCCGACCCGATCGCGAATTACTTCCTGGAGCCCTGGCTGCGCTGGAACAATCCCCGGCATGGCAACTGGATCGCGCTCTGCACGCCGGCACCGGCTCGGGAAACAGACGGTCCGGCAGTTCCCGAACCAGGGAAGGTGGAAGAAGATGAATTGGATCCTGTCCTGGACGAGATCGAAGCTGCCCCGAAACCGGCACCTGGACCGCCGGTCAACGACAAGGCCTCCGATATGCTCATGATCGGCCTGTTGAAACCCAGCTTGTGGGTTGACCCGCAGTGGAAGGGGCGCGCCAAACAGGTCGGCGCCCATGCGCGGGCCGGTGTGCGCGAAGGGCTGATGACCGTGGATTTGCCGGTGGCCGGCGGTCGCCGCGCCTGGCTCTTAGGCGTGCTGAACAAGACGAAGAGCGAAGCGATCCTGACGCAGAAGAACCGGCGCGTCGCGCCGCCGCCGCACAAGCTGGTCATCAAGCACGGAGACTTTCCGCTCGACCAGGTCAAAGACTATGTGCTGGACTGGGCGGGCGACGAGGATAATCACCCCCTGCTCTACATCCGCAAGCAGGACCTGCCGATGCTCCAGACGCGGTTGAAGTCCAACCCCAAGGAGCTCCACCGCTGGATCAGTCAGCAACCAATCAACAAGTATTTGCTCGACGGCCCGATCAGGGAGTTCATCGCCTCGGGCGATGAAAGGCTGGGCAAGCGCATGGCAGCGAAGGCCGAGGAGTACCTGCAGACCTGCGTGGACCGGTACCTTAAGCAGGACTGCACGCTTACCCCCGGCACCGCGCCGCATATGCAGAGCCTGATCATCACGGTATTGAATCTCATTGACCCCGTGCTGAGCACGGAGGTCGTCACCCCAGAGAAACGCAAGCGTATCCTTGCCAAGCTGGCCTTCATCGGCTACGTCGTGGGCAGTCAAAACTACTGGTCGCCGGCGCGTGGCTACAGCGGGTTCGCCAACATGACTTCGGTGGTGGCGCTGTACCGCACAGCGATCGGGTGCATGCTGCCCTCGCACCCGCGAGGGAAGGCCTGGGCGCAGCAGGGCCTGGCGCAATTGTACTGGCAGTTGGGCGCGTGGTCCGACCAGGACGGCGGCTGGGTGGAGGCGCCGCACTATGCCATGGTGAGTTTCGACCACATGCTGGCGGGCTTCACGATGGCGGCCAACGCCGGGTACTCGGACCACGCCTTCGATCCGCGGATGCGCAAGGTGATCGAGTGGTTTGCCGCCATCTCCACCCCGCGCGACAACCGCACCGGCGGCTTCCGGCATCAACCCCCCATCGGCAACACCTATCATGGGGAGATGTGCGGCCTCTACGGCATGGTCGCCGCGCTCTGGAAGGAGCGGGACCCGGACTTCGCGGCGCAGATGCAGTGGCTCTTCGAGCAGCACGGTTCGTTCAAGGGGCTGGGGATCGGGTGGAATTTCCCGTCCATGCTCGGCTACCGGTTCCTGATGGACCAAAGCGGGGTGACGCCGAAGCCGGCGGACCTCAAGAGCGCCTGGTTCCGGAACACCGGCGTGGTACTGCGCAATACCATGCGATCCGACCGGGAGACCTATCTGCATCTGATCGCGGGGAGGAACCACGCGCATTACGACGTGGATTCCGGCAGCATCATGCTCTACGGCAAGGGCCGCGTGCTGGCCGACGACTGGGGCTACATCGGCATGCATCCAGACAAGTGGCACAGCATGCTCACTTCGAAAGCGGCGCCCGGCGGCAGAACCATGCAGATCAAGGACTTCTCCACCCAGCCGGGATTGGACTACGTGTCCGGGCACAAGGGGGGCTGGCAGCGACAGATTGCGTTCGCCAAAGACGCCGACCCGCTCGGCCCTACCTTCTTCCTGATCCGGGACACGCACAATGCGGATGCTCCGGCCACCTGGCGCCTGTGGCTGACCACCAAATCCGACGTCGCCGCAAGACCGAAAGCTGCCGGCCCCATGCTTCCCGAAGCCGACCTCGGCGAAGATGACTTGGACAGTGAGTTGGATGAAATCGGTCTTGGCGACAAGAAGAAGGTCAAACCGAACGTGCCAAGCTCGATCCAGATCCATGCCCAGGGCGCGACGGTTTCTGGCGCCGATGACGTGGATCTGGACATCTTCATCTACGAGGCGGGCAAACTGGGACTCAGGACGGAAACCGCGACCCAGAGGCTCTCCTGCGGCTATCGGGACGGCAAAGTGGGGCCGCTGAAGAATACCCAGACCGCGCTGATCGCGACGCTGTCCGGTCGCGGCGCAGTGACGGCGCTGCTCTATCCCCGGCTCAAGAAAGAGAAGGCGCCGACCGTGACCTGGCACGCTGACGGGCGAATCGCCAAGGTAGTATCCGTATCGGGGACGGACTACGTGTTCGTGACCCCGAAACTGAGGGTGCCCTTCGATGGCAAGTCCCTGCGACCGCTCAATCGGGTAGTAAGAAACCAGGCAGGCTACCTGAGCCGTGCTCCCAGGGATGAGAACACACCATCTCTGATGATCAACAAGACGGCGGCTGAGATCGCGGGTCGCACAGTTCGATTCCCAGCCCGATCAATTGCCCTGCATCCCGGCCCCAGGAATCCCGCCACCGCCGTGTGGCGCAGCCCGGTGAAGAGTACGGTTAGCGTAACGGTGCGGCTTAAAGACGGAGATGATAAAACCGGCGACGGCATCCTTTATGAGTTGCGACATGGCGCAAAAGTGCTCTGGAAGGGCAGTATGGCGAATGGCGCAAAGGCCGACTTTGCGGCTGACAAGGTCCGGGTCCGCGTGGGTGATCTGCTGCGGCTGGTGGTGTTTCCGGGAAAGGGAAAGAAAGGGGAAGGCCCGGAGTGGTGCGATACGACTGTAACCGAGTGGATCGTCCGGACGCCGGGCGGAAAGACGTGGGACCTGCGCCGGACAGTTCTCGACGACGAACTGGGAAAGAACCCGTTCACGGATGCCGGCGACACGGCCTGGTGGGCCTGCGAAGGCGATGCCGAGAAATTCGATCCAAAGGCTCTGAGCGTGAAACGCAAGTCGTTCAAGACTGCGGACGGCAAGGTGTCTTTCAAGGGAACGGCCGGGGCGGTGCAGATTCGAGGCAAACGCGTGACGCTGACGCTGGGAGCGGCAGGCGAGATTCGCGTTGGCAGAAAGAAGCTGGCAGCCGAGAACGCAAGAACGCAAACCACAACACGATGACCAGAGAAAAGAAACCATGATTGCTCTGACTGCAGGAGAGGGCGCCCAGTGAAGAAACTGTTCGCCATCGCCCTGGTCCTTTTGGGTGTTGCCTTGTTGGCCACGCGTTGGTCCGAGCCGGACATGCGCTCCGAGGTGCCGGTCATTTACTGGGTCATTGATCCGGCCCCGGCACGCCAAGAGCAGGTCGCCTCATTCCACAGCTGGCAGATCCGCTCCGGCCATTGCACCGAATATCAACTCAACGGAACGGCGGATGTGGAAGCATTTCGCCGGCGGAACTGGTCACCGGAAATGCGAACGGCGATCCGTGCCGGCAACCCGCAGGGAGCAGCCCTGCTTGACGGCTCCCTGAGCCAGCGCGATTTGCCGGCCACAATCAAGGTGCCCAAGGCGCAGATGCGTGTTGACGCCGCCAGCAACGACCTGACCAAGAAACTGATTCAAGGCGTTTCGGGCGTTGGCGGCGACGTGATGGATACCTATGAAGGCGGCATGCAGATGCGGTTTCTGGCTTCGGCCGGGATGTTGTCGGACGTCACGAAAGACGCCAAACGCCTGGGGTTTGATCCGAGCCGGACCTATGCCTGCCTGGGGCCGTCGCTCTTCTACAACGATCGGCAGTACTCGTTCTCGCGCAATCCGGCCCAGGGCCTGTACTGGGTCAACAAGAACACGTTCGAGAAATACAATCAGCCCATCCCGCCAACACGCTGGACCTTCGAGGAATTCGAAGCCGCCGGCAAGGCCTTTGTCAAAGCCGCCAACCCGCCCGGGAAACGCCAGACGATCTTCTTTGCCAACGGCGCCGACTGGAAGACCATGCGCCGGAGTCTGGGGCTATCCAGTTTTAACGAGACCCTGACCAAGAGCGCCCTGGATGATCCACGCATGGCCCAGGTCTATGCCCTGATCTACAAGTGGACGTACAAAGACCGCATTATTCCCAGCGCCGCGGACATGCAGAGCTTCAGCAGCAAAGGCGGCTGGGGCGGCGGCACACAGAATCTCTTCCATCGCGGTAACTTCGGGCTGATGTTCTCGGGCCGCTATGCCTTGATGGGGCTTCGCCGGCTCGAGAGCATACCGCTGGCTGTGGTTGAACCGCCGCACGGCGGCATGCCGAATACCATACTGTCCGGCGGCCAGGCCACGGTCTATGCCGGCTCGAAACATCGCGATCTGGCCGTGCTGTTCCTCGCCTTTTACGCCAGCGAAGAATACAACATGCAGATCGTCCGCGATGCCGACGGTCTGCCGCCGATCCCGGAATACACCAATCGCCCCGAGTTCCTCAAACCGCCCAAGTACCCCAACGAATGGGGTTGCCACGAGGTGTATGCAGAATGCGCCAAAACGATTGCGATCGTGCATACCTTCAGTCCGTTTGTGCAGCCGGAGGTCGTTAACCGCATCGAGTGGCGGGCGTGGGGCGAAGTCATGAACGACCGCGCGACACCGGAAAAGGCGGCGCGGGAGGCCGCGGAGAAAGTGGACCGCGAGATCCAGCTGAACATTGCCGAGAACAAAGCGCTTCGCGAACGATATGACGAATACAGCGCCTTGCAGAAGAAGATCGATTCGTATCGGGCCGCGGGGCTTTTGGTCCCGTTGGAGTGGCTTAAGAACCCGTTCCACCGCCGTCTCTACGTCGTCCGCGGGTGGTCAAAGGCGACGAGTGCGGAGTCAAGTGAAGGGACTACGCCATGAGTGGTTCCAAACTGCGGAAGACCGCGACCGGCCTGGCTTTTCTCTCGCCGAATATTCTTGGGTTCCTGGCCTTCACGCTGGTGCCCCTGCTGGTCAGCTTCGCCATGGCCTTCACCAACTGGGATGTGCATATGCACAATATGTTCCAGGACGAACCAGTCCGGTTTGTGGGGCTGGAGAACTTCTTCCGCCTTTTTGAGGAACGCCACTTCCTCCAGTACTTCGGCAACACGCTGTTCTTCATGTTGGGGATGCCATTCGGCATTGCCGGGAGTCTGGCCGCGGCACTGCTGCTGAGTAAGAAACTGCGGCCCGGACGCCGGACGCTGCTGGTGCGTGCTGTCTGCACGGCCGTATTGATCGCCGGCTTGCTGATGCTCGTCGCCGCTGGCTGCGGCGGCACCGCGACCGTAGTGCTCCTGGCCGGCATTGCCGGGACCATCCTGATTGCCGGACGGACGGGGGGCCAGAGCGTCTATCGCACGGTCTTCTACTCGCCGCATTTTACCGCGGGGGTGGCCACCTTCCTGCTCTGGAAGAAGCTCTACAATCCGCATAACGGACCAATCAATCTGGCCCTGGCCCCCGTGTTGGACCGCGTCGCCGCCGCAACCAATGCGTTGCCGGCGGCAGGGGTGCAGGCCGGAAGCTACGTCTGCGCTGCAGTCCTGGCACTGCTCCTGATCTGGACGGTGATCCGAATCGGTCGGGCCTGGCGCGATGGAGACGCTGGATGGCTCTCGGTCGTCCTCGCGGCTGCCTTGCTCACGGCACCGGTAGTGATGGCATGTTTCTGGTCAAGCTCGCGGGTCTTCGTCTTGGTCGCCATTACTGCGGGCACGATCGCCGTCGTGCTGCTGGCAATCCGCCTCGTGCCGCGGCGGGATTTCACCTGCCGCTTCGACTACGGAATGTCGAGCACGGTGATCTTTGCCGCCGGCATCATGGTCATCGGATTCGTCATGATCGGACTCGGCAACGTCCTCCACCAACTACCGGCAATGAGCGCGGACGGTCTGGAGCCACCGCAGTGGCTGAGCAATTACCATTGGGCGAAACCCTCGCTCATGATGATGGGGCTCTGGGCCGCGGTCGGCTCCAACAACATGCTGCTCTACCTTGCCGGCCTCTCCAATATCCCGCCGGAATTGTACGAAGCAGCCGACATCGACGGGGCGTCCGGACCGCAGCGGTTCTGGCACATCACCTGGCCGCAGTTGGCGCCCATCACCTTCTTCATCTTCGTCATGTCGGTCATCGGCGGACTGCAGGGCGGCTTCGAAATGGCGCGGACCATGACCGGCGGCGGACCGGCGGGGGCCACGACCACCCTGAGTTACTACATCTATTCCGAGGGCTTCCAGGCGGGACGGCTCGGCTACGCGTCAGCCGTCGCCTGGGCACTGTTCCTGCTCGTCGCCGTGGTAACCTTGTTCAACTGGAAATTCGGGAATCGACGTATCAATGACTAAGCCTGAACACAGCGCAAACCGCCGGGCCATGATCCACGGGATCAAGCAGACCGGACTCCATATCCTCTTGACCATCATCGCTCTGGTGTTGTTCATTCCGTTCGTCTGGATGGTGCTTACCAGTCTGAAAACATTGCCCGAGGTGGCGTCGCCCGAGTGGCTGCCGAAAGACGCGCAATGGCAGAACTACCGTAAAATCTTCACCATGCCGGGCATCCAGTTCGGGCGCTGGTACTGGAACAGTATCCTCATCGCTGCCTGCGTTACCTGCCTGCAGGTACTGACCAGCGCCATGGCCGCGTTCAGCTTCTCCCGACTCAAGTGGCCCGGTCGCGACAAGGTGTTCCTGCTCTACCTGGGGACGATGATGCTGCCGGGACTCGTCATGATGATCCCGAACTATCAGATCATGATTCGGCTTGGGCTGGTGGACTCCTATCTCGGCCTGATCATCCCTGCTTCCTTCAGCGCCTTCGGCACCTTTCTGCTGCGGCAGTTCATGCTGGGCATCCCCCGGTCCCTGGACGAAGCCGCCGAAATCGACGGTGCCAGCAAATGGCAGGTGTTCTGGGAAGTCATCATGCCCATGTCCCGGCCCGGCTTGATCACCCTGACGATCTTCACGTTCATGGGCAACTACAACAGTTTCTTCTGGCCGTTGGTCATGCTCAAGAGTACGTATCGCTACACGCTGCCGATCGGAATGATGTTCTTCGATTCATCTCAGGGCCAGGAGACCACGCTGCTCATGGCGGCGGTCACGATGTCCGTCGTGCCGATGATCCTGGTCTTCGTACTGCTGCAAAAGCGCCTGGTGAAAGGCATCCAACTCGGCAGCGTGAAGGGATAAGGAGGTCTGACATGAAACTAGGGATCCATGCCTACGCCTGGTGCTCCCAGTGGAGCAACGAAACGCTCGATCTAATCGACCGGAGCAAACGCTTGGGACTGGATTTTATCGAGATTCCCCTGATGTGCCTCGAGACGCTCGACGCGCCGGTCGTTCGCGACCGGCTGCAATCCGTTGGCCTCGACGCTGTCACTTCGACGGTGCTGCTCGGCGACACCGACATCAGCAGCGACGACCCGGCCGTCCGCGCCAAGGGCGTCGAATATCTCAAGGCCTGCGTACGGGCCACGCACGTGATCGGGGCCACTTCGTTCTCAGGCGTTATCTACGCCCAGCACGTCAAGCCGGCCCCCCGCCGTCCGACGGACCAGACCTGGCGGCGGTCCGCTGAGTGCCTGCGCGAGGTGGCTGACCTCGCCGGCGAGTTTGGCGTGACCTTGGGGCTCGAGCCGGTCAACCGCTACGAGTCAGACCTGGTCAATACCTGCGAACAGGCCAAACGCTTGAAGGAGATGATCGGCCGCGACAATGTGCGGATCCACCTCGACACGTACCACATGAACATCGAGGAGAAGAGCTTTTACGAGGCGACGAAACTCGCCGGCGAAGATCTGATCCACTACCACCTGTGCGAGAACGACCGTGGTATCCCGGGCACGGGCCTGGTGGATTGGGACGGCATCTTCCGCGCCCTCGGCGAGATGAAGTACAATGGCTATGCCGCGCTTGAATCGTTCGTGGACTGCACGGACAACATGAACACGTGGGTTTGGCGCCAACTGGCGCCGGACGGCGACACGTTGGTACGGGAAGGACTGGCTTTCGTCCGCCGCCTGGAGAAGCGGCACGGGGTGACGGCGCAGGACAGTGAGGGCACGACAAAGTGAGCAATGTGATTCATAACATTGTGGATTACGGGGCCGTCGGCGATGGCCAGACGCTGAATACCGCCGCCATTCAGAAAGCCGTTGACGCCTGCGCCACGGCGGGCGGCGGCACCGTGGTGGCGCCTGCCGGCGTCTTCGTCAGCGGACCGGTGTTCCTCAAGAGCAACATCGAGTTCCACCTCACCGCGGGCGCCGTGCTGCGCGGCAGCCGGAACATGGAACACTATGGAATCGTGGACGTGGAGACGCACGGACACCGGATCAAGGTGTTCCTCGCCTCGCTGCTGACCGCCATCAAGGCGGAAAACGTCTCCATCACGGGTTCCGGCACGCTGGACGGTCAGGGCAAGGTCTGGTGGGATGAGATCGACGCGGGGCGGGGCGGGAATCGGCCGGTCCTGGTGTACTTCGTGGACTGTGAACGGGTGTTGCTCCAGGGGGTCAAGCTGCTGAACTCGCCCTGTTGGACGGTGCTGCCGCTCCTGTGCCGCAACGTGAGCATCCGGGGCATCACGATCCAAAACCCCTGGAAACCCTATCACAACTGCGATGGCATCGACATCCACTCCTGCCGCAACGTCCGGGTCTCGGACTGCTATGTGGACACGGGCGACGACGGCATCTGCCTGAAGACCGTGCCTGATTTCGGCATGATCGGGGGCCCGGTCAAGGGCAAGATCGCGCCCGACTACAGCAAGCCGCGGATTCCCTGCGAGAACGTGGTGATCGAGAACTGCGTGGTCGAGCACGGCCACAGCGGCGTGGGCATCTGGGCCGAAGTGATCGGCGGAATGCGCAACATCGCGGTGAGTAACTGCATTTTCGACGGCACCCGCACCGGCATCCGGATCGCCCGGTACCCCGTGGCCGGCGGTTACGTGCGCGACGTGCGGGTTGATAACGTCCTGATGCGCCGCGTCGGCTGCGTCTTCGAGCTGTCCACCACGCTGCCCGGCTACCTGATGGAGCGTGCCGTGAGCCACCCCGGCATGGACGAGTCCCCGGAATTCAGCAACATCCACTTCAGCAACATCACGGCGACCCAGGCGCAGATCGCCTGCGAGGCGCACGGGCTGCCGGCGGCCTCCCCGCACGACATCAGCTTCAGCAACATCCGCATCGAGGCGGACGCGGGCTTCGACCTGCGGCACATGCACAACGTGCTGCTGGACAATGTCGAGGTCGAATGCCGCGGCGTGCCGCTCAGGGCGAGCGATGTGACCCAACTCGAGGTGCGCCGGTTCCGGGCGACGACGCCACCGGCGGCGGATTCGGTCATCCAGTTCACGCGCACGCGTGACGCGTGGGTCCACGGCTGCACGGCCACGCCGGGCACGGGCGTGTTTGTCGGCCTCGTCGGCGACGAGAACCGGAACCTTCTCGTGGACGCCAACCGGCTCGACCAGGCAGAGGAGGCCCAGGCGCAGGTCGAAGCGGCCAACGAATGGAACGTGTGCAGCCATGCCTACAGCGGCAGCCGCTGGATTCGGGACAGTGGCGAGCGCAACGCGTGGCTGCCCATCTCAGTTGCGGTCATGGAGGCCATTCGCCGCGAATGGACAGAGGAGCAGATTGATCGCATCTTCTCTATCTCACGGGTCGAGCCGAATGCGCGCAACGGCGCCGAGGTGGAGAACGAGTCCGAGCGGCGGCGCATCTACATCATCGAAGCCGACGGAGTGGAAGAACGACTCATCTTCTATGAGGATGGCCAGTTGCTCCGCAAGATCAACGATCCGAATTTCCACGCGCATACCTGGGAGGGAATGTAAGATTACAGCAGTTAAAGCCACCAGCATAGGGATCCTGTATTCCCAGACAGATAGCGAATTGAAGAGCAATTACTGGACCTCAATGAACGGCAAGGGAATAACGGTCATGCATAGCCGGCAAGTTATGCGCATCGCGATGACAATCCTGTTTGCCACAGTAGCAACGGCTATTTCGTTGTTTGCGGGAGAGGCCGTTCTTCCCGAGCCACCACAGGTCGATCCTGTGCTGGTGTTGCAAAAGGGAAAGGATATTGAAGCAGGGGAATTCAAGATTCTTAAGAGCGGAGCGACGCCAAAACAGCAGACCAGAGCAAAGCTGCGTTGGAATGACAAGATGCTCAGCGTCTCCTGCGAGTGTGTCGACAGCGCTATTCTCGCCAGTCAGAAGGGACGCGACAACATCAAGCTGTGGAGGGACGACAGTGTCTATCTGTGGTTGGCCCCCGCGCATGCACACCGTTCCAAGAGCGGCCATATCATGATTCAGGTTTCCGCCGGAGGTCTGGTACTTGACCAGCGCGACGGCAAAGCCGAATTCAACGCTGAAGGTATGCAGGTGAAAGTGGCCCGGAAGGCCGGCGGCTGGACTGCCCGGATCGACCTGCCATGGAAGGCACTGGGCCTGAATGCACCGAAGCCCGGCGACGTCTGGGGTTTCAATCTGACGCGCATGGATCAGCCGGGCAAGGTCGATCACAAGCGGATGGTCATGTCGTCCCTGATCGCTTCCGCGGATGGTAATCTCATGCGCTATGACCGGTGGGGACACCTCATCTTTTCCACGGACGGTAAGCTGGCCGAGATCGCGGCCGGAAAGGCGGCGATGGAGAAGTCGCACCAGGTACGAATCGACGTGCTTGGAGGCCAATACTACCGCGATTGCCTGCAGCTGAAGAAAGAGAAAGAAGCCCAGGAAGCACGCAAGGGCCTGCCGGCCAATCCGCAAGCCAACGAAGATGTCTACAAGCTGCTCGAGTATCTGACCAGACTCCCGGAACGGAAAGACAATCGCTTCCTGCTGGCCCAGGACATCTGGTCCTATGAAGGTCGCATGACCGGCGGATTCGACCGGTTTGTGGGCAAACTGCAGAAGAAGACCGGCAAGTGGCTGCCGATGATCCATGTCTCCTACGGCGACCCCACCATCAAAAGCAAGAAGTATCCGGGAATACCGCAAGAGGCCAACAAACACGCCATCGCCTACTGGAAAGCCGGTGGCCTGGTTACCATTCACATCAACCCAAACAACCCCTGGACCGGCAAGTCGTACGGGAAGGACAATTTGGCCGGGCGCGAGAAGATCGCTAATGTCCTCAAACCCGGCATGCCGGAAAACCTGGTGTGGATAGAGAAGCTCGACGCCTATGCCAAACTCCTCGCTGAATTGCGCAATGCCGGGGTAGTCGTTCTTTGGCGGCCGCTGCACGAGATGACCTTCACCAACTGTTATTGGTATGACTGCGGCGCCACCAGCGATCGCGAGGTCTTCAAGAAGCTCTGGCGGCACATGTTCCGGTACTTCACCTACGAGAAGAAGCTCGACAACCTGATCTGGGTTTTCTCCGTCAGCAATGTTGGCGAGTGGGGCGGACCGTCACCCAAGTCCGTCTATCCCGGCGCCGATTACGTCGACATCGTCGGCCTCTCGCTTTACTCGAATGAGGTGGAAATCCACCCCAGGGACTACGAGGAACTCAGCTCCCTAGGCAAGCCTTTTGCCTTTACGGAATTCGGTCCCGGACACAAGGACAACAAGACCGGAGAAGGCTTTGACAACATGGACCTGATCCGCGCGGTCCGCTGGAAATATCCCAAGACGATCTACGCCAACTACTGGCACTCCTGGCACGGAGCGAACATGTCGATTATCGACAATGGCAACGCCGACCGGTTGATGAACGACCCATGGTCTGTTGATCGCAGTGAACTGAGTTGGCGACAGCTAAAGATTGACCTTCAGCGACGGCGCAACCGCGTCGTCAGACATGAGAAATTTCAATTCCGCAAGTGAACAGAACACGGAACGGCTAAAGGAGTAATGATGAAACGAATCACGATTGCGTCAGTCCTGTTGATCGCTCTTCTGGCGGGGCAAGTCTCCCGCGCGGGAGAGGTCCTGAAGTGGAACGGGTACCAGAAGGACCCGCACCCCTGCCTGTACGTCACCGCCAGGGACGTGGCGCAAGCGAAGCGGACGCGCAGGGATTTGGCGGCGTTGGCGGCCCTGAAGAATTTCAACATCGACGGGGCGCTGGACCAGGTGGTTTCCGCGGCGCTGCTTGCCGAACACCCCGGCGCCCAGAAGACAGTGGTGGCCGGCGCGCTCAAGGCGATGGACGCACTGATTGGCCAAATCCCGCGCACGACAAAGCACAACACCGGTCCGCATGCCTATGCCAAGCCCTTCGGCGTGGCCGTGGGCCTGGCGGACGCGGCCCTCGCCACGAAATCGATCAGTGCGGCCGACCGGGCCGGCCTGGTGGCCAAGATCGCCAAGGCCAGTTACATGGTCAACGATCCCAATTACTGGGGCTTCGGCCCCGGCAAGGGCAGTCTCTGCCCGAACATGTACACCAGCGCCGCGGCCTACCGCCTGACCCTCGCCGCCTTGATCCCGTCGCACCCGATGGCGAAGAAATGGTTCAACGGCGCGCTCAGGGAACTCAAGGACGAACTGGACAAGTGGACCGATCCCGCGGGCGGCATGATCGAATGTCCGCACTACTCCATGGTCATCTTCGACCAATGGGTGGCTGTTTTCCAGATTGCCAGGAACGCCGGCGCCTCTGACAACGGTCACTTGTTCGATGCGCAATTGCGTCAGGCCATCGAGTGGCTCGGCAACATCTCAACGCCGCGGGACAAACGCTGCGGCGGCTTCCGGCGCCTGCCGTCTTTGGGACACACCTACGCCAACGAACGGACCGGCATGTTCGGCGTGATGGCGTGTCTGTGGAAACAGAAGGATCCGGCGTTTGCTGCCGAGATGCAGTGGATGCATTTGGAGCATGGCTCCTTCGGCGAGCCAGGTATTCTCAGCTACTATCCGGGTTTCATGGGGTATCGCAGCTTCTTCAGGGAAAGTGGTGTCCGGCCCAAAGTGCCCGCGTATGCCAGCAAGTGCTATCCGGAAACCGGCGTGCAGCTCCGCAACGTCATCGGCTCCAAGCGTGAAACCACGATGTATCTGATTGCCGGACGCAATCACTCGCACTATTTCAACGACTCCGGCAGTATCACCATCTGGGGCAAGGGCAGCGAGCTCTGCGACGAGGACGACTACCAGAGACGACGCAATCAACAGTCCCGTGAAGCTCACAGCATGCCGGACAAGCCCGCCACCTACAACGAGGAACGGGTTATGGACCTGCGCGAGTTCAGTACTTCCGCCCACTTGGACTACGTCAGAGGCATCCGCCGCGGCTGGCAACGCCAGATCGCGTTCGTCAAGGACAAGGATCCCCTGGCGCCAAACTACTTCGTCGTCGCCGACACCTTGGACAAGAAGTCCGTCCCCACGATTTGTCGCCTCTTCCTCCGAGCGAACAAGGTTACCCCGATCCCGATGGGTGTCACCGTGACCGGTAAGGAGGATGTGGATATGGACATCTTCTTCCTTCAGCCCGGCGTTGCCAAACCGAGAATCCACAAGGACCATATCAGCGTCAATGTAGAAAAGAGCGGCACGCTGACGGCTGTTCTCTATCCCCGGCTGCGGACGGAGAAGCGGCCGACCGTAACGCCTCTTGCCGGCGGCAAAGGCGTCAAGGTGGTCACCTCCGTTGGAACCGACGTCATCTATCTTAGCCCCGAGCCCATCAAAGCAATGGCCGCCGGGAAGGCCTTCGAGGGCAAGGTCTGCCTGGTCAAAAAGCGCAAAGGCAGACCGATCCGGGTTCTGCCCGGCGACTGCGATGTGAAGCCCGGCTGGGAGGGCGGGGATCGTCAGTTGCGCATGATTCCCTGGGACGGCCCGCAGTATCCGATCTTCCCGGACTACAAGGACGCGATTTGCCCCAACGAGAAGGACATACTGGTCTTGCAGGGCAAGAAGCCTGTCAGTGTCAGCGATTTCGAGGTCCTCAACAGCGGCGCGCAACCCAAGCAGACCACAAGCGTGAGTCTGAACTGGGCCAAGCGCGGCATGGATGTGGTCTTTGACTGCAAAGACAACGGGATAGTGGCGGCACAGAAGGGGCACGACAATATCAAGCTATGGAAGGATGACAGCGTCTATCTCTGGCTCGATCCTGGCCATGTGCATAATAACAATAAGATGATCATGATCCAGGTCTCCGCCGGCGGAGAGTGTCATGACCTGCGTGACAACGATCCTGCCTTTGATGTAAAAGGCATGAAGATCAAGATCAGTCGTATTGGCAAGGGATGGCGCGCGCTCCTGAGCATACCTTGGAAAGGACTGGGCATGAAAACTCCCGAACCCGGTGACGTCTGGGGTGTAAACTTCTCGCGCATGGACCAGCCCGGCAAACTCGACCACAAGAATATGGAGATATCCACGTGGGTAACCATCCCGAGAGGGACCAATCTTACGACCTTTGACCGGTGGGGACACATAGTCTTTGGTGGAAAATCACACACCGTTGACAAGACCACGCGCAAAGCAATAGAGAAGGCGCACAAAGCGAGACTTGACACCATCGGAAGCCATGGAGACTGAGGAATGGAACTGGGAACTGATAGCGGCGACCCGCTTCGGCCGGGGGTGTAACAGTATCAATACTCTCTAAGGGCGAAACCGTTACCCTTCGCTCAGCTCAAGGAGAATCCACATGCTGAATCGTTGCCTGAGCGCGCGGGAGGCGCGTCCCTTTCTTGCTGTAACCGTCATCTGTCTTTGGTGCACAACAGCCCTGGCCGGGGAGCCGTATTTCAAGGACAAGTACAAATCGAAAGACTGGTATCGGGCTGGAGGGAAACACTCCGGCTATCCGGTCGAACAGAATGTCCCGCCCTGGGAAAGCCGGTACAAACTGCGACCGAGAGACAAGCGGAAGCTGACGCCGGCCGATGTCGTCGGGCCCTATGGCATCGTGTTTCCGAACTGGAAGCATGTCGGCGTGCGGGGCGGCATTCCGAAGGTCAAGGTTGTCCTCAGACTCAAGAAATTAGGCGCCAGGCCGAAGACCGATATCTCCGGCCTGCTGCAGAAAGCGGTCGAACAGGTGGGCAAGAAGAGAGGCGGGGCGATCCTGATCGGCAAAGGCATCTTCTATCTTGACAAGCCTGTTCTCATCAAGCACAGCAAGGTCGTGATCCGCGGCTCGGGCCGCAATGCCACGAAACTGGTGTTCCGCTACAGCATCGTCAACCCGAAGGCGAAGTTCCCCGGCGGCTGGCCCGAGCCGGCCGTGTTCCTGTTCCAAGGCGGCGCCCTGGAACAGGAACGTCCGCTGGCAGCAGACGGCAAGCGCGGCGACACCTTCCTGAAACTCAAGAAGATCGGCGACCTGAAGGTGGGCGACAAGTTCTGTCTGCGCGCGCCCGTGACCAAGCGTTGGCAAGCCATCACCCGGGACCGCTCAAAAGGCGAATGGGGTACGCGCAGCAATGCCTATGAGATTCGAGCCATCAAGGGGAACAGAATCGCTATCGGCGAGGCGCTGCGCATCGACTTCCCGGTCGCGGATGGATCGAACATCCGTAGAATGGTTCCGGTGGAGTATAGCGGCCTGGAGGACTTCACGCTCGAGCACACCTGCCGGATGCAGTTTCACTCAGTCACGTCTCAGTGGGCCTGGAACTGTTGGGTGCAGCGCATCAAGGTGCTGAACAGCGGCAAGGGCGGCGCCCACTTCAACTCGGCCAAGAGGTGCGAGGTGCGCGACAGCGAGTTCACCGGTTTTGATGCCAAGGTCCATACGGTACACCGTACCTGGTGGGGGTACGCGGGGTTCACCCAGTCCTGGGACTGCCTGATGGAGAACACCGTGTGGCGCCGCTTCCGCCACGGGCCGCAAGTGCAGTATGGCGCCCAGGGCAACGTGATCCGCAACAGCGTCTTCGAGGGCAGCGACGCCCAATGGCATGCGGGTTGGAGCACGGAAAACCTGTACGAGAACTGCGTGATCACGGACGGACCATACGGCTCGTACGGGTGGGGCTGCTACAGCACCGGGTCGAACGACACGACGCACGGCCCCGAAGGCCCGCGTAACGTGGTCTACAACTGCAGCTTCAACTGTTCAAAGGACGGCTTCTTTAACCGTGGTGTCAACGAGAACTGGATTATCCTCCACAACTACTTCGTGGTGAAGGATGGCGCCGGCTATCGAGCCGAAGGCGGCAGCTTCGACGCGATCGTCCGGGCCAACACCTTTGTCTTGCAGAGCGGGAAATGGCCCATGATCATGCTGACGACCCGCGACTGCACGGGCACGGAGCTGATCAATAACAAACTCTATGGCGGCAATGGCGAACTCCTTGTGAGTGAGGCACCACTGGCTGTTGACCGGGGCAACAAGGCGTTTCCCCTGGGGGAGAAACTCCTGGCCCGACCGAAGCCGCGGATCAAATCCATCTATGAGTATCTCAAAACGAGAAAGGGTGCGAGACGACGATGAAATCCAGACTGCTGCGACTCATTCCAGCCACAGGACTGCTTATCATTCTCATGACGGCAAGTATCGTGGGTTGTGATCGGCAAGGCGCGACCGACACCATAATCCAAATTCCCAATGGCGACTTCGAGAAGGGAAGAGAGGACTGGACCTTCTATGAAGGCCGCGGCGACTGCGGCATCACGACAAGACACGTCGCCGGCGGCAAACGGGCGCTGCGGATCGTGGGCGACCGGGCGCGCAAGGGCGCCAAGGTGACTGGCCCCATGGTTGCCTGCAAAGGACCGGGGGTGATCGAATTGCGCGGCAAATCCCTCGGCTTCAGTGGTCGCCACCTGGGACTGTATATCCATGAATTCAGTGCGGATGGAAAGATGCTGCCGAATCCAAGTTGGGGGGAACTGGGTGGCACGGGAGGCAAGTGGGGAGCGCTTCTGCGACAGGTCAATCTGAATGAGAAAACCACACACATTCGGATCTTTCTGCTTGGCTATCCAGGGGAAGGCGAGCTCATTGAGGTCTATCTCGACGACCTGCACTTCGTTCGCCCGGCGATGCGCATTCCGCCATGGGAAAGCCAGTACAAACTTCGCCCTGAAGACAAGGATAAACTCACCCCCGCGGACGTGGTCGGGCCGGATGGCGTGGTCTATCCAAACTGGAAACAGGTTGGCGTCCAGGGCGGCATCCCAAAGGTGCCGGTAGCTCTGAAGCTGGCAGATGTCGACGCGAGACCTGGTACCGATATCTCCGCCCTGCTCGATAAGGCGTGCAAAGATCTGGGTGCTAAGAAGGGGGGAGCCATTCTCATCGACGAGGGGACATTCTATCTCGATACGCCGGTGAATATTCGGCAGAGCGGCATTGTGATTCGTGGGTCGGGCCGAGACAAAACGAAGATTATCTTTCGGGGTGGTGTTGGCGTTGCCGGGACCGATGTGGGGTTCTACTGGCCACCTGAGAACGGCATCGTCGGCCCGGATACGCAAGTGGCAGTGCATGCTTATCATATGAAACTGAAGCGCCTCACCATCTACCGCGACAACAAGAAAGTGAAGACGCAGATCGGGGACGGCGCGTGGACCTATGCCCTCGGCATCACA
>SDBT01001682.1_pt1 | contig 39286 bp, 30 predicted proteins | sample 2277101 | NCBI WGS metagenome assembly SDBT01 (sample SAMN10404973, study PRJNA504765) | marine sediment metagenome | isolation source: marine sediment core GS10_PC15, 103 cmbsf | place: Arctic Ocean: Southern Knipovich Ridge | collected 2010 | reverse complement strand
TTGAAGGGCTGCATGGACTGGTTCTTTGCGCTGACTATGTTCGGGATCGGGGTGGTGCTGCAGGTCGAGGATTTTAAGCGAATCGCGCAAAAACCGGTTATCGTTTTAGTCGGGTCGGCGGCGCAGTTCAGTCTTATGCCGATAGGGGCGTTTCTTCTGGTGAAGCTATTTAACCTGCCGCCGGAGATTGCGGTTGGATTGATACTGACCGGTTCGGCGCCGGGGGCGATGGCGAGCAATGTTATGAGTTACATCGCCAAGGCGGATACGGCGTATTCAGTTTCGCTGACGACGGTTTCTACGCTGTTGTGTCCGGTATTGACGCCGGGGTTGACATTTCTATTAGCGGGATCGATGCTGGAAATTCCATTCCTGGATATGGTGGTCAGTGTTATGAAAATGGTGATTGTGCCGTTGTTTGTCGGATTCGGAGTGAGGCATTATTTCAAGAGCAAGGTCGAGAAGATTCTGCCTGTATTTCCGGCGATATCGGTAACGTTCATCATATTTATCTGCTCGTTGGTGATAGCTCTTAACAAGTCTTACCTTGCACAAATAACGGCGGTTATCGTGGTGGCAGGGATTGTTTTGAATGTTTATGGAATGTTAGCTGGCTATGGCGTTGGGTCGGTGTTTCGGATGGAGGTGCCCAGAAGGCGGACGCTTGCGATCGAGATTGGGATGCAGAACGCCGGTCTGGGGACGGTTCTGGCGTTGAAACATTTTAGCGAAAAAACGGCCATGCCGGCGGCGATTTTCGTATTCATCTGCATTATCACAGCTTCGGTCATGGTGGCGGTATGGCAGAGAACATCGCCGGACAAGACTCATAGCTGAATATTGAATAGTGAAAAATATTGACAAGAGCGTTGTATTTTGGTGGTAGAGACGCTATAATATGCCGATAGTGATTTTCTGAGACGTTTGATGGGCAGTCCGGTTCGGCTGCCCTTAAGTTTGGGTATAAGATTTTGAGGAGCTTGTAGTCATGGGCTGTAATCTTGCGATAGCAGGAGTGACCGGCGCGGTCGGTCAGGAATTTCTAAGAATTCTCGAAGAACGGGATTTTCCGTTCGATTCGTTGAAGATGCTTGCGAGCAGTCGGTCGGCCGGCAAGAAAATCGAATTTAAAGGTAAAACGTACATCGTTGAAGAATTGACGACAAATAGTTTCAGCCGGATTGATATCGCCTTATTCAGTGCCGGGACGGGTCGCAGCAAAGAATTTGCCCCCGCTGCGGTCGAGGCTGGTGCAGTTGTTGTGGATAACTCTTCGGCCTATCGAATGGATACGGAAGTTCCGCTGGTAATCCCGGAAATCAATCCGCAGGCAATCGCGGAGAATAAGGGTATCATTGCGAATCCGAATTGCTCGACAATTATCGGGATTGTGCCGGTCTGGCCGCTGCACAGGGCAAACACTGTCAAGCGAATGGTGGTCAGCACGTACCAGGCCGCCAGCGGGGCGGGGCGCTCGGCGATGGTCGAGCTTGAGGAGCAGACGCGCGAGATTCTGGCCGGTAAAGAACCGACCTGCAAGGCGTTCCCGTATCAGATTGCATTCAACGTCTTCAGCCATAATTCTGATCTCGCGCCGAACGGATATAATCAGGAAGAGGTCAAAATGGTCAACGAGACCAGGAAGATATTTGACTGTCCCGAGATTGCAGTGACCTGTACGTGCATTCGTATTCCCGTGTTCCGCGCGCACTGCGAGAGTATTAACCTGGAGTTTGCCGACCCGATTACGCCGGACCAGATAAGAGACCTTTTGGGCACTGCGATGGGCGTATCGGTATTGGACGACCGCGAGCATAACCGCTTCCCGATGCCGATCGACGCTTCCGGCAAAGATGATATTCTGGTCGGGCGGATCCGCCAGGATGAATCAATTCCTGAGAATCGAGGCATTAATATCTGGGTGGCCGGCGACCAGTTGCGAAAAGGTGCAGCTCTTAACGCTGTTCAAATCGCCGAAAAATTGCTTTAATAGCCGGCATGGCTATTCGCAAGATAAAACTCACCGTGCAGTACGATGGCAGCCGGTACCACGGCTGGCAGATACAACCGGGGGAAAAAACCATCCAGGGTGAGCTTGTCGATGCCCTTTCGAATCTTGTCGGAGTCAGAACTTATGTCCACGGTGCCAGCCGGACCGATGCCGGCGTCAGCGCCCTGGGGCAGGTCGGCCTGTTCGAGATCGACTCGCCCATCCCCACGGAAAATTTTGCCGATGCGATCAACGACCGGCTCCCTCCCGAGATCGTAGTAACAGCCGCCGAAGAAGCACCGGGGGGATTCGACTTGTTCGGCAGTGTTAAGAATAAACTCTACCGCTATACGATTTACACCGGTCACTACCGGCCCGTGCTCCGGCTGAATCAGTGCTGGCACTTATCGAAGAAACTTGACGTCCCGGCGATGAATCAGGCAGCACAACTGCTCGTTGGAACCAGGGATTTCAAGTCCTTTGCATCCGCAGCCGACCGGCGGGAAAGTTCCGTCCGGACAATTTTCCGCTGTGATGTCACAGCCGAGGACAAGTGGATATATGTTAATGTCGAAGGCGACGGTTTTCTGTATAATATGGTCAGAAATATCGTCGGTACTCTTGTCGAAGTCGGTGTGGGCAGATGGGAGCCCGAAAAGATGAATGAAATTCTCGAAGCCAAAAACCGAATCGCAGCCGGCCGACTTGCTCCGCCCGCGGGCCGTTGCTTAATGTGGATAAAATATTGAAAATCGTTCATATTATAACTCGGTTAATTTTAGGCGGTGCTCAGGAGAATACGCTAATTACGTGTAAAGTCCTGGCGCAGCGGGGGCATGATGTCACACTGGTGACCGGGCCGGCATTGGGTCCGGAGGGCGAGCTTTTCAACCAGGCACAAGGGCAGGGCTACAAGGTCGTGATTGTCGAAAGGCTTCGCCGGGCGATCAATCCTTTTAATGATGCCGTCAGCTACTTCCAGATTAAGAAGCTGCTTCGGCAATTGCAGCCGGATATCGTTCATACTCATTCCGCCAAGGCGGGGATATTGGGCCGATTCGCAGGATATAAACTCAAAACTCAAAATTCAAAACTTAAAATTGTCCATGCGATTCATGGTCTGGCCTTTCATCCATATCAGAGCGCAGCATTGAATAAGTTCTATATTGTCGTAGAGAAGTCGGCTGCTAAGCGGACGGATTTCTTCATCAGTGTCGCCGATGCCATGACGGCCCAGTCGGCCGCGGCGGGCATAGGCAAGCCCGAACAGTACGTCACGGCGTATTCTGCCATTGACGAGGACGACTTCCTGGAGCCGATTTCACAGGAGAAAAAACGAGATTTTCGCCGAAAGTACGGCATCGATGAAGATGCGGTTGTGCTTGTCACCGTTGCCCGGCTGTTCATGCTCAAGGGACATGAATATATCATCGAGTCGACTAAAGAGCTTTCGAAGCGGTTTGAAAATTGCGTCTGGCTCTTCGTTGGCGACGGCAATCTCTCTGAACATTACAAACAGCAGGCTCGCGAGTTGGGATTAGCCGATAGGATCAAATTCACTGGACTTTTGCCGCCGAGCCAAATTCCGCTGGCCATACAATCATCGGACATACTTGTCCACTGCTCGCTGAGAGAAGGTCTCGCAAGGACACTGCCACAGGCGATGCTGTGCGGCAGGCCGGCAATATCTTTCGACGTTGACGGCGCGAGAGAAGTGGTCAACGAAAACACCGGCAGGCTCATCGAGCCGAAGAATGTCGAGCAGCTAATCAAAGCCTGTGCCGAGCTGATAAAAGATGCGGATTTGAGAAAAAAGCTCGGCGAGCAGGGCAGAGAGTCGGTGAAAAAGAAGTTCGCGCCGGACACGATGGTCGATACGATAGAAGCGGTCTATAAAAAACTGCTGCGGGAATGATTGGCAAAGATTGTCCGTGAGAAAGGAGATCATTGCACATGAATGACACATTGAGACCATGCTGGCAGAACTGCTTTCTTCCTGATGATGAAAATCTCCCCAATGACGAGGAACTGGCCGCTATCGATACAATGGAAGATTCTATATCGCCGTTGGATGATGACGCCGTTCGTATAAGGAGGCTTATCACTTGTTTTGAATCGTGCTACCACGAGGCCGACCGCCAGGCCGAGCTTATTATCAAAGCGATAGGTTCAGGCCGGCCCCCGGCCGAATCGGGCGACCGGCCGCCCGGACGAAAGCGGGATTTGCAGAATTGCCGTGACATCCTTTCAGCATGGTGCGAAGATGCATTTGATAAGGTCAGTGATAGAGATGTTGGCAGTATGTCCGCCGAACGGCTTGCCAGCTTCATCGGGGACCGAACACCACTCAAGACATGGCAGGTCCGGCGAATAATCGACCAAGTAACATTTGCCCTGGATCCATCACGGCCCTTTCATAACCTGGCCTTGAACGCAGGAGAAAACGGCGAGCCGGAAGCCGAATATTACAGAGACAATTCGGATTTTCTCGCTCAAACGGTCGAGACTGTCATACACGACACGGTCGATGGCCGGGACGCACAGATTACGCTCGCAATAGCCATCGACCGCCTCCAGCCGTGTAATTGGAACTTCGTTGACAATCTCGTAATCTTACTAAAAGCCATCGGCTCAGACCTGCATCCGGATAAATCCTTCGCCTGCTGTGAGCGAAATGTGTTGTTAACACCTCTTCGCGATAGGCTGGGAATTATTTCAAACACTCTTCGTGTCTTCTGGCAAAGCAAACAAACAGGACAGCAGATAGATGACAACCTTCTCGCCCTTTTAGGAGCCGGCACGCCTGTAAAGTGCTGGCTTGCAGCTTCTTTGGATAAAACCATAAGCTCGCAGTTGGATCCGGTTAACGTAAACCAAATGTATGAATGGGTAGTAAAATGGATGAAGTGATTTCCTGTTGCGGCCTGATTTGCAAAAAGTGTCCTATCTAATTTTACCTGTATTGGGAGATAGAATATTATGAAAAGTTACAGGAAGAAGCTTTGGTTTTTCTTTGCAGTCATGGTCTTTGCTATGACGGCCCAAAGTATCGTTGCTGAGACAATCTATGTGGACGGCAGGACGGGCAGCGATAAAAATCCAGGCACGAATGGCAGGCCGGTTAGAACGATAGGGCGGGCGGCGGAAATTGTTAACGGCGGTACGGAACCGGGGCCGACCATGATTAAGATAGCGCCGGGAATATATAACCTTACTGAGTCTGTGGAGTTTGTCGGCACAGGGCAATATACTGAAAAAGAGCGGCTGGTTATTGAAGCGATTGAGCTGCCCGATGACCCGCAATGGAAGCCGGCATTGATGCCGGTCATATTGTCCACCGAAGACCCTCGAAAGCAGGGCCGTCTCGATGGGCTGACGGCAACTTACGGAATAAAAATAGCAGTCAGTCATGTTACGATACGCGGCTTAAAGTTTCTGGGCAATCCTCTGGCGCGGAACTGGCACAACTGTATCTCACGCATAGGTGACAGCCTGGAAGATTTGCTCGTGACACAGTGTATGTTCATTGGTGACAGAGATGTAATCGACATCTATGCTGCCGTTTTAGCTACCGGTGACGGATTTGTGGTCGATCACTGCGTTTTCCGTAATTGCCACGCCTGCACGGTCTTCTGGGACGGTCCGCAGAGTATTACAGGTAAGGGCTGCTCGATGAGATACTGTATTGTCGATGGTGCTTATATCGCCGGCGTCTGGATCTGCCGGACAGCCGAGAACTTCGAATTTCACCATAATATTGTGGCACGCAGCGAATATTTCTGGATGCGGGAAAGAATCGACAATCCGAGAAAATATCAAGTATACGATTGCGTTATCACCAATAACAAGAACTACTCGGGGTACGGCGTCGAAAGCGGGCCGACCGGCCTGACCGGAGCCGAAGTGACTTATGAGGAAAGAAACATAATCAAGCAAGGGGCGATAGCTCTGGAAAAGGACAAGAAAGCAAGGAATTACCTGCACCCTGTTGCCGGCAGCCCCGGAAGCAATCTTGGTGCGGGATTATTCAGCAAGCAGAAGGAGAAATAAAAGCTATGAAAAGTTACAGAAAAGAGCTTTGGTTTAATACTTCAAGCAGGCGTGAATTTATTAATATCACGCCGGAGGTTGAAGAGTGCCTGGGAGAAAGCGGCATAAAGGAAGGATTTGTGTTATGTAATGCCATGCACATAACCGCCAGCGTCTTTATCAATGACGACGAATCGGGGCTCCATAACGACTTCGAGGTCTGGCTGGAAAAATTGGCGCCGGAAAAGCCTCACTCGCAGTATCAGCACAACGGCTTCGAGGACAACGCCGACGCTCACCTGAAGCGCAGCGTCATGGGCAGGGAAGTGGTCGCGGCCGTAACCGGCGGCAAGCTCGATTTCGGCCCGTGGGAGCAGATATTCTACGGCGAATTCGACGGCAAAAGAAAAAAAAGAGTCCTGGTAAAAATCATCGGTGAATGAGCGGGTGACATCATGGCCTTGTTATTTTTCTTGGCTCAGGTATTTATTATCTCTTTAACCGGCGCCCTGCAGCCGGGACCTGTCACGGCAACCGCCATTACGATGGGTACGCGGGACCGCTGGGCGGGGACACTCATGGCCATCGGCCACGGCATTATTGAATTCCCCCTTATCGTTGTGATTTTTCTGGGCATGGGGAAATTTTTTCAAATTCCGAAAGTTCAGGTCGTCATCGGCCTGGCTGGCGGCACATTTCTACTCCTAATGGCGGTACAAACCTACATGAGCCTCAAAGCGAATGGCGTTAACGAGCCGAAGGCCCTCAAGGGTAAACCCATTCTTGCGGGGATTATTTTATCTGCCAGCAATCCATATTTTCTCCTCTGGTGGGCAACGGTAGGTCTGGCCCTGGCTAACCAGGTCCCTCCACAATGGGGAATCTGGGCCTTTGTTCTTTTTGCTCTGACTCATTGGTTTGTTGATTTGATTTGGCTGCAACTTTTATCCTGGGTTAGCTCTAAAGGTTCCGATTTACTGAGCGATTATAACCTGAACTGCATATTAAAGGGCTGTTCGGCGGCAATGCTGCTCTTTGGTGTGAATTTTATTTTTCTATCACTTTGTACAGTTGTTGAGATTATTCACTTTCACTTTCTCGCTGCTCGCTGAGGACTTGTTTAAGATTGTATTGAGCCAGAGCATTTTGCTGAGATTGGGCTATTTGCTGCAAACTGTCCGCCTGATCGGTTCCGGATTGTGCAAAAGTAGCTGAAGTTACAGCTTCGGTAATGTCGGATAGTTTGATATTTGCCGGGTCTCTGGCCGGCAGATAACCTTCTTCCGGCTCTGATGTCCTGACTATGAGTTTGCTGTTAACAAGGCGGTCGAGAATTTTCTGCCCGAACTCGGCGGGAATGTCTAATTTGCTGCATATAGCCTCGGGCGGGACCGGGGCCTGATTGTCTTGGAAAGCAGCGGCAATCTCTCTGACAATATTGATTATGGTCAGGTCGTTGGCTATGAAATGCTCCTCGGTTTTTTTGGCGGCGGCGATTTCTGCGGCGTCGAGGCTCTTTAAGTGCTGAGTAGTATATGTCAACTGCAGACCAAACAGCACCGTCAGCCAGGTAATATATATCCAGACCACCGTCATGGGAATAAGCGCCATTGCTCCGTAAACCGTGCGGTACAGCTCCAGTTCCGTTATACAATACCCGAAGATGCTCTTGGCTGCCATCCAGACCAGGGCCGCTACTGCCGCACCCCAGATGGCGGCCTTAAAGTTGACTTTTGTGTTAGGCATAACAAAGTAAAGCAGAAAGAAAGCGACGGTCGCTACAAAGTAGGACAGGATTACAGGGGCCACATATGACAGTACGGTTTCCTGGATGTTCGGGATTTTCGAATATCGTGTAATGACGTATATACCGGTTCCAAGAAGCAGCGGCCCGAGAGTCAAAAGCGCCCAGTAGCTTATAATCCGATGCAGAAAATTTCTGCCGGTTGCTACGTGCCAGATATTATTAAACGATTTCTCTATCGTCGCAAGCAGAGACAACGCGGCCCAAATCACAATTAATATGCTGAACAGCCCGATTTGTCCCGCGTTCGTCTCAGCGAAGAACCGCGCAACGATAGCATCGAGGTGCTCGGTCAGGGCTATTGTCTCTTCGGAGCCTACATCGTCGGGAGTGGGACTCTTGAAAGCGGAGAAGTTCGCCTGGCGATAGATGAAGTCTTTCATCTCTTCCCCGATGTCGCTATAGGCTGGGAATGATTGAAAGATCAGGAGCATGACGATGGCTAAGGGTACCATCCCGAAAATCGTATGATACGACAGAGCGGCGGCCTGCTGGCCTGAGCGATTTATCTTTAAGAGTCTTGCACAGTGCGACCAGAGTTTGATTTGAAAAACAACGAAGCGGCCGGCTCTACCGACCTGTGTAGTAGGTGTAGTCAAAAGCTTCTCAAGCTTCAGCATCTCTGTCCCCTTTCAGTCGGAGGGCGCTTTTGCCGATAAATTTTACCGGCTTGCTGGCGACAAAACCGGTTGCTTTGTGCTATTTGAATAAATCTTCAAGACCCCTTCGCAACTGTTCCTCTAATTGTCCCTTTAATTGTAATTCGATGAGTTTGCCCATATCGAGCTGGGGCTTGTCGACCGTACCCTTGAGCGGCAGCGTAATCCTTGCGCCGCGTGTTTCTCTGCCGACCCTTACCGTTCGACCTGCGGTAGTATAAGGCAATGTCACGGTCATATCCAGACTCTTGTCCAGGCCGATCACTCCTTTGAAGTTGACTGGATTGTCGCCTATATCCACCTGCATGTCCTCATATCGAAGAAAACCTTTCTGTAAAACAAATCTCGTAGGATGGATGGTTATATCCGTCCCGCGGGGATCACCGCCGCTTGTCGTCAGGATTTGTCCCATGAGGTTCGAGCCCTGCAGACGCACCCGGTTCATCGAAATCGTGCCGATGACAACTGTGTCGTTCTTCGATTCGGCACTGAGCGGTATGGCCAGTTGCTCGCAATTGAAGTTTGCGATGCCGCTGACATTGACGGCGTCTGCGAAAATCGGGTTCACATACTTCAGCAGCTTGCTCGTTGTCTCGTCGTTGATTTTAATATCCTTTACTATTTGCATCGGTTTGGCGGTTTTGAACAGTGCAGGCTCCTGCTTGAAGTCCGCTTCGCCGGCAAAGTTGAACTGCCCCTCGTTGACTGTCGTCGTAAACGGCGCGATCTTCAACAATCCATTTTGCACCTGGACGTTAACATCGGTGGGACCGAAATCAAGCCCCATATAACCTGCCTTTTCAAAGCCTACATTAGCTTTGGCATTGAGATTGGACAATAGTTTGTCCGTTTGATCGGTCGGGTATTCGCTGATAAAACTGACAGCGTCTTTTCTTTTGCCCTGAAGTGTCAGGTCTTCCGGCAGATACGGTGCCGCCACGGCGCTGATAGCCGACCAGTCATATTCAAAATCGGCCTGTCCTTGTAACGTGGTCTTGCCGTCTTTGCTGACCTGGCTGAATTGGCTCTTGGTGATTTTTATTAGTTGACTATCAAGCTGGAATGTTTTGACGTTAATCGCTTTTTGCTCGGGATCGATCTCGGCTTCGAAGGCGAGCGAGACTTCGTTCGGCTCGAAGGGCTTCTTCCCGGGTGAGCTGAGCTTCAGGCCTTTGATTTTTGTCGAGTCGGTTGTAATTTTGTAGGTTTTCTTTTCTGAGCTGACAGAGATTGTTGATTCGGCGATGCCGGCCAATTGCATGTCCTTGGGAAAAGAAGCGAACATAACGGCGAACGGCCGAACTTTCTCGAAGTCGACGTTATTTGCTGATATCTCCAGACTTAAAGGTGTCGCCGGCTCGTCACCCAGTGGCACAATGCTGTCTTTTACGCTGAACCGGCCCAGACTCGCATTGACAATTACAGAGTCGATAGCCAAAAGATTCTTCTTCCTGTCCATATTTACGGCGAACTCTATGTTCGCCATCGGCTCGGAAGCACTTAGCCCCTCCTCTGAACTCAGAAGAAGATTTTTAACTGTCCCTGAGCCGGAAGCAGCAATTCTATTTTCTTCAATGGAAATCTGCCCTGTTTCCAAAATCTCTCCGGATATCTGGTATTGGCCGATATTGATGAACTGCCCTAATTCGGCTTGCAGTTTTGCGAGGTCTGCCTCGATATTGTATTTCAGCGATTCGGTGCTGCCTGCACAATTGATTTTGGCAAAAGAAGCCGAGATATCTATTTTGTCGAAGTTTATGCCGGCTTTATCCGATGAAATTTGTGCTTCGGCTTTGACTGGTTGGGACAGTGCGATTTTCTTTCCGTCGACGGTGCCCTCCAGGGCAGTGATAGTTGCGTTGGCCCTGATTTGTTTTTGGCCGCCGGCTTTGAGGGAAGTTTCTACATTGCCGTTCAACTGGCCGGATGTTAGTTGCATGCCTTCTTTGAGTCCCAGAGTTTTGGGCATTTGCGACGAGACGGCGGCCAAATCGCAGTTGAACGTGCCTTTCAAGTTATAATTTGACTTAGCGTCCAGAAGATCGTCCAGAGACTTGAATGTAGTAGGGACAATCCCACTGGCCGTGACGGAAGCCCAATCGCTCTTTAGCTGTAGGTTGCCGATATTTATCGCTTCGGTTTCCTGTTTAAGCTTCACATTAATATCCAGGCTGCTGGTGTGCAATCTGTCACCTTTTAGCTCGGCTCCTGTTATCTGAAGATTCTTTGCATTGATGCTGGCGTTTAAATCTTCGAGTTGGCCGTCTTTGATTTGACCCGTTGCATGAACTCCAACAAGCCCTTTGGCCTGGATATCGATTCCGGCCAACGCTAAGATCGGCCCCAAAGATTCAAGGTCCAGATTGTTCACATCAACAGTTAGATTACCACTTGTTCCCTTGAGGCTCCAGCCGGTTTGCTTCGGAGTAATTGTGCCGGCAACTTGAATCTGAGAGGTTTTGCCCGCCTGAGCTACGGCCATTGTCAGATCGAAATTTGATTGCTGTCCCGGCGGCTGCAAATTGATTTTTGAGTTTATCCGTGACAGCTCGACCGTTCCGGATTTCGGATCGGTGACTTTAATATTGCCGTCATTGAGGACAAGCTCCATTCTTTTTACCGGTAATACGAATGGTTGCATTCCTTCGTCGGCCGGTCGTTTTTGGCCGGGGCTTTTGGCCTTTTGTGCCTGTAAGTCTTTAAGATTGATCTGGACGTTCGGCGTGTCAATCAAGGTTTGGCCGAAGGATAAATTACCGGTCAAAATGGAGCCGTAATGTGGTTTTGTGGTGATTTCCTTGACCTGAACGGAGATTTGGCCGGCATTGTCGTTAAAGCTGAAATCCGAAACCTTGATGCCCTTAAGCCAGCCCATCGAGAGATCGGCGAAGTCCGTTTTGCCGGCAATTGAACCGTTGATTTTGGCTAATATTATCTGACGGCCCTTCCCGGATGAGACGAGTGCGGGTACAAACAAGAGCACGAACATAATCAGAATCACTATGAGCGCCAATGCCAGCTTGAGTACCCTTTTACCGGTCTTTTTTTGCGGCTTGATTTTTGTTTTGTTTTCTGCTTGCATCGCTTTGACCTCCGAAATTAAGTCATTGAATATTGGCACAAAAGCATAAGGACAAAAGACACTTGACTTGTGTCTTGTAAACTTATGATTTGTGCGTTTGTTGACAAAATCAGTCGAGCAATATTTCGTCCGACTTGTTTTTGATCAGCCCGTCAACTTTGTCGGTATACTGCCTGGTAATGTCATCGACTTGCTTCCTGGCTTTTTCGAGGTCATCTTCAGTGATTAGTTTGTCTTTTTGCTGCTTTTCGAGGTGCTTGTTTATATCTCTTCGTATGTTACGAATACCGACCTTTGTTTGTTCGCCGGTCTGTTTGGCCTGCTGAACGAGCTGTTTTCTTCTTTCCTCGCTTAGCGCCGGGATATTAAGCCTGATTATTTTTCCGTCTATAATCGGTGCGATGCTCAGATCGCTGGCTTTGATTGCTTTTTCTATCTCTTTAATCGAAGCGGGATCGAACGGTTTAATCACAATCATATCCATCTGAGGCGCCGCCAGGGTTGCCATCTGTTTCAATGGCGTAGGCGCCCCGTAAAAATCCGCCTTTATGTTTTCGACCAGCCCGGTTGCAGCTCTGCCGCTGCGGACAGCTTTTAAATCGTCCAGCAGGACTTCAAGGGTCTTTTTCATTTTGGATTCGGTGTCCGAGACTATTGATTTGGTAGGCATCTTCAACCTCATTTCGTTACTATTTTGGTACCGACTTGCTCGCCACAAAGAGCCTTCGTTATGTTGCCCTTCTCGAAAATATTCAAAACAACAATCGGGATATTATTGTCCCGGCAAAGGCTTATTGCCGAAAGATCCATTATTCTAAGGTTCTTTGCCAGCACATCGTCGTAAGATAATTTTTCAAAAAGTTGTGCATTCGGATTTGTCTCGGGATCGTCGCTGTAAACACCTCGCACCTTTGTTGCCTTTATGAGCAGATCCACATCGAGTTCCGATGCCCTTAATGCCGCACAGGTATCGGTCGTAAAGAAAGGATTTCCTGTTCCGCCCGCCAATATCGCTACCCTTCCTCGCTCGAGGTGACGAATGGCCCTTCTGCGAATAAAGCCCTCGCACATCGCCGGAACTTCTATCGCACTGAGGACCCTCGTTTCCTGGCCAAGTTTCTCAAGAGTCTCCTGAAGCGCACAGGCGTTGATAATCGTAGCCAACATCCCCATATAGTCCGCTGTATTCCTGGGTATATTGCTGGTCTCGGAGAAGCTTTGTCCCCTCAGAAAATTACCTGCTCCGACCACAATCGCAATCTGTGGTCCGAGTTTGCAGATATCCACGATTCTCTCGGCAATTGACTCGAGCGCAGAGCCGTCGATCCCGAACTGACCTGCTTTGCAAAAACTTTCACCCGAAAGCTTCAACAGAACGCGATGATATTTGCTCTCTGCCATTATTCGTATCTCGTGAGGGGCATCTCGCGTCTCGCATCACAAGGCACCCCCTGTTATCCGACTTCAAATCGGACAAATCTTTTTATCTTTGCCTCGCCGCCGGCCTGTTTGGCGGCATCGGCAAGGACCTGCTCGACGGACCTGCTGTCGTCTTTGACGAAAGGCTGCTGGAGAAGGCAGTTCTCAGCGTAGAATTTATTAATCTTGCCGTCGATGATTTTCTCAATGATATTCGCGGGCTTGTCCTTTACCTGTTCTGCGAAAATGGCCTTTTCCCGCTCTATGGTCTCAGGATCAATCTGATCTTTATCAAGCGCCAGGGGTTTGGTTGCGGTTATATGCATGGCTATGTCTGAGGCAGTTTGCTTTAGTACCTCTACGGCTGCGATAGCTTCGTCGCTGGTCTCAATCTGGACCATTGTACCGACTTTTTCATTGAAGTGAATATAAGTGCTAATCAGTCCGGGGCCATCGAGCTTGTATTTGGCGTAATCTCCCACCTGTGTTTTTTCGCCGGTTTTACTGACTAATTCAGTCATAATATCACTAAATTTTCTGTTGTCGGCAGAGGTCTCAAGAATATTCTCAATACCTTCGTCAGAAGGGCAGGTCAGGGCTACGTCGGCCAGAATTTGCGCCGTCGCCACAAAAACATCGCTCTTGGCTACAAAATCAGTCTCGCAGCAAAGTGTTGCCAAGGCTGCCGTCTTGCCGTCTGGGTAGATTTTGCTTACGATCAGCCCTTCGGAAGTATCTCGACCGGCACGCTTGGCCAGGGTTGCGAGGCCTTTTTTTCTCAGTAAATCCAATGCTTTCTCGACATCACCATCCGTGTCCTGAAGGGCTCTTTTGCAGTCCATCATTCCCTGACCGCTCATCTTCCGCAGTTTCATAACCATCGCTGCTGAAATCTCAGCCATCTCAAAAACTCCTATTCTCTTGTGCTTCGTGGATTGTTACTCGTATTATGCTAACCGGCTGTGGAACCGCCGGCTAAATACCTTAAGGACTATCTACTATTAGCTATTTGCCTTTTTACTCGGGTTCCTGCTGCTCGGTTTGGCTTTCTTGTGAAGGTGCGTCTGCAATCTGCACGGGGCTTTGCTCAGCATTGCTCGTTATTTGCGGTTTGTCCTCATCGGAGCGAGCCATGGCCGGTCTCTTCGAACGAACGCGCCTTGGCCGTTGTGGTACTTCCTGACGAACTGCAATCATAGTTTTGCCAATCGCAACCGCATCGGCCAGCTCGTTAAGTATCAGATCAACCGCCCTGATCGAATCATCGTTTGCCGGGATCGCCACATCCACCGTGTCGGGGTTCGAATCTGTATCGAGAAGTCCTATAGTAGCAATATCTAGCTTTTTGGCCTCCCGAAGAGCAAGATATTCCTTCTTCGCGTCAACTACGACAACGGCACCGGGCAAACGGGACATATTCCGAACACCCTGCAGATTAGCTTTTATCTTTCGCATTTCGCGTTTTAGCCTTGATGCCTGCTTTTTGCTCTCACTGTCGAGTGTTCCATCTTCGACCATAGCTTCCAACTGCTCCAGCCTCTGTAGTCGGGACCGTATCGTTCTAAAGTTGGTAAGCATGCCGCCAAGCCATCGCTGAGAAACATAGTGCATTCCACACTTTTCTGCGATACTTTCTACACCCTTTTGGGCCTGACGTTTTGTCCCTACAAAAACGACGTCTTTGCCGGAAGAAACTACTTCAGCAAGAAGTTGTTTGGCTATCAGCAAGCCTTTCAGGGTTTTTTTGACATCAATGATATGAATATTACCGCGTTTTGCGAAAATGAATGGAGCCATTTTCGGATCCCATCGGCTCACGCCGTGTCCAAAATGCACTCCTGCGTTAATAAGTTTCCGTGCCAACTCTTTTGCCACAAAAGATCTCCAAAAAATTTACAAAACTTGACCTTGTATGCTATACATAAACAGACAAAACAAAGAAAATAATGTAAATTGCATAATATGTCAAGACTTTATGTTAAGAATTTTTTGTAGGATATAGGCGAATTTTTCAGTTCGTCACAGGTAGGATAGTTATAAATGTGAGCTATTGGCCATTATCGAGGGTGATAGTGCCCCAGTTAGCATCAATTATTAGTGTATCCGGGCAACTTGCCGAGGGAGCGATAATTTTGAGAAGGATTCTCAATACCAGACGGTAATGAGAATATTGGGCTCGGTTTTTTTCGCCTGGAGATGGCCCGTAACAACATTCGTTCGTTTTACCTGGACATCCGGATTTTCTGTCAGCCATCTGGTGATTTGCTCATCAAGAAAATTCAGAGCCCCAGGGTGCAGTTTTGTGAAAAAGGTCTTTACACCCCCAATTCGGTCGGTGGAAGCTATTTTTTCCGTCGGTTTTTTTACCGCCGGCTTAGGCATCTCAACCTTCGGTATCTGGACGGGGCTGGTGCCGCCCAGATCCAGAGGGGCATGTGAAACACCTTTTTCGCCCGGGGCGGAATCGTCAAATGGTATCGGTTTGTCGATATCTTTGTTAATAGGGCTTGGTTGATTGAGAGGATTGTTAATATTCAAATTTTCCATAGAGTATCCCTTCATCAAAGATTTAGATTTAGCAATATCACCCGGAATTGATACGGTTGATTAACAGACGACGACAACGGCGTGATTTAGCCGGATATCTCATTTGTCTGGTCTATTTCTGTAAGCTTTGTCAGGCTTTGTTCTTAGCCTTATCCTCTTCGGCCTTTACATTATCGGCCTTTTCTGCCTTTTGGGCAGTTGGCTGCTCGGTTTGAGATGCTGATCCTTTAGCCTCGGCTTCGGGCTTATTAAGGTCTTCTTTTTTTGCTTCTTCAGCGGCTTTGATCTTTGCTTCGGCTTCGGCTTTAGCCTTATTAGCCTCTTCCTGGGCCTTTTTAGCTTCCGCAATAGCTTTGTCTGCGGCTGCTTTGGCTTCTTCGGCAGTCTTTATCTTTGCTTGAGCTTCGGCGTTGGCTTTTTCGGCGTCGGCCTTAATCTTCTCCGATTCAGTTTCGACTCTGCCTAACTCTGTCTCTGCTTTTTGGGCTCGTTCCTCGGCCTCTCTGATGTCGATTCTGGCCTGAGCTTTTTCTACTTCGGCCTCGAGACGTGACTGTTCGGCGTCGTGGACTGTCTGCTCGCGTGCCTCCTTACGAGCTTTGAATCCAAAGGGATCCGTAATCATTTCGCCCAAACCTGAGGGGGTATCCGGTTCGTGCTTCCTTTGGATCTCTTTCATTACTTCTTCCTTTGGTCTTCCGTCGGTGGAAATGGTTGGAGTCAGTATAAAAATGGTCTCGACCGCCCGTTGCTCGGTATCCTCACTGGAGAACAGAAAGCCGAGGAGCGGTATGTCTTTCAGTATCGGAATGCCCCGAACGACCCCGTACTCTTCGTTCTTTCTGATTCCACCGATTATGAGGCTTTCACCCTGCCGGATGCGGTTATTTTTATTGTCGATTTGCTTTTTTGTAATGATTGGTACTTGCTTTACACCTTCAGGCGTGTTCTTTGAACCGAGCGTAATGGATGTTTCCAGACCGATGTAGCCGTCTGCGAAGACGTGGGCGGTAATTTCGAGCGAATCAATTACATCTTCGTACTCGGTTCTGGTTTCCAAATAGTCCGACTGCGTGGAGCGCATAGTTGTCCTGTCTATCGGTACTTTCTGCATTGATGAGACTTTAGCTGTTCCACCGTTGACCACTTCGAGCGTTGGATTCATTAGAATCTTCAAATAGCCCCTCGACTCAAGCAGGTCGATTAAAAGCGTGAAAGTGTGCCCGGCTTTAGAAGCGCTCAAATACCCGATGTTAAGGCCCATTCGGGATCGTGCCACCTCTCTGAGGGATGCACCGGGGAACGCCGGAAGATATTCGTCATCCATCACTAATTGCTGAACATCGGCTCCGAATGCCGTCCCGGCAGGGTTCATCACAACTCTCTCGCCGAGCAGGTTATCGATTGCTATAGTGGTTTCACGGTCAAATGTCATATCCGCATAAACCTCTGAGATCAGACAGTCTATTTTGACCTGAATCGGTTTGACGTCCACCTGATTGAGAGTCTCAAGTACTGCGTCGATGTCATCACGAGTCGGACATCGAACAATCAACTGGTTTGTGGAAGGGTTACTGCTGACGGTGTAATCCACTACTGTGACCGATTTGCCTTTTGCGTTAAACACTTTCGATGCAAATTGCTCGTGGATGATTTTTTTCAATTCATCGGAGGTGTGGTGTCTGCAAAAATAGAAAAGTTTCCACTCAGGTTTGCCCCCGACAATCTGCTCGAATATTTTAGGGGGGGTCCGATAGGATTCAGGTATAGGCACATTAGGATCGGGAATCACATTGATCTTCAGATCGCGGAGTGTACGCTCGGCCTCATTTTCAGTATCTGTTTGAGCGGAGATACTCCCCCAGCCTCCAATCCAATGCAAAACTACTGCAGCCAAAGCCACGATTAACCATCGACTGCGGCAAATTTTTTGACTGCTATCGCTCATAATACTAATCGTCATGATAATCACACGCTCAACAAGTGGGGGTACCAATACCCAGGCACACCCAATCTGTATATAGACGGGTTATTCACTTATTTTATTGCTTATTTATTTATCGTCAAGTATATTACCATTGAATTAGTAAAAAATTTCCTCTTTTCGGGGGTAAAAGTGCAAATTCCTCGATATTTTTGGTTTTATGGAAAGAAAAAAGCAAGAAATCACGATTGGTTTTGTCTCATTAGGCTGTCCCAAAAACGTGGTTGATAGCGAAAGAATGTTAGCTGAAATTGTCCAGGCGGGTTTTCCGATAACTGATGAGACTGATAATGCCGATGTTGTTGTCGTCAATACCTGTGGTTTTATCGCCCCAGCCGAAGCTGAGTCACTTGAAGTGATAAAGCACGCAGTGGAGTGTAAGTTAAGTGGTGCCGTAAAGAAAGTTGTTGTTGCAGGTTGTCTCAGCGAAAGATTAGGCGCGGAACTTCTCAAGAAAATCGATGGAATCGATGCCGTTATCGGTCTCAGTCAGCGGGATAATATTGCAAAAATAATCGAAAATATTTTTTCTTCCGGTCCTGCCGGACGCGGCGGAGGCTTTTGCCCCAATCAACCGCTGCCTCCGATCAGTGATCGAGTTCCGGATGACAGATGTAGATTACTTATCACTCCGCAACATTGGGCATACCTGCGTATCAGCGAGGGTTGCAATCACCGCTGCTCTTTTTGCACGATACCGGCAATAAGAGGCAGGTTCCGAAGCAAACCGATGGAGCTTGTTCTCGCCGAGTCCCGGGAGCTGGTTTCCGCCGGCGCGATCGAGTTGAACGTAATCGCACAGGACACAACATGCTACGGGCGCGATTTAAAAATAAAAAACGGATTGCCGGCTCTTCTGAAAGAATTCGAAAAAATCGCCGGTCTGGTATGGCTTCGGCTGATGTATCTGTATCCGACAGGAATTGACGGCGAATTAATTGAAACCATTGCAAACAGCGATAAAATCGTTCACTATCTGGATGTCCCGCTCCAGCACGTAAACGATAAGATCCTCAAGTCGATGTGCCGGCCCGATACCAAGGACAAGCTCCAGCGCCTGATCGAGGATCTGCGTCTTGCTATGCCCGATATTGTGCTGCGAACAACGCTGATCGTCGGCTTTCCGGGCGAAACCGACCGGCAGTTCGAAGAGCTGATGGACTTTGTCAAGTGGGCGAGGTTTGATGCACTGGGCTGCTTCAAGTTCTATCCCGAATCCGGAACTTCCGCCGCGGAACTGCCCGGCCAGGTTCCGGACGAAGTCAAACAGCAGCGTCTCGATGAGCTGATGCAGACCCAGCAGAAAATCGCCTTTGCCCAAAACAAAGACAGAATCGCAAGCACGCTCACCTGCCTGGTTGATTCGGTTGATTCCGAAGGTCTCGGCAGGGGACGCTATTACGGGCAGGCCCCCGATATCGACAGCGTTTGCATAATAAAACACTGCTCGGCAAAGCCGGGACAGTTCATTGCCACAAAAGTCATTGGAACACAAGATTATGACTTGCTCGTTGAGCAAATTTAGTATTGAACTTTGTCGCTAAATACGTAAACTTCTAATTATGTTAAAGCTTATCCCGAACATTCTGACTATGGGCCGGCTCGTTTTGACCATCGTCTTTCTGGTTATGATTCTTTTGGCCCCGCGGTATTACGCCGACGGTGAAGTGCCGTTTCCCGGCTTTCTCGACGTCGCCTTCATCCTCTTTGTCATTGCCGGCCTGACCGATATCGCCGACGGCATAGCGGCCCGCAGGTTGAACGTAACCAGCAAGTTCGGGCGAATAGTCGACCCTCTGGCCGACAAAATTCTGGTCTGCGGGGCGTTTATTTGTTTTGCACTAATCGGTCAGCCAAAGCTTTTCGATCTGGGCCCCGGCGCGTTGGCGGTAATTCACTGGTCCATGGCGGGCATTTTAATCGCAAGAGAAGTTTTCGTCACGGTATTGAGACACATTGCAGAGTCACGCGGCGTCAATTTCGCTGCGACCGCTTCCGGCAAGATCAAAATGTTCCTCCAATCGTTCGCCATCGGCATGGTAATAATTAAAATGGCCCACGTCCAGACCGCCGCCTGGGGATACTGGTTCACAACCGTGGTTTTCACGCTGATGCTGGTGGTGACGGTCATCTCAGGCATCGGGGCAACCCAGCGGCCGCACGGCTAAAAAGCAACGCATAAGGAAAGAGGCTCATGAAAAACCAGGCATATTATCACCTGACAATATTGGTAGTCTTCTGCGCGGCCGGAGGTCTGTTCGCAAATGCAGCTACGGCAGAGGATGAGTTCCTGCCCCCGATTCCTGATGGAAAAATGTGGAAACTGGCATGGAGCGATGAATTCGACGGCAAGAAAATCGACCAGTCCAAATGGGAAATACTCGGTGATTGGAAACGCCGGGACGGCTTCTGGGTCAAAGAAGACTCCTATCTGGACGGCAAGGGAAATCTGCTCGTCCGCACGAAAAAGGACGGCGAGCGATACACGAGCGGGGCCCTTCGCACGAGGGGCAAGTTCGAGCATAAATTCGGCTACTGGGTCTGCCGGTGCAAGTTCCCCACGCAGGAAGGGCACTGGCCTGCGTTCTGGATGCATGCCAACACCGTCGGCAAAATCGGAGACGAAGGCAGGGACGGCACGGAAATCGACATTATGGAAAAGCCGTGGCGCGAGGACAAAATCACCCAGAACCTGCACTGGGACGGATACGGCAAAGAGCACAAAAGCGCTGGTAGCGGCCAAATTACAATCCCCGGCGTCAGTCAAGGTTTTCATACTTTCGCTTTGCATTGGACTCCCGAACAGTACGTTTTTTACGTTGACGGCAAAGAAACCTGGCGCACCAGTGCCGGCGGCGTCTCGCAGGTGCCCCAGTACGCAAAACTCACTGAGGAAATCGGCAAGTGGGGCGGTGACATAACAAAGGCCAAACTTCCCGATTACTTCGTCGTCGATTACGTCCGCGTCTATGACATGGTCGACCGAGACGATGCGACAGCACGAAAAGAACTCATCCGCAAAGCCGTCGACGTCAGGCCATCGGCCCGGCAGCTCGTCTGGCAGCAGCTTGAGTTTATCGGCTTTGTCCACTTCGGCGTCAATACCTTCTCCGGTCGGGAATGGGGCACCGGCGAAGAAGACCCTAAAATCTTCAATCCCGAAAAGCTCGATACCGACCAGTGGTGCCGGATGATGAAGGCTGCCGGGATGAAACAGGTAATCCTGACGGCCAAGCATCACGACGGCTTCTGCCTGTGGCAGACGCGATACACTACGCACTCGGTTGCTTCGAGCACGTGGCGCAACGGCAAAGGTGACGTCCTGCGCGATCTGGTCGATTCGTGCCGCAAGTACGGCCTGAAAGTCGGCGTGTATTTGTCACCGGCCGATCTGTACCAGATCGAAAATCCCGCCGGCTTGTACGGCAACCTTAGCAAATATTCCGAGCGAGTGATTCCCCGCCCCGTGCCGGGCCGTCCGTTCAAAGATAAGCGCACCTTCAAATACGTCGTCGACGATTACAACGAGTATTTTATGAACCAGCTCTTCGAACTGCTCACCGAGTACGGGCGGATCCACGAGGTCTGGTTCGACGGCGCACATCCCAAACGCAAGGGCGGCCAGACATACACATACGCCCAGTGGTACGAGCTGATCCGCACGCTGGCGCCCGGGGCGGTGATATTCGGCAAAGGCCCCGATCTGCGGTGGTGCGGCAACGAGGACGGCCGTGCGCGGGCCGCCGAGTGGAGCGGTATCCCTATCGATGGTCCGCCGGACAAATTCGCCTGGCCCGACATGACGGCCCGCGACCTGGGCAGCCTTGACAAACTGAAGGCAACTCTCGACAAAGGCGGCTACCTCCACTGGTATCCCGCCGAGACCGACACGTCCATTCGCCACGGCTGGTTCTGGCGCGATGAGCAGCAGCAAGTCAAGACCACCGGGCAAATCCTCGATATTTGGTTCAACTGCGTCGGAGGCAACTCAGTATTCCTGCTGAACATCCCGCCCAACAGCGACGGGCTTTTCGCCGAGCGTGACTGCAAGGTGCTGACCAAGGTCGGCCAATACCTGAGCGAGACGTTCAAGACCAACCTCGCCGCCGGAGCCAGGGCGACCGCCTCGGCCACACGCGGGCGCGATTTCAGGGCCGCCAACGCCCTCGACGGCAACACAGGTACCTGCTGGATGCCCCCCGACTGGACAACCGAGGCTGAACTGACAATCACGCTGGTCGGCGAAAAGACCTTCAACGTCATAATGTTCCAGGAGCAACTCCGTGGCTTCGGCCAGCGAATCGTAAAATTCGCCGTCGATGTGCAAACCGGCGGCAAATGGCGCCAGGTCGCCGAGGGCCAGACCGTTGGCTACAAAAGAATCTGCCGCTTCCCGGACATCACAGCAGGGAAAGTAAGAATCAGAATCTTAGACTCCCGCCTCTGCCCCACAATCGCCAACGTCGGCCTTTTCCAAGCCCCGCCCATTCGGTAGAATCCGCCGTAGCAAGAGTACAAATTGGCTTTGAATTGGCTTTGTTTTTTTCGACTCCGCGAATCGGATTATTGCCATATACTCCTTTCACATAAGACTTTGCGCCATTTTAGTTCCCCGGCAAATTGGCTTTGTTTTTTCAAATCCCTTTTCCTAATCTTGACGCTGTCCGCTGGAGGCGACCGGGTGGCAGCCTCAAAGCCGAAGGCTTTGGGGATGGCTTGGGAAGGTTCTGCCTTCCCAGCAAATTGGCTTTGAATTGGCTTTGTTTTCTTGCCGCTTTAAAGCGTGCAATTCTTCATAATCCCCTTTCATATAGACACTTAAGCTCACCCCGCCCTTTTGAAAATTGGCTTTGTTTTTTCAAATAGCCCCTGCCGGAGAGACTCCGGATTTACTCTCATTTTTGCCTTTTCCCTTTTTACTTCTACATTTCTCCATTCAAAATTCACAATTCTCAATTCGACATACCATATACGTATGTTATATGTATATTATACCATATTGCATATTGGATATCAAGTGAAATCTAAAAAAATCTCCGTGAGACGCCACTGTGTGCTTGTTCGTATTGCGTATTGCATAGAGCATACATCGAATAAGCGTAGTTGGATGCAATTTATCATATCCTATCTTCTCAAGGCTCGTAGTCCTTTTGACTAATCAAAAGGACTACGAGCTATATATTGAAAATAAACGTTGTCACTGCTATTTGGCGTGTAGAAAGGGCAGGTTTCCGCCGCAAGGCGTCCTATAGACGATCCATACGCTTCATTACTTGAATATAAATAAGTTGTAAAAAAAGATGTGACTCCAATCCTCCTCCTATGGCGCTCGGGTTGCTTCCCAGCATTGCCCTATCCTCCACAATGGCATTCTATAGCGTACTGTTGAATGCTGCTGCCTCAAAGCGAAAAATCCGACAGCTTGATCCATCCACAGCTTGTGGGAGGATAATAAATTATCACCACGCGAACAGCTTATTCTATTGGCTCGACGGTAGTAATACTCTCCATAGTTATTGGCAGTGTCATTCCCTGTGGTATTTGCTCGTTGGGAGGCATTTTCATCTCTCCCGAACAACGCATTGTCGCATTTTTGCGAACCATCCAGCCACTGCCAGAGTCTATTTGCACAAATCCTTCGTAAGAACCTGTCACACTCGCTTTTGTCGCTCCCAATGGGTTATCTTTGGTCGAGGCAGGCTCATCGACTAACTCTATCTTTGAGCTTATGCCTACCACCACTATGCCCTGCTTTTTCTGTTCCAGCGTATAAGTCAAATCTATATCGATAGGCGCCCCGGCGGGCAGTGCTGCCTTTCCTTGCCACGAATCGCCTATCTCAACGAAACCGCCGGGGAAAGGCATTATCACGTTGCCTACCGTTCCTCTGATCTTTTCCTCCGTGAAAAAAGGATTTTTCTTTATCAAATCACTTACGGCTTCCTCTCTTTTCTTCCTGGAACCATACCTTTGGTTCAAATTCTCTATCGACCGTTCCGCCCTTTCTTCGGCCCCGTCGGCCATTCTCTCCATCGCCCTCTTTCTGATAGACTCATCTTCGCCCTCTACGATTTTCTCAGCCATTCCCAGGTACATTTCGTCAATGCCCTTCAGCTCGACCATCTTTCCGTCGGGCGTGACTTTCATAACAAAGCTCTGCCCAATCATAGCCGAATAAGTCTGTGCAAACGCATGGTCTGTAGCCGCATCGGGCTTTGTCGAATCATATTCCATCTTTCCGGCTACACTTTCTGCCTTTTCCTGAAGTGTCAGATAGGTGACTTTTATCCAGGCAATACTGTCGGCATCTATTTGTTCAACTTCAAACTCTAAACCCACAGTCGATATGCTGTTAATATCTTGCCGCTGTCCCACCATTGACAGCGAAACCTTATCTTCTCTGATTATTCGCAACCTATGCTTCTGCCCGGGTTGTAGCCGAAGTTTCAGATCTAAACCCCGAGCTGTATCACTCTTATCGGAAGTGGCTGGCTGTGGCTGGGAATCTGTATTGGCAATCTCTTGTTGGTCTCGTTGGTTCTCCGGCTCGGTTACTGGTCGCGATCCGGAAGACCGAAGAACGGCTGCCAGAATAATGAGTCCGACCACCAGCACTGCGGCTGCACCAGAAATGGCAAGTATGAGGCGGCGATCCACGCCTGCACCTTCCTCCGGCAAATCAGACTCGTCTTCATACGGGTCCTCATCTGCGCCTGATGGAATTGAAGAACCGGACGCTGCCGAGCCTGCCGTGACGCTCCCGGATGGAGCTTCCATATAGCTGCTGCATTTAGGACATTCTATGAATTCCGCTTCCATACCTTCCGGGACATGTATTATCTCATTGCAAATTGAGCATACAAGAGTGACAGTAGATCCTTCCGGATGAGAGGGAATGACAATGAGCTTCTTACAATTTGGGCATTTCCCTTTTTTGCCGGCGTGGATTTGAGGGACACGAATCCTCTGGCCGCAGCTCTCGCAGTGGAATTTTATCCTGGGCGACTTATCAGGTACGACTCTAATGCTTTTGCACTTAGTGCATTCCATTTGCCTGCCTGCGAACTGGTCGTGGACACTGATTTGTTCACCACATAATTTGCAGACAAACCTAATCATAACCGTAAGGCCTCCGATTCAGCATAGGGCCGGAACTGGTGGGCATCTCTATCTCACTAATATAACACATCTAACCTGAAATTGCTATGGTTTTGTTTGTCAAAAAAGGCTTGGCACAACATTTTAGCCGGATGGGGAGCTTTCTTCATGGTCCGTTCCGGCGTCGTTTTGGTGCTGCTCTTGCTCCGGTTCCTGCCGGAAATTGAATAACAACCCTATCAGCATAACAGGGACATTCCAGACGACCATGAACAGCCGGAAAGCGCGGCCGGGGAGCGAAACATCGCGAGACCATATCTGCCGCCAAACCTGACCCCAGATGCGCGCCTGCCAGGGGATATTGACAAACGGGATATAGTGGGTGAACTGCCCCGTTGCCTCTCCGCAATGCGAACAGTAGTGGGCTAAAGGATCAACCGGTTGGAAACACCGAAGACAAACGGGCGTTCCATTGCCGGAGTTATCAGGTTCCTCATGTTCGATTTGGTCCATTTCCATACCCCAACATTATACTTGTTTTATGTATCCCGTTCGTTCTCTTCCATTTTTTCAGGCTATCAGCCTGCTCTTGCTTGCCGCTCTAAACAATATCTCTCTTTGATGAGGCATTTCCCTGGTGCGAGACTTTGCTTTTCGCTTCTACGATTGAACAATATATAACAGGGATGGCATTGTCAAGCGAAAATTGCTAAGAATTGACTAGATCGGCTTGGTCGGATTTTCTGGTGAGGTGCGCCGCCGATTTGATCTGTTGCTGAGAACTCAGTACGAGTCGATAAAGTCATGAGTCACTTCGAGAGGATTTAGTCTGATCTTTTCGAAGATTTCTTTTTCCATTTCGTAAATTAACGGATCGACTTTGGCGGTGTTGATTTTGCTTTGGGCGGCTGAGCCGTGTAAGAAAACGTTTCTTTTATGACCTTCGGCGAGTCTTTCTTTTAGCGGGACTATTGTTTCGTGCATCACTCGCTTATCAGCGTAATAAAGCAGTTTTTCTTCCCATGTATCCGGTTTTTCTTTTTCATCGAGCATAGCCATATATCGGTGCCGCATTATCGTCAAAGCCAGTGCAGGGTATTGTTCTCTTAGAATGTCATAAGCGGCATCTTCATGGGAGCTTGCTTTATATTTTGCTCGCAGACGCCGCCATTTTGCTTTTTCTTCTTCGGGCAGGGTCCGCTCGAACCGGTTGTAATCTGATTCTTTGAAGTCAAGGACTCTCAACAAATCGTGCAGCAGGCAGGCCCCTTCCAGAAGCTCGACATCTACTGCTGCACCTTTTTCGTTGAGCCTTTGCGCCAGGAAGACGGCCAGCTTCGCCACGGCCCGGCTGTGGCTGACGATGTGTGGCGGAATGTGATATTCCGCCAGGATGGCCAGGCACTCTTTACGCGTTGGAAGATTGCAATCTTTCATCGATCATCTCGGCGACTTTTTTCCCGGATATGAGCATTCCGCCGAAGATCGGCCCCATTCTCGGCAGGCCGTACACGGCGCAGACGGACATACCGGCAACGTAAAGGCCCGGAAAAATCTCGCCGGTCTTGTCCACGACGCCGGCCTCGGCGGCCTCGACGTCCATGAAGCTCTCCTGGATGCCCTCCGGCAGGAGATCGGGCTTTCTCTTTAGCAGCATTTTCACCACTTCGGCGGGATGGCCCGTCGAATCGATAACGTATTTCGAAGCAATGCAGAACGGATCGACGTGCAGCTTTGCGAGTGTGATGGCCGAATGGTTGACGACCACGCCTTCGACGGCGTCGGTCTTAACGATGACGTCTTCGGCCTCGGTAAGGTTGAATATTTCCAGCCCCGCCTTCTTGGCCTTAAACGCCAGGGCGGTTGCGAATTCGATCGAGTCGTATATGTACAGGCCCTTCTGCTTCTTCGAGGTCATCTCGAACTCGTCCGGAATCTCGCAACTCTGCGTGACGACGACGTTATAGCCTGCGGCCCCGCCCCAGATTCCGCCGCCGGTGGAGAGTTTTCTTTCGAGCAGGGCGGTCCTGTATCCGGCTTTGGCAAGGTAGTAGCCCGCCGTAAGGCCCGCCGGCCCGGCTCCGACGATAACAACATCATTTTCAAGATGCTCAAGGAGCTTCCTGTTATATTCCTGCGTGATAACTCTGGTAATTTCTGTCTCTATCACTTTCGTTCCCTTTCATTTGTGATGAGTTGATAGCTTATCTTAATATCATCCTTTTGCCAAAAACAAAAAGCACCCCTGCAAAAGAGTGCTTAACAAGTAAAAGGTAAAAAGTTAAAAGTAAAAAATTATGGAAACAAAATCTAATTCTTGTTTTGCCTTTTTACTTTACCTTATTCCTTCTTTTTCCGCCTTCCTTCGCGGGCATTACCCCGAGCAGGTTCATAGGGTCATTTCTCAGCTTCAGGCCGAACCCGGCCTTCAGCTCCCCTGGCCTATCCAGACTTTTCAGAGCGGATTTTAGTCTGTTGCAGCGGTCGCGGCAAGATTTTTTTTGTTTTATCGATAAACACATGATCCGTTCGTTGACATAAGTTATTCTTTAACTTATCATACAAATGTTAATCAATAGTATGGAAGGATGGCATAAGCTATGTCGCATAAAGGATTTACGCATCTACACTTGCATAGTCAGTATTCACTGCTGGATGGAGCTATAACGTACGAAAAACTTCTCAAGCGTAGCAAGAAACTCGAAATGGAGGCTGTGGCGGTAACAGACCATGGCAATATGTTCGGCGCTGTTGAGTTTTATACAAAGGCGGTCGCCGCTCACATCAAACCTGTGCTTGGCATCGAGGCTTATATTGCGCCCGGCAGCCGATGTGACAGGACGAAAACCAGCATTTCCGATGCGGCATACCATTTGATTCTTCTGGCCGAAAACAATGCCGGCTATCAAAATCTGATCAAATTGACAAGCGCCGGTTATCTTGAGGGCTTTTACTATCGCCCGAGAATAGATAAGGAAATCCTGGCCGAGTTTAACGAAGGTCTGATCTGCACCTCGGCATGTATAAAAGGCCAGGTTGCGGCTGATATTGCCAACGGCGATGAAAAAGCGGCACGCCTTACGGCGGAAAGTTTTCTCAAAATCTTCGGGCCCGACAGGTTCTTTATCGAGATACAGAATCATGAAGGTGACAATCCGGGTATCCGGGAAGGATTGATTGATCTGGCGAAGAAGATGGGCCTCGGCCTGGTGGCGACGAACGATGTGCATTTTCTGGAGCAGGACGATCATGAGGCCCACAATTGTCTTTGTGCCATAAGCACCGGCAAGAAGTTCGATGATCCCGGCAGAATGATTTATCCAAACGACATTTATTTTAAGAGTCCCGGTGAAATGCGCAAGCTTTTTGCCGAGACGGCCGAGGCTTGTGACAATACTCTGGCAATTGCCGAGCGATGTAATGTCGAGCTTGATTTTAAAACGCGTCACGCTCCTCGTTTTGAGCCGCCGAATGATTTAACGCCGGAGCAATTCCTCACAGACTTGTGCTACGAAGGCGCGAAAGAACGCTACGGCGAAATTACCGACGAGATAAAGGCCAGGCTCGACAGGGAGCTGAACGTCATCGAATCGAAAGGCTTCGCCAGCTACTTTTTGATCGTCTGGGATTTTTGTAAGTACGCGCATGAGAACAAGATTCCCATCGGCGCCAGGGGCAGCGGCGTCGGGACGCTGGTCGGATACTGCCTCGGCTTATGCGATGTCGACCCGATTCACTACGATCTGCTCTTCGAGCGATTCATGGATCCGCACCGTAACGAGATGCCCGATATTGACATTGATATCTGTCAGGCTCACCGGGCGGAAATTATCGAATATGTCCGTCAAAAGTACGGGCACGTCGCGCAGATCATCACGTTCGGAACGATGAAGGCCCGCGCAGTTATCCGTGACATCTGCAGGGTGCTCGGCGTGCATTTGGGTGAAGCCGACAGACTGGCGAAACTTGTGCCGTTCTCTCTTGATATGACGCTTGATAAGGCGCTGAAGACCGAGCCCGAGCTGAAACAGGCTTACGATCAGAGCGAGGAGACTAGAAAGGTCATAGACATAGGCAAAAAGCTCGAAGGTCTTGCGCGTCACGCGTCTGTCCACGCTGCCGGCGTTGTTATTGCCGATGAGCCGCTGACTAATTTCGTGCCCTTGTATAAATCGCCGAGTTCCGATGACATTGTGACCCAGTTCGAAGGGCCGATAGTCGAGAAGGTCGGCCTGCTGAAGATGGACTTTCTGGGTTTGAAGACTCTCAGTGTTCTGGAGCGGGCCTGCCAATTAGTCAAGGAAGTTCAGGGAAAGGAAATCGACCTTGAAAAACTCGATATTACCGATGCTAAGGTTTTCGAGCTGTTTTCGGCCGGCAAAACAAAAGGTGTTTTCCAGTTCGAGTCGGGCGGTATGCAGAACCTGCTGATGAAGATGAAGCCCGACCGGATCGAAGATTTGATCGCCGCCAACGCGCTCTATCGCCCGGGGCCGATGATCCTGATTCCGGATTACATCGACCGCAAGCATGGCGCCAAGTGGAGCCTGCCGCACCCGATTATGAAGGAGGTACTGGAAGAGACGTACGGCATCATGATCTACCAGGAACAGGTTATGCGGATCTGTAACCGCCTGGGTGACATACCGCTGCGGGAGGCTTATGCCCTTATCAAGGCCATAAGCAAAAAGAAAGCCAAGACCATCGCCAAGGAGCGGGAACGATTCATCATCGGCTGCGTCGATAAAGGCTTGAGCGCCGGGCAGGCCGAGCAGATTTTCGAGCTTATCGAGCGGTTCGCCGGATACGGTTTCAACAAGAGCCATTCGACACGCTATGCCTTTATCGCATACCAGACAGCTTATATGAAAGCCCGCTGGCCTGTCGAGTTTATGGCTGCTCTTTTGACCTACGAAATGGACAATACCGAGAAGATCGTCGATTATATCGCCGAGTGCGTGCAGATGGGCATCAAAGTATTGGCTCCCGATATTAACGAGAGTGGAGTTGATTTTACGCCGCTCTATGAGCAGCAGGAAGATGGCCAAAAGAATGTGGGTGTCATTCGTTTCGGGCTGGCCGCCGTCAAGGGCGTAGGTGAAAAGGCGGTCGAGCAGATTATCGCCGCTCGAAAAGAAGTCGGCAGGTTCCAGAGCCTGTTCCATTTCTGCGAGAACGTGGATTTAAGAGCTGCCAATAAGCAGGTTCTTGAGGCTCTTATCAAGGCCGGCGCCTTCGACAATCTCGGCGGAGGCCGGCACCAGATGTTGGCAGGCCTCGAACGGGCAATGGAAAATGGGGCGGGCTTGCAGGCGGACAAGCAAGCCGGGCAAATGAATTTCTTCGGCCAGATGACCGGGGGAAATGATTACTCGGATGACCATAAACGCCTGCCGAACGTCGCGCCCTGGCCCGAGCCACAGATGTTGGCCTATGAAAAGGAAGTCCTCGGATTTTATGTCACCAGCAACCCGCTCAGCCATCATGCTGAGGAGATAAATATTTATTCCACGCGCAATAGCTCACAATTAGCCGAGGCCAACGGCGAAAAACAAATTGTGATCGGCGGGATGATAACGAAGATAAGATATAACCTGACGAAGACGGGACGAAACGCCGGCTCGAAAATGGCCGTATTCACACTTGAGGATTTGCAGGGGCAGGTCGAAGTGGTTATGTTCCCCGATGTGCTTAATGAGTACGGCGATGTCATGGTGCAGGACGCTATCGTTTTTGTAAAGGGCAAGCTCGATTACAGAAGGGAACGGCCCAATGTTCTGGCTACAGAGTTGATACGCCTCGAAGATGTCAGGGAGAAACTGGCCGCCAAAGTCAAGATAGGACTGAATGCCAGGGATGTCACCAAAGAAAAGGTGGCGATGATAAAGAGCATCTGCCGGCACCACAAGGGCAGAAGTCCCGTTTATGTCGCCGTGCGAACACCCAAAGGCAAAGTCTACGCCGCGGCCGACAAAGAATTAAGCGTCAACCCCGACCTCGACTTTTGCCGTAAAATGCGCCAGTTGGTAGGCGAAGAAAACTTCCAATTGGCGCGATGAACGATAATACTGTTATTTCCGCGGAAGCGGGAATCCAGGCGTCCGTCTTCTTGAGCGAAGCGAAGGATCTGGATTTAGGACAACGGAAACTGTGTGATTACCAAAAAGATGAACGGAATACCTGCGGACACAACTCTTGAGGCTGTGAGAAAGGAATTTGAGATTCTTCGGAGACTTGGGCCGCAGGTACGCGCCAGGATGGCATTTGAGATGAGCGATAACCTTCGCCGTATTGTTGAGGCTGGAGTCAGGCATCGCCATCCGGATTTCGGTGAGAAGAAGATCAAACTGGAAGTTCTTCGGCTTATGATCGGAGATAAGCTGTACAGGCAAATGCTCAAAGGAACTGAAACGCGATCATGACAAGCCAGGAAGAATTTTTAAAGAAGCTTATCAAGGTCTTGGGCGATTGTTCAATTCCCTATATGATTTCCGGTTCTTTTGGCAGCAGTTATCATGGTCAGCCCAGAGCCACAAAAGATATTGACATAGTGATAGTTCCTACCGAAACACAGCTTCTGGAGTTCGTCGAATCTTTGGGAGAGGATTACTACGTCAGTCTTGAAGCGGTTCGAGATGCATTCGCCAACAACTCGATGTTCAATATTATTGACAGCTTATCCGGTTGGAAAGCTGATTTTATTCTTCGCAAAGCCAGAGCATTCAGTCGTCAGGAATTCGAACGCAAGTGCATCGCTGAAATCGGAGGATTAGATGTTTGGGTGACATCGCCGGAGGATATAATTTTAAGCAAACTGGAATGGTCCAAAGATAGTCAGTCAGAACGACAGTTCGGAGATGCACTGGGAGTTGCAGTGGTTCAGTGGGACCGTCTTGATGTAGACTACCTGCGAAAATGGGCCAAAGAGCTACAAGTGACCGACTCCCTTGAACAGCTTCTTGAGCAAGCCGGAAGACTTGTGAAGAAGAGTGATACATTTTCCTAACAGAGGTGATGACTCCTTCTATAATATAGGGATTCATCTTCTTCGTACGGCGATGGTGTAGATTGGTCTTTGGTCTTTGATGTATTTTCGTTCGAAATTTGTGCCGACCCATTCTCCGGATTCGGCGCCGGCGGGTTTGACAAAATTGATTTCCTCGAGCGCCTCACTCCGGGCGGCTAAAACCGTCTTTATCTGCTCGAAGTAATCGGCGTGGTCGGTCGCAATACGTAATTGCCCCCCATTCTTCAGGCAGCGGATCAGATGCTCCAGATTGGCGGGGCAAATGAAGCGCCTTTTGTGGTGACGCTTTTTGGGCCAAGGGTCGGGGAAATAGATGTGGAAACAATCGACCGAACCGTCCGGCACCGAATCGGCCAAAAACTCGGCGGCATCGGTGCGGATTATCCGCACGTTCGTCAGAGCCCACCGGCCGATTCGATCGACGGCGTAACGATAGTATTTGCGGGCCCATTCGATACCGAGGAAATTGTTGCCGGGCTGGGTCGCAGCCTGCCCGAGCAGGAATGTCCCTTTGCCGGAACCGATTTCTATATGGACCGGGCCGGGACGTCCGAAAATCCGAACAAAATCAATTTTGCCATCCGGATATTCGGCTTTCAGTGAAATTCCGGAATAGTCCTGTAAGATTCGGGCCATTCGTTAAATCCGTTCTAAACAACACACATCAAAATAGTAACGAGCATCGGCGGGCGCCATTATACCTGAAAACGGGTGTTTTAGCGACGTTTGAAACTTTTTTCCAGTCTTATTGCTATTAAAGTGCGTGCCGGGACTGTTCGATAAGAGGCTGTGAACTCAATTGTTGGCTGATGCGTATTAATTACAGGACAGAATCGCAGATGCCCGGGAAGGAAGGCTGAAAATGATTCTACAGTTGGTCAAATCACGCCGGAAACAAATACTCATCGATATCGATACGCAAAAAGACTTTCTATTAGCTGGGGGCAAAGCCTGTATAAGAAACCACAGGAGAGTTCTGGCGCATATTCGCAGGATGATGGCCTGGGCGAGGTTTCAGCATATCCCTATCATCTCCACTGCCGAGGTTTATCCCAACGACAACGGCGAAAGTGCCGTTGGTTACTGCATTGACGGCACGGATGGCCAAAAGAAGATACGTTACACACTGCTTAACGACCGGGTAAGTTTTGCGGCGGACGGCAACACGGATTTGCCGAGGGATATGCTGCGGCGGCACAGGCAGATCATTCTACACAAGCGATGCGTCGATCCGTTTAATGAACCGCGTATTGACAGGCTGCTGAGTGAGGTGCGCGCCAGTGAGTTCATCCTGGTCGGAACCTGCCTCGAAGGCGCTGTTAAAATGACGGCACTGGGATTGCTGCAGAGAGGCAAGAAAGTTACCATCATAGTTGATGCGGTGGGTACACATAACAATAAAGATGCAAAACTGGCGCTTCGTAAGATGGAGACAAAAGGAGCGAAGCTGGTCGAGACAAAGAAGCTTGCCGGGACGTCCCATCTAAAGCAGGTTGGTGTATGCAATTGTGAGAGTTGCCAGGGCCTCGCGCGGAAGTCATCAGTCAAGAACGGCGATAAAAATTAACATCTATACTTTTTTGTATATTTAACTTTCGGCTTATTCGGACCCCTGTCTCAGGGGTCTTTTTATATCAATTCAACCATACCTGCCATGTTGAATAGTGTAGGTATCTCACGCCCGGATTTTGGGCATCTCTTATTTTCTTCTCAGCGTGAATTTTTCCGGGGGCTTTCCTATTTTCCGGCGTTTTTCATCATTGACATTGTCGATTATGCGCAATATTTAAGGAGAGACTTCAAGTAATTTATGTAAGGAAATTATTATGAAACAATACACCATATTTCGGTTTTCAAAAAGGCACATACCCGTAATTATCCCGCCGAAGCATTGCAGTTACCCGGTCATGGTTGTGCTGTTGATGATGACTATCTGTACGGCCTCGGCAGACAATGCGGGCGCCGAAAGACCTCCGGTTCAGGTTGACGGCGTATTTCCGAATCTGACCATGATGGCCAAAGGAGTTGGCAGCGACTCGGAGGCCGGTATCGGCGCGCTTATTCCCTGGGCCGAGAAGCTGTGGGCCGTCGGATACGTCGCGCATATCCGGGGCGAAGGTCTCGGGCTCTATGAAATCAGTGAAGATATGACGATGCGGCGTCACCCGGCCGCGGTGACGGGGACCTTTGCCAACCGGATGGCGCACTGGCCGTCCGGCCAGGCGTTCATTGGGCCGCATGCGATTGACGCCGAGGGCAACGTCCGGACGATCGAATCGCTCAAGAAATACCGCCTGACTGCCACGGTCTCCCACCTGACCGACCCGAAGAACAAGGTCTATTTTCTCGGCATGGAAGGACGGTTCTGGGAAGTGGATGTGCGGACCCTCGAATCGAAGCTTCTGTTCAATCTGGTGAAGGAACTCGAAATAAAAAACGCCAAAGCACATTTCAAAGGCGCCTACGGCGCGCAAGGCCGCGTCGTAGTGGCGAACAATACGTACGACGAGAAGGAATTTTTAGGCCAAAGAGCCGCCGGACGGCTGGCCGAATGGGACGGCGAGAAGTGGACCATCATCGAGCGCAATCCCTTCGTTGGCGTCGGCGGAAGCGCCTCGGGCGATTCCTATGGCGGCAACACGATCTACGCTACCGGCTGGACGAAATCGTCCGTCGTGCTTCGCGTGCTCGTTAAAGGCAAGTGGCAGCGATACCTGCTGCCCAAGGCCGGCCACACATGGGACCACGCCTGGAACACCGAATGGATGCGGATACGTCACGCCGTGACGGAACGCTTGCTGATGGACGTTCACGGCATGTTTTACGAGTTGCCGACACTTTCTTACGAAGGCAAAATATGGGGCATCCGTCCGATTTGCAGCCATCTTCGCGTCGTTCCCGATTTCTGTCACTGGCGCGGATTGTTCGTGATGGCCAGCGACCAGATCGACCACGACGAGGGCCAGCCGCAATCGGGCCTGTGGTTCGGCAATATCGATGACCTCTGGTCGATGGGCAAGCCCGCCGGCTGGGGCGGACCCTGGTGGGATACACCCGTAAAAACCGGCACAGCTTCGGACCCGTTTCTGATGACCGGATTCGATAAGAAAGGCGTACATCTTGCTCACGACTCAAGCCGGGAAGTTTCGTTCACGGTTGAGATTGACTTTTTGGGTAATGGAACATGGAAGACATACGCATCCTTTAGCGTGCCTGCCAAAGGCTATGTGCATCACGAATTTCCGGATGGCTTCTCGGCCCATTGGGTGCGTGTCAGGCTCGACCGCGATTGTAAGGCGACGGCGTACTTTATGTACAATTAGCACAAAGGGAATTTTACCGTTTCGCATTCTCCGCCGAGCCTTGAAAAAACGGTTGACTACGGGTATCAGGATATGTTATTGAAAGATTGCCGGAAGGGTATATAAAGATTTAATGATATGGGATTATATAGGAGTGAGCTATATGAAGCACGCACTGCAAGAACTAATGATCGTTGTAATAGGCGCTGCGATTTTGCTTTTTGCCCTGGTCTCAAGACCGGTCGGGGCACAGGATTTGGCGGCTTTCGAGAAGCGGATGACGGAATTCACGTTAGACAACGGGCTGAAATTCCTGATTCTCGAACGGCACGAGGTGCCGGTGGTTTCGTTCCATATCTACGCCGATGTCGGAGCGGTCGATGAGGTCAGGGGAATCACCGGCCTGGCGCATCTGTGCGAGCACATGGCGTTCAAGGGGACCAGGACCATCGGCACGAAGAACTACGAGGCCGAAGCCGAGGTGATGGCCAAAATAGACGAGGCGTTTCTGGCGCTGAAAGCCGAGCGCAGGAAGGGTAACCAGGCTGACAAGGCCCGGCTGGAACAGTTGCAGAGTCAGTTCAAAGAGGCCCAGGAGCAGGCCCAGGAGTATCTGGTCCACGATGAGTACGAAGAAGTCTTCTCTCGCGAAGGCAGCGCGGGCTTCAACGCGTCTACGAGACAGGATTCAACTCGGTACATTGTCAGTCTTCCGTCGAACAAGATCGAACTCTGGATGATGATGGAATCGGACCGGTTTGCCAATGTCGTGCTCAGGGAGTTTTACAAGGAGAAGGATGTAGTTATGGAAGAACGGCGGCGCGGCGTTGAGAGCCAGGCGGTCGCGCGCCTGCTCGAAGAATTCATGGCCATCGCGTACAAGGCCCATCCGTATGGGGATGAGGTCGTCGGTCACATGAGCGACCTGGAGACGATAACCCGTGCCGAGGCGGAGGCCTTTTTCGAGAAGTATTATGCCCCGAGCAACCTGACGATTGCGATTGTCGGGGACGTTAATCCCGACCAGGTCCGGAAGCTCGCGGAGAAGTACTTCGGCCCGATACCGAGCGGCCTGAAGCCGGATCCCGTCGAGACGGTTGAGCCGCCTCAGTTGGGCGAAAGGCGTGTTGTTGTCGAGGACCCGGCCCAGCCGTTCGTTCTGATCGGCTACCATAAGCCGAGCATTCATCATCCGGACGACGCCGTATTTGAAGCCATCACGGATATTGTCGGAATGGGCCGTACGTCGCGGCTATACAAGAGCCTCGTGAAGGAAAAGCAGATTGCGGTGTACGTATCGGGATTTCAGGGGATGCCGGGCAATAAGTATCCAAGCTTATTTCTTTTTCTTGCCTATTCGGCCAAGGGACGCACAAGTAAGGAGTCGGAAGAGGCGATCTATGAGGAGATTGAAAAGCTCAAGAACGAGTTAGTCTCTGCAGAGGAATTAGCCAAAGCAAAAACGCGGGCGCGTGCGAGCCTGGTACGCCAACTTGCCTCCAATTCAGGGCTGGCGGCGCAGTTGACATTCTACTATGTCCTCACGGGCGACTGGCGCAACCTGTTCAGGCAGCTCGACAAGATCGACAACGTGACGGCTGAGGACATTCAGCGTGTCGCGAAGGAATATTTTACTACCAGGAATCGCACGGTGGGTATTATCAAAACAATTGAAGCGGCGAACTAATTCGAAGGGAGTGTCACAATGACAGGCCATAGATCATTGCTTATCAAGTTTGTGCTTTTCTCAGCGCTTGGGCAGGTTCTTTTGTGGTCCGGCTGTGCCGAACAGCAGGCCGACTATAAGAGTTTGAAGTATCCGAAACTTGGAGATATTGAGGTCCCCGAGGTCGAGCAAGTAACGTTGGGCAATGGGATGCGTTTGTTCCTGTTGGAAGATCACGAACTGCCGCTCGTCAATATTTCAGTCAGGATTGGGACCGGGTCGGTGTATGAGCCCGCCGAGAAGATCGGGCTGGCGTCGATTACGGGCGAAGTGATGCGCACGGGCGGCACGGCGAGCAAAACAGGCGATGAGCTTGATGAGGAGTTGGAGGCAATTGCGGCCTCGGTAGAGACCGGCATCGGGCTCAATTCCGGCTCGGCGTCGATGTCCGTCCTCAAGCAAGATCTTGACAAAGGGTTATCGATCCTTGCCGACGTCCTCATGAATCCAGCTTTCCGTGAAGATAAGATCCAGCTTGCAAAGATGCAGGCTCACAGCATGATTGCGAGGCGCAACGATTGGGTGGGAGGGATCGCCGGGCGTGAGTTTGACAAGCTGATTTACGGCCCCGACAACGTTTATGCACGGCACACCGAGTATGCGACAATCGACGCCATCAGTCGTGACGACCTTGTCGCTTTCCACAAGGAATTCTTCGTGCCCAACAATATGATGCTGGCGGTCTGGGGCGACTTCGACACCAAGCAGATGGCCAAAAAGATAGAGAAAGCATTCGAGACATGGCAGAGCGTCGACCTTCAAATTCCTGAGGTTCCGCAGGTCAAGTATGAGTTTCGCAAGACGGTGAACGTGGTTCGTAAAGACGATATCAATCAGTCGAATGTATACATGGGGCATATCGGAGGCCTGCGCAGCGATCCCGACTATTTCGCGCTGATTGTAATGAACAGAATTCTGGGCGGCGGATTCACCGGGCGACTGTTTAAGAATGTGCGCTCGCGCGAGGGGCTGGCCTATTCGGTTTACGGTAGTTATTCGGCCAACTATGACTTTCCCGGCGAGTTTTACGTTGGGTGCCAGACCAAGTCCGAATCGACAGTCTATGCAATTCGAGCGATGCTCAGAGAAGTTGAGAAGATGAGGGAAAGCGAAGTGACGGATGAAGAGCTTGCCTTAGCCAAGGATAGCTTCCTAAACTCCTTTGTCTTCAACTTTGAGTCTAAGGGTCAAATCGTCAGCCGGCTAATGACCCTGGAGTATTTTGGCTATCCGGCGGATTTTTTGCAGAAGACCAAAACCAATGTTGAAAAGGTCACTAAGGCCGATGTCCTGCGAGTTGCCCGCAAGCACCTTCAACCGGATAAGCTGCAAATCCTCGCCGTAGGCCGGCCCGATGACTTCGACGAACCGCTCTCTGTGTTGGGGCCGGTCAACGAAATCGATATCACGATTCCGACGCCGCAGCAATAGTCGACAGCGAGGTACGAAGACATATCGACCCTGGGAGTACCGGATACAAATCGAAGACCACTTTTGCGCCTTGAGTCTTGACACTGCTGGCCGGGCGCAATACACTTCGGAATCTTGTTCTTATTAAGGAGATTGACTATGGGCAAACAAACCAGGAGAGAATTCATTAAGATGATGGGCATCACGGCGGCTTCTGCGGGAGCGTCCTGCCTGCTGCCGGGCTGTGCCGGTACCGGCCTGAAGGCGGGAGCACGAAAAAACAGGCCGAACATTATTTACATTATGGCCGACGATTTGGGCTACGGCGATCTGGGCTGCTACGGCCAGAAGACAATCAAAACGCCGAATATCGACGAGCTGGCGGGCGAAGGGATGCGTTTCACCGATCACTATGCAGGCAGCACGGTCTGCGCTCCTTCGCGATGCTGCCTGATGACTGGTTTCCACACGGGCCATGCGCTGGTCCGCGGCAATGCCCGCGTGCCGATGAGGCCTTCGGATGTAACCGTCGCCGAGTTGCTAAAAGAAGCCGGCTACAGCACAGGTATCATCGGTAAGTGGGGCCTCGGCGAGCCCGACAGCACGGGCATACCGAACAGGCAGGGCTTTGATTACTGGTTCGGCTATCTCAACCAGAGACACGCGCATAACTATTACCCGGAGTACCTCTGGCGCAATGAAGAAAAGGTCGAGTTGAAGAACGAAGTCAATCATGTCATTGGCGGACGGGATCGAACGCCGGGTGGCGTGGCGACAAAACGCGTGGAGTATTCGCACGATCTGTTTGCTGAAGAAGCTTTGAGCTTCGTAGAGAAGAACAAGGAATATCCGTTTTTCCTTTACCTGGCCCTGACTATCCCGCACGCGAACAACGAAGCAGAGAATAAGGGTATGGAAGTCCCCTCGCTCGAGCCGTATGCCGACAGGTTCGGTTGGCCCGAGCCGCAGATGGGCCACGCCGCGATGATAACGCGAATGGATGGGGACGTTGGCAGGCTGATGACAAAGCTTAAAAAGCTCGGGCTGGACAATGATACACTGGTAATGTTCACCAGCGACAACGGCCCGCATAAGGAAGGCGGGGGCGACTCTGCTTTCTTAAACAGATCGGGCCCCCTGCGGGGCTACAAGCGCGCCCTGGATGAGGGCGGAAGTCGCGTGACGATGATTGCCCGCTGGCCGGAGAAG
>SDBT01001681.1_pt1 | contig 39304 bp, 31 predicted proteins | sample 2277101 | NCBI WGS metagenome assembly SDBT01 (sample SAMN10404973, study PRJNA504765) | marine sediment metagenome | isolation source: marine sediment core GS10_PC15, 103 cmbsf | place: Arctic Ocean: Southern Knipovich Ridge | collected 2010 | reverse complement strand
CCTTGGTACTTCTTTTCCTCTTACTTTTTCTTATTCTACGCTACTTCATGTCCCTCCTCTCCTTCCTTTAGTTTACAAAAATGGACATGAAATGGGCATTTCGAGTCCATTTCTGCCAACTTCGCAACTTAAATAGGAGAATTTTTCAATGATTCTCGATGATTGGTATGTTCTTCTCACTCATAGCGGAGCCTCCGCTTATGTTATGCAGATTCATTCGATTCTCCTTTTTCGGGTGGTTACGGAAAGGATTTCTCTTTCATTCTTTCATATTATTTGAAGAGGGGGTTTTAGGTTTTTGAATAGTCTTCGTTGGTTGCCCGATATTTCTTCTTCTTTGGATTATGTTCTCCAGTTGATTTTTCTCTCTGTTAACCTCTTTGAGTCAGTCTCTTTCAAATATAATCTCCTTTCCTTTGAGATTAATCGTTGGTTTGAATGCTATTCCGAACCTGAGCGTAATTTACTCCTTTCCCATCTCCTTGATTTAATTCATGCCAGCACTTCCTCCTCCTCCTATTTCATCCAAGATCAGTTTCATTCTCGCACCTATTTTCTAATCTTCGGTTCTCCTGGTTCTTCTTCCTTTGGAGGTGCTCGCTAATTGTCTTACAATGTAATTAATACTCCTTGTTTTTCTCTCTCTTTTCCCTTATTCCTCCTCTCCTTCCTCCAACTCATATGTCGTATACCTTCCTGTCTTTTCCACCTTTATTTCTGGTTGTTTTCTTATGTATTCTATTATTTCGATATATTTATCTACTGCTTTACTGCTCAGTCCTATTGTTTCAAATTCCGATTTAAATACTCTCTCTTTTTCGCGTATTATCTCGTAAAACTTTTCCACTCTTTCAGGCATTTTCCGCTTTGGCATTATTCTCTCATTCAGTTGAAATCAATGTTAATCTTTTTTAATTATCCGACTCCGCAATTCATTATTGGAGGCCACAATTCATCTCTTTCTAGCAATTCATTATTGGAGGCCACAAAAACCATTGGAGGTAGGTGTATCCATGCAAACTAATATTTCCTCGTCTAGCGACAGTAGTACACCCAGTTCGACCTTATCCCCCACCATTCTTCATAATCCTTGGCTTAATCAAATTCATAAATTCTACAAATTCTTATTCAACTGTGATTCTTATACTTACATAACCCATTTCAGGCGTATCGGGATGGGCACCCGTACTGCTAAAAAGATCATTTCCTTGATTCAACTTATTCACTCTAAAGGCAAGATAAATTTCACCGATGATGGTTATTCAACTCGTATCTACTTTTGCGATCCTCCTTTACATACTCCCGATCCTGTGTTACTCTTTCCTTCAGGTCGTAGATCAATTGTTCAACGCGTCACAGCCTTCTATTCTCTCCTTGAATTTCAACCTCAACCCGTTTTTCTTTCCCATTTTAAAAAAATCCAGATGAAAGGTGATTCGACCCGTAGATTACTTTATATCATTCTCTTTGTCCAAATTCAACCCCTTATTATCATTAAACGCTTTGATCGGCTCACTAAAATCCGCTTAGAAACTCTCAACGTGATCTCGTATGGTGAAAATATATCATGACAACCTCTGATAATAAAATCGAAAATAATTCTGTCCCTAAGCGCCGTTCTACTCTTGAACGTGCCATTGCTATCTTTCTTTTCCTCTCCCAAGATCAACAACCTAAATCCAAGTCCGATTTTAGAGGTATTGGTATCGATTCAACCAATATTCCCCGCTGGGTTGATTTAATCCAGTTTATCCAAAGTATGCCTCCTCTTCATCTTGAATGGAATAACGACAGCATTTCTAAAATTCATCTTCTTCCTTCTGATTCTGCTTATCTTACCCTTATACAGGATTATTGCACTCGTCTTGGTATTTCTCCCAGAGATGAGTATAAGTGAGGATTTATTATGTATAACCAAAACCAAAACCAGCTAACAAAACAATATAGATTCAAATCAATGATTATATTCTTACTTCTATTCAGTTTTCTTTCTAATATCATCTTTCTAGTTCCCCAACACTTTGTATTTCTAGATATAGAGAATGATCATGTCCCTCTACCTCGATTAATTAATTCTGTTCAATCATTATCCATTGAATTAATCGATCCTCTTAACATGTCTACAATTTCAAACGGAACTGAAATTCTTTGTCAAATATCTGGTTCTCATGACAATAAGATTTTCTATCACTGGTCTTTTGAACTGACTAATAATTCGTTTTTTGTGATTGATGAATATTTTATTATCGAATCTCCATTATTAGCTAATAACGAATCATTGATCTTTCTTCAACTTTACTTGAGTGATAATTCTACTTCACTAAACTCCTCATGGATTTCCCAGCGTTACTATTTTCAATATGATTTCAAATTACCTCAATATACTATTTCTCATTTAAATAATTCTATAATCAATAGTTTCTCCACTATTGAGATTACTTCTTCAGAAGGACTCTACTCATCTTGGTTTAGCTGGGATTTCGGATCTCACACAATTCTAAATGGAAACACCTCCCAATTTAATATTTCTGTGAATTTACCTAAAGGAGACCACTCCCTTTCCTTACATTTAGAAGATTTGATAGGAAATATTAATCATAGTATTTTTGTTTTTGAAATCTCTTTTGCCATTAAAATTACTCCTGTTAATCAATCTTTTATTCGATCTAATACACAAATAGTCCTAGATTTTTCTGACCCTTATAATGCACTCTTTGCTTGGGATAATGACGCCTTTAGTGGAATTCTTGATCCTACTCCTTCTTCAGAAGGAAGTCATGTTTTGCATGTTAATGTTGAAATAAGTCCAAATAATTTCGATATATGGAATTTTAGTTTCACAGTTGATAACACACCAATTGATATTTCATTTAATCCTTTAAATGGTATTATTTCATCATTTGGTAATGTTTCAATTACTGTTGGCGAATCTCCTGAACTTATTTGGGCTACAGTCCAACAAATAACAACAAATACATCAGCAGAACCTTCTCAAATCCATATTAATGGAACTGATCCATATTGGACTATTTTGCCTGGTGTTTATGGTGATTTTAATCTGACAGTTTTTGCTGAAGATATTGCGGGGAACATTGGATCGCATTCAAGTATCTTTAACATCTCATTTGGCGTTTTAAGTATTTTCCCTAATAATAATAGTTCACCAGAACAAGGAGAAGACATTTCCATCGCTTTTAATTCTGCAGATTGGCGAACCATTTTTTTTAATCAAGGTAATACCTATAACACTACCTATTTGGAATCCCTTCCCTTCCAATCTGGCATCCATAATATGACTATTTTTCTAGAGGATACGAATAGACGTTGGACTCGTGAGTTCTTTCAATGGTTTGTCAAACCCCTTATTAACTTATCAGATTATTTTAATGGTAGCTCTGTTCAAACTAACACAATCTTGAATTTCACATTCGATGAGACTATCCAACAAGTGCTCTACTATTGGGGAAATGATCCTGAAACTATTATTACTAACGTTGATTTCTTCGTTACATCAATGAATGATTGGTCAAACAAAACAGCTCGTATTGGAGAATTTCATATAAAAGTACAAGGCACTGATGAAATATGGAATAATCAAAGTTTCATGTTTTTAAGAGACAATGACGCAATCAGTATTGATTTGCATGAGACCATCAACTCTAGTATCATTAATGCTCCATTTATTGTTTCTTTTTCTTTTAATGAAACCCCTTCTGAAATTCTTTACTCATGGAATGAATTGAGCAACTTCAGTTTATTTCATCACCCATCGCCTTTATCAGTTGAAATTCCTTTGAATGTGTCAAATAATCCTCAAGTGATTAAAATTTTCATAAGGGACGAAGCTTTTAATTGGAATTCTAAACAGTATCAGTTTTATACAGGAACAGGAGTCAATGAGATTAATTTTAACAATGGATCATTAATTCGGGGAGGTTCTAATATTTTCTACAATCTTACTGTTATCCCAAAAAGAGTTGGTTATGAATGGCGATATGCACAAGACAATTCAACAATTATTCCGCAATCATGGTTACCTACAACTAATAGCTCTATTCTTATTCCACTGGTTAATAATTTTACCAATTTGATCTTTTACTATGATTTATATGACGGTATCATTCTAATTAATGAAACAAAACAGTACATTATTGACAGTACATTCCCAAATGTCGATCTAGTGGGACTGAAGGAACCTTATTTCAATCAGACGCTTTTACAAAATGGTACAACCCGCTTAATCAATTCTGAGATGGTTTCACATCTAGTACTGAGTGAAAATTTGACTAAACTAGAAGTCCTTTGGAATAATGATGATGTGCTATTTAATCAAACGACTTACATATCTGATGAATTTATGATTCACTTTGAGTCTTTAACGAAATTTAATGGTACAAACTCTATCATCATTTATGCTACTGATATTGTAAACAACACTGCTTATTTTGTGTGGTATTTTGTGTTTGATGATTATATACCCGAACTTCTTGTGATGGTTCCTGCTAATAGCGCTCTTGTAAAACCAAACACAAGCCTATTATTTACTTTCAATGAAAGTTTATCACAGATTAATTATAGTTGGACTGAAATAGGTGGAACTTCTATCCTAAACAATACAATTAATGTCAATAATAAAACATTTTCAATTTTGTCTCCCCTTAAAGATGGTGTGTTTAGTTTACAATTAGATGTTTTTGATATAAGTGGTAATCAGTTTGTTCAATCGTTTCAATTTACTGTTGATGGTTCTCCTCCCATTGTTTCTTTTTCATTAGAAAATAACACCAGTCACAATTCAAATGAGCTTTTACAATTATTAATCTCAGAATCAATCAATAACCAAAGTTATTATTTTTTGGATTCTGATTATAAGTCTACTATTAATGAAACAACTATTACAATCAATTTGACTTTATCCGAAGGAATTCACCTTCTTTATGTCTACGTTGAGGATGTGATTGGTAATAACATTTCTTATCATCAAGTTCTCATTATTGATAACACACCGATTAGTGAACTTCAGCCAACGATAGGTTCTGGTTCATGGATTAGTGACGATACTGAATTTATTCGTTTTTACTTCAACGAACAACCCAGTCTTGTTTTAGCTAATTGGAATGGGGATATTAACGAAACGTTACGCATTGATACCGAACCTCTAATGAGTTTTGGATTTGAGCAAAGCAATGGACGGTATTATGTCACTATACCAATTCCTGCAAACAACATTTTTAGCGAATGCAGTTTAGAATTATTCGTTCGGGACATTGCTAACAATTGGGTTAAGTTTGATTATTCTTATTTTAAAATGCCAACCTTACAAAATCTATTCCCTTTAGTTTTTATGATCATCGCTGTAATTATAATCATCATTATCACTAAAAGAGAATCTATTAAAACAAGAGGTTTATTGATAAAGAAACGATTTTCTAAGGAACCCGAACTGAGAAGTAAAAATGGTGAAGAATTAAAAGGCGATCGAATCATATATAAGAAAGATGAGGGGAAGAAAAAGAGGAGTTAAAACTTAGATTGAAAACTATTTCATTATCTAAGTTTCTATTAATATTATTAATCTTTTTATTTATTTTACCGAATCCTTTATTCAATTCTCAAATTATACCTATCCAAGCTTATGATAATTACCATATTGAAAAAGATCGAATCCTAGAACTTGTTTTCATCGGAACCAACCCTGATTACATACAAGAAGATTACTATCACGAAATACTCAATCATACGTACTCTTCTGAATTTCCACTAGGTAGTATTTTTACTACTGTTTTACTTAGTCCAAAATTTAGGTATGTATCCAATTCTACTAGAGATATTTTTACAAATCTTATATTTAATCAAAGTGTTTTTAATGAAAGCGATAATTGTTTCTTTGTAAAATCAACAACTTTTCACACTTTGCTTATACAAGAAATAATCAATCCCCTTCTAAAAATTACTGACTCAACAACATATTATATGATAATACTTAATTTTGCTTTTGATACATCCCCTTTTGAATATATAGATGTCTATATCGACTATTCTCAACCTGATATTGACACTAATCAAGAGTCTATTGTTCGTAATGTTGCCAATTATGGTGTTTCGTTTTCATTAATAGATTTTCCTGTCCTAGGTTTTCTAATGTCAAGTATACCGAAATTTGAGATTGAATCATATCCATATATTCAAGATTTTCTTCAGAATAGGATTATTAAAAGCGAATGGAATAAAAGAATTGGAAAGTTAATTGATCAAGCAATTTGGTGTAGAATTAATCCTTCACCTGTTTTTCGTTTTAAAGTACATCAGACTGTTAATATTCATTATTCATTAGTTTACTTAGAGGAAAGTAGGCAAGATATACAAAATAAACAAAATTACGAGATTTTAAATTTCATAAATATTTCTTTAATAGAATTACAAATTCAATCACTTATTTCACTGTCTAATATCGTTTCAACGTTATCTGTTGTTCAAGCAGATTCTCAATTTGTTGATTTGCTATCAAATCCGCTGAATAATTATGGTGAATGGTCTGATAATTTGGTGAAATATCTTCAACACTATTCAACTATTTTTTGGAATACTCCTTATTATGTTAATGAAATTAATAACTATGGACAAGAAATCGATTTATTTTTAGCTATACTTGTAGGATCACAGGGATGTTTGCCTTGGAGTGATGTCGATGTTGGTTTGAGTCATTCCGCTACTCAATATAGTGAGATTGGAGGACTATCTGTAATAACAATGAATTATGATAATTTATTACTAAAAAATGAAGGATTAACCCAGACAACCCAACACGAACTTAGTCATTTACTCGGTCTCTCTCATCCTCATGATTACTGGGATCCAACGCAAAATAGACTTTTTTATTCATGGATTTGGGGATATAGTAATACAGCATTAAGTTACTTAATAACAAGTTATTCTTATGATTATTTTGATAGAGATCTTGTTTTTCGTGAGCAAATTGTAACCATATTGGAGAGTATTTCCAAAAATGATTTGAAAAATAAGTCTATAGACATGATTTTGGATCTAATTGAATCAGGAAACTACATATCAATGGATAAAATGTTAAGAAAGGTAGAGGAAATGTACTGGGAGTATCTTGATAGAGAAGATTTCCATATTTCTTTTCATACTATTATCATATCTACAGGAATCATGATAACAGTTATTTTAAGACTATTTTATAAGAAAAATAAAAGGTAATATTCATAAAAAGCTAAATGCTTCTATTTCTAGACAGATTATTTATTTACATTAACATGGTTTAAAACAGGCATCTTAGATAAAAACAAACAGCTAAATAAGACAGAAAATGGTTGGATTGTAACAACCAAGGCAGGAAAATGGGGCGTTCGAAAATGAGGGGGGAGGGAGGGAGAATCGCCGTTCATTAGAAAAAAGTTTTCCATTCCGACAACTCTCCAATTATAAATAACTTTCCCATTATTTAAGGCTTTGGAAAAAAATAGGGAAATTAGGGAAAACAATATTCGAAAATTGGGGGATATTACGAATACACATAATATTACTCAAATCAAATCAATTCACATATAAGATAGTACTTCACTTAATGGAAAAGGTGATTTTTTGGTAAAAAGTGATTATTCAAGAGAAAAAATGATTTGACTTAAGGAATAGTTAATTCGATTTTAGGTGAAAAAAAAGCATTATCAGCATTTTTAACGATGGTGAAGAAAATTATCGGAGATTTAACGATCATACAAATCCAGGATCATACTTTTACTGATGAAAGTATCTTATCCGAGTTAACTGACCGTCAAAAAAAGATTTTAATCAAAGCAAAACAATCAGAATATTATGAAATCCCTCGGAAGATTACTACAATGGAATTAGCAGAAGAATTTGGAATTTCAAAGACAGCCATCTTAGAACATCTTCGGAAAGCTGAAAGAAAAATTATGATGAGAGTTGCTTTCTAATAAAAATTCTCTAGAAAAATCTTGATTTTTTTGCTAAACTGAAATTTAGGTTGTTTTCTTAAGGCCAAGTTTATAAACATATAACTAAAAGAATTATTTAGAAATTAGAAGTAGTGGGGACTCATCAGGAGATATACTACTCTTTTAATGGAAACTAAAACTTAACCTAACATTAACATTAATATTTTTATTTAACATAGTGGAATTTTTATGTCAACAACAACAACTTTCAAACAGCTAGGTATCATTGATCCCATTCTTCAGGTTTGTACTGAAGAAAAATTCGTTATCCCTACAGAAATACAAGAAAAATCTATTCCTTCAGTGATTGCAGGAAAAGACGTTATCGGAGAAGCAGCTACAGGAAGCGGAAAAACGTTAGCCTTTGCTTCTGGTATTATTCACCATACGAGACGTGGAGGAGGCGTACAAGCTATAATTATTACTCCAACTCGCGAGTTAGCACAACAAGTAACAGATATGATAAAATCATTATCAAAATATAAACCGCTGAAAATTTTCTCAATTTATGGTGGAGTGTCAATCAATCCTCAAATCCGTGATCTGAAAAAAGCGGATGTAATAGTCGGAACACCTGGGCGATTACTCGATCATATTCAACGACAAACAATCAAACTCAAGAAAGTGGAAATATTAGTTCTTGATGAATGTGATAGACTCTTGGATATGGGCTTTTTGCCCGATGTGGAAAGAATTATAAGACAACTCCCAAGTAATCGACAAACTCTCTTATTCTCTGCAACTATTTCAGCAGAAGTAAGCCATTTAGCGCAAAAATATACAAATGATCCAATAGAGGTTTCAGCTGAAGCCCTAGTAGATCCTTCCAAATTGCACCAATATTATCACGGTCCAGTTGATAATTCATTGAAATTTTCTTTACTTGCACATTTACTAAAACAAAATAATGGCGATGGTTTATCCATGATATTCTGCAATACTAGGAGATATGTTGATTTTGTGTCACTAAATCTTAATAAAGCAGGAATCAGAAATGCATCCATTCATGGTGGTTTATCTCAACATGAACGTACGAAACGATTAGAGAAATTTCAAAAACAGAGAACTAATGTTCTCGTTGCCACTGATGTTGCAGCTCGAGGTTTAGACATTCAAGGAGTTAAGCGTATTTACAATTATGATTTGCCTGAAAATCGGAAACAATATATCCACCGAATCGGACGGACAGCTCGAGCAGGAAAGGAAGGTAAAGCAATTACTTTGGTTGCTCAAAGAGATAGTGAAAAGTTTTTCTATTTATTTAGTGGACAGAGAAACAGTATTCAAAAAAGCGAAACACCTTATGTTAAAAAAATTCATACAGAAAGGTTGAGAAGCAATAGATCGAACGGTGGTAATAGAAACTATCGATCGAATAGAACAACTAGATCAAATAGATCAAATAGATCAAATAGATCAAATAGATCAAATAGATCAAATAGAACAAGTAAAAGAAAGACTTACTCTAGAGACAATTCTTCTAGATATTCAATGTAGTTGAATACGAGTAATTTCTCTTATTTTTCCCTTATTTGTCACTTCTTCGTGACTTCTCATTTACAAAATGCGTAGGAAGTTCAATCGTAAAAGTACTACCTTTATCTAATCCATCACTTTCTGCATAGATCTTTCCATTCATTTTTTCAACGATATTCTTTGAGACGTATAGCCCTATCCCAGCTCCCTGTACAGAGTACTTAGTGGGAATAGATATAAATGGGTCAAACACTTGTTTTAGATTTTTTGGGTCAATACCAGCTCCATTGTCACGAATTACTATCTTAAGAAGGTTTTTCATTTGAGTATTGACTTTTACCAGTATTTCACGATTGGTTTCTGATGTATGTCTTACAGCATTCTGAATAATATCATCTAGAACCTGTGCTAACTTCTCATGATCAGCTTCAATATAACAAGGATCTTTCTCAACACGATAGACGTAACTTATCTGATTTTCTAAAAGATCCTCATATGCTATCATTACCTCTGTAAGGAAAGACTCCACTTCAATACGTTCAATATTTAATGATAAGATATCCCTCTCTATCTTAGCTAATTCACTCACCCCAGAAATTAGTTTTTCAAGTCTTTTAATATTCTTATTGGCAATAAAAAATCCTCTATTTAAATCAGCATCTGAAATAGTACCATAATGCTTTTTAAATATGTCAAGATAGCCTTTCACAATCGTTAACGGAGTTCTGAGTTCATGAGAGGCTAAAGTAATAAATTCACTTCGTTTTAGCTCCAAATCTCTTCGGGCAATTTCTACTTCTTTTCTATCAGTGATATCGGTAAATATCCCATAACCATATAGGATACCATCTTCTTTATAGGTTGCGATAGCCATATCATGAATCCAAATCCACTGATCATCTTTTCGCTTAATCCGATATTCAATATCATACTTCTTTTCTTCTTCGAAAAGCATTCTATAGCTTTCTTTCACCTGATTTACATCATCAGTATGAATTCGTCCAAACCACAGCTCTTCTCCGCTTGTTTGAATTTCTTCTTGAGTATAACCGTATATTTGTTCCACATTGGCACTTATAAATGAAGTTTCACCATCTTCACTTGAAATCCAAGTAACTGCAGGAATATTATCAACAAGTAACCGATATTTTTCCTCAGACTCGCTTAGAGCTTGAGTAAGCTTATATTGTTGCTGTTCCGCTTTTAGGATTTCTGTTAAATCAACATTAGCGACTAGAACTTGAGATAATGTTTCCTCCGTACCAGGAACAACAATAGCTCTTTGATAACTAGTGATCTCATGGCCAATAATTGTTTGAATTTTAGGTATCTCGATAGTATTTTTTCCTTCTAATAGCTGGAAATAAACTTCAGCAATTTCTAGTTGTGTTTTAAGGCTCCTCGAATCCCATATATCCATTCTAATCTCTAGATATTCTTTTAAAGAATTGACATTAAAGAAACGTAAGGCTGCATCATTCATACGAACATCTACAATCATTTCCGCGAAGTGTCTTAATTCTAAGGGATTAGACGCAAAATAGCTGTTTAAATCGCTAACTCCTGTAGATTTTAATTCATTTAGAAGTTTTAATGGGACTGAAAGATCAAGTTCACGAATTGGGATTGGTGCTTCCTTGAATAATTGTTTAAACCTTCGCTCACTTTCACTCAATTTCTCTAATGTTTTCATATGTTTTGTAACATTTTGGAGTGTTAAAATTAACCCAGAGACTGCCCCACTCTTGTCTTTTATCGGAACAAGATTCCAATCCCAATAACTTCTTCCCCTTTCTGTATGTTTAATATATTCGAAAGGTTTAGCCACTTCAAAGTGCGCTTTTCCTCTTTTAACAACCTCTTGAAAGATCATTTCGTTTTCTTTATTCGGATATAGATCGAAATGGTTTTTTCCTTTAAAATACTCAACATCTCGACCATCTGCTAACGAATATGCTCGATTAACTCTTATAAAATTAAATTCTGTATCCAAATAAGCAATCATGTTATGTGTGTGATTAAAAATTGCTTCAAGTACCAATCGCTCTTCGTCTTCTTGCATTGTCTCTCTTCTCATGATTTTGCAGTAAGCAAGAATATCATTGATTATCAATCAATGTTCTTTAGATCATATATAAAATTCACTAAATTCAACAATGGAAAAGTAAAAATCAATATAATATTTTCTCAAGTCTAAATGAATAAGAAAAAGAATAACGATTTATCGATTTATCGACAACGATAATTTAAAACAATGATAGATAACACGAAAATTAATTCGAATATTTTTAGATATTAGCCAATCATTTCCTATTCTACGACATCAACGATGTCTTGTGGTAAATGTAAGGCAAATTTACAGATTTGATCTCCTTGAATGACAGATTCCAAAAGATCAACTTTAACAGGTTGACCTAGAACTGCTTCCCAATAACTTTTGTAATAGCCCCCACTACAATTACAAAAAACTGGATCTACTGGTTGGTCTTCTTCTTTCAGGCCTTCTCTAACCCAAGGACAGTGACAATAGTAATACTTTTTTTTCCGTTCATCAGTTTCATGAAGATATTGTTTCGTCATATATGGGACTTTAGTTAAAATAACCTTATTTCCCTCACGTATTCCAGCTTCAGTCATCCGATTATTTCTAACATATTTCAGAACTTCTTCATCTATTTCTTGAGTAAACCAAAGCGTTCCGTCGTTCATGTGGGTTTCTAATGTCTTCATTAAATTGTTATGCTTATAATCCAAAAACATCATCAATATTATTCAATTTCAGGTATTCTTCTCTTGGTTTCTCGTGGTTAATAGGACTGTTTTTCCTTCTTTTGGTAGACTGTTAATAAAATCCCAGACGACTACACGTGACTGAGGATCTAAACCAGGAGTTGGTTCGTCGCATAGAACTATTTCTGGATCATGAACAAGACCCATAATGACATTTGTTCTTCTTTTTAACCCGCCAGATAAATTTTTAACCCGAGCTTTCCTTTTATCTTCCAAACCAACTTTGTTGATAAGAGCATCTATTCTTTCTTTAGCTTCCTGCTTTGGTAAACGATATGCACGGGCCATAAACCAAAGATTTTCTTCTACAGTTAACTCTTGGTAAAGACTTATCTCTTGTGGAATTATGCCTATCATTCGTTTAATTTGTGATTTGTATTTTCTATCGTTGGGATTTACTCCAAATATCTTAACATCCCCCTCATTCGGTTGTAGTAAGCCAACTATCATACGTAAGCTTGTAGTTTTTCCAGCCCCATTAGGGCCTAGAAAACCGAATATTTCACCTTTGTTCACTGCTAGCGATATACCTTTTACAGCTTCAACTTTTTGGTCACCTTTACCAAATGTTTTAACGAGATTAGAGACTTCAATAGCAGTTGTAAGTAATTCTGTTTCAATAGTCAAATCAAATACCCTCAATTTAAAGTGGTTTTTTACCATAAAAAAAGAATAAATTAAAAAGCTCTATCTTTCGGCATATGTTCATCGATTTTTAGATTGTATCTCTGATAAATAAGTATCTTGAAATTTATATGTGGAGATAAATAAGAATCTGATTTTGAAATTGTGTATTAGGAATATAGAGGTAATTTTCCACCAATTCATTTTGATAAAGCTATTCAATAGTTGAAAATAATAACCACATCAAGCTAAATCGTGTAAATATTATCATCACATTTAATACAGAGATTTTTAAGACCATATATGTTAGTTTTATTTTGAATTAATAGTACAATACAATTTTAAATTATGATCAACCATTTCTTGTGTAGTCAGGCTGGGATTGATGGGTTCATTAGAAAGAAAGATTGAAATTCTTGGCGAAGCGAGTAAATTTGATGTTTGCGCTTCAATGGCTTCCCCTAGAGAGGTTTCTAGAGTAAATGGGATAAATAGGATAGGTAACCCAGACAAAGCCGGTATATGTCATGCTTTTGCTCCTGATGGCAGATGTATTAGTCTTTTCAAGGTACTTATGACAAACAGATGCATTTATGACTGTAAATATTGTATGAATAGATGTGGTAGCGCCAAAAAAAAAGTTATGTTTGAACCTTCCGAACTAGCTCGTGCCTTTATGGGCCTTTATCTTCGTAACTATGTTGAAGGTTTATTCTTATCTTCTGGTGTTTGGAAAAGTGCATCTGATACTGTTGAAAAGATGATTGAAGCACTTAACCTTATTCGTAATAAGTACCATTTTCGGGGGTATATTCATGTCAAAATACTCCCTGGAACTAATAAAGAATATCTTACTCAAATAATGGAAGTTTCAGATCGTGTTAGCCTTAATGTAGAATTACCTAGTTCTTCTAGACTTTCTGAAGTTTCTAGTATGAAAAATTATGATACAGATATCATCAAATGTCAAAAAAATGTTCAGGAGAACATATCTAAAGGATTAGTTCCAGCAGGCCAGACAACACAATATATTGTTGGTACAGTCGGAGAATCAGACCGTGAAATCATAGAAAGTCTCGATTGGCAATATAATAACTTAGAATTGAGACGTGGATATTTCTCTACATTTATTCCAGTCAGAGGTACTCCATTAAAATCTCCAGGTTCATACATTGAAAAAAGAAAACGTAAGAATTTCCTTTATCGTGTAGATTGGTTAGCGCGAAAATACGAATATGCAATTAATGATATTTATTCGATCATGGACGATGATGATATGATTCCTTTGAACATTGATCCTAAAGTCTCACTTGCATTGAAAGATGATATTTTTCCTTTGGATATCAATGAAGCTAGCTATACCGAATTATTACGTGTTCCAGGAATTGGAGAAATTTCAGCAAGGAGAATCATTAACTTGCGCAAGGTAAACAAGAGAATAAAAAAATATGGTGATTTACACAGATTAGGAGTTGTTCTTAAAAGAGCCAAATCCTTTATCATTGTCGACGGAAAAAGACAAACGCAAATCAGTGAATTTTTTAAAATCAAATGAGAGAAGAGTCCATGTTTAGAAAGATTGCTAAAAAAGATGTTTTAATTTCGCTCTCTAGACATAAAGATATCACCACTAATTTTTTGGAAAAGATAAAAGGCATGGAGAAAGTAATATTAGAAAATGTTGGAACAGACCTTGCCAAAAAAGCTGTTTCAATGAGTCGGGAAGTTGATGGAGATCTTCATGAACATAAAGCATTCTTACGATTACAGGTTTCTCCACATGGGATATTATATGCAAAACTTGACAAGATGAGGCATCGTAATGAAGAACCTCTTCTTGAGTTCTTCAAAGCTAGGTTTCCTACTTTCTTAATATTATTTGAATCACCTAGAGGAGTCTTCGCTTGTGAACCAAATTCATCAATTCTGGTGACAGATTTATCTCTGGAAGAGGCCTTAAAAGAATGTGAGGAAAAAATACCTATTAACCCAATTCTAAAAGACTTAGATGACAATGATTATAACTTTCAGGAATTATGGGAGAGTTTTGCTCAATCACAAGTTATTAAAAGAAAAGAAACATCAAAACAGATATTAAATTTATCAAAAAAGTGGAAAAGAACTGTCCCCATAGATAAAACAACTTGTAGATCATTAGACAGATTTTTTAGTTGATAGGACTATTTTGGTTCAAAAATGAAAATATCCATAATAAACCGACAATATTTCTTCCATACAGAATAAATTATAATCAAAGAAAAAGATTCTGTTTTCTGTGTCTAAATAATTGTAGATTAACTCAAAGTTACATGAAATTTCTCCTAGTTCCAATATTTTATACACATGCGCATTGATGAGTATTTATCAAAGTTAAAAATATTCAGAAAACAAAAAAACTTAAAACATTGGTGGATTGAAATGGAAGACGACCTGGATAAGTTATTTGAAGCAAGTCAAAAACCAATTATCTGGATTGAGGGTATTATTGGGTGTGGTAAGACAACTCTTGCAAGAAAGATTTCTAGAGAATTAAACTATCGAGCAATATACGAACCTGTTAATCTTGAGCTGTTGGAAATGTTCTACAAAGATCAAGACCGATGGGCTTTTGCTATGCAGATCGATTTGCTCCACAGACGCTTTGCGCTTCAAAAACTCGGTTCATTTGAATCTATCACTGGAAAAGGAGTAGTTATGGATCGAGGCTTACCAGGTGATCGTGTATTTGCAAAAATGCTTCACACTGCAGGTAAAATCCATAATATTGAATGGGCAATATATGAGAATGCATATACTGTTATGAGTAACTCTTTAATACCTCCTAGCCTCATTATATTCATGGAAGTCACTCCTAAAATCGCACAAGAAAGAATTATGAGTAGAGACCGAAAAGCTGAACGAGACGGTCTTATCCCAATTGCTTATCTAACGGAATTAGAAAAAGGATATGCAAAGCTATTACGTGAAATTGGTTCTGGAATACCTTCTTGGAGTAGAGGTATGAAGGTTGTTAAATTACCCTGGAATACACCTGAAGAATCATCAAACTCGAACAAGGAAGTAATTAAAATAATACGTAAAATTGCTCGATCTGTTCCATTAGACGATTTTTTCGACTAGTAGAGTAAATTTTTATTAATAATTCGAGGTAGATCTATTATAAAAGTTGATCCCTTTCCTACTCCCTTGCTTTGAGCGATAATGGATCCTCCGTGAGCTTCTAAAATTCGACGTGATATGAATAACCCTAAACCGGTTCCAGTAACTGAATAATCTGTGTGGATAGATATAAACTGTTCGAATATCCTTTCTATATTTTCCTTTGCGATCCCAGCTCCATTATCTCGAATTTCTATTTGAATCGTTTTTGTAAAATCCTTCAAAGTTATAATAATTTCGTTGTTGTCAGGGGATGTTTGTTTGATGGCATTTCCAACGATATTTTCAAGTACTTGTTGTAATCGATTCCTATCTCCATTAATTAAAAGGGGATTCATTGTTGATGTGTTATTAAACTGCAATTGATCCTCTAGCATATGTTTATACGATTCAACAATAGTTTCCAAAAACTCACAAACATCTATCTCTTTCAAATCAATATCAAAAAGGTCCTGCTCAAGCTGTATAACAGAAGATACTCTATCTATTAGGTTCTCAAACCGCTTCAAATTTCTTCTAATAACAGAAAATATTGTTTGTTGTTTATTTAAGTCAATATGTTCCATATCTCTTTCCAACAATTCAATATAACCTGAAACTATGGTCAAAGGAGTTCGGAGTTCATGACTAGTCATCCAAATGAAATTTTCACGTCGATTTTCAAGCTCTTCTTTTAGTTTTTCAGCAGTTTTTTTATCTGTTATATCTAGAGCTGTTCCAGTGATTCGTAATGCTCGGCCATTATCGTCATGCTCTACCGCTTTACCTCGGCTTAAGATCCATCTCCATTCATCTGAAGGAAGCTTAAAACGATATTCAGCTTCAAAAAATGTTGACTTACCACTAATGCACTGGCCAAGATTAGATAGAACTTCAGATTTATCTTCTGGATGTATACGTTCTTCCCACCAGTGAACGTTCGATTCAATTTCTTCTAATGGATATCCATAAATCTGAGCTGTTCGTTCATCACGGACTATTTCTCCTGTTTTAACATCACGATCCCATATCCCTAACCCACCTCCCTTTAATGCATGTTCCAATCTCTCCTCACTTTGCTGTAACTCCGCCTCAATCTGTATGCGATCATTCAACATTTGTTGAAGTTTCTTTTCGGTCATTTTGATCTTAGTGATATCAACATTAGCCACTAGAACTTGTGAAAGAGTCTCTTCATGCCCAGGAATTACAATAGATCGGGATAAGCTATAATTTTTTTTCCCTTTTATGATATTTACAACAGGAGCTTCAATTATTGTTTTTCCTTCAAGAAGCTCTAGATAATATTCAGCAATTGCAGAATTCTCTTCTTTAGTTCTTTCCCCCCATGTGTCCATACGAATTTTTACATACTGTTCTAGGCTATCCACACCATATAATTCTAACATAGCATCATTCATTCGCACATCTTTGACCATAGAGGCAATTTTTACTACTTCGGTTGGACTAAGCTCAAAATATTCACGCAGATCATTTATTCCAGAGATTTTAAGTTGGTTAATATAATTTAAAGCTTCTGAAAAGTCTAATTCTCGCAGAGGGATAGGGGTTTTTTGGAAAAGTTCACGAAATTTTATCTCACTTGCCTTGATTGATTCATCCATTTTTTTCTTCGAGGTAATATCAAAGGCAAAATGTATGAGTAAATCCTCATCAATAGGAATCCAGTAAATATCCCATATTCTATTCTGTACTTCTACTTCCAGTCGCTTTTCTTTACCTGACTCACACACATCTGAAGAAAGACACCATGGACAAGGTTCTGATCCAGGAGTCAAAGCTTCATAACAAAGTTCACCGACAACAGCGCCCCTTTCGCGTGCTGATTTATTTGCTGATATAATACGTTTCGTTTTATTGCTTAAAATGAATGCACTACAAGGTAAATTATCGAGTAATAACTCCTTTAACTCCTTCTCCATCTGTAACTCTTGTTCAACTTTTTTCTTGTCAGTTATATCAATAATCGAAACAAGAATTCGAGAAAAGGTTTCCTCACACCCTGGAACTATTGTAGATTTAAGAAGGATGTTCATTTTTTCCCCTGTTAATTTATAATTAATAACTTCTTTTTCAAAGACTGTTTCTCCATTTGCAAATGTTACTATTTCCTCTTTGAAGTCTTCAAAGGATTCCTCCCTAAAAAAAGTTGTTAACCCATCAAAAAAGTCTTTCTTATCCTTAGCACCATACATAGAGAGAGTAGCATTATTTATATCAACAATATTAACTAGTGTAACGATTTTTCTTACTTCTTCGGGGTGTTCATCAAGATAGGTCTTTAGGTCTTTTATTCCGTTATCTATAAGATTATCGATATAGGATTTGACCTCTGAAAAATCCTCTTCCCAAAGAGAAATAGGAGAATCCTCAAATAGAACCTGATACTTATTCTCTTTCTCATTATTTGATGTATTCATAAACTTCGCCTTTAGAGGAATTCATATGATTATTAAGAATCAAATTAGAAAAAAACCTTTCTTTCTATCCTATTCATGGGGTTTTTTCAGATTTATTAAATTTAAATTGTAGATAAAAGATAAAAAGTTCCTTAAATTAACTATATAGGATAAAGAGCATCTAATCTTTTGAACATTTTTATATTCCAAAAAGAATTTTCTCTTAACATTGCTCTTAAGATGATAATCCAGTTATTAATCCAAAGAGAGAAAGGGATATGAAACTATGGCACATCTCAACATAGAATTTAAAGCAAGATGCTCTGATCCAGAGTTAATAAGGAAAATACTGATTTCAAATAAAGCAAGGTTCGAAGGAAAAGACCATCAGATAGATACATACTTTAATGTATCCTCTGGAAGGTTAAAACTCAGAGAGGGAAACATAGAGACCTCATTAATTCACTATGAAAGACTCAACCAAGAGGGACCTAAACAGTCAGACGTTCTTCTTCATCATCCTGATCCGACAAACACTCAAACTTTGAAAGAAATCCTCCAAAAGACTTTGGGTATTATGACTGTTGTAGACAAAGAACGCGAAATTTACTTTATTGACAATGTTAAATTTCATATCGATAGTGTTCAGGAATTAGGCTCATTTATAGAGGTTGAAGCAATTGATATTGATGAATCATTAGGCGTTCAGAAACTTCAACAGCAATGTGATTTTTATTTAAATTTATTTCAAGTTTCAAAGGAGGATCTAGTTGCACAGTCTTATAGTGATTTAACAAAGAAAATAGAGACTAAAAAAAGATAAATGGGCTGTATCAATTGGTTGGATGAATAGAACCAACCTTATATTTATTTCAAAAGTTTTTGTTTAGAAAGTTTTTTAGGTATAACGGATTCAATTCTTTCCTTTATAGATTGAATCGCAAGAGGATGATTATTCCATGCTCCCATATTAATAAGTCTTATTTTTTTGGGAATGTCTGCCTCATGGATTAAGCTTGGAATATCAGACATACTATGAATTGCATCAGCGCTTATACCAGTTGCGAAGTACAAAATGCGTTCAACACCATTCTTAACAAACTCCTCGATCTTTTCTTTTGGTTTGGGTTCTTTGAACTCCATCCAAGCAAGACTGAGATTCTCTTCGATATATCCATCTTTTTTGAATAGATCAATAATTTTCTCTCTAAATCTAATTTCGTGCTCCGTAGCTGTAGGAAAAAGCTTATCCCATTCATTTGGTTGACCATGTCCAACTAGAAGTATTGCTACCTTTTCTTTATCACTACCAGCCAGGTTTTTATTTGCTTTTTCAACAAACATCTTGTGAAGAGTCTCAGAATCCCATAAAGGTTGAGTAAATTGCAATGGAATCCCATAATCTTGAATCTTTAAATTGGTGATAAGTTCCTCCCCTTTACTGGTGTGACTGGATATGCTAACGAATATTTCACAAACTATAATCTGGCTGGCACCCTCATTAAGGGCTTGAATAACTGCAGCATCAGGACGGGGATCATCGTCTAAAAAGGATAGATAAAACTTCATTGAATCAATACCTTCGTCTCTAAAGCGTTCTTCAAGATCCGCAATCATTATTTGATGCATCTTCCTGTGGTCACTTTTCCCTACCTGTAGATATTTTTTTCTAAGTTGAAATAAGAAGAATGGCCTTATTAGGAAGGGAATAAAGGGAATATTCTGTTCATCAAATTCTCGAAACTGATTGATCCAACCAATTGGATTATAAGTTTCTGGTTCCCCATGAGTAAAATACACGACAGCTGTGTGACCACTTCCAGGATCGTTTTTTGTACGTAATATAGGGGGTACGTAACGATCATCATCTTTTAAGAGAATCCGTCTAGCCATTAATGAATAACCTACTATGAAAGAAAAAAGAGAAAACGCAATTTCTATCCCCAATATGATGAAATCAGAGTTAAAACTTGATATAAGAACCAAACTAATAGCGAAAAATGAAAAACATGACAAAACCAGATATATACTCATTTTAAGGGGGTGTACTGTTAGATATTTTACAAAAACAACGCCAAAAGTGAAAGATAAACCTATAATTAAACTTATTGTGAAAAAATCCATTGAATGTTCTCCTGAGGAGTGAACTACCCCTAGCTAAAGCAAGGGGCTTCCTGCGAGTCCGCTGAACCCCATAGGGGAAGATTTCTCTTTACCATTGGCTGTGTGTCGCAGAAAACCTTTCCACTTATGTAAGAAAGATTCCTCGTTCACAGAGGATTGATGCAATAGGTTTTTCTCCTGGAGGAACTTACTCATAATATTAATGGCAGAATTTAAGTCCCGATCCATTTGATTACCACAATTGCACTTAATAGTCCTTTCAGATAGTTTCCGTTCTTTTTTTAAGCCACATATACAGCAGGTCTTGGTAGTATCCTTTTCATCAATTTTTACTACTTTCTTACCTATTTTTTCTGCTTTATTTGTCAGAAATAGTACAAACCTGCTTATGTGTCCTGTATTTTGGAGTGAATAGTTTAATGTCTTTTGGTTTTTTAATTTTTTCTTCTTCCTAGCCATTTGTTTAACCGCTAGATCGCCAACAATGAGAGTGTTAGCTTTAGTATTAGTCACTACTACGTTAGAAATCTTGTGTTGAAAGTCTTTCAACTGATAAGATTGTTTTCTTTTCATCTGTGCTAACTTACAGTTATACCAGTGCCATTTACGGCTTTTTTTCTTGCAATGGTCACGTTTGGATTGCACTTCCACTATTTTCTTTCGCCAGTACTTATCGGGGCGCTTATTAGGTATTTGGATAAATCGTGACTGTAAATTAACTGCAGAAACAAGGTTATTTATTCCTAAATCAATCGCTTGGTACAATCCATTATCATAATACGTTCTAGTGGGGGATATTTCACAATTAACTGCTAAAAACCACCGCTCTTTATGGTCTTGGAAGAGTTCTACTTGTTTAATCTTTCCTTTAGGCTGAAAGGCCAGGTCAAACGTCAGGTCTGCTTGCGAAGGATGTTTATGCGATAAATTTATGCTATTTTCATGGTATTTAAAGCCGCTCTGATTATAACATAGCGTAAAAAAATAATTCTTCCCTCTGAATCTTGGTGGACGAACAGTACTATCTTCATTCTTTATTAACGAAAAAAACGATTTATAAGCAGTATCAAGTTTCTTTAGGGTCATTTGGAGGACTTTGGAGTAAACCCAGCCATATTCAGGATGTTTTTTTTTAAGAGCTGGCAATTGGTTTTGTTGGTCAATATATAGAACATATTTCCTTTCTTTGGAAAATAGGGCTTTATTTTCATTCCAATTTTTTTTCCGCTCAGCTAAAGCCAAATTATAGAGTAAGCGGCATTTCTCTGATAAAACCCAGAGTACTTTTTGCTGTTGCTCTGTCGGATAAACTTGGATTTTATAGGTATGAAACATCTTATTTTTATCCCTGAGATTCGACATATTGTTTAAATTTGTCAACAATCACTAGCTCTGTCGTACATAAGAAATAACTTGGACTCAAAAGTATGTTAGACAACTGGAATAAGGTTCACTTGCTGTTACTTCATTTATATCTACAAATTGGTCAGCAATTCGATTACCTTACGTTTCTTTTCTTAGTAATAGTTTATAAACTATTAGCTATCTGATCAAAATAATTCTGCTTACTCCCGTTTGGAAATCCTTTATAAAATTTCCTTTACAACATAATTATCTTATCTTAGCGGGAGATGTTAATAAAGTGCTGCCATTCATCCCCCACTTGAAAGAAGGGGACTTCTGGCATTTCTGTTAAAAAAAAATGAAGAGTGGGTGAGTATTTTATTTTCTCTTCTTTAAAAAGATGAAAATAATACTACAATAAAAAAGTGGTAAAAGAGTAAATCCAGGTGAAATAGACCCTGTAGGTGCGGTTGAACTTGTATTACCATCAGTTGTATCAGAGGGAGAAGTAGTTTCTGTAGTAGTAGTTGTAGCAGTAGTAGTAGTAGTAGGATTCTCAGTCGTACTAGTTATAGTATTTTGGACGGTGAAACTAACAATATTTTCTTTAACTAGTCCATTTGCAGTGTAAGCGACTACTTTTATGAGATAATCTCCATCATTTACATTATTAGAAGGCCAAATTTGGTCTGTTACTGAAATATCAACAGCAATCTCATGCCAAGTTGTTCCATCATCTGAAGAATAGTAAACAGAGTATAAAACTGGAGTTGAAGAATTCCAAATATCAACAGAAGCATCCCAGAATATATTGATAGTTCCCCCGATTGTGGAACCATCGGATGGATAAATAATTGTCGGTTCAGTTATTTGAGGAGGAAGATTCAAGATTTCAAATGGATCAGAAATAAATTCGCTGTAGATTGAAAAAGCTTCATTTACCGCTAAAACACTAATAAGGTAGGTACCATTTTCTAATTCTGAAGTATTCAATTGAAATGATGTGACATCAAGTTTAGATTCTAGAACTATCCATGAATCGCCATTATCGGGTGAAAGATAAATATAATATAATAGGTCAAATCCCATAGTATCTGTTGAAACCATCCATGAAATAGTTATTGTTTTGTTAACTACGGCACCACTAGTGGGTGTTAAAAGAGAAGGTAAAGAAATAATATAAGGAACAGCTAAGGATTCATTATCTTCATTACTAGAAAAAAGATACTTTGAGTCTTTATAACCATCTGAATCAGCATCTTCATCATCATGGTCATTCCAATAGTTATGAGTAAATTTAATAAATATTCCGTTAATATCAGTAGATTGGTTTTCTGCAGAGAGAACATTATTGTTAATAAAATTATTAAATTGGATGAACCAACTCTGAGCATTACTTAAATAGACTCCTTCTTGTGTTACGTTTTCAATCCAATTTCCATAGATATCTCCAAAATTAGAACTAAAGAACCTCAACCCATAACTACAGTTAATAAAAATACTATTTGAAATGGTTAGATACTGATCATTGCTAGAAGTAATTCCACCTCCCATATAACGAATCTGATTTTGAACAAAAGTAATATTTTGTGATACAGTTGAGAGGAGAGCATAACCAGTGTTCTGATAAAATTCATTCGTTATTATTTTGACAAACTTTACTCTATACAAATAGATTGCAGCTTGGTAACTTGATTGTAGAAAAGTTGAGTGGTGTATAAAATTATTGAAAATAAGCAAATTTTCTATATTAAATAAAAACAATCCTGTACCAGTACCATTATGAATTTCATTGTTGGTAAAGGTTACATTTTCGCAAAGTTGAGATTCTAATGTAACATAAATATATCTAAAAACGTTATGATGGATATTAAAATTACTACATTCAAAGGCCATGATAGCTGTCGTTGTATGTTCAAAGATATGCCCCGAAATATCAAAATCTGAACAATTAATCAGAATTACTCTTCTTATATCAGCAGGAATAATCGGATTAACAGTATCTTCAAAATAAACAATTTCTTTCCCGTCAACAAGGTTGTTAATGAAAGTGTGTCGGAGTTGGTTAACATGTGAGACGGAAAATCTAAGATCTCCAGCACAGTCAGTAATATTGTTATCTATGAATGTAAAATCATACGATTGTGTCATTGATATTGCTGAATAGGAGCTATTATGGATATGATTTGCTGAAACCGTGTTATTAACAGAATAATCAGCATAAATTCCTGTTGAACATTGATCAATATAATTATCTTCAACAAGGCTGAATTCATCATTAATTTGAATTCCAGTACTACAATTATAGATATGATTTGTAGAAACATTGCTATAGAAATTTACACTAATACCATCAGAAGCTTGTTGAACATAATTTTCATAGACCGAATTATTGTTACCAGTAACTATACCAACATAATGATAATCAATATAATTATCATGAAAAGAGTTAAATTTAGCCCATTCATCCCAAACATAGATGCCTACCTCTCCTGTTTCAGTAAAGTTATTGTATGCAATTTCATTGTGGCAAGAGAGCGAAGATATTATGAAACCATACTTTGTACCATTAACAACCGTATTCCAATTGAAAAAACTGTCATTTGTCAAATGAACGGTAATACCACGAGCACCAGAATTTAAAAGACCATCTATAACATTAGCTGACACATTATTACCATTAGATTCATCAACTTTTATTCCAGTATCTCCTACATCGTAAATTTCGTTATTTGTGATTTGATTGTTGTTACAATTTTTCTGAACAGTAATTCCACCATATTTTCCAGTATCAATGGTATTGGAATCTATAATTGAGCTATTGACGCCTTGATACAGATAGATAGCATGGTTAATGTTTTCAATAGTATTTGAACGGACTTGTATATGCTGACTATTTTTGATCTGAATCCCTGTTATTGTATTATTGACCCAATTTTCTGATATTATTCCATAAGTAACGTTTTCAAGATATATCCCATAGGAAGAAGCTGAAGTAAGATTACAATACTCAATAATGAAATAGACACGTGTATTTTGAATATCAATAGACCTTGAGCCTCCATCAATTGTATCATTACTAATGAGATAAGCATTTCCTCTTGAACCATCCCTTCCATCAGCATTCCAACCATAAAGTGCCGCTTGTGTGTGGAATTCCTCAGAACTTGTAATAACAATAGGGGAAATAGCAGCATGAATTCGAGGCTTGACCATATCAATTTTATTTTGTTCAATGGGAAATGATAATCCAATACTATTTATAAAAAGCATTATTAATAAAATTATAATTATTTGTTTACTTTTCATCATTCTCTTCAACTCTAACATATTTAAGAACAATACAAGTCATTCATTTCATCTAGATTAATTAGTACAATTTAAAAATTAACCTGTAATCGATATTATAGTAAAGCCAATTTTAAATGGTAATAAAGGAAATGCAGCTTTGAAAAGAGTTTTCTACTTCAAGAAATATCATTCAATAGCTTTCTAGTCGCATTAACAATTCGTTGAACACTGGGTAGTGTCATATCCTCTAAATCCCTGTTGAATGGAATAGTTGTCTCTGTACATACACGTGCATATTTGAATTCTAATTCTCTTTCCATTAAAACAGCACATACTTCACCTGATAATCCAAATTGCATATAATCTTCATCGACAACAATTAATGATTTAGTTTTAGATACAGAATTATAAATAGCATCAATATCTAAGGGAGAGACCCATCTTAGATCAATTACTTCAAGAGAAATTCCCTCTTCTTCTAATTGGGTTGCAGCTTCTAAACATCTATGAACAGATACTCCTAGGCTTACTAATGTGATATCATTACCAGTACGAATACAATTGGCTTTTCCACGAGGTAATTTCTCCCATTTATCAGGAACCACTCCTTTCAGACCAGCTTCAGGAATATCGAATGTAACGGTTGTTCTTCCTCCAGTCCCCATATAATCTAGCCAATAATCAGCTAACAGCTTATGCTCAAGAAAAACGACAGGATTTTTTTCTGATGAAAGCGCTGATAACAATAATCCACCTGCATCAGCAGGATTGGATGGAACTACAACATCCAAACCAGGAATATGAGCTAACCATCCCCATAAGCTTTGTTCATGTTGACCTGCGTCCCCATAACCACCACCACAACTAGCTCTCACAACAAGAGGTACATTCCACTTGTTCCCTGAAAATGAATATACTTTTGCAGCGTGATTAAGGAGTGCATCCATGGCGACAGCAATAAAATCGATTAACATAATCTCGACTATTGGTTTCAGTCCAGCCATAGCGGCGGTTACACCTGCTCCAAGAAAAGCGCTTTCACTAATCGGAGTAGATATTATTCGATCACTACCGAATTGTGTATATAAATTCACTCTTAATGTATGAACATCCTCTCCTAGAACGACAATATTCGGATCATCCATCATTGCTTGTTTGAGAGCGCTTTCTATTGCATCAGCGAACCCTAAGTGCTTCATAATGAAACCTCCTGATGATAAAGATTAATGCAATGCTTAACTATCGCGTCGATTTCACTCTTGATTTTTGTTTCTAGGTTCTTTACCTTTTCTTCACTAGCCCCCAGTTTTTTTGCCGCGTTCAGGGGATCATATTTAGATTTGCGTTGAGCTCTAACCTTTGCGATTAGTGATAGTGTATTTCCCATTCCCCTAACTCGTTTATCAGGACGAACTCCCCTCCTACTAAGTACTGATTTCATTAGAGGTCCTGTTACCTCTCCAAATTCTTTTATAGGACTTTTATGAAAACGTAGGAGAGGATCCCCAAGAAAATGGCCTTCGGTATGTACACATCTTGCCTGTAGAAAAAAGGGGTTATTTTTCTTCTTTCGCATATACGGCATTACTGCTTCTACGGTCTCCCATACGATTTTAATATCCGAACCGTCGATTTCAACCCCCCGAATACCGAGTCCTTTGGCTCTTTCAACTAGATTCCCACCAGTTACGTCTTTTGATCTAGTGGTGATAGCCCAACCATTATCTTTGCATACAAAAAGAACGGGGAGATTCAATGCAGAAGCTAAGTTCATCGATTCTAACAACATTCCTTGGTTCATAGCCCCTTCCCCGAAAAAAGCTACTGCAATATTTTTTAATTTTTTATATTTCGAAGCCAGAGCAAACCCTACTGCTGATGGCCCGGCAGAACCAACAATTCCAGAGGAAGTGAGAAGATTTTCTCTCGAGAAGAAATGCATGTGACCCCCTATCCCTGAACACAATCCATCTGAATGTCCTAACATCTCTAATAATAATAATTTCGGATCTACACCTCTCATAATGAAAGGCGGAGTACTCCTATGATCAGTTGAAATTGCATCACCAGTCACTAGGTGTGATAGTATACCCGCTACGATTGCTTCTTCACCTATCCCTAGATGCATTTCTCCATAAATGTGACCCTCTTCCCATAGCTTCATCACTTCCTCCTCGAAATAGCGACTACGAAACATTTGTTCATAAAGCTTCAATACAGATAATTCTTCCAAAGATTACACAATCCCAAGTTTAGGAGATCAATTGAATTCATATCATTATATATCTCTTTGCTGTTTACACAACATCCTCACTTCAATAATGAAAAGAGTTTAAAACATTCAGATTAATACTTACTTTTATGTTAAATATTCTATATTGTTATTTGATTGATTCTTAATAAATTGAGGTTTTCATCGTGTCTCGTCTGGTTTTCAGAAATGTAAATGTTTTTAATCCACTCACTGGAAAATTAAATGAAGGTAAAACTATTGTTATAAAAAATAAGTATATTAACTGGATTGGTCCCGAAAGCTCTTATGATAAAGAATCTAATGATGAAATCATTGATGTTAGCGGGAAAACTGTCCTCCCAGGTATGATCGATACACATATTCACATCGAAATAACCCATCTCTTCCTTCATAATTTCGAAAAAGAACTCCCTATAATTCCATTCAAATCAGATTCAGCTGATTCTATTAAATCCGCAAAAAACTTACCAGATATGATAGAATATGATTAGTTTTGAGATTATAATTTTAGTTTATTATTAATTTTAATTTATTTTGGTAGAGTAATTATAAAAGTAGATCCTTTTCCAAGACCATCACTGTTAGCAGAAATAGATCCTCCATGTGCTTTGATGATCATCTTTGATAAGTAAAGGCCTACGCCAGTACCAGTAACTGAATACTCAGTTTCGATTGAAACAAACTGGTCAAATATCCTAGTAATGTTTTCAGGAGAGATACCAGCTCCATTATCCCCTATTGTTATTTGAATTGAATCAGGGTTAATCGTGAACTTTATTTCAATTCGTCGACTAGCAGGAGGAGTATGATCAATTGCATTATTGATAATATTTTCTAGTACTTGTTTTAAGCGGTTCTTATCAGCATTAATTTTATTTTCTAATATATTCTCATACTTATGGATATAAAATTGATCCCCTAATAGATTCTTATAGGGTTCAGTTGTTTCTTCAAAAAATGAATAGAAATTCAAAGGTTTCCGATTAACTTTGAAGATATTTTCTTCAAACTGAGATATCAGAGAAACCTGTCCAACCAATCTTTCTAAGCGTGATAAATTGTCCTTCATCACCGTAAAGATTTTTTTTCGGTCAATACTACTTATCTCATCTATCCTTTTAGCTAGAATATGAAGATAGCCTGATATTACTGTTATGGGGGTACGTAATTCATGTGTTGTCATACTAATAAATTTTTCACGTCTTCCTTCCAGTTCCTTTTGGATTTCTTCAGCTTTTCTTTTTTCAGTGACATCACTCTCAAAAATCTGAAAAGCTGGTTTACCTCCATACTCTATAGGGGACGCAAGAGATGACACCCAACGAATTTCACCATCTCTATTTACATATCGAAAATCACAATGAGGTTCCACGGGTAGACCATTTTTCAATTGCTTGTCACGTTCGACCAACCTTATTTGATCCTCTGGATGAATAATTTCCCATAATTGACCCTTGCTAAATTTTAATAACTCCTCCTTACTGTACCCAGTAGTTTTGGCAAATGTAGAGTTTACATATACATATATTTCATCTTGAATTATTGCGACACCTTGTAATGAGTTTTCCACTAGCAACCTATATTTCGCTTCTGATTCTAGAAATTGCTGCTCTGTTTGTTTATTGCCAGAAATATCATCATAAATGGCTACTATTTCCCCTGTCGATAATTTATAGACATGATTATCTCTCCAACCACTTATACGATCATCTTCATAGTTTGTTTCCAATATTTTCTCTGATTTCCCTGTTTTCCAAACCCGTTGTAATACATCAAATAAACCCATTTTTTTTACCCCCGGGAATTTCTCAGTTATTTTGTACCCAATTAGTTCTTCTTTATCTATACTATCAATTTTTTCTCCAGCATTATTCAAATCTTTGAAAATAAAATCTTTACCATCGTTTATTGCTTCATACACAGCTACTCCACTCCCTATAGAATTAAAAAGAAGGTTGTACCGCTCTTCTGCCCTTTTTTCATTATCAAGTTCTCTCTTTTTTTCTTGAGTAATATCTACTCCTTGTACTATTTGTAAATTTACAGGTTTTCCTTCATCGTTTTTTAGATCATAGACTGAAAAAAGAAGTTGTCGTGCTTTTCCATCTCTCCTGATGATTGTAAAAGGATCCCTTTTAATAGCCTCCATCCTGTTATTTAACCTCTGGAGAATCTTCTGTACAAAATTCCGATAATCTCCATCTAGATGAACTTTGGAAAGGTATACTTCAAAATTGTTACCTTTGGGAAGAAAATAACCCGTTATTTCAGTCATTGCTTGGTTATATCTTAGAATTTTCCCTGAATGATTTAATAATACTGTTGGAAGTCCACATTCAGAAAAAATTTTCCATATTTGTGAAATATTCTTTGGTAGCTGAATATTTTTCACCTAAACGACCCTTCTAATTAAGAATATTGTCATTTTGTAATACTTTTTATCACATAAATTACTAATTCATAATAAATATCAGATATTATATACATTTACTTTTACAGATTTCACAAGAATCTCCTCGAAAAAGCATTAACGGAGATATTTCGTCACAATATTTACCTAATAGACAGTATTCGTTATTATAATCTTTACGGTTACTTTTGAGGATCTAGTTCGTGAGAGAACGGGATAGAAGTTTGTGCACCTTTTCGCGTTACAGCAATAGAAGCAGCAATATTTGCATATTTTACGGATTCATGTAAGCTTTCTCCCAGGCATAATTTTCCTGCTAAGACTCCATTAAAACAATCACCTGCACCGACAGTATCTATAGCCTCTACTTGAATCGCAGGAACATGATATTGTTTTTTAGCTGTTTTATCAGAGACTATGCACCCTTTTTTCCCTAAAGTTGTTATAATAATCCTTATTCCAGATTTATGAATATCAGTCATCATCTGTTTCATGTTTTCCATTGTCAAGTTTTTAATTTCTTTGAATCCAAGAGAAGAATGTAGCTTCATTAACTCGTTTTCGTTTGGGGTAATGATGTCTATCTTTTCAAGCACATTAATAGGAATCTCTTTGAAAGGAGCAGGATTAAGGATTTTTGTTGCAATACTTTTTGAAGCGATACTGAATATTTTTTCAATAACTTCCATAGATAACTCCATCTGTACCAATATGCATGTCGCATTTTGAATTAGATCTTTAATAATGTCGATATCTTGGGTAGTTAAATATTTATTAGCACCTGAGGCAACACTGATCATATTTTGTCCTGCTGAGTTAATGAAAATGACAGCAACCCCACTCTTATTTTTTGGATCCTGGATAACGTAATCTATATTAATTCCTTCTTTCGATAAATTTTTTAACATTTGGTCTCCGAAAGAATCAGTTCCAATCTTACCAACAAATACTGTATTACTCCCAGATCGTTTGGCAGCAACAGCTTGATTCGCTCCTTTTCCTCCGTAGGATTTGGAAAAGCAACCCCCAGTTACCGTTTCTCCTGGGGTTGGAAACCTTTCAGAGTAAATATTCAGATCAATATTACTTGATCCTATTACAAGAACATATTTATCGGGTAAAGTCACATATAATACAATCCTTAAAATGTGAAATTGGTTTATGAATCACTGTAAATAAGAATAAGATTTATTTAGAGCCACAGCATGAGTCGGCTGGTGAATCATTTGATTTACGCCAGAAGGCAATGTTTTTTATTCGCCTGAAGGTAGCATTCCAGATGCATCCACATCCTGGAAATGGAGTAAATGTGATTGCTTCTCCTTGACAATTTAATACACAAGCACCACATTCAATACATTTTTCTGGGAATTGGACTTGGTATACTTTATTCATATCACTAAAAACATTTTGAGGACATACTTCAACACAATAGCCACATTTAATGCATTTAGATTCACTGAGTATTGGAGCTCGATAATCGTCAGTTTCTTGGATCGGAATATCCACAATTTTACTTTTGGAGTAGCTTACCATTGCATCTAAGCACCTACAACTAAACCTATCACAACGAGTATCAAGAATATAATTAACCAACTACCTAATAAGATTATCATGGTTGGATATTCATTATCAATTTCTGTTGGTTTACTAATAGGGGAAGCACCTGAATAATCCATTCCTAAAAACGTTCCTAAAATTAAACCTAGAACAACCCATTGCCCTATTGCAATAATACTTCCTAGAAACGCCCCAATTCCAGCAAAAGGAATAATTAACAAACCCCCGTATAATATGCCTCTTTTCAAAAAAGATTCTGTTGGAAAAAAAGGAAAAATGAAAGCAAATATGATGTATACTATCCAAAGCAGAGGAAACAATAGAATAGCTATATTGAATAGATAAACTGTCGGAAGGATAAATTTACCAGCTATTCCGACTAAAAAAACCCAAAAGAAGAAAAATTTTGAGAGAAAGAATGATTGTTGAATAGCCATTTCAATTCTTTCTTTCAATGCAAATGTAACTGTTCTTTGAGCTTCTGTCTTTTTTCCAGTCTCAAGATACTTTGGAATATCTCTTGCATAAATCGGTCCGAATTTGCCCTTCCAACCAAGCTTAGATTTGAGTTCTCGATGATTTACCCCTCCAGCTGAAAGTTGAGGTAGAACCAAATTCTTATGAAGAACTAGTTCTTCAATTCTGGTTGCTTTGATGACTTCAGCAACTTCTCTGTTTCCGAACTTATCTCCCCGTGCTGCACACCATACATTCTCTCCCATCGAATCTGCTACCAGTAAATACACATCCTGATTCTGAAGAGCACTGCCAACTAATCTAACAGTTAGTTGATAGTTAGCTGTTACCAAAACGGGAGATTGATCAGAAGGATTTCCATAAATATAAAGTCCAGGTTCCATAGGAATCAATTTCGAACCTGCTCGGAGCGTACATAAGAGACCACGTATCCGTCCTCTGATTCCCCTCATGATCCTATCAGAGAGAACATGAGGAGAAGGTCTAATTAGTGTTCGGTGTGCAAAGATCAGCTCAAATGTATCTCCTACGAACCTTTGTGTTTGAAGGATTTTGAAACCACTCTCCTCCACCCTTGAACGAAACCGTTTAACGGCTCGAGTAGTCTTCTTTGTTTTCCAATAAGTCGCAAAACCATAGATCGATCTTTTGATTAAATATTTCAGTCGTTTATATCCGAATCTGTCGGGAATTATTTCATCGGCAAATCCGATCTTACCATCCTCATTCAAAAAATCCCAACATTGGTTAAACACGAGCTGTTGTTCTAAATGTCTCAATTCACTCAATGCAAGAGTGGAAACGATGAGATCAAACTTATTTTGAGGTAAAAGGAGATCTAATTGGGTTATATTTCCCTGAATGAAAGTAATTTTGTCTGAAACTCCTTCTTCCTCACTTCTTTCAGCTGCATATGCTAGCATCTTTTCAGATAAATCAATAGCGGTAACATTAGCTCCTTTTTTAGCACAAAGGATCGCTAATACTCCTGGTCCGCAACCCAAATCAAGTACCTTATACCCTTCATCAACATATGTTAGTACTTTTTCATACACCTCATAGATTTTACCTGTAGTGAGTTTAGCGATACCTGATTCATACTCATCTGGTGTTTCTTCTAATACTTTCATGTAAACATAAGCCAAAATATTCCACCACTTTAGAACAGTATAATATTTTTTCTCGATCCTATTTCTAATATGAAATAGATAAAACCTTCCAGACGGATGCATTGTATTTAGAAGGAAATTAATTTATAACTCTTTAAATCCACTCAAAAACCTAATTAAGGCCTGATTGGAAAATAAAGGACAAAAAAATGAAAGTAATGACGATATAAAAGAATAGCTATATAAAATATGATCAGAGTAGATATTAATGTAAAGAAAGTTGAGGATATAAAGTTGGGAAATGACAATTCATTTGGATTTCAGTCAGAACAGGTTAATTTAGCTGAAATGAAAGAAATTATGGTTAAAATGATTTTCATTGGGGACGGGATGTCTGGGAAAACTCAGATTTTGATAACCTTTGGTAAATTACTACTAGATTATCTACAAAAAATACATCAAAGCTCAGATAAGACTGGACCTTTTTTAAAATGGGCTAGATCTTTTGGTTTTATTTTAAAATATGGAAAGATAGAATGGAAAATTAGGAATGTTAGCCTTGATACAGAAACAATTGGATTAGAGGATTTTGAATTTGTTTTTCCATATGTATGGCAGGGACAAACGTACAAGATAAGACTTCAAGGAAAGGATGTGGGAGGCCAAAATATATTCGATCATTTCAGAGCTATTATAGGTAGGCTTGTAAAACCAAAAGACTATTTATTTGTTGTTTTTGACAAATCAAGGCAATTATCATGTTTCAATAGTATCGACCAAGTAAGAACTCTTTTAGAAGAAAAAACCGAATTTCCTCAGATAATTTATTGTGCAAACAAAATTGATTTAGAAAAATATATCCAAGCACCAACTTGGCGTGATAGTGTATCTAAATCAATAATTAAAAAAATCGAAACTGTTACTAAAAACCACAAAGGAGAATACTCTATTCCTTCTTTGGTAGGAAAGCCTGATAAAATTTTAGAATTTAAGATAGAGAACAATATATTATCTTTTCCTGATTTAGAAGCAATTGTTTATAACTCAATTAGAAGCACCAATAGTGAAGATAAAACAGAACTGATGAGTGAAGTAAATCTTAAAGCTCTCTCTCGAGAAATTGCTGCTCAAATTTCATATAATCAAAAAGCAACTGAGTTTGAAACTCAAGATGACAAATTAGCAGAATTGTGGGTAAATCTGAAAAGTAAATTATTTCAATTTCGTCCTCTTGCAATACAATATTCAATTAGCCCTATTGCTGCTCCAGAGGAAGAGGATCTTGAAGTGTACAACAGAATACGAGAAAATTGGACTTTTTTTGGAGTGAAATTACCTCTTAATGAGGAAATGGTTCGATTTGCCATTGAAAAAGCAGGGTGTGCAGAAGAAATCCTTACTGAACTCGGGAGCTTTTTTGGTACAAATGCACTTAATGGAATTGGAATTCTTGATATGATTGATCATATGATTGGCCAAAGTTTAATTAAGTTTGAAACATCAGGTGAAAAGGAACCAGTCAGAAGACAACTTAAACGATTTTAATTCATTTTTACTGATGGAATTTTACACATTTTATCGGAAACACAGGTTTTAATAATATTGATCCTCAGAAATTCTCGTCTCGCTAAGAATTTCTCTTTCTCTTTAAAATCTTATCACAGTCATATCTCAATAAATCTTCAGGATTAATGGCAATATTCAGTTTTCAACTCACGTATAGATTTCAAATCACCTAATAACAACAATTTTGCTCCTGGTGTCACAATATCATCCGCTTCAGGATGAACTTCCTCACTCACAGCAAGTATTGTAATATTGAATTTTTCTTCCAAGAATTCGACATTTACAGGTTCAAAAGTGCTATCAAATGTAACTTCGATAAGATGAAAGTCAGTTTTATATCGTTTGGAGTGTAACGTTTGAATGATACCTTTTTCAAATGATTGAGCAACAAAAGCAGGAGCAGTAATACCTGATGTAGAGATAGCAGAGTCTACATCATTTACTTCAGTTATCTTTTGGGCAAATATCCTATCATAACTCCTTATTACTGTTCGTATCTTTGGATTCATTTTCTTAGCTAAAACCGCTATTCTGAAATTCAACATATCATCATCATTAACTAGAATTATTGCTCTCGCCTCAGAGATTCTAGCTTTTTCAAGGATCTTTTGTTCTGTAGCATCTCCATTTATAACTTCAACTTTGGAATCATTACCTAATATATTTGAAGTTTCTTCTTTATACTTACTATCTCCCCGTGTTATTATACAAGTTGGTATCTTCTGTCGGACTAATTCTTCAAGAACCCTAGAACCGACATTGCCCGAAACACTAACTAGTATAACATAGTTTTTCAATTGAAAATCTTTTTGAACTTCTTCCATTAAGCTATAAGCATATTTTAATCTATATATTGAATTTAAATCTCCCAAAAGAAGCAGTTTAGTGCTTGGAGCTACAGTATCAGCAGCTTCGGGATGGACTTCGTCATTCACAGCCAAAATAGTCAGATCGAATTCCTCTTCTAGATATTCAACAGGTACAGGGTTAAATTCCTTATTCAAGAATACTTTTACAAGATAAAAGTCACCATGTTTTTTTGATCGCAACATATGAAGAATTCCTTCCTCTAAGGTTTGAGCAACAAATGCAGGCGCGGACATTGTAGAAGTACTAATAGAAGCATCAATTCCATATACAGTAGTAACTTTTTCCCCAAATATTTGATCGAAAACACGAATTACTGTTTTTATATTGGGGTTTAACTCCTTTGCTTTGATTGCTATCCGAAAATTTAACATCTCATCATTTGTGACAATAATTATCGCACGAGCTTTGGATATATTCGCCATTTCAAGCGTTTTACTTCTCGCTCCATCTCCAAAAATGACAGCAACGTCAGAATTTCTAGTCATTTGCTCAATGTCTTCCCTATGTCTCTCTGTTTCTTTAGTAATAACACAGGCAGAAATTTTCTGCCGCAAAAGCTCTTGAATTATTCTAGTCCCAACATTTCCTGCTCCCCCCACTAGAATGGTGTGATCACTCATTTCTTCCGCTAGCCACTCATTCCATGCTGTTACTCGATATCGAAAGGTAAAAGTGAACATCCCAAATTCTATAATCCCCAATCCTACTAACACTAACCCTAAAAAAGGATATATAATATAAACAAGCTGTATGATCAAAGCTCCACCATGGGGAAAGTCATATATTTCCATAGCGAATAATAGGGAGACCGTTGCAAGAGCTGAATCTAAAATATTTTTTGGATAATGAGAACCAGCTTCATGAGGGTAGTAAAATTGAAAAATTATCATACCAAACAAGAGCGAGATTATCAGATAAATGAAAACAGTTTTAAGCTTTCCAAGGACAACAAGAAAGCTCCTAATATTCGCTTGCATATTTCTATCCTATGATTCAACTCCTATACAAAGATTTTCTTTAATATCCCCAAAAGATATTAACATAAAGAAGAATGGAAGAGAGGTAACCTCTCAGTTAGATTATTCCTCTTTCTTGTTTTTAGGAAGTATCAGTCATTTCTGTTTTTTATAAAGCGATTTAGGAATACTAGAGAGGGGATAGCTAAAATTACAGCCATGATAGTATAACTTGGAGTGATACAATCACATCTCAACAAGAAATTAACAATAGGAAATAGAAACGAACTTCATGCCAAAAAATGAAGACGGGGAAAAAACTTTTTGATATTGATGATTAAACAACTTGTAGGTGTAATTTGGAAGTCATAAAAGTGGAAAAAACAACTAAAAATCCTTTTGATTCATCTAGCAAAAAAATTTTCAGTGATTTCAGACGGGGTGTTTTTTATGAAGAACTTTATTCAACTTATGATATTACGGAGGATGTCTTAGTACGGGTTCTTCAAAGAAACATTAAAGGGAATTACGATTATCACCAAATTTTATCTGGGGGATTGAATGCCCAGAAACAATTTATCAGACATTTAAATTCCCGTTGGAACCCCTTAAAACCTGATACAAAGTGGGAAAGCATCTCACCATATTTACCTTTGAAGGAAAAGGAACCTGATGAAGATAAATTAACGATCTAATCCTTTTTGCACTCACTAAATATTACTTCAGTAGAGGTGGTAACTTGTATGAGTTTGATTCCTTTGAACAATTAGAATTCAAAAAAGTTTCTTATTCAGTTCGAAATAAACAGATATTGAAACAGATAAATTTAACCCTCAGTAAAGAGAATGAAATAACAGGGATAGTCGGACCATCTGGAAGTGGAAAAACAACTTTTTTACGATTAGTGAATAAACTAATTTCTCCAACCAAAGGAAAAATAATCCTGAATAATAAATTTAATTACTCAACTCTACCTTCACGTGAGTTACGTAGGAAAATCGGTTTACTACAACAACGTCCCTTCCTCTTTCTTGGAACAGTCAAAGATAATGTTGGATATGGACCTAACATTTGGAATATAAACCTCTCCCTAGAAGAATTATCTATTTTATTAAGAAAAGTGGATTTAGACCCCAGTAATTACTTAGATCGTCCAGTATCTGAATTATCTGGAGGAGAACAACAGCGAGTTTGCTTAGCACGAACGCTAGCTAATAAACCCTGTGCATTATTATTAGATGAACCCACTTCATCACTAGATATTGTATCAGAGGAGATTGTAGAAGAAACACTCAAAAAACTGGTGAAAGAAGAAGGTATAAAGATTATCATTGTTACTCATAGCCTAGAGCAAACGAAAAGACTAACAGATGAAGTAATTTTCCTTAAAGAGGGACAAATTGAATACCAGACATCAACGAAAGAATTTTTCAAAACAAACTCAGAAAAACAAATAATTGAGCTTTTTAAAAAGGAAGAGAAAAAAAATGGCTGAAATAATTAGTCAGAGTGATCTGGTAGAAACAGTTATTAGAATAATTCTTTCTGGAATATTACTCCTACTTATTCTTGCGATATCTTTCTGGCAACAATTAAAGATGACGAAGACAATAATCATCAGCTATCTACGTGGGTTAACACAACTAATTTTACTCGCATTGGTTCTTGTACTGATATTTAATCTAAATAATCTAATAGTAATCTATCTCTATATGTTTGGGATGGCTGTCTTTTCAGCATTCACCGCTAGGCAACGTTATAAGTACGTAGATATTTTAAAAATCGAGATCCTGGCAATTTCTGTAGGTGGACTAAGTGTAATGGGTATAGTAACTCTATTAAGCATTATTGAACCTACTGGAGAGTACTTAATACCTATGGGAGGTATGGTCATTTCAAACGCCATGATTTGGACCACAATGACATCAGAACGATTAACTTCTGATTTCATCAAAAATAGAGGACTAATTGAAGCCTCTCTTTCTCTGGGTGCAAGTCCTCGTACAGCAATACAGAATCTCCTACAAAATGCCTATCGAACTCCTTTTAATCCGTCTGTTAATCGAGTTGCTATTTTAGGAATAGTTTCAATTCCTGGTTTATTAGCAGGGATGATCATAGGAGGCGAAAACCCCATAGTGGCAGCAGCTTATCAAATTATTATCTTCTTAATGATTCAATGTGCTGGTCTTATTGCAGTAATGATTTCTACCTATTTATTGATTCAAAAATTCTTTACACCGTTAGATCAGATCAATTATGGTTTATTCGTCAATAAGTAATTCTTCAATTTTAACAAAATTAGAAAATAAATTTTCTCTAAATTCCTAAAATTTTTCTCACAGTAACGATTTGACCGTAATGATAGGAATTATGTTGCAAGAGAACAAGTATAGCCTGAAGGATAGGAGCATCATCCCACGCAGGCATTGGTGTATGAAAATCACTAGTTTTTATAAGGTTTTCAGCTTCCAAGAGGCCATCTTCGAACGTTTTAACGAGGTTAATAAAATTCTGATCATCTGATAGGTAATTAGCATTTGGCCAATTATGATTTTTTGATATATCCTTCCAATCAACTTCTTCACCTTTTATCGCCTCCAAAATTGCCTTTTGCCAGATTTTAAGGTGGTGAAGTAATTCCCAGCAGGAATGGAGGTCATTTTCATGTTTAATTTTCGCATTTGTAGGAGTTAACCCTTCTACTACTTTTTTAGGAGTAATGTGGGTATTTTTCCCATATAGACCGTCGATTAATGCTTTAACCATTTTTTCTTTCATTTTTTCACCTTCAGGAGAGTCTAGAGGTACTGTGCGCTTTTATGCGTTCATTTGAATCCCATCTCCGTTGGAAAAGATCTCTGCTCGTAACGTATTATAATAGAGTTCCCATGATTTTGTCGCATCTATCAGATC